>Ga0209347_1001668_pt1 | contig 34112 bp, 34 predicted proteins | sample AutmiccommuBRH23_FD_187382 | JGI IMG/M metagenome (GOLD analysis project Ga0209347, IMG submission 187382) | Deep subsurface microbial communities from Mt. Terri, Switzerland - Autotrophic microbial communities BRH/23 (SPAdes) (version 2) | ecosystem: Environmental > Aquatic > Deep subsurface >...
TGCCCGGAGAGGCGTGGATCGAGCCGATCTCCGATGCCATGGCGATCCCCGCGGGCGACGACCCGCACGAGACCCTTCTGCTCCGGGAGAGCATCCGACTCGCGTTCATCGCGGCGCTCCAGCATCTTCCCCCCCGACAGCGGGCGGCGCTCATCCTGACCGAAGTCCTGGGGTGGTCGGCGAGTGAGGTCGCCGAGGGGCTGGAAACCTCGGTTGCCGCAGTCAACAGCGCGCTGCAGCGGGCGAGGGCGGCGCTGGCGAGCCGCGATCTCCCTCCCTCAGCCTCCAAGCTTTCCACCGACGAGTCGCAGCTGCTCGACCTTTACGTCGACGCTTTCCAGCGCTATGACGTCGACGCGCTCATCGGGCTCCTCCACCACGACGCGCAGTTCTCGATGCCGCCGTATACGCTCTGGCTGCAGGGGAGGGAACCGGTGCGGGAGTGGCTTCTCGGGCCGGGCGCGCCCTGCCGCGGCTCGCGCCTGATTCCGGTGAAAGCCAACGGGAGCGAGGCCTTCGCGCAGTACCGTCCCAGGCCGGAGGGCAACGGGCATTACGCCTGGGGGCTGATCCTTCTCGAGCATTCGGAAAATGGCATCTCTTCCTGGACCACGTTCCTCGACACCAAAACGATCTTCCCGAGGATGGGTCTACCGCTGGAGCTGGACTGAGCTTCTGTGGCCACGGCTTGGTTTCATCAGCCGTGGGTCGTGGAGCCAGAGCGATTCCAGTCAGCACGATGTGGCCGCGGTTTGGCCTCATCAACCGCGGCTCGTGCATCTGGGAGTGTCAGTCGGGGGAACGGTGTGGCCACGGCTGATGAAGCCAAGCCGTGGCCATCATCCGTCACGGCTTCGCGGCCCTGCTCTTTCGCTCGGGTCCCGCCGGGTCGATCAGCGGTCGGCCGCGCGTGTCGTCTTCAGGATCGACTCCGAGACTGTGTTTACGCCGGCGGTCCCAGAAGCGGTGAGCGGCGATCGCCTTCCTGAACTCGTCGATCATCCCGGGGCCCGCCGCATCGCGCGACGCGATCACGCCCTGAGATTTCACTCCCTTGCTGCCCGGGCTTTCGGGAAGCACTTCCGGACACTCGCGTAGCAACTCGAGTCCTTCGCCGGTCGCCGCGATCGGTTTGCAATGGCGGAAAGCTTCGGTCACGAACTCCACCGCGTCCCGCTCGGCGGTGAGCGCGTCGATGCTGGCCTTCCCCCCGGGGACGTAGACCGCGTCGAACAGCACGGAGGACGTGGTGAGGAAGCTGAAGTTGATCATCACCTCGTCGCCGTTTGCCCCTTTCAGCGTTCCGAGATGCGGCGCGATGATGTGCCCCGAGGCGCCCGCCTCTTCCAGCGCCATCTTCACCTTCTTCACCGACGCGATGTCGGCGCCGTCCGCGGCGAGAATCGCCACCTTCCGCGTCATGATCGTGTCCTTGGGGCTGTTCAGCTCCGCCGAAAGCGAGGGAGCCTTCTGGAGCCTCATGCGGATCACCTCGGTCGACTCCACGTCCGCCGGATCGGCATCAGCCGGAATGCTCCTGTTGATTGGCGGCTCCAGCTCCGGGACCTCCGCGAATCCGAGCCCTTCGGACACGCGTGCCGCCAGATCGGCATCGACGAAGCTGAGCATCGCCGCCATTCGCTTGCGGACCGCTTCCCGCTCCACTTTTCCCAGCTCGAAGCGGAGCGCTTCGATCATGTGCTCCTGTTCCGCCGGCGTCTGGCTGCGATAGAAGAGGGCGGCCTGGCTGAAGTGGTCGAAGAACTTCTCCGACTTCGCCCGGACCTTCGTCCCTTCCATCCGCTCGGCGAACGACGAGAAGCCGCCGGCGAGCGAGCTCGCCTGCATCGGGCATCCGCCGCCGATCGAGTTCGGCTCGTACGAGACCTTCCCGCGGTTGATCGTCTGCCGCATGTGGCCGTCGCGCTGATTGTTGTGCACGGGGGCGATGGGGCGGTTGATCGGAATCTCGTGGAAGTTCGGCCCGCCGAGACGCTTGAGCTGCGTGTCGGTGTACGAGAACAGCCGTCCCTGAAGCAGCGGATCGTTGGTGAAGTCGATGCCCGGGACGATGTGGCCCGGATGAAACGCCACCTGCTCGGTCTCGGCAAAGAAGTTGTCGGGGTTCCGGTTGAGCGTCATCTTCCCGATCTTCTGAACGGGCACGAGCTCTTCCGGGATCAGCTTGGTGGGGTCGAGCAGGTCGAAGTCGAAATCGTGTTCCCGTTCGTTCTCGACGATCTGGACGCCGAGCTCCCATTCCGGGTAGTTCCCCTGCTCGATCGCTTCCCACAGATCGCGTCGCAGGAAGTCGGGGTCCTTTCCAGAGATCTTCTGCGCTTCATCCCAGGTGACCCCGTGAATCCCGAGGAGCGGCTTCCAGTGGAACTTGACGAAGCGGGAGACGCCCTCTTCGTTGATGAAACGGAAGGTGTGGACGCCGAAACCTTCCATCATCCGGAGGCTGCGTGGAATCGCGCGGTCGGACATGACCCACATGATCATGTGCATCGACTCGGGCATGAGGGAGATGAAGTCCCAGAAGGTATCGTGTGCCGCCGAGGCCTGCGGCATCTCGCTGTCGGGCTCCGGCTTGATGGAGTGCACGAGGTCGGGGAATTTGATCGCGTCCTGGATGAAAAACACCGGCATGTTGTTGCCGACCAGGTCGAAGATCCCTTCCTCCGTGTAGAACTTCACGGCGAAGCCGCGGACGTCGCGCGCCAGGTCGGTCGAGCCGCGCGAGCCGACGACCGTCGACAGCCGGACGAACACGGGAGTGCGGACCGACGGGTCCTGAAGAAAGCCCGCCTTCGTATAGCGCGACATGTTCTCGTAGACCTGGAAGTAGCCGTGAGCTCCACTTCCTCGAGCGTGAACGATGCGCTCCGGGATCCGCTCGTGATCGAAGTGCGTGAGCTTTTCGCGGAAGTGAAAATCCTCGAGGAGCGAGGGACCTCGATCGCCGGCTTTCAGGGTGTTCTGGTTGTCGTTGACCCGAACGCCCTGATTGGTGGTGAGCACCTTCCCGGCACCGTCTTCCCGGTTCACCGCCAGGTCAGCCGACTTCGGATTCGAGGGGCGTGATGGACTCGAGGATCGCCCTGCGGCCGCCTCGGGATTCGCGGGCTGGCTCTCTCGATTCATGGAAGGTTGCGAGCGGGGTGACTTCGACGCCTGCCGTTCGATTCCGGCGCTCGCTGTTTTCGGTTTCGATGCTTTCCTGCCCTTGCCCTTTCCCGATTTCATCGCTCCTCCTCCGTCATCTCTGGTTGCCGTGATGGCCGGGTGTGCTGCAAAGGTCGCACCCCCGCCGTGGACGTTTCCGTCGGTATGGAGTTCGCACCGCTCGAGTCGCGGGAGGAAGCGATGAGGATTCAGAAGAACGCGACTCAGAAGATGACCGAGGACCTGCTCTATCAGGCGCTCGAGACCGAGATGGGCGGAGTCGAGATCTACAAGATGGCGATTCTCTGCGCGAGGAACGAAGAGCTGAAGGAAGAGTGGACCAAGTACCTCGGTGAAACGGAACGTCACGTCGAGGTCGTGCGCGGCATCTTCGACGCGCTCTCGCTCGACCCCGAGGCGACGACACCGGGGCGGATGATCGTTCGCGCCAAGGGGAAGGCTCTTCTGTCGGCGATGCAGATGGCGCTGCAGAACGCGCCGATGGCTGCAGAGATCGTCGCCGCCGAGTGCGTGGTCGACGCCGAGATGAAAGACCATGCGAATTGGGAACTGATCGGCGCGCTGGGGCGAAACTCGAGCGGGACCATGAAGAAGGTTCTCACCGACGCCTACGACGAGGTCGAGGACGAGGAAGACGAGCACCTCTACCACACCAAAGGATGGGCTCGGGAACTGTGGCACCAGTCGCTCGGACTCCCGGCTCAGCTCCCTCCCCCCGAAGAGAAGCGCGACGTCAAGACCGCGCTGGAAGCCGCGAAGGCCGCCGATGAGAGAAAGCCGACAGGGAAGGCCAGGCCCGCGAAGGTGAGGTGAAGCGAGGGGCTAGGGGCTAGGGACTAGGGACTAGGAAGATCAAAAGCAACACCTGCTGTTGCCGTTGGTCTTCCTAGTCCCTAGCCCCTAGTCCCTAGCCCCTGCTTCTTTAGCCCCTGCTTCTTTGAGCAGATCCCTCAGGATCGAGCGGTGGCAGCGCTCCTCATTCTCGCAATAGCAGCCGACCGAGAAGTCGGCCGTGTGCGACAGCACGGCGAGGAGCTCGAGGTCGTGCTTCGCTACAGGCGTGACCGTCTCGGCTTTGTATTTTTTCGTGAACGCGGCCCACTGCGCAGGCGTCTCCGCCTTCTGTCCGAGCTTCATCGTTTCCGCGCTCGGCGCGAGGTTCGGAAACCAGACGTCATACCAGTTCTGCTTCGAGAACTCCGTTTTCGGCACGCCTCGCGGCGGGCGACGGACGGTGCCGATGCGGAGTCCTTCACCCCGGACTCGTGGCGATCCCAGCCGGACGATCCGCACGCTCATAAAACGCCCCCGGCGGGCTGAGCAGACTTCTGAGTTCCGGCTGAGCGAACGCCCGCCCACCATAGGAGCACGATGAAGAGGATCTGAAGCGCGACACGCGGAACGAGAGGAGTGACGGGCGCACCTCGAAGGGTGAGACCGGCCTGCGCGGCGTAGATGTTCGCCGGAAGCACGGCGATGAGAAACACGATCAGTGCCAGCGCCGCGATGCGGCGCGTGCGCGGGATGAGCAGGCCTGCGGCGCCGAGGATCTCCGCGATGCCGGTGAAGGTCACCATGAGCTCGGGCTTCGGGATGAAGGGTGGAACCATCGCGACCAGGTCGGGACGCATGCTGTTGAAGTGCGCCACCGCGGTGAAGAGGAACATCACGGCGAGCCCGACGCGGGTCGCTGCCGGCCAGCTCCTTAGATTTGCGACCCCGAGTTGCCCTGTCGCGCGAGCGATCAGCGTAACGATGGCAAGTATGATTAGTGGTGCCATGGCCGGGCCTTTACAACCTGTTGCTTCGAAAGGGGATGGAGAAGTATAGCTGGTTCGGGAGCGGGGTGATCATGATCACCGCAGCACTTCGAGCATGCGAGTAAGAAGATCGTAAAGGAGTCTGCCCATGATGTCGCTGGCAGTTCGCGTCTTCCTCGCCACGATCGCGCTCCTGGTCGCACAAATCATCGCGGCCGGCGTGGTAGTCGCCGCGTTCGGATCCGACGGCCTGCCGCCGGCGGCTCCCGGCTCGCTGCCGTTTCAGGTGGCTTCCAGCCTGATCCTCGTCGTCGTTCTCGCCTGGCTTGCGCAGAGAGCGCGTTGGCGCGGATGGCGGCTTGCCGGAGCTCTTGCCGTCGTTCTGTACGGGATTTCCATTTTCAACAGCGTCATCGAGGCTGTCTTCTTCGGATTCTTCACGGCGCGCACCGGGGCCGTCATCCTTCTGATGACGGCCCTGTCGACCGCGCTCTTTTCCCCGGCTCTGCTACTCCTCGCGAAGAGAGATCCGAGCTTGCCGGCTCGCTCCGATTGGAATCTCCGCCTGACGGTACCGAGGTTTGCAGCGGGGGCGGCCGCTTATCTGGTCCTTTACTTCATCTTCGGGTTGGCGATTTTTCCCTTCGTGGCGGATTTCTATGCGGGACTTGGAACGCCTCCTCTGACACGCGTGATTGGAATGGGCCTGCTCGTCCGCGGTCCGATCTTCGTCGCTCTCGCCGCGCTCATCATCGCGATGAGCGGAGCGGGCCGGAGAGAGACGATTTTGATGGTCGCCGTCAGCATGTCGGTGATCGGCGGTGTCGCCCCGTTGATGGTTCCGAATTCCCTCTTCCCCGACGCCGTACGGTGGGTCCACTTCATCGAAGTCAGCTCGGAGAACCTTCTCTTCGGCTGGATTCTGGGGATGCTGCTCACCCGGCGCCTATCACCACTTACGGACGCGCGCTCCGCGGGAGAAGGAGCTCCGGGAAGCGTGGCTTCGGTCCCGGGATCGTAGTCGGCGACTCGTGGTGGGGCGGATGCACGAACCTCCCCCTGGAAGATTACACCCGCCGGGCGCCCCTCATTGCTCGTCGAATCAGATCGTCGAGAGACACGTCTCTCCGAGGATCGCTTTCCTCCGTGATGAGAAGTGTCCGGAGAACCTCTCGGAGGCCATCGAGATCGCGTGGCGCATCCGGCGGGGCACTGAGACTCACGTGAGCGAGATCGAGGCACAGCGCATCGTCGATGTCGAAACGAAGTGTCCGTCCATCCGCGTCCCACGCCCTCACCCTTCCGCTGACGGCGTCGCGCGGCCCCACGCATCGCTCCGCTTCCGCCACGGATCGGTAGACGGTCACCTCGGAACCTTCGGCAACCACGACCGGAGCCTTCACCTGCGCTCTCCTCTGATTTCCACTGTGCGAATCCTCGTCAGACGGTCGCGTGCATTTACTCCAGACGCTGCGGCTGCCCGCGGCGCCAGGTGTGAACACCGCTGATGAAGCTGACCACGGCAGCGACGATGATGATCACGCTGAAGAAGTCGAGTCCATCCCGTGCTTCCCATACGCCCAACCCGGCGTAAATCCCACCGAGCACCATCATCTCGCCCCCCAGGATCCGCGGCCGGAGCGCCAGCCAGGCCGTCCCTCTGGAGAACGAGTAGATGCCGGCGAACAGAATCAGCGGTAGAGCGACGGCCAGGATGATGAGAAGTGGAAGACTCATTGTTCAGGGGCTAGGGACTAGGGACTAGGGACTAGGAAAATCCAAGGCGAAATCTGAGATTGCTGATGATACCAGCACTGATTTTGCCGTTGGTTTTCCCTGGCCACCGGCCCCTGATCTCTAGCTTTTCGACGCGAAGGCGAGCACATGCGCGTCCGGATCGAGGCAGTATGCGACGACGTGGCCCCAGCTCCTGAGCCCGAGCGGGCTGAGCACCCTCGCTCCGGCCGCGATCGCTCGCTCCATGTATTCGCCCGGCCGATCGACGAGCAGGTACACCTCGGATCGCGGGATTCCGCGCGCGCGTGAAGGATCCGGAAACGCCGGCCCCAGGAGACGGCGAATGGCCTCTTCCGGCATCAGCCCGAGAATCGCGCCATCGTTCAGGACGAACTCCGCCATCCCCGGCACATCGAGCCGGGGTTCCAAACCGAGCACCCTCGTGTAGAAGCTCCTGCTTTTCGACTGATCGGAAACGTACAGGATGAAGTGCGCTGCTTCGATTCTCATAGGGCCGGTTGCCTATCTCGCGCCGGATCCGACAACTGTTGACGCACCCAGGGCAGGCTTCGCCACGCTTGGATGGCCGCGGCGAGATACCAGAGACCGACGAAGGGGCCGATGTCGAAGGATCCGGCCTCAGCCGGCGGCGTCGGAAACGGAACGAGGTTCAGCACGATCACGAGCAGGCCGAGAGAGAGGCCAGGGACAGCGAACACCCAGCCGAAGCGAGGATGACGTCGCACGGCCCACCCGAACGTCAGGGTGCCAAGGCCGATGTACACATCCCATGCGACGTCGAGTCCCAGCCACACGCCGACGAGATCGTGCGCTCCTTTCGGAGCTTGGGCGCGAACCGCCAACTGGACCAGAGCCATGGCGGTGAAGAGACAACCGGCGAGGACATTGTGAATTGCACCGAGTGCAGCCGAGACCGAGGATCCATGGAGTCTTACGAGGTAATAGAGACCAACGCTGCCGATCCCGATCGCGGGCCCGAGCAACGCCGCGACGGCGGCGGTCACGGCAAGCGGAAGGGGTGCGAACAGCAACACCGGATATAGCACGCTGGCGGCGAGTCCCCCGACAATGCCGATCCGAATCCATCGGATATCGTCGTGTTCGAACAAAATGTCCTCCCTTCAGCCGGCGGGCCGTGGCCTCACTTCTTTGAGATTCGCCGTGATTCCCAACTCGTGCAAGGCCCTGACGACCGAGATCGCGATCGAGGCATTCACTCCGGCCAGAACGAAGGGAGCGCCTCGCAACCGCGCGAGGATCTCGGAGCTCTTCAGCGATGCCGCTCGCTTGATCGCGGCCGCAGCCTGAGGCAACGGAACCGTCTGCGGAACGCTGACGACATGCAGGTCGGCGAGGTGAAGATCGCTTCCGACGTAATCGGCGTACTCCTCCTCGAGTAGCTCCCGCACCGACTCGTACATCCCTTCCGGGCGCTCCTCCACCTCCGGATCGAAGGCGGCGATCGGCTGAATTTGCAGCGGATTCGACGCGACGAGATAGTGCGTGAAGTCGCCGTCCCACCCGAACTCCACCCACCCCCGGCCGGAACGCGGCGACGCTGCGGTCAACTGGAGTTGCGCCGCGGGATGGAGCTCGGCAAAGGGGAGCACCAGGCCATCGCTGATCGAGTAGAGGTCGTGGATCGCCGGCGGAAGGCGCGAAAGATCAGCCGGTGGCGGCCTGAGCGCGATCTCCACTCCGAGCTCGGCGGCCACTTGTCTGAGCAGGTCGAGCAGATCCTTCGATTCGCGCTTCAGCCGGCGTTCCTCCGGATCGAGATGTTAGCGCACTGCGATCCTCGTGATCGAGGGACGGCGCCGGCATGAACCAGACCGGGCGGGGATCGGACCCGCCCGGACTTCACTCGGGCAAAGCCTAGTAGAGAAGCCTTAATCCAACCTGGAACGTTCGCGGCTGATAGGCCGCGTGGGTAGTGAGGATCCGTCCGAAGTTGGCGTTGTTGATGTCGGTGACGGGGAAACCCCACGTGACCTTGTTCAGGACGTTGAACGCCTCGCCGCGCAGCACCAGAGTCATCCCGGCAACCGAGAAGTTCTTGTACAGGCCGACGTCCAGGCGCTCCATGTCGTCGCTCCAGAATGCGTTCCTTCCGACCAGATCCTCGATGCCGTCGCCGAAGACCGGGTTGCGGAAGGCGTCCCGAACGAGCTTGCTCGCCGAGTCGTCGGGATTGCTGATCCTCCGGCCGACGATGCTCGGATCGAGCAGAACCGGTCGCGATTCGCTGAAACCGTCGAAGTCGAGATCGAAGGCGCTGCTCGTCACCGTGAAAGGCGTTCCGGATGCGAAGCGATAAACCGGTGCGATCTGCCACCCGCCGAGAACGTATCCAAGCCAGTCCTTCCGATCCTTGAAGAACGGGAGGTGATAGCTGCCGTAGAAGGTGAATCGGTGGGGCGTCGAGAATCTCGACGGAGCCCACGCGTACTGCGCGGACTTGGGACCGGTCTGGTTCGTGTCGCCCGCTCCGACGAATGTCGCTTCCGAAACGTTGTCGAACTCCTCGGCATAGGTGTAAGACGCCTGGAAATGGAGATCGTTCGAGAAACGCTTCACCCACTCGAGCTGAATCGACTCGTACTCGCTCTCTCCTCCATTGATGATGGTGAGATTCGTCGTGTACCTCGGGTCGGGTCTTCGCTCGTTCGTACGCGGTACGCGGAGTGAGATCTCGTTGTCGCCGATCGGAACCGCGTTCGGGCAGGTGGCGTTGGTCGGAATGCCGGGTAGACCGGTTCCGGCACAACGCCAATCCGATGCGACCGCCGTGATCTGCCTTCCGCGCAAGTCGGGGAAGCCGGCCGCCGGGGCATTGAAGGGGTGGTCCGCCACCGTCACCGGCCCGTCGAGCGGGCTGAGAGGAAGGTTGGTGGGAACGTAGCGCAGCAGGTCGCTCCCCTTCTTGTTCGCGTACGTCAGGCGGATCGAAGAGTTCCACGGCATGTTCCGCTCGAAGGTCAGGTTCCACTGGTCCGTCTTGGGCATGCCGAGGTCAGGATCGATCAGGGTCTGAGAGATGCGGACCGTCGGCGCGACACCGGGCGTGAAGACGAAGCCATTGGTCGGGTCGGCGAGATTCGTTCGCTGTGTGAATGAGAGGAACGCGGCATCGGGAGGGTTGGTGCGAACGCTCGCGCCTCCCTGAGAGAAGATGGACTGGAAAACGCGGCCGTGGAACGTGCCGTATCCGCCGCGGAGGACCGCATTGTTCGCCCCGCCTGTAAGCCAATTGAAGTACCCGGGAAGATCGCGGTCGATGGTGTAGGCAAAGCCGACGCGTGGATCGACGGCCTCGTCGCTGTCGAATCCGTAATCGATACGGTCCTCGACCTCGTCCGGGGCGCTCACGCGCTCGTAGCGCACACCGAGGTTGAGGATCAGCGACGGGCGGACCTGCCAGTTGTCCTCGACGTAAAAGTTCTCCTCGTTGATCCGGTTCTCCAGGAAGTTCGGTCCATAGGATTTCTGGAAGGTCGCGACGCAGCCGTCCATGAAGGCGTGGTAGACGGTCTCGTACGTCGTTCCGCCGCAGACCCGGTTGAAGTTCCAGAAGCCGCGGTGGAAGTTGTCGGCGCGGTCATCGAGCTCCTGTCGCCGGATGTCCGCGCCAGCCCTGAAGGTGTGATCCTTCAGAAGAAACGCGGACATGTTGTAAACGAACTGATGATCCTTCTGGTCGCGGATGATTGGAAATGCACCCGCGTTTCCGATAATCGAGCCCGCGACCGGCGTGCCGGTGAAGCGGACCACCGGAGTGTCGTTCCCCGCGGCGATGTTCGCATTCGTCGAGCGCACGCCGAGACCGTAGCGCGCCTCGCCGACGAAACGGTCGCTCAGCACGTGCGTCCAGGTCAGGCCGAAATTGTCCTGTTCATTGTCCTGCTTCGCCTGCTCTCCGATGATCACTTCGCTCGTCTCACGAATCTGATGGCTGTATTGATAGCGGGTGGTGAAGTGATGGCTGCTGTTCAGATCGAAATCGAGTCGCGCCGAGTAGTCTTCGTCCGGCTGGTTGAGGTTGAACAGGTATCCGTAGGTGCGGTTGCTGCGGGGATCGTTCGGTGCAACCTGTGGAAAGCGCGCAAGAATCGAATCCTGCCAGGCCCGGTTTTCGGGCGTATCGTTGCCCCTCGTCAGACGAGGCACCGTCAGATCTGAGGGAATGAAGATGTCTCTCGCGGCGGCCCCTTCCCCTTCGAACGAGTTCTCCTCGTAGTTCACGAAGCCGAAGAGGCGGTCCCGCATCAGCGGGAACCCCGAGGTGAAACCGAGCACGGTGCGCTCGTTTATCGGCTTGGGCAGCTGGCGTGAAAAGTACGACTTCGAGTTCCACTCGCCGTCGCTGAGGAATCCGTAGAGATCGCCGGCGAGGTCGTTGGTCCCGGATTTGGTCTGGACCAGCAGGACTCCGCCATGACCGCGGCCGAACTCGGCGCTGAAGTTGTTCGTCAGAATCTGGAATTCCTTGATCGTCGAGAGCGGGACGCCCTGGCGATGCTGGTTCTCCGACGAGTCGTCGTTGTTGACCCCGTTGATCTGGAACGTGGTTCCACGGGTTCCGGTCCCGAAGTTCACCGACGAGCCCGACGAGAGCGTCGGATTGTTCTGCCCCGAAGTCGGATTTTCCTGGAAGCCGGCGAAAGTCTCGACCAGCGAGAGCATCGCGAACGGTCCTGCCATCGGGGCGGTCGGCTTGTCGATCACCTCCTGCGCCGTCAGGCTGGACTTGATCTCCGAGTTCACACGATTGATGCGCGGCTGGTCGCCCGCCACGGTGATGCTTTCGCTGACCTGCATCCCCATCGCGAAGTCGACCACGCTGGTGTGATTGAGTGTGACCGCGACTCCCCGCCGCGATGCGGTCCCCATCTGATCGAGCGAGGCCACGACATCGTAGGTACCAAGAGGGAGATAGGGCGCACGGTAGAGCCCGGCCTCATTGGTCAGCACTACGCGCTCGTGCCCGGTATCCACGTTGCGCAGCGTGACGGTGACCCCTGGCAGAGGCGAACCGTCCGGCCCGGCCACCATTCCCTGAACGGTGCCTGAAACAGTTTGTGCACCGAGCGGAACCACGGCAAGGATGAGGACGGCAAACGAAATGAAGACACGAAGGCCTGTGTGCGCAGGCCGCGATTCTGGACCCATGCGATATCTCCTTCAACGCGCGTTTACGGTGGCTTCCGATTGTGGGGGTTGTTGTGAAATTAAGCGCCTTTGCTCACGCGTCCGTCAAGAGATTCGTTGGTGGGTAATGAAACCGCCTCGAAAACCGCGAGAATATGCGGTTCCGGTTCGCACGGGGACGGGAGAAGCGGACTGAATTAAAGCGCCACCGCCGCGATCGCTGCGTAAACCAGCGCATTCCAGACCGTTATGCTGGTCCCGGCGATCAGCTCCATCCGGCGCGGCATTCCTCCGGGATACACCAGTGGCGCGATGTGGTGCTCGACGAAGCCGCCTTCATATCCGGACATCGAAGCACGGCGGCGGAGCTCCTTCTCGAGCGGCGTCAGGGGGCAGGTCCAGCCGGCGAAGTTCACCACCGCCGACCAGACCACCACCGGAGCGTGCAGCCAGAGCCAGCGGAGGTCTGCGAAGCCGAGAAACCCGCCGAGGACCGCGAAAAGGACCCAGACAAAGTGAATTGCGAGGACCGCTTCCGGCGCAATCCGGCCAATCCAGGAGACCGGGGAGGTATTCGCCCGCATGGTCGGCTCGCCTGTCATCGGGAGGATCCTTCTTTCGTCATCGTACTCCAGCTGCGGTTCATCAGGCGGCGGATCGACGCTTGTGCGCTCCTACCCATCGGATCCCCTCGATGAGGCACGCTCCGACCACGCTGCCGGCAGCATTCGGCACGAGATCGCGGACGCGGCAGTGGCCAACCCCGAGTAGAGCCTGCTCCCCCTCGACAGCGATCGTCATTCCGAGTGCGATGAGCGCGAGCTTCACGAAACGCCACCGGTCGTCGGGATCGAACTGCGCCAGCGTCATGATCGCGAAAATCGTGAACAGGACGATGTGCTTGTAGTTCGTCATGGAGTGGATCGCGAGGGCGAAAGACATCGCTGTTTCGCATGCTTCTGGAGCGAAGCGGAAGCCGGCACGGGCGGGCATCCAGAGCACCCCCAGCGCGACGAAGGCCACGTAGGCGAAGCGCACCTTGAACATCGATGCGATCGCCAGGGACGTGAAGATGAGAGCGGTTCCGATCCAGAGTCCCATTGACCTTCCTGGCTAGCCCGCTGACCTGTCTCGCCGCAGGTCGCGGACTGCGAACGCGAGCATGGCCAGGACCACGAGGGCGCCGGCGCCGAAGGCGGTGCGGCATTGCGTGGCGGAGGGTTGGAAGGACATCCCGGCGAGCCCGCCTGTGCACTCGCCACCCGGTCCGAACGCAATCCAGAGACCGATGCCGGCGAACACGGCCAGCAGCGCGCAGACCAGACCCTCGGCGACGCGATTGCGCCCGGCCGACCGGAAGACGACGGTCAACCCACCGAGAACGAACGCTCCGGCCGCCAGATGCGCGACCCAGGCGGGGACACTCAGCTTCTCCGGACGCAGCCAGACGGCCGCCGACATCGCCACCCCGACGGCGGCGATGGCCCATCCGACTTCCTTGCGCGGCGTCTTTTCCGCGTAGGGACCGCCTGCGGCGGTCCGGTCGCCGTGAGGCGACACTCCTCGCGCCGATTCCCGATGGTCCATTGGCTCGTTCACCTGCCGCCTCCGGCGACCGGACCGACGCTGTCGGTCCTTGCGAGTTGCATCGACAGCGGGTTACTCGCCGTCTGCTGGCGGCGCCGCGGCCGTCGCTTCCGTGGCCGCCGAACGGCCGGGCCGTGCGGACGCTCAGGCTAGCGACGCCTCTCCCGATACTGATCGATCAAGCCGAGACCAGACCCCGCAATCAGGAGAAGCATGGAGATCTTCAGGTCCTCGCTGAGGAACAGCCCCACGGCGGCGGCAGCTACGAGAATTGCGGAGAGCAGCCAGAGAAGTCGCATCGTTCCTCCCGTGTCCAAGGCTCGTGGTCGGCGTCCGGCTCAGACCCGGAGTGCGCAGCGGAACCCCCGCGCGGCGTAATACGAGTCAGCGCCGTTGTGATAGATCCAGACGGTCTCGAAGCGGTAGTCGCCGAAGATGGCCCCGCCGAGCTTTCTGATCGCCGGCGGCGTCGTCAACCAGCTCGAAGTCTTCGCATCGAACCCTCCGACTTCCTGCAGCTGCCGGTACTCCTCCTCGGTCAGAAGCTCCGCCCCCATCTCGGCCGCCAACTCGACGGCGCTCCCTTCCGGCTTGTTCTTCTTCCGCGCTTTCAGCGCCTCGTCGTCGTAGCAGAGGCTCCGCCTTCCTTCCGGACTTTCCGCGGAGCAGTCGACGAAGAGAAAGCCCGAGGCTTTGTCGTGACCGATGACGTCAGGCTCGCCACCGGTTCGCTCCATCTCGCTCAGCGACCATAGCTTGGCGGGCGCAGCTTCCAGTTTCTGGCGCACCTTCTCCCACTTGATGCCTCTGTGGCGGTCCTTGTTTTTTTCGAAACGCTCCTCGAGCGTCGAGAGGAGCTCTTCCTGTTCGCTCTTACCCAGCTTCCTCGGACTCTTGCTCGCCATGTCTTCCTCCCTTTGATCCCGCGTGTTTCGTACAGCGGTTCGCGCAGCCGCTGACGAGAGTGGGGGGAGCGCAGTGGTCTCCAAATTTGCCAGCTGACTGTTCACCCTGACCCCTCGCCGCCGTATCACCGGGCATTCCACTCAGGACAGGACTGCCCATGCCACTCCAGCTTCGCATCGATCATCTCACCAAGACCTATCCGAACGGAGTCACCGCGCTCCAGGACGTTACTCTCTCGATTCCCGCGGGAATGTTCGGCCTTCTTGGCCCGAACGGGGCGGGAAAGTCCACGCTGATGCGGACGCTCGCCACGCTGCAGGAGCCGGACGCCGGCTCCATCCATCTCGGCGAGATCGACGTGGTCCGGCAGACGCAGGCGGTTCGCGAGACCCTCGGCTATCTCCCGCAGGAGTTCGGCGTCTATCCGAACGTCACCGCGGAGAAGCTCCTCGATCACTTCGCCGTGCTGGAAGGAATCACCGAGCGAAAGGCGCGCGCAGGCACGGTTGAAGCGCTCCTTCGGAGGACGAACCTCTGGGAGGTTCGGAATCGAAAGCTTGGCGGCTACTCGGGCGGGATGCGCCAGCGTTTCGGAATCGCGGTCGCGCTGCTGGGAAACCCGCGGCTGCTGATCGTCGACGAGCCGACGGCGGGGCTGGACCCCGAAGAGCGCGTTCGTTTCCTCAATCTCCTCAGCGAGCTCGGTGAGAACAGCGTCGTCGTCCTGTCGACCCATCTCGTGGACGACGTGTCGGAGCTCTGCACGCGAATGGCGATCATCGACAAGGGGCGGATCCTGCTGGAGGCGGAGCCGCTGCAAGCCGTCGCAGAGATGCGCGGCCGCGTCTGGCAGCGCGTGGTTTCGAAGGAAGACCTTCCGTCCGTCGAGCGGGAGCACGAGGTTCTCTCGACCAAGCTCCTCGCCGGCCGCACCCTCGTCCGGGTCTGCGGCGATGCCGCTCCCTCTCCCGCATTCGAATCGGCCGAGCCCGATCTCGAAGACGTCTACTTCAGCGTGATGCGCGGAACATTTCGAGATGGCCGCGGCGCCGTTCAGGTGGCCCATTGAAAAGCGCGCTCGAAGTCTTCCGGTTCGAGATCGGCTACCAGCTCCGGCGGCGCTCGATCCTGCTCTATGCGCTGATTTTCATGGCGCTCAGCGTCGCGGTCGGCCGCGTCTTCCTCATCGACGCCAGGAACGACGGATATTTCTTCAACGCGCCGATCATCGTCGCCGCGGTCACGATCGTCTCCAGCCTGCTGGCTCTGCTGGTCATCGCTGGAATCGCGGGCGACGCGGCAACGCGCGATGCGGAAACCCGAATGGATGCGCTCCTCCATACGACCCCTCTTCGGAGACGCTCCTGGCTCGGCGGGCGGCTCGCCGGCGCGGTGGCGGTGACTGCGCTCCTTCTCCTGCTCGTACCGGCGGCGCTGCTCATCTCGACGTTTCTCCCCGGGATCGAGCCGGAGCTTCTCGGGCCGCTCCGTCTCTCGTCCTATCTCACTTCGTATTTCGTCCTTGGACTTCCGAACGCGATGGTGGCGACCGCGCTGCTCTTCGCGATCGCCGCGCTCAGCCGGCGCGCCCTCGCCAGTTATGCCGGCGCGGTGATGCTCTTCGCGATGGCAATGAGCACTCACGAAGTCATCGCCGTTCGCATGGGCCAGTGGAAGCTCGCGAGACTTCTCGATCCGCTCGGCTATACGAGCGTCTTCGCCCTCTGGCGCTCGTTGAATCCATTGCAGAGAAATGTGACCGCGGCCATCGACGAAACGATGCTGGTCAATCGCCTCCTATGGCTCGCCGTCGCCGCGGTCGCGCTGGGCATTGCTCTCTTTCGGCTTCGCCTCGTGCCCGCGACTTCGGGCGGCGGAAAGAAAGCGGCGCGTGGAGTCGCCGAGCCAGGCGCGCAGTCGATCAGGCCTGAGCATGCTGAGATCCCCGTCGTTGCGCGTCACTTCGGCTCCGCCACCCGACGGCGCCAGCTCACCGCGATCGTCTTCCAGTCGGTCCGCGAGCTGATCGCCAGCAAGGTGTGGCTGATCGTTCCGCTTCTCGGCGTGATCTTCGCGATTACCGCTCCCGAGCTGCTCGAGGTCCAGCTCGGAACCCCCGGCGCCGCGACGACGGGCCGTATCGCGTTCATGCTCGCGGCCCCCGAGAATACCTTCCTCATCGCCCTCTTCATCGCGCTCGCCGCGGGCGAGCTCGTGCGGCGCGACCGCGAGCATCGGATCCACCATCTGGTCAACGTGACTCCGCTTCCGGAGTGGCTCCCGGTCACGGGGCGGTTCGTGGCGCTGGCGGTGGCGCTCGTCGCGATGCAGTCGTTTCTTCTGGTCGTATGCATCGGACTGCAGCTGGTTCACGGCACGGAGCCGATCGATTTTCCCCTCTACCTCGCGATGCTCTTCGGACAGCAGCTCGCCGGTTTCCTTCTTCTCGCCGCGCTGGCGATGATGATTCACGTGCTCGTCGACCAGAAACACGTCGGCAACGTCCTCGTGATCGTGACGATCGTGGCGATGCGAGTGGCGGAGGAGCTGGGCGTTCGGCACAACCTGCTGCGCTACGGCGCGGCTCCAGAGTGGTCGTGGTCGGAGATGCGTGGATTCGGCGGGGAGCTCGGGGCGTGGGGGTGGTTCACTTTCTACTGGGGCGGCTGGGCTCTCCTCGCGGCCGTCGCCGCATACCTTTTCTGGGTTCGAGGCGAAGAGCGGAGCGTGCGCGCGCGGCTGCGTCGTGCAATCGCTCGACTGACGCGCGTCCCCCTGCTCGCGGCTCTCGTAGCCTTTGCGATCATCGCCGGCGCGGGCGGCTGGATCTTCCACAACACGACGATCCTCAACCGCTTCTACACGTCGGCGGAGGCCGAAGACCGGCGGGCGGAGTACGAAAGGCGCTACGCCCGGCATCACGCCGCCGCTCAGCCCGTCCTCGCCGGGACCTCTCTGCGCGTGGAGTTTCATCCCTCCCGAGGATCCGCAACGATTGCCGGCGAATACCGTCTCGAGAATCGGAGCGGGATGCCCATCCGGGAGGTTCACGTCGCCACGCATACGGGCGTCTCCACCAGCGACGTCTCGTTCGACCGCCCCTTCCGTCCTCTCCATATCGACGATGATCTGGGCCACCACACCTACGGCCTCGGCGAGGCGCTCCAGCCCGGCGATTCCGTCGCGATGAAGTTCGCCGTCGCCTTCGAGGCGCGCGGTTTCACGAACGAAGGGCGCGACGACGCGATCCTGCCGAACGGCTCCTGGTTCGAGCATCGCGGCGATCAGGCGCAACGCAGCCGGCAGTGGCTGCCGGCGATCGGATATCAGCGGTCACGAGAGCTCGACTCCGGCACCGCGCGTGCCCGGCACGGGCTGGTCGCCCGCCCCTCCATCCCGCCACTCGAGGATACGGAAGCGCGGATGAACCATCGAGGCGTCGAGAAGATCGACTTCGAAGCGATCATCGGCACGGAGCCTGGCGAGACCGGTGTCGCGCCGGGAACGCTGGCGAGGACGTGGGAGGAGAGTGGCCGCCGCTACTTCCACTATGTCGCCGATGCGCCCATCACCAACATCTACGCGATCCTCTCGGCGCGGTACGCCGTGCACCGCGCCACGGCAGGCGACGTCGCGATCGAGGTCTTCCATCACCCCTCGCATACGAAGAACGTCGAGAGGATGGTCAGCAGTGCGGCCGCGGCGCTCGACTATCACACCCGAAACTTCGGCCCGTATCCATACCGGCAGTTGCGCCTGGTCGAGTATCCGAGCTCGCCGCAGGGGCTGCGCATGACTGCCTTCCCCGGGCTGATCCGCTATTCCGAGGGATTCGCGCTCGCCAGGCCTGACGACGACCCGCGCCGGATCGATCTTCCCTACGCCGTGGTCGCTCACGAGGTGGCGCACCAATGGTGGGGGCATCAGCTCGTTCCCGCCTTCATGGAAGGTGCACCGCTGCTGAGCGAGAGCCTCGCGTGGTACGGAGGAATGATGACGCTCGAGGACGCGCTCGGTCGCGAGCATCTCATGCGGCTGCTGAGAGTCATGCGGACCCAGTATCTGGCGCCGCATCAGACGAGGCAGGTTCCGCTCCTCCGGTCGTTCGACCATCTCGATGCCTTCCGGACCGGTCCCTTCGCGATGTTCGCTCTGAGAGAATCAGTGGGCGAGGAGCGGGTGAACGCAGCGCTTCGCCGGCTGCTTGCCGCCTTCGATCCCGCCCATCCGCCGTATCCCACTTCACTCGATCTCTATCGGGAGCTGCGCGCTTCCGTGCCGGAGTCCGAACACAACCTGCTCGAGGACCTCTTCGAGGACGTGACGTTCTGGGATCTCCGCGCGACCGCTGCGGAGGTCCGCCCCGCATCCGGAGGAGAACAGAAGGTCTCGGTGACGATCGCGGCGCGGAAGCTCAGGGCAGATGCCCTTGGAAAGGAGACGGAAGCACCGATGGACGACGCGATCGATCTGGCGGTGTTCGACGCCAGGGGCGGGCAGCTTTACCGGCGTCCGCACCGGATCCGGTCGGGAGAGCAGACGATCGAGGTGATGGTGCGGGGAGGGGCTCCCGCCAGAGTGTCTCTCGACCCTGATCGGGTCCTTCTCGACCGCGAGCCGGAGAACAACGACACGGCGGTGGCATCGATCCTCGTGCCGGATTGATGAAGCGGCGCGGTGCTTCTCCGCGCGATCTCGGCCCTTTTCGTGCAGAATTCGTGGCCATGTGCCATCCAGTGAAATGCTCCCGATGCGGCAAGACGACCTGGGGTGGGTGCGGCCGGCATGTCGAGCAGGCGCTCGCCGGAGTTCCACCGCAGCAGCGCTGCACCTGCCCGCAGCAGAAGACGATTCTCCAAAGGATTCTCGGAAAGTAGCTAGTTGAGAGAGGGTCCTTCGCGCACCCTCCCGGCTGCCGGGCCCGCTTTCTCCACGATTTCTGGCACCTGCGACGCATCACGCCTCCCAGGGAGGTGACGATCATGCTTCGAAATCTCGCAGTAGTTGCAGGTGCTCTTTTCATCATCGCCGGGTGCTCTTCGAGCCCGTCCACGCGCACCGTCTCGTGCGCATCGAAGGGAGACGTGTTCACGAATTGCGAGCGCGTAGGCAGTTCGGCGGTTTCGTTGACGCGCCAGGTCAGCGACACCCCCTGCATCGAGAACGTCTCGTGGGGAGTCCGTGACGGGCAGCTATGGGTCGACCAGGGGTGTCGCGCCGAGTTCCTCGTCGGAGGGCGCGCGATTCCGACTACCGTCGTCGGAACGTCCCCTGCCCTCGGCGGCACGGCCGTCACGTGCGAGTCGCGCGACAACCGCCTGACGCGGTGCCCCGCGAGCACCTACGGCGGCGTGCGCCTCGCGCGGCAGATCAGCGACTCGCCGTGCATCTTCGACCGCACCTGGGGATGGGACACCCAGGGAATCTGGGTGAATGAGGGATGTCGCGCCGAGTTCATGGCGGGTACGTCGGAGACGCTGAGCCGGCGCACCATCGTCTGCGAGTCGCAGTCGAACCGTCGCAACCTCTGCCCCGCCGACACGCGCCTCGGGCTCGACCTGGTTCGACAGCTCAGCGACGCGCCCTGCGTGCGGAATCAAACCTGGGGTGAGGATCGCGACGGCATCTGGGTGGATCAGGGATGCCGCGCCGAGTTCGCGGTGAGAGTTCCGTAGCGATCATGGTTTCAGGGGTGGGGTTGCGCCAGACGGCGCAGCCTGCCCACTCTTCTTCGTGTCGAAGTAATGATTCTCTCCTTCGTCGTCGAGTTCACTCATCACGGTGAACCCGGCCTCGGCGAGAATTGCGCGGTAACGCTCAGCACCGAGCGACACGGACGTGCGGCCCGTCAGCGCGTCCGTCCAGGTGCAAGCTTGTTCGGGAGAGGTGAACAGGAACCTCCCCCCGTGCCTGAGAGCCCTGGCGACTCGATGGATGAGCGTCACCTGGTCCTCCGCCGAAAGCAGAAACATGAGGCCCCAGGCAACGGCGCCGTCGAACTCGCGATCGAAAAAGCCGGAGAGCTCGACCGCTTCGCAGGCGACTGGAGTGCCCGGGAAACGCTCTCGGAAGGCGGCCACGAGGGCGGGCGAGGCATCGACTCCATGAACCGCGAGCCCCTCTCCGAGGAGGGTCTCGGAGATGGGAACGCCATGACCACATCCCAGATCCATGATCGCGCCTCCCGCCGGAAGCTCCCGCGCCCAGGCCCGGACTACGGAAACACCCATTGCGGGATCTCGCCGGCTCATGAACTCCTGGGCGTGAGAATCGTAGCCAGCTGACCGATCGGCGTTGTCTTTCCTCATCTGGGCGTTACTGAGGAATCGTCCTCTACTCCTGATTCTCTGACGTCCGGCGCATGACGAAGGGTAACCACATGCTCCCCCACTCGGCGTCTCCAACCAGGACATCGCCAAACCAGGCTGCCTCGAGAACCATCGCCCGCGGCCCGAGTGGAACGCTGAATCGCAGCCACCTGCCGTCGACTTCGACTCCCTGCATCGGCAAGGCCTGAGGGCCGGTCGCGAGTTTGCCTTCCAGCTCGCCGCCGGCCTGTGCGAGCGTCATGCTCGCCTCGGTCGTTCCAAGCTCACCGCTCCAGGATCCCGCCGCTTCCTCCGGCGCTCGCGGGTCGCGCGACAGGAAGCTCTCAATGATCTCGAGCGCTGGATCCCGCCCCGCCGCCAGGTCGGCCGACGAGCGTTCAGCCACGAGATGCGGCTCGATTGCCGCCCGGCGATCGCGGGGGTCGGAGTATTGCCAGTAAAGGCTCGAAACTCGGAGTGTCAGTCCGCTCTCCGGTAACGTGAGGCGTCTCGAATCGCCGAAGTGATTGGGTCGCGCCCCAGTGGGTTCTCCTACCAGGATTGCGCGCGTGTGTTTCTCCAGATCGATCGTCAGCATCATGGCCGCGGAAAACGTGTTCCTCCCGATGAGCACGAACAGCCGGCCGCGCTCACGGAACTGAGGATGCCTCAGGAGCGCATGCACAACCGCGCGGTTCACCTCATTGCTGCCGCCACGATTGTTCCGCAGGTCGATCACCAGGGCACGCGCCGCGCCGTCGCCGGCCTGCGCCAGCAGCCGCTGCATGAAATCCTCGAGCGTTTCGTCCGGAGCATCCGTGCATTCGTTGTATTGGAAGTACAGAATCTTCGAATCTTTCAGATACTCGAACCAGTAGGGCTTTTCGTTGTCCCGCAGGAACAGCGGCGCCGCACGTTCGAGATTCCGGGGTTCGACCCACTCGATCTCCGTGGCGCTCTGCGGCCGGAGCGTCAACTCGACTCGCCGGCCGGTCCCCGTCTCGAAGCTCATCGCCACCTCGTCGTGACGCGGAGCGACACCGGCTGAATGAAGCAAGGCCGGGAGGACGAGCCGGGATGGCAACAGCGCCTTGATGCCCATCTCGTTGTCGTGCTCCAGAAATGGCGCGATCGCCTGCATTGCGGCGTCTGCGGTGAGCCGTCCGATGCTCACGACCCGCGCACCCACAACCTCGCGGTATTTCGCGTCGATCCGCTCGACGAAGAGGCCATCCGAGAGGAGCGCCAGCCGGATCGGCAACGCTTTGACCTCGAGCAGCGGGTCTTTCGGGGGCGGCGTCGCTGCGTGCCCCTGGAAGAACTCCAGGTCCGGAGCCAGCGGCAGCGACAGCCGGGTGTGTCCATCCTGCAGGCTCGCCACGATCCGCGCGAGCGCAAACATGACCTGATGCGGCGTCAGGCCCGGCGGCGCGGTTCTGAGCTCCGCCAGGTCTTTCGTGAACTCCTCACGCGAACGTTCCGAGAAAGCATCCGGATGGACTTTCGGCAGCTCGCGCTCCACGAACTCCAGATCGCGTTGCCAGCGCGCCGCGGTCATCCTCGATAAATCCTGAGCGGGCGCCGGTAACGCGTGCGCGGCTGAAAAATTGTAGCGCGGCGGGACGGCAGCCAGCAGTGTGGCTGGAAGAGCCACAAGGAGGACGATCGCGATCCTTTGCTTCATGAATAGCAGATACGCAGAGGGGGGTGGGGAGTTACCGATGCACCCGCACCCCGGGGCCAGGCGAATTCCAGAGTCCGGGATTAGACGAGATTCCTGGCTGAGAACGAGGTTCCATCGTGGTGCTCGCTCTTGCAGCCGGCGAACGAATCGAAGATCTGGCGGTGCGCCTGGTAGGACCACTGATCCGTCCGCTCGTAATAGCCGGCCACCCAGGCCTGCAGGTTCTCCAGCATCGGGGCCGGAAACATCAGGCCGCCGACAGACTCATTCCACCCGTTAACCGGGCGCCGAGCCGGGCGCCGAGCCAGGCCATCGGCAGGTAGGCGGCGACGAGATCGAGCGCAATGAACCAGGCTGGCGCGGGGATCATGAAGCTCGCGGCCACGCCGCCCAGCAGGAAAAAGACGCCGATGGCCATGGCAATCGTCCGTCTGTACGTGACCGCGATCGCATATGCGGCGAGTGCGCCGGCGAGAGTTCCGAGTGCATGCGCGAGGAACGGCATGACGAAGTGACGCGCCTCGAACAGGTGGATCGATTGGGCCAGGCTCTCCGCGTTGGTCGGATCCACTCCGGCTGGCGGAGAAATGAGCGACGGTCCGAGCATGACCAGCGCCATGTTGACCGCTCCCCCGATGACGATTCCGGCGATGATTGCGAGCACGTTTCTCAGTTTGGGCACGACCTCTCCTTGCGGCAGGGTTTCGTCACCGGGAATCTCAGCCAATTCCATTAACCGATTGGGACGCGCGACGGCCTCATTGTTTCGGCCAGCGATGGGCGCTGACGACCATGGCAGGGTCTCATCATCCTATCGCACTCGGCGCAACGGACCGCGCTCCTCTATTTTGAGTCTCCTGCCTTTTTCGAGCTTCCCGCCAGCACGTATCATGGACCCTCCTGGCAGCAACCATGGTGTGATAAGCGAGGATGTCATGACCAAGCATCGAATCTATACAACCTCCGTCGCGAGCGTCTACCCCCATTACGTTACGAAAGCAGAGAAGAAGGGGCGTACGAAATCAGAAGTCGATGAGATCTTCCGATGGCTGACCGGCTACAGTCAGAAGCAGCTCGAAGCACAACTCGAAGCACGAACGGATTTCGAGACCTTCTTTGCGGATGCTCCCCGGCTGAACCCCGCCAGGAGCGCGATCAAAGGTGTGATCTGCGGGATCCGGGTCGAGGACATCGAAGAACCGACGATGCGGGAGATTCGTTATCTCGACAAACTGATCGACGAGCTCGCAAAGGGGAAAACCATGGAGAAGATTTTGCGCAAGTGACGGCCCCTTTGCCGGTGCGATTCGGTGCCGGGCGACCCGTGCACCGCAGGATGTGCCGGTGGTACGCCAGTAGCGTCACCTCCTGACCGGTCCCAGCCTCGCGTCCGTCCAGCCCAGGATCTCCCGAACCATCTCGCTGTACTGGGGAGGAAGGTGACCTCCCTCGAGAACCACGTGGCGCTTGTCTTCCGGCGGAGTGCCGAGGAGATCGAAAAACGGCTTCTGAGCCGTGTCGTAGGGAAGCGTGAAATCGTATCGCCCCGTCACGAGAAGGACCGGGAGTTTCACGTGCGGAAGGTAATTCTGCATTGCAAACTCCGGCAAAGAGCTCTCGAAAAGCCCTCCCGCGACAAGTACGGCGGCCTTGAAGCGGGGCTCCACCGCAAGAATGTAGGTCCCCTCGCCAACACCCCAGCTCAATCCGTAGTACAACAGCCGGCTGAAGTCGAGATCGGGCCGCGTTTCGACGTAATCGACGACTCGCCGCGCGTCTTTCACCCGCTGGATGCGCAAGTCGCGGAATGCGTTCGGGCCTGAAGCCTCCACACCGCGCTCGTAAGTGCCCTTGTACACGGGATAGATTACCGCGCGGCCGCTCTTCACATAGAAGTCGAGCATGTGCATCCATGGGTTCGCGCTCGACTTCATGGTCCTGGCATTGGAGCCGGGAAAATAGACCACGATCTGATAAGGGGGACGCGCGTTCCTGGGAATGAAGAGATGCGCGGGGATCCTCTCGTTCCCATAGGCCGCCGCGATGGAAACCCGCTCCCGCTTCCAGCTGGGGTGGGAATCGTCGACCTCCTCCACCTTCGCGTCGAGCGGCATCGGGTCGTAGTCGAACAGGCGCGAGTAGAGCTCGAACGTCGCGTCGTCGACGGGAGAAGGAATGACGGCCGGTTCCGCGATGACCTCCGCAGTCAGTTCCGCCTTCGGGGCGGCATTCTCTTTCATCAGGCGGAAACCGACGCCGCGCTCGCGCTCGATCGGTGGAATCGCATCGGGCGTGAGGAATTGATAGGTCGGCTCGAACCACGCTCCACCCAGCGCGAAGCGGAGGTCGCCTATGGGGTTCCAGCACCACTCCTTGACGTTCCCGGCCATGTCGTAGGTCCCATGCGGACCGAGACTGTTCGTCGTCCCCACGACCACGGGCCCTTTGCTTCCGAAGTTACTGGCGGTCAGGACATCCGAGAAGACCCCGAAGTCGGTCGCCGCGCGCGTCCAGTGATAGACCGTCGGAAGCTGCTTGCCCGCGAATTCCGCGTAGGCCGCTGCTTCATACCAGCTCACTCCCCCCACCGGCAGCTCCCCCTCTCCCTCTGGATACGATCCGAGCTCCCAGCCGGCCGGGCCCGGCTGCCCGGTGCTGTCGGAGAACAAACGCATCGCGGCGGCCCAGGGAATCGTGCTTCCCTGCCGGATCACAGGATGCTTCCAGAGCTCCGGCCGCCGGTAACCACCGGCGTCCACGAAGCTCTTGTACTCGCGGTTCGTCACTTCGAACTGATCGATCAGAAAATCGGGGACATCCGCGGAACGCCCGTGAAACTTCGTGGGACCTCCGCGCACGGCCACCATGCGCGGAGGGACGGAGTCGGCCGGATACAACTCGAAGCGCATGGTCTGGCCGATCTGAGGAGTCGCCTCGATCGGAACGTACCCGTCTTTGGTCACTCGGAACCGGAGTTGGGCCAGAGGAACGCCCACCTCTGCAAGCGGAGTGGTGCCGAGAGATGTCCACGAAGCGTCCGGCGCCGCATGGATCCTGAACTCGACCTTCGCGCCGGGCGGCTCGCTCTCGATGGTCGTGTAGAAATTGATCCTTCTCCACACCTGCTTGAGCTGCGGGTCATCCGGCGAAATCTCCATGGCTCGCCGGGCGAGCCCGTATGCGGCATTGATGTCCTGCGCGTGAACGAGGCGCTCGATCTCCGGGAGCGCCTCGTTCCGCACCCAGCGCGACTGGGAGTCGCGCCTCCACCAGAAGGCGCCGAACGCCACCAGGAGCACCAGCAACGTGGCCATCACCGCTAACGTCGCAGGCCTTCGAAACAGCGACCGGCCTTCTGCGGCGCTCAGCGAATCGCGCATCGCAGTGAGCTCGGCGTGCACCTCGCCCGCAGAGGCGTATCGCTCGTCCGGATTCTTCGCCAGGCACCGGGCCACCATGGTGGCCAGCGCCGGAGGCGTGTCCTGTCGAACGGACGAGATCAACGGCGGCTCGTCGCGGAGAATCGCGCTGAGCGTCCCCATCACCGAGCTTGCGCGGAACGTCGGCCGCCCGGTGAGCATCTCGTGCAACACCACGCCGAGCGAAAAAACGTCGGAGCGGCTGTCGACGCGGTGACCCTCGACCTGCTCGGGCGACATGTAGCCGACCGTGCCGATCATGGTCCCCGGCGCGGTCATCGGCGAGGTGACCTTGATGGCGGTGCTCGCGTCGGCCGGAAGATTCCCCTCCTCGGAAGGCGCATTCTCGGCGAGCCGCGCCAGGCCGAAGTCGACGACTTTGATCAACCCCGAGGCCGTGAGCATGATGTTGCCCGGCTTGATGTCGCGGTGCACGATGCCGGCGCGGTGCGCCGCGGCGAGCGCGCTGGTGATCTGCAGGGCGAGCTCGAGGAACCGGTCGAGCGTCATCGGCCCGCTGATGTGCTGCGAGAGCGGCTCTCCGTCGATGTGCTCCATGACGATGAACGGGACCGCGCCGTCGTCCCCGATCTCATGGATGGTCACGATGTTGGGATGGTTGAGCGACGAAGCCGTCCGGGCCTCCCGCTCGAAACGGCGAAGACTCTGCTCGCGGCCCGCGGTGGCGGTGGGGAGAACCTTGATCGCGACCGAGCGGCCCAGCCTCGTATCAACGGCACGGTAGACCTCACCCATCCCGCCTTTTCCGATGCAGGTCTCCAGAGTGTAGTGGCCGAGACGCGTCCCGATCATGAGGTGGATGTTGCCGATTATAGCCGGGTGTCCGACTGGACGATGGCCTGACGCGGCCTCGAAGGTCCGCCTGCCTCGGTCGCACCGCGAGCTCAGCGGGGCGCCTGAAAGCCGTTCGGATAGACGACGTCGAAGCCCCCGTCTTCCGCGCGGGTCAGGAAAACCTGAACGACGTCACCTTTCGCCGGGAGACCTCGATGACCGTATCCAGTCGCTGGCGGCGCCGTCTCGGCGATCCACCGCCTCGACCCGTAACGCACATAGACGAGAGCCGCTACTTCTTCGCCCTTGTCCGTCGACTGAACCGCGATCTCGGCGACGCGATCTCTGGTCTCGAAGCCTTCCCCAACCTCAACCACCTCATAGATTCTCTGGACCGTGCCCGTGATGATTGTGGAAGCAGCGCTTCGAAGCTGCTCGGGACTCCGGTTGCCGACCTCGGCATGAATCGCCAAAGGGCTGATCAGAAGGCACAGCAGCAGCCAATGCGTACGAGGTCGTCGCGCCATTTCTCGCCTCCGTGTGTCCCTGGATGATAGCGCAGCACTCAGCCTGGTCGATTCAGTGAACGGTCAGGTCAGGATCGCAACGGTAATCAACATTGCGACGGCAAGCAGCGAGACCGCGGCACCCCTGCACCCGCCGGGAGGAGCCGCCTTCAGTTGCGTCCACTGGTGTCTCCGTTTCCAGCTGTCGTCCCCGTCGAGATATGTCAGAAACGTCTGAGTCAGCTGAGCCTCTGAGATCTCCTCATCGGTGGCGACGAAGTGCTTTTCATCGGAGAACTCCCGATACTCGAGGTGAAACCCTTCCTCGCGCGAGCCTAGTGCCTGGAGGAACTGATTCTCCGACCTCGTGAGAATCAGAAAGGAGTCCGCCCCGCCGGGGAGAGACCGAATCTCCTCCGCCAGCTGGTCCGGCGTGGGATCGACGATGTCAGCTCCGTTGCCTATAGAAAGCTTCACGTCAGGCTCCTGACCGTCCGTGCGCAGCTCTCTCGACAGAAGGGCGAAGCGCGTGAGAACGTGAACAGTAGTGTAACAGTGGCTGGCAGTGATTACTGCCGGAGGAGAAGGGCCAGACCTTCCTTTCCCAAGCGCTCCGACTCGGCTGCCAGCTCCCTCTGACGAACTGGATCCTGTTCGATTCGCTCGGCCGCGGCGCGAAGCGCGCGTGACTTCGCCAGGAGACCCACTGCACGCGTCGCCGGGACGGCGATCTGGCTCTCGGCGGCCGAGAGAGCCTCGGCCAGCAGGCGTTCGGCGTCCCCGCGCGGAAGGTGCGGCGTTTCCTGCACGTGCGCCACCAGCTCGTCGTTCAGGTCCGAGTCTCGCTCATCGGGCGGAAATCGCTGCAGCGATTCCAGCAGAACGTCGGTGGCTGCATCGTACGACCCCTGCGACCGCAGCATTCGGGCGAGCATCGCCGGACCCGCGGGGGCCGTCGGGCGCTCGGTAACGAATTGGCGAGCAAAGGCTACCGCTTCATCCATCCGGTTCAGTCCATCCGGACCGTACAGATGAATCAGCAGGTTCGACGCCTGGGCACGATCCTCGGGATCACTCTTCAACTCGCGGAAACGCTTGTAATGAACGATCGCCGTCTCCAGATGCCGTTCCCGCTCCGAGGCCTGCCCGGGATCCTCCTTCATCTCGCGAGCGATGAACTCGTAGTTGGTTGCCAGGGAGAAGTGACCGTCGGCGAAATCCGGATGACGCTCGACGAAACTTTCCAGCATGGCGGTGCTTTCCGCTCTCTGCCCTTCCCTGAAGAGGCGAACCGTTTCGAGATTGAGCTCGTTCCATTCCTCCGGTGTCTCGTACTCCCGGACGGCTGTCTGCTGGACCGTCTCCGGCTGCGCCCCCTCCCGCCGACACGCTGGCTGCACCAGAAGGAGTAGCAACGAGAGTGCGGCGGCAGCAGACCTCGACAACGTTCGACTCGGAGGATGATGCTTTCCACATGTGTTCATCGGGGGACCTGCTTTCCCAGCTCCTCGGCAAGCCCGAGTAGAAGTCCCTCCGGGCCGCGGATGTAACAGAGCCGGTACTTGTCTTCGTACTGCACCACTTTTTCGACGACCTTCGCGCCGCGTCTTTCCAGCCGGGCGAGAGTATCGTCGATGTCCTCCACGGCGAACATGACGCGCAGGTAGCCGAGAGCATTCACCGGTGCATTGCGATGATCGGCGACCACGGGCGGCGCGAGGAATCGGGAGATCTCGAGCCGGCCGTGGCGGTCCGGCGTGCGCATCATGGCGATCTCGACGCGCATGTCGCGCAATCCGGTGACGCCCTCGGCCCACTCGCCTTCGATCGGAGCGCGCCCCTCGAGCTCGAGACCAAGCTCAGTGAAGAACTCGATTGCGGCGTCGAGGTCTTCGACCACGATGCCGACGTTGTCCATCCGTTTGACCGTCATGATGCCTCCCTGCGGACTACCGAGCGCTTCAATCGGCGCCCAAACGACTCTACGATTCAACGGGTTCGGACCGCCACGCACATTGCCTGAAAGAGTCATTCTAAGTTGCCGGGAGGGCCAACACGAAGACCAGGCCCGCCCTCCGATCAAGCTGAAGAACTCGATGGCCGCTGAGGAATCGGGGGCCTGAGTTACACTCGCGCCATGCGCGCGGTGGTCACACTTCTCCTCTCGCTCGTCGTTGCGCCTCCTCTCTTTGCTGCGCAGGATTTCGTTCCCATCGCGGTCTGGTACGGCGGCGGCAAGGCGCGCGCGCCGATGCTCGAGGGGGATGCGCGCGCGAAGAAGGAGCTCTGGCGCAAGGATCTGAAGCAGATCAAGAGCGTGGGCTTCAATACCTTCCGCGCCTGGGTCGACTGGGCGAGCGGCGAGCCGAAGGAAGGCGCCTTCGATTTCTCGACTCTCGAAGTGCTCGCAGATCTCGCCGCGGAAGAGAACATGCGCATGTTCGTGCAGGTCTACTCCGAGACCGCGCCCGACTGGGTCGGTGAGAAGTATCCCGATTCCCACTTCGTCTCCATCAGCGGCGACGTGATGCCGAACGAGGCTTCTCCCGGCTACTGCATCGATCACCCCGGCGTGCGCCAGGCGATCCTCGGCTTCTACGACGCGCTGGCAAAGACGATGAAGACGAAGCCGGCGTTCCTCGGCTGGGATCTCTGGAGCGAGCCGCTGGTCATCAGCTGGGGCTATGCCTACTACCTTCCGTCGCCGGAGTTCTGCTTCTGTCCGCACACGGTGGCTCGCTTCCGAGAGTGGCTCCAGGCGAAATACGGAACGATCAACGCGCTCAATGCGGCCTGGTACCGGCGGTTCGACTCCTGGGACCAGGTCCGGCCGAACCGTCTCAGTACGATTCTCTCGTACACCGACTTCATCGACTGGCGCACGTTCATCGTCGGCAAGCTGGCCGAAGACCTGAAGGCCCGGTACGACACGGTGAAGCGCATCACGCCCGACCGCGTCGCCACCAGTCACGCCGGCGCGCCGTCGCTATTCACCTCACCTCTGAATCCGTACGGCTCGCCCGACGACTGGAAGATGGCGAAGGTGGTCGACTACTACGGAACTTCGTTCTATCCCAAGCACTCCAACCCCCGCGGGCGCGACGCCGCGTGGCGCGGAGGCCTGCTCGACTTCGCCCGCTCCTCCCATGGGGACCGCGGCTTCTACGTCGGGGAACTGCAGTCCGGCCTCGGCACGATCGCGCTTCGCCTCAGCTCCACCGTCACACCCGCCGACCTGCGGATGTGGATGTGGAGCGCACTCTCTCGCGGAGCGAAGGCAGTGAACGTTTACGCGTGGTATCCGATGAGCACCGGGTACGAGTCGGGCGGGTTCGGGCTGATCAATCTCGACGGGACGCTGACCGAACGGGCGAAGGCTGCCGGTGCCGTGGCCAAAACGGTCGATTCCCATCAGCGGCTCTTCGTGAACGCCAAGCCCGTTCGTGCGGAGGTGGCGATCGTCTACAACCCGCTCTCGTACTTTGTCGGCGGACGCCGGCCTCCCTACGCGAGCGGGGGACAGGGCGAGACGCCCTCCATCGAGCGGAACTCGATGCTCGGGCCGTACCGCGCCCTCTTCCCCACCTCGGTCCCGGTCGACTTCATCCACATCGACGAGATCGCCGAGGGGAAGGCCTCGCGTTACCGGATGATCTATCTCCCCTATCCGCTGATGATCAACGAAGCATCGGCGCACGCGCTGCGCCGGTTCGTCGAGGCGGGGGGGACGCTGGTGACGGAAGCGCGGCTCGCGTGGAATGACGACACCGGCCGCGCGCGGGAGATCATTCCCGGCTTCGGGCTGCACGAAGTCTGCGGCTGCCGCGAGACGGCCGTGCAGCAGACGGTCACGGGCAAGACGGAGATGACTCTCGCGAGCGACTTCGCCGGCCTGAAGAAGGGCGAGAAGATCATGGGCGCGCTGTACGAGGAGACGCTCACGCCCCTGAGAGAGTCCACGGAGGTCGTCGCCACGTTCGCCGACGGCTCTCCTGCAATCGTCTCGTCTTCGTTCGGCAAAGGAAGGATGGTGACGATCGGTACCTTTCTCGGGAACGCCTACGAGATCGAAGGTGATGAAACGACCGCGCGCTTCATTCGCGGCCTGCTGCAGTGGGCCGGCGTCGCAAGTCCCGTGGTGACGTCTTCTTCGCAGCTCGAAGTGAGAATGCTCGAGAGCGGGAGATCGCGGATCGTCTTCGCGTTCAATCACGGCGATACCATCGACGCATCGATCGCGGTGGCCATGCCGGAAGGGACGTACCAGCTTCGCGACCTCGACTCGGGCGAGCGATTCGAGTTGAGATCGGACGGCGCGGTGCGCCTCGAACAGAAAATGCCATCGCAGGGCGTGCGCGTGTTCACCATCGAACTCGCCGCCATCCGATGATCCGCTGGAGAACCCCCCGGCAGGCGAGATGGTCGCGCACTCCCGAAAAAGCCCGAGCTGTCGGCCGGCCCCTCGGAACGCCGGCCGAGGAATTCCGCGCCGGTGCGCCGCAGATTGGCGCGGTCGATTCAGGCGCACCTGCGCTCAGGTCACGCCCGCTTCGACAGTCTGACCGTCATCCATGGGTGCCAGGTAAGCAACAACGCGATGCCCCCCAACAGCGGGACAAGGCCAATCGCCCAGGCCGGCGAATGCGGTACGTTCGTTTCGAACAGCAGCAGGGGAACCGCAAACGCGACGATACCCGGAAGCGCAACAAACGCCAGCGTCGCCTTCCAGAATAGCTTGCTCATGGCGTTTCCGCTTCGGCGCCACTCTTATGCACGAGCGACCACGTTTCAATTGCGGCAACGGCTCTGCGCTTCAGGCCCGCAGCTCGCACGGGAAATGGTAACGCACTCGGGCGAACGGTGGCGCGGGCTGCGTCGACTGCAAGCGCTTGTCAGGCCGCCGCCACTAGCGCAACCGCTTGTGCCAGTAGCCGGGACGCTTGCTATGACTCTCCAGTGCAGCCACGACGATCACGTCATTCTCCGCGATGTAAACGAGGGAGAACGGGAATGAAGGAAAGACATACCGGCGGGTATTCTGGGTATGGAGCGGCCACCGGAGCGGAGCCTCTGAGACAACGCTAATCGCGTGGTCCAGCTCGCGCAGAAAAGCGGCTTCCGCCGTGATGCTGTGCTCGCGGTAGTAGCTGCGCTCGAACTCAATTTCGTCGCCGGCCTCTTCGAGGAACTCGACCCGGAGCATCAACGATCTACTCGGTGCAGGCGCGCTCGGAGTTCCTGCCATGAAATGGCCTGAACTCGGCCTGCACGGTAGTCCTCGAGACGGCGCTCAACTTCTCCTGCCCAGGCTGCCTCGACGCCCGGGTCCGCTGGCTGGTGCAAAGTTTCGAGCAGCAGGCCGGCGAGTTCGGCTCGTTCGCTCTCGGAGAGCTGTGAGGCCTGCTCGTAGAGTTCTCGAATCGCGTTTGTCATAGCTCGATGATGCCAACGAGGCCGCCGCCCAATAGATTCTCGGGTCCGGTCGTCCTAACGGTTCAGCGCTCACCGGCGCGAACCGCACGCCATCAAGTATAGCGCTCGCGAAACTGATGACGCGGTCGGCGTCCGGTGCAGCGTTGAGTTAGACCGACCGTGACCCGTCCGACGAGTTAACCTCTACTTCGTCGAAGTAGTTGTCTGCCCACCACGACTGAAGCGCGTAGATAGCGGCGGTAGCGTGCTTGCCCCAATGCGCACGGAAATGAAAGCCCCATTCCCATGCGGCACCTTCCATGTCACCCCTGTCGTACAGGACCAGGCCCCTCTGCAGATCACGGTGGATATCTGCGAGGTCATCAGCCAATGTCCCGCCGACCAACTCGTCGTCGAGCTCGACTAGTGGATCAAACACCTTGTAGTAGAAATCGATTGGAAGTGAGCGGAAACGATCGTAGATACGCCGCCACTCTTCGTGCGAGTTTGACTCCACTTCTTCCTCGCTGCCCTCCCCTTGAGGCAGATGAAGAGCTGCAACGCTGAGACGGAGGAGATGGTCGAGAGCTACGACCACTTCGGCACTCGGATGTCCGGCGGGTGGATGCTCAGCCCACGCGCAATAGCTGCGCGCTAACTCCGCGAAGGCTTCCGTCGTTTCGTGCATCGCGCTCGGCGGTCTAACGTCCTGCCGCTCAGCCGCGGCAACCGCACGCGGAAGTCTATCGCGATGGAGCACCCGCGGCGCGGTTGCCGTCGGCTGCAGCGGCCGAGTTGGACGGCGGCTACGAGCGTTTGATCATCCGTTCGTATTCTTCGTGCGGCCCGATCCAGAACCACAGTATTCCTTCTGGAGCGTCCACGCCAAGCGTGCGGTATGAAGCACCGACCCGCGCGGACCAGTACTGGCCGACCCGTTTGAAATGCAGCGATGGATGATGCGGATTGGCTTTGAGGAGATCGAAACTCTCGCGTGCGATCTGCTGAACCTCTACCGGGAGCTCAGCGAACAGGCGCCAGAACTTGTGACCGGCTCGATGGCTCAAAGCTCTTTCGTCTCGCCACGAGCGTCTTCGGCAAGCGCCTCGTTGGCAAGCTCATCGAGTCGGCCATCGGCCACATCCTGCTCGAGCTGCCGATCCCAAGCCTGCCAGTCGTATTCGACGAACCAGGCACGGAACGCAGCCAGCTCCTCAGGCTTGAGGCTCGCCACTTCGCGTTCGAGGGACTCGAGCTTCGTCATAGCTTTTCTAAGCGCCCCCACCAGGAGCGTTATTCCGCCGTCTAACTAGTCACTAAGCTGTTTTAGGCTGCAGCAGCCTAGAACTCTCCCTTGCAGTCTAGCGCGAGTTCCTTCGGGAGGGGGAGCTGCGATGGGCTGCGGGGCCGGCAGTCTAACGCGCGTGGGATGGGCTGCGGGGCTGGCAGCCTAACGCGCGGGGGATAGGCTGCGGGGGCGGGGAGAGCTTTCATCGGGCGTCGCCTCCTTCCTCCAGGCGGTCGAGCGGGCTGCGCATTCCTCTTCCTCCCATCTCCTGGAGGACATGGGTGTAGATCATCGTCGTTCTGACGTCGGTATGGCCGAGGAGCTCCTGGATCGTCCGGATGTCGTAGCCGTC
>Ga0209347_1001669_pt1 | contig 34087 bp, 28 predicted proteins | sample AutmiccommuBRH23_FD_187382 | JGI IMG/M metagenome (GOLD analysis project Ga0209347, IMG submission 187382) | Deep subsurface microbial communities from Mt. Terri, Switzerland - Autotrophic microbial communities BRH/23 (SPAdes) (version 2) | ecosystem: Environmental > Aquatic > Deep subsurface >...
AACCCGCCGATAAGACTTAATAGGAGAACAATTCCGATTATTTTTTTACTGATTCTGAGTGGGACACGCGTCATTTCAGGCCTTAAATTTTTTATATGCCGCATTTCTCAATTCCAGAATTAATTTCAGTTTTGATGGACTCGTAAAAATCGGTTTTTGATGGCAAAGTAAAAAGCTCCACCAAATCTTATAAAATTGGCAAGGCGCGCGAATCCCGAGGAATGAGGCGTACTGGTCGTACGCCGCAGTGACGAGGGATGAAGCGCAACGCAGAAGTTGGACGTTTTACGAAGCCATCAGTTTTGATCTTCCCACTTTGAACCGGTGGGGACGGAATATGAAATATTTTCCTGCCACACGGATTCTTCTGTTTGTGTTTTTAACGCATTGATACTTCTGGGGAGGAGCATCTGATGCTGGGGGCAGATGGATCTGGGATTTTGATATGCAGCCCCGGCAAAGGCCAGCATGTATGATCGCAATTCTTCCATAGGCACAATCTCATCGACAAGTCCCGCCTTTGCGCAAAATACCGGCCTGGAAGTTTCGTGATATTGCCGCACCAGTTCGTTCATTTTTTCTATAATCGGGTCCAATGGTCTTCCGGCATCTTTTTCCTTGATCAATCTCCTTGTGTAAGCCGCAACAGCAGCTGTTTCTCCGTACATGACATAGATTTCCGTCGCCGCTGTACCCAGGGTGAACGCATTGTGGCGATTGGCAGTAGGCCCGCCCATGATATAATGCGCAGCCGCGCTTCCCTTGCGAAGTGTTATGAGCATCATCGGAACATCCGTTTGCTGTATCGAATAGATCAATGACTGTCCAAGCCCTAGCAACTCAGCCTTTTCAGCCGTATCGCCGACATCGATTCCGGTGGTGTCCTGAAACCAGATAATGGGTAATCGATCCCGGCCGCACAGGCAAACGAACTCATTCATCTTAATCAGACCCTGCCGGTAAAGCTTCCCCCCGATTCCCGGATAATCCGCATATTCGGGGTAATTCTCCGGCAAGATACCCTGGCGGTTCCCAATGCAACCCACCAAAAACCCGTTAACCTTCACCAACCCCGTGTAAACCTCCGGTCCGGATTCGGGCTTATATTCCATATGCTCACTGCCATCAACGAGTCGGGCCAGAATATCATCAAAACTGTAGGTTCTCTTTGGATTGGAAGGTAATAAATAATAGAGATCATCAAGTGGGAACAGAGGACTTTGGGGTTCCGCAACTTGAAAAAAATCGGGAGCGTACGCCGGAATTTTGGTCATGTACTCCCGGAGGGCATTCAGAACGTCCGTTTCCTCCTCAAAAACAAACCGGAAGAAACCGGTTTCATCATAATGGATACGGGTGGAGCCTGGCGGAGACGCTTTAAATTTTCTGGCCACATCGATGAGTTCCTCCGCGGATTGAATATCAAAATAACCTTTCGGTCGCATGCCGCTGACAATACCGGCCCCACCAACGGCGATATTGCAATTCTTATGTGCGAAAAGTATGGTCGGGCTGATTCCCTGGTACCCTCCACCCGCGGGGTTTGTACCATATATTCCGGCCAATATTGGTATGCCCAGTTGTTCCAGTTCGGCATGGCGGAAAAAGGTTGTGCCGGATCCTCGCCGGCCAGCGTAAAACTTTTCCTGCTCGTCCAGTTTTACGCCGCTGCAGTTGACCAGCCAGATAAGAGGGATATTGAGCCGATTGGCCAGGTCTGTGACTCGTAATATATTCTCGGGCTGACCGGGGACCCATGCCCCAGCCATGTATCGATTATCGAAACCGATGAGAACGGCCCATCGACCGGCAATCCGCGCCAGGCCATCGACGACATTCGTGGTGCAGCTTTGATTGTCGGCAGGATTGTAGAGCATGTGCAGGGGGTAAAAGCAACCTTCATCAACCAGATATTCTATTCTTTGCCAGACGGTCAATTCTCCGCGCGCATTCATTTTTTCCGTAGATAAACCGATATTTTTCGCCTTCTCCTTTTCCTGTGCCAATTCTGATTCAACCTTTCGCAAACTCTCATAATTATCCGTCAGATGTATCTTTTGAACGTCTTTTAATTCCCTGCCCAACGGGTTCATAATTGCAAAATACGGTCGCATCTTATCTCCTTGAATTGTGATCGGACTCGAAAAGAGGGAAAAAATTTGGCGGTAAGTTTTAGATGTCCCTAAATCATAATCCGTAACAAACTGAATGCAATAATGCTTACGGATGATTTTCCGATCAAATCAATAACCATCGAATTACAACACAGGTTGTATTTGCAGCTGGTATCCAGCACCAATTACTTATTTTACAACCAATGACTTAAAACCTCCGTCATTTAGCCTGCAACCATCTACCTAATCACCAAAACAAAAATTCAGCCCAAAATCGACTTGTGATCCCGAACTATACGATTACTCTTCTTTTATGTCTTTCCGTCGAATCAATTGTGACGCCGGAATTAGCACAAGGTTAAAAATTTTTAGACAGGGAATATAAGAATATGGAGATGTTTAATGACAGATCCACTCCCCAGTATACGGTGAAGGAATTCTTTGCTGTTGTCTTCAAACATTATAAAAAGGCGATACTCCTGTTCATCACCATCTTCCTTGCCGTTATTGCGACAACCTTCACGGCGCCCGAAGTCTACCAGACCGAGGCGAAACTATTCATCCGCATCGGCAATCAAACACTGAACGAAGAGTCGATTTCCGGTAACCGGGTGCAAATAAGTCAGACCATGGACAATCAACTGAATTCGGAAATTCAAATCCTGCAAAGCCGTGAACTTGCCGAAAGCATTTATGACGCTCTGGGTAAGCAGGCATTCCAGGATTACGGGAACAAATACAACCCGGGCAGCCGTCCCCTGATCGATACACTCCGGCAAAATTTCAATGCCATACTTTCGTTTCCGAAGACGGCTATCGGCAACCTCCTGAGCGGACCCGCGCCCCCGGACGAAAATCTTTTGGAAAGAATAGAAGCTGACGCGGCAATCCATAAGATCCAGGATCAACTGAGCGCCGAACTCGTTATGGACAGCAATATCATTATTCTACGATACGAGGATACCAGCCCGGAACGCGCCCGCGATGTTTTAAAACAACTTATCGATATATACATGGCCAAACGTATCGAACTTAACAACAGTCCCGGTGCTTTCGAATTTTTCAGGACCCAGAGTGATGCATTTCAACAGCAGCTCGAAACCACCGAAGCGCAATACAAGGAAGCGAAAAACGAAATTGGGATCGGTTCTCTGGAGGAGCATCGGACACTTCTTTCGACACAGATCGGCGGCTTGCAGCAAAAAATGGAAGAAGCAGAATCGAATATCGCATCTTCAATGGCGCGTATCGTTTCACTTAAAGCCAGGCTGGCCAACCTCCCCGAAAATACGGTGGTGAGCGAAACGACCGATTCCGCTCCGGAGGGTGAGGATCAGCTCTATGATCTGAAAATGAAAGAGCAGGAGCTATTGTCCACATTTACAAAGGACAGCATTCCGGTCATCGAAATCCGTCGTCAGATACAGGAAGTCGAAACATTGATGCGGCAGAGCAAGAGAGGAATTGAGGTTACAAAAGGCGTAAACCCGATGCACCAGCAGCTTAAGATTTCCCTGATGCTGGAATACGGGACCCTCGATGCTCTGCGCGCCCAGCAACAGGCTTTGGCGCAACAGCGCACCGCCGCCGATGCGAAGCTGCAGAAGCTGAATATCGCTGAAGTCAAATTGTCCAAAATGAATCGCGAAAAAACAATTCTTGAGGAAAACTACCGAAAATACGCCAGCAATCTCGAACAGGTACGTATCGATAAAGCCCGTGAAACCGAAAAACTATCGAATATCAGCATCGCGCAGGCGCCGGTGGTCCCCATTGAACCGATACGCCCTCGAAAAACGCTAAATCTTGCCCTTGGACTCTTTCTCGCCCTGTTTGGAGGCCTCGGCTTGGCCTTTTTCATGGAATACCTGGATGACAAACTCAGAAAACCCGAAGACGTGGAAAATATGCTTGAACTTCCGTTGCTGGGGTCCATCATGAAACTGGAGAGTGGTTCTACATAATTCATGGAGTTTTTCGATTCCAGAGAACGTAATTGCCCGATTTTTGCGGCCGCCAATTACCCTTGGAAATATTGATAGGAGCCCATGAATAAACATATTCTTTTTATAGTGGAAAATCATACCGTTCCATTTGACAAACGTGTCTGGTCCGAAGCCATCGCCGCCCGGCAATGGGGGTACGACGTTTCGGTAATAAGCCCCAAAATGCCGGAATACAATAAATCATTCGAGACCATCGAAGGGATCGACATTTACAGGTATCCGCAGCTTTTTGAGGCGCATAAAAAGTTCGATTACCTTTTCGAGTATCTCAGCGCCCTTTTCTTCCAGTTATTTTTCAGCTTGAAAATCATGTTCCGAAGACCTTTTCATATCATTCATGGGGCCAACCCACCGGACAACATCTTCCTTATCGCGCTGCTTTTCAGGCCATTCAGGGTCAAGTACGTTTTCGATCACCATGATCTGTGCACAGAACTATATAAGGTGAAATTCGGGAGAAACGATCATTTCTATAAACTTCTCTCAATGTCTGAACTGCTGAGCCTGAAATTTGCGGATGTCATCATTTCGACCAATGAGAGCTACAAAAGGATTGCGGCCGCTACGCTGAACGGAAACGGCAATAAAAACATCTATGTGGTCAGAAACGGACCGGATACGGGGAGAATCAAGATAAAGGAACCCTCAAGGGACTACAAAGAGGGGTTCAAGTACATGGTCGGCTATGTGGGACGAATTGCCCGGCAGGAAGGGATCGACATCCTGCTCCGGATCGTCCGTCACATCGTTCAGGAAAAGGGCATTCAGGACATCAAATTCCTCATTATGGGAACGGGAACGAACCTGAATGAATATATGGAAATGTCGCGGACCATGGGACTGACTGAACATGCCGAATTTACCGGATTGGTCCCCTACGAAGAGCTGCTCGGCATATTAAAGCAGTGTGATATCGGCATCAATCCGGAGCATACAAATGCCTATACGGACAAATCGACCATGATGAAAATCATGGATTATATGTATGCCGGTAAACCCGTCATTCAATTTGAATCGACCGAAGGCCAGAATACCGCACAGGATGCCTCCCTGTATATTCCCGACAACGATGAATACAAGTTTGCCGAGGAAATGATCGCTTTGCTTCATGATGAAAAAAGGCGTCATGAAATGGGGCTTAAAGGACGGAAACGCATCTTTGAACACCTTAACTGGGACATCCAGAAAAAAAACCTGAAAAAAGCCTATGATCACCTGGACGGGTGCACGTCGCCTCGTAAAATCCGCAGTCACCAATCCTTCTTGATCCGTCAACCGGAGTTATAAACAGGATGCTCGGATATTATGCAGTCGGGCTAGCCCTGAAGGGATTCTCGCTCTCCCCCGGGACCAAGAGACTTGAGACCAAATGACCACTGAAAACATCATATTGTTAGCTTATATCCCGCTGGGCTTCGTTTGCCTTTTTCGTCCCATGCTGTTTCTGTATCTGTTTCTGACCTTGCCCGCTTTCGAATATGTACCTCAGGCAATCGGCGATTTCAGTACGCTGACCCTGATGCAGGTCGGGTCGATTAACTTATACGTTCACGATTATCTTCTCCTGCTGATGGCCATTTTTTTCCTTAATCAACTTATGGTGAGGACTCATCGGTTTTTATCGCTGTTAAACACCCCCTTATCTCGGATTGTGATGATCATTTTCATCTGGGAAATTTTCATCAACTCTCTTTCCTACACAAAAGGTTTCAGCTTACAAAATATTTTGAGAAATATTTCCGTTGTATCGCTCCTGTTTATTGCGATTTTAATCCCCCTGATCGACGATTTCGATCAAAAGAAAGAAAAGTTGCTCCACTTCAGCGTGTTTATGGGAATACTCGTTATCCTTTTTGCCGTCCTGAAATATTACATACTGAATGAGGTCGAACTGACGAGCAGCGACACCCAGCGAACACTTGCCGGAAACGCGATTATCATTCTGATATTCCCCCTCTGTTATGTCCTGTATCACAGCCGGTTCTGGCGAAATCACGGGTGGCTTAGCCTGTTTTTCGTCTGTCTGATCGCCATCGGAATCCATTTTGCCGGGCATCGTTCCGGATGGATTGCCTTTTTCGTTGTCACCGGTTTTTGGTTTGTTTTTCAGGAGGATAAAATTCAGCTGGCATGGGTGCCGTTCTGGAGTGTTTCGCTCGTATTAATCCTGCTGATGATTTCGCTTTCTTTGAATGTCAGATCCGGAACCGCATTCGGCGATTTTTTCATTCGAATTTCCGATACCATAAATCTTGAAAATGCCACCACCCAGGAACGGTTGTCGAAATGGAAGTATTCCTTCGATACGGTATCCCGGAATCCGTTTCTCGGCCTCGGCCGCATCCCCGTCTATACAATGCATTTGAATGAAGAAAATCGCCTTCTGGCGAAAACGTTTTCCGAACTCGAACGCGCTCCACATAACCTTTTTGCGGATATCGGCGTCCACCAGGGATTGCTCGGGCTGGGAATGCTCATGATTTTTTTTTACGTGATCTTCAAACAATTCGTCCATGTATCCAGTGAAAACAGAAATTATTACAATTTCTTTAAAGTTTTTCTATTGGCGTTCTTTATCTATTCCATGTTCAATCCGATTTTTACCAATCAAACAGGAAAAATTTATCTCTTTACAATTCTGGGCTTTATCAATGTGGATAGACTGAATATGAACCTTTCCCGATAAGAGGAAGAGATTTCTTTTCCGATCCTGATGCCGGAGTAAAAACATGATCCGTTCATTCAATGAGAATATTCGATTCCCTGAAAGGACCAAAAATGCGGGCTATGTTCTTGTCAGCGGCGCCACTGAAAAGAATCGTCAAATTCTGTATGAGGCGATGCAGCTGTTCTTTGGTGCTTTCGGTACGCATGCCGTTTTTTACGGGAATGGCAACTTTGCATTTTGCCTGCTGCTCCCGGATCAATTGCCGAAACTCGATCGCTACTCCATTTATCAACAGGATCAGAATTTTGCTTTCATCGAAGGCACTTTCTACGACAGGGATATTCTGACCCGTTTCAATGGTGATGGCGGAACCCAATCGCATCCGGAATTTGCGGAATGGGTATTCAAATCGACGATGAAGGCAGGCCCTGGTTTTCTCAAGGATATCAATGGGCATTACTCAGGCTTTCTCTACGATTCTGCGGCGGATAGTCTCTTTTGCTTCAACGACCGGTTCAGTGTCCACAAACAGTTCCTCTATGACGCTTCCCCCTGTTTCGTCCTGTCGAACAATATCTTTGCGATTGCCAGAAACCGGCATTTAGACATCACCGTAAATGAAGAAGCCGTTTGTCAGGTCATGCAACTGGACTATCCCCAGGGAAGGAATACCGAATTCACCAACATCCGAAGCCTCCTTCCATCGGATATTGTCATCCGCAAAAATCAATCGATGGTTTTCAGGCAAATCGACTCCATTGTTTTTAATCGAGAAAACCGATCCTCCTCCAAGGCATGCATCCGGCAACTGTATGACCGCTTTGATGCGTTCATGAAATTCCTGAACACCTGTCTCGATGAGCCTCAGGGGATCTTCCTGTCACGGGGGAAAGACTCCCGCATGCTCCTCCATTTTCTAGAAAAATATAATAATTACCAATTATTTACCTTTATGACCCAGGAATCGGCATGGTCGTTTCTGGAAGGAAAACAAGTCGCACAAATCGCGGAAAAACTGGAACGGGACCTTTCCCGGCTGGACGATTTTACCATCGATCGCAATATCGCCCTTCTGGCTGGAATGAACACAACGGCAACCAGTTCATGGATGGCTCTGGCGCAATTGGCTTCAAATAATGTCAACTACGCCTATATCGGGCATGGCGGCGATGTGTTGTCCGGCAAATTGGAGGCATTCCGGTTTTTTACGCTTGAAGACAAGAAAGTCATGATGCAAATCCTGTACGATGTTGACCGGAAAGGGGTAACATTTGAAGATATTACAACACTATTTCCTCACCTCCGGCATTACGATCATATTGCGGAGCAGTATTTCGATTCTTTTGACAGTTCTCCAGAGTACTCAATATACGATCTCGAACTCAAGCAGATGATCGATTATAGATGGTTCCGGCATTCCGTACCGATACAGCACAAGGCGAATCAATACCTGACGCCGATTTATCCTTACCTTGAAAAGAATATCTGCAACGCCTATTTGACCCTGCCCGTCTCATTGATTCGATCCCAGCGCGCGCATGCGCACCTTGCGGCCTTTGAAAAAAAATCGAACATGATCCGATCCACGGAATTTCCCATTCCGCTGATAATTGAAAAAAATATCCGGCCATTGATGATGCAGATAATTAAAATGAATAACCGGTTCAACGACAGGTTTTTCGAATATGTATGCAAAAAAAAATCCGGGAAAGCTGGCAACCTGATGGTTGGTCATGACAATCAATCGACCTACATGAAACAAACCCTCGGCGACCGGATTGAATTGAAGAACAAACAACTGCTTCACCGCATAAAGGTTCTAGATGCCTATCTGTTTCTGGCCTTTGATCACGAATTTTCATCCCTCTGCAATCGGGTCGATTCCGTCGAAAACATGCCCGGAGACAGCAATATCCCACCCGGGGCAAACAATCATTTACCTGTAAGTTCAGTTGCGAAATCCGGCTCCTGACATTGCAATTCAGTTTCGTGCCCTTCATGATTTTCATGTTTACTATTTCAAACAGATCACTTCTGCTTTTTGAAAAAAAAATTCTACCGGAGGATAGATGCATCCCAGGGTTTACCTCATCATTCCCGTTCATAACCGCAAGGAGTACACCCGCCGCTGCCTCGAATGCCTGGAAAAGCAGACCTATATCAACCATGAGGGCATCCTGGTCGATGACGGGTCGAGCGACGGAACTTCCCGGATGGTTGCCCGGCGTTTTCCGGGCGTGACGGTTCTGGAGGGGAGCGGGCAGTTATGGTGGGTGGGTGCCATTAACATGGGTTTGCAATACGTCCTGGAGCGGGCAACCGACGAGGATGTTGTCGTTCTGATGAACAACGACCTTACCTTTGATGAAAACCTGCTGGAGCTGCTTGTTAAAGCTCACAAAACACATCCCCTGGCGGTTATCGGGTCGGTGGAAAGCCGGCAGGATGCACCTGGCATTATCGTCCATGGGGGAAATCGGTCCAATTTTTGGATCGCAAACTCGAAACGGTTGAATACAGGGCGGCATCTAAACGAATTTGCCGCCGGGCATGTGGAAGCAGTAAGTTATGTAACCGGAAGGGGCGTCCTGTTCCCAATCCCGGCTGTCCGAAAAACCGGATTGTATGACACACGATTCGTCCACCGGGGCGACAATGAATACGGGATTCGCGCCACCCGTCACGGATACGAACTGCTGGTTGCTTATGATGCGGTCGTCTACCACTATTCCGACGATATCACCGGATTAAACCGTCCCGAGAACCGGTGGTCGGACCTGTACCGCTACCTGTTCGATGAACACTCGTACGCAAACATCAAGAACATTTATTGGAATGCCCGTCTGTGCAGCAAGAATCGCCTGCAGGGTGCATCGTATTTCCTGTTCGGGGTGTTGCGCGCACTGGGACATTTTATCCGGCGCATGAAAACCACAGACCATAAAACGCATGAAGTACCATAATATTGGTTTCTAAAACCTTGATTACAGCATTTCTGAGAAATGACGATATTCGTGATTCTCTGGACGACACCCTGGAGTACCTGACCTTTCGTGCCGTGGAAGCGGGCATTCCGGTGACCCACGCCGTGGAGCCGGCGAATACGAAAGATCACGTAGTGGAGTGGTTGATCGAACAACAAGCCAAGTTTCCAAAATATATCGGAATAATTCAACACGGGTATGAGCATAAAATTAAAACCCATCCTCCTGTCCGGGGCGAATTCGGCGGCGGACGCCCATTTCGCGCACAGCTCGATGACATCGTCCGGGGCGCCGCATTGATGGACCGGTTTTTTGGAAAACAGTGGACCCGCATCTTCAGTTTTCCTTATGGCACATACGATTCCAGCACGCTTAGAGCACTCGAAACTTGTAAATTCGTCGCCATAACCACCGGCATCCGCCTGACGAAAAAACGGAAACTGTTTAATACAATCGGCCGTTTGCTTCGGTCCAAACACTGGATGGGACAGAATATCGTCTATTTCAACGAAAAGATCCCGGGGTCCCGCCTGTATGAATTGCCTGTGGTCGCCAACAATACGAAACGGCAAACCGGTCCGGATACCGGCATTCAGAAGACAACTGACGAGTTGCGAACGGAATGGTCAAAAATCCGCCCCACGGTAAAGACCCGTGGGATTTTGTGCCATCACCGCTTCAACAGTCGGAGTGATATCGATCAACTGATCGGCTTTATGCAGCAACTGAAAGTCGAAGGCGTAACATTCGCCAAAATTGAGGATCTATATGAAAAAGTGGGTAATCTGTAACGGCCCTGACTGGTATCGGGCATCCGTGACCAGCACAAAACAATTGATTCGAAAATTCAGGGAGAACGGCTATCATGTGCTCTGGATCAATCCGATCGCTTTCAAATCCCCTTTTGTAAATTCCACCACCCGTTCATCGGCATTGAGTAAGATCAGGAACAAACTGGCCACCCATTTTCGCTGGCTGAGACTGGATTCCAAGGGGTTCTGGGTTTTAGTCCCCTTGTATCTGCCGTCTTTCAGCGACCGGGCCGATGCGATCAACCGCCAACTGGTGCGCTTTCAGGTGCGGTTATGCTGCATGCTTCTCGGTATCCGGATTTCCGACGCCATCCTCTGGATCTCCGGGAGCTTTACCGCGGAAGGGCTGCTCGATTGGCCGTTCCACCGGAAAATTTACCAGGCAGCCGACCTGATCAGCGGTTTCCGCAATGCCTCGCCCGAGCTGAAGGAAAAACTCGAGGCGCGTGAACGGAACCTTTGCAACAAGGCCGATGTGGTATTTGCCGCTTCGGACCGAATCGCCGAAAAATTAATGGATCTGTGCACAAAACCGGAAAAAGTGAAACTTCTTCACCATGGGGTTGATTATCAGCATTTCAACCCGTCCGGGAAAACCGCACAAATTATTCGGAATATACGGGCGATCGGAAAACCGGTCGCCGGTTATTATGGCTCATTGACCGATGCCAATGACAAGGATGTATTTCTGGCACTCGCCGAGAAAGGGTTTTCCGTTGTGGTAATCGGAAAAGTCCTTGGCGATTATTCCGGGCTGGAAAACAATAAAAACATTCATTTATTGGGGCCTGTCCCGTATCCGGAACTCCCTCCCTATGCCGCCGGATTTGATGTCGCTTTGCTCAACTGGCGGATGCACGAATGGATTCTGAACTGCTTTCCCGTCAAATCATTGGAGTACCTGGCGTTGGGATTGCCCGTGGTCAGCTGTAAAATTCCCGTGCTGATGACCCATTTTGCAGATGTAATGGCTTTTGTGGAAACACCCGAGGAATTTGCCAGGGAGGCCAAGCGGTTAGTGGCATTCGACAATCCGGAAAATCGCACCCGGCGTCGGCAGTCTGTCTCCGGCTGGTCATGGGAGAACCGGTTTAACTATGTACAAAATGTTCTGGGGATATGATGAGATACAATGTCATTGACTATTTGAGGGGAACGAAAGTTGTCAGGGTCTACAACCGGTTCAACACGAATTCATACACAGCGGAATCACTCCGCAATATGCAGCGGCAAAAGCTCGCCGAACTCCTCAAATCAATCCGCATGTCAAACCCCTATTTCGCCCTGCTGCTCCATGAACGGTCGGAGTCGGAAATTCGTTCGAAACCGGAAAAAGTGCTCAAATCATTGCCGCTTATGGACAAAGCACTGATTGCCGCGAACCGGGCAACCCTATTCCGCCCGGTACCCGGACGTCCTTACCAGGCCAAGCACACCGGGGGAAGCACGGGCGAGCCGTTTCCTTATCATGTCGATCTGGAAACCATTTCGGAGATGATCGGTTTCCATTTCTGGAACTGGCACCGGCATTCCGGCTACCGCTTGGGTGATCCATACCTGACCGTCGCGGGGCAATCGCTGGAACCGATGGGTCATCAACTCAAAATCGCGGTTTATCATTTCCTTGGCAACAATTACCTGATCAACGGAGATGTTATCTCCGAACAGATGGCGGTCAATTCCCGTAAAATCAGGAAAGCACATCTCCTGTACGGGTATCCCAGTTCGATTTTCGCGCTGCTGGAGAAAAATCCCTCGCTATTCGACAACCATCAACTGCGGGCGGTTTTTACGACATCCGAACAACTTCTTCCCAATGTCCGCGAATTTATTCAGAACCGGCTCGGGGTTCCTGTTTTCGATATATACGGCGCCTACGACGGCGGGATTCTTTCATGTGAATGCCCCGAACACCAAGGGTTCCACTACAATCCACTCAACTGCTACGTCGAAACCTATGAAAATGAGGCCGGGCAGAACGAGTTGCTCCTGACCAGCCTGAACACACAATGCTTTCCCTTGATCCGGTACCGGGTGGGAGATGTTGCAATTCCTGGAGATTTCGGCAGCTGTCCTTGCGGAAGCCCGTTTCCGATGATCAGGAATCTCCTGGGCCGCACCCGGGATCTGATCCGCTTGAAAAGCGGAGAGGCGGTACACGGGTCGAGATTCAACAAGGTGATGTACGGTTTTCCGGCCGTACGGCGCTATCGTATTGTTCAGACGGATGATTACCGGGTCACCGTGCATCTCGATGTGAACAATTTTTCGACATGGTCGCACTCTGAACAGAAAAAAAACCTGGAACTGAAGATAGGGACCATTCTTGCCGGAACCGATTTCGGAATTGAAGCGCTGACGGAAACCCATGCCGGAAACGACAAATTCAAGGTCATTGAAAGCCGTGTCGCCTAGTATCTGCAGCATTGGCGATATCATGCTCGGCGAAAATGTTCATCATTTCGGCCGGGGCATTGCCACGAAATATTATGGCAAGTTTGAGAACCTGATCCCACCGGATGTGCGCGCGGTCATCAATGAAGCCGACCTGGTGATCGGGAATCTCGAATGCAGCCTGATGCCGGATTCAGAGCGCCGATGCGCCCTCTCCCGGGGCATGTATGCCGCCCCGGAAAGCGCTCTCGACTGCTTTTCCGGTATTACGCCGCCCATCGTCCTGAACGTGGCGAACAATCATTTCGGTCAGCATGGCCAGCTGGCAACCGAATTTACGGTTACTTGTCTTGAAAATAGAGGAATCTACTGCATCGGGCAGCGGCCGACGCCCCTTGAATTGGCCGTGCGCGGTAAAACCATTCTCCTGTGGGGTGCGAGCCTGGTCAAGGACGGGCATGAAAACGGGTATGTCCGGACAACGGCGGACAGAATTTTACACGACCTCGACTGGGGGCGGTGCGGCGACGGCGCCTACCGTGTTCTTTCGCTTCACTGGGGAGAGGAATACCGCACGATGCCTTCCGGGGCACAGAAAGCCCTGGCGCGCCGCCTTGCGGCCCGTGGGGTTGACCTGATCATCGGCCACCATCCCCACGTGGTCCAGCCGGTCCGGAGCGTTGAAGGAATCCGGGTGGCATACAGTCACGGCAATTTCATTTTTGACCAGAATTTTTCACCGCTCACGCGGATTGGCCTTATGCTGGTCACGACGATAGCGAGCGGCGATGTTCGGTGCTTCCAGGTCCGGTCCAGGAAATACCGCATCCATGCGTGCAGGGAAATCACCATTGATGACCTGGAGGCGTTCTGCCGGAGGGGCCGCTACCTGTCGCATCCACTGTTAATGCGCATCCTGATGAAACTGGAAATGGTGGCCCACGGACGCCATGTACCGGACGAGGTCTGGCGGCATTTCATTGCTCAGTTGCTGGGTAAACGTTTTAAGGTAAATAATTTATAACGAACGGCATCGGATTGGCTGTATGGAAATATCAATTAAACAAAAACTCTTTTCCGGCGGGATGTGGGTCGTTGCGGGAAAGTTCTTCTCCTTTTTCATCCACCTCGCCGTAACCGCCCTGATGGCCAGGTTGCTTCCCCCCGATGAAATGGGCATCTTCTTTCTGATTTCCAGTCTTGTCAATTTTTACATGATGTTTTCCCTCCTCGGGATGGAGCGTTCGATCGTCCGCACCGTAGCCGAATCCCTCGCCCTGGATCAACCCGAAAGGGCCAGCGCGGCAGTCCGCTACGTTCTTCAGTTCGGCCTCCTGTCATCATCGGTTGTTGCCTTTCTCACCATGTCGGAGGCAGGGCAGATGATTTCGGAACGGATCTTCAACATGGCCCTTACCAGGGAATTTTTGATCTATTCGGCCGCATGGGTGATTCTCCTCACCCTTGAAACGCTCGTTGTCGAATCATTCCGGGGTTTCCACGACATCCGGTTTGCGACCATTTATAATGGACTGATCACTTACATCTTCAGTTCATTAGCTCTCGGATTTATTCTCTTGCGAAGCGAGAAGGCGGACATAACGCTTGTTCTGCAGGTGATTATCATTGCACACGCAATCAATTTCATGATTGCATTTTTCTCGCTGCTGAAAACAACCCCGATATTCCGTTTGCGCAATACGGGAGTGATTTCCCGTTCCCATGTCCTCCGAACCTCCTGGGCACTTTATTTCACCAATATTTCCCTGTTCTTCATGTCCTCGGGGCAGCTTTGGCTTCTGGCCTATGCCAGCACCAAGGAAAGCGTCGCGATTTACGGCGCCGTATCCCGGTTCATGATATTGTTGACAACCACCCTGACCATGGTGAAATTCGTCATTCTTCCAATGATCGGACATCTCTACACGAAAAAGGATTACCACAAGCTGGAAAGGGTCCTCCGCAGTTCCGCCACGATCGCCGGTTTGCCCGCTATCGCAGGGTTGTTCCTGATTATCGTTTTCGGAAAAACGATTCTTTATTATGTGTATGGTCCCTATTACACGGCCGGTTACACCGCCCTTCTGATTTTGGCGGTGGCGAACCTGATTAACGTATTCACGGGAGTCCCTGGCGCATTGATGGTAATGGCCGGCAAAGAGAATATCCTTCTGGTCTTTTCAGTTTTCAGCAGTCTAATCGGGTTTGCCCTTGGTTTTCTGCTGGTTGGCCCGATGGATTGCGCCGGGGTCGCCATCGGCGGCGGAACGGGGATAATCCTCTATAATCTTATCATGTTCTGGTATTGCAAAACCCGTTTGTCGATAAACACCCTTATGAGCTTTCAGGAGTTTTTCAGCACGGTTTCAACATTGCGGTACAATTATTTCAACTACTCTCCTGCCGGTGCAATCGGAAAACAATTCAGGAAAAAAATACTGAGGATCAAATCTTAAAGTTAAAGTCGGAAATCCGGATAGAAGCAGGTCACCCCAAATATAATGTGTTTGAAGGGGAATAAACAAGCATGCGAACGGATTTGAAACCGCTCTTCATATTCAGCCTGCCGCGATCCGGTTCAACACTCCTCCAGCGCATCCTGGCGGCTTCTGGTCAGGTATCAACCGCTGCGGAACCGTGGCTGCTTCTACCCCTCCTTTATACGCTGAAATCCGAAGGTGTCCGGGCGGAATACTGGCACCGGCAGGCTTGCAGCGCCATCGAGGATTTTTACAGCGGCTTGCCGAACGGAAAAAAAGATTATCTTGATGAAATGCGGATGTTCATCCTGAACCTGTACCGGAAAAGATCCTCTCCGGAGAGCAGGTACTTTCTCGATAAAACGCCGCGCTACAATTTAATTTGTGATGAGATTATGAACCTGTTCCCGGAAGGCCGGTTCATATTCCTGTGGAGAAACCCGCTTGCGGTGGTTTCTTCCATCGTAAACAGTTGGTATGGCGGACAATGGAAAGCAACGATTTATTCCATTGATCTGTATGACGGGTTGAAACGATTGATCGATGCCTTTGAATCCCATCGACCTGTCGTCCACTCTCTCCGGTATGAAAGCCTTCTTAGTGCTCCTTCCACCGAAATCCAAAACCTATTTGATTACTTGGAACTGGATTATGATGATCGGATACTGACATCCTTCAAGGAGATCTGTCTGGCGGGAAGAATGGGAGACAAGGTGGGGGTCAAAAAATATGATGCCCTTAACCGCTCATCGGTAAACGCGTGGACAAATACCTTCCACAACCCGTTTCGCCGATATTGGGCGGAGCGGTACCTGAAATGGATCGGCACCCGGAATTTGCGGGCAATGGGATATGAATATGCCGACTTGAAAACGGAACTGCATAAAGGAAAGACTTTATCCGGCGGTCAGCTTTTCTCCGATATGGCCCTTGCATTTTTCCTTTCGATCCGAAAAGCGCAATCGCCTTTTAAAACCGCTGACCGCCGGTACAGCGGGCATCTTTACACCTGAAAGACCCGTACCGCCCATGACTGGGCGGACGGGTCTTCAGGTGAATGCTGTTTTTGAGGGTATTAATTCATGATCCGCAGGTTATTGGGGGGAGCAAGCGCCGTCGTCGTGGTAACTTTGAATTCATAGCATCCGATATCGAACGCGTTTCCCTGTGGCCGCGCAATCCCTGCGATATCGCTGGTAAGCCCTTGCGCGGAGAGATTGATTCCCTTGTCGATCGCCAATGTCGAGTTTGCGGTCAGTTTATAGTTCGAACCGGCCATATTCTCGAAATTTGGGTTCCCCTCCGCTGAAGTGGCATCCTGTCCGGTCGCTGATTTCCACGCCGCAAGGGATGAGTGAGTCTGACCGTTCCAGGCGTATTTGGAATTCATATAATAAAGATTGTTATTGATGACCGTCCCGGTTGTCATGCCGCTGGCGAGATATACGGCGTAGTTGCAATAGGCGATGATGTTGTTTTCGATGGTTATGTGTGTGGCATTCGAGCTTTGAATGCCGTTGTTTTTACAGATGATGGTGTTGTTGCGAATTTTCGTGTCCGACCGCCAGTTATGCGGTTGTATCGTGTCGCTTACCATTACGATACCGACGCCGGCGTTCCCGTAAATCAGGTTGTTCGCGATTTCATTGTTCGTCTGGTATCGCATGTAAATGGCATTGGTCGCACCCGTAATGACATTGCCCCGGACATGATTACCGCTGTATTCGATCTGAGTGTCCACGGTCACCGGAAAAATGTTGATCCCGTTGTGGTTCGGGTTATTGTGCACGTAATTGTACTGGAACACGACATTGCTCGCGCTTTGGGCATCGAGCGCGTTGTGGCCGGCATTATAAACCTCGTTTCTTTCAACCAGTGCGATATTGCTGTGAGTGATCATGATGCCGCTGCGGTTGGTGCCGGCTCCATTTGCGCCATCGTTATCATGCGCGATGCAGTTCCGAACGATAAAATTGCCCCCGTCACGCATCCGGATCAGAACTTCCTTGGAGTTCCTCACCTCAAACCCGTCCAGGGTGATGTAACTCTTCCCCTGAACGTAAAACAGGGCATAAAAACTGGGCAAAGTGACGCCAGCACCATCGATGACCGGACGATGACCCGGATACGCGGCAAAGGTGATCGGCTTTCCCGCCGTTCCCGAATTTTTGACCGAAACCCATTCATTGTATACACCACTCTTAACAAATACCGTATCACCGGCTACTGCGAGATCGGCGCCTTTCTGAATGGTTTTCCACGGACTGATTTCAGTTCCCGGATTGGCATCACTTGCGACCGAACTGCTTTTATCAACGTAGTAGGTCGCGGTCCATCCCGTGGATGCCATGGCAACAAATGCGAAGACAGTAAAGATGATTACGTGAAACATATTCTTCGAAAAACAACTTTTCTGATTCATTGATCCTCCAACATAAATATTAACCGCTTAACATTTCGAATCATTAAATGCGGCATTCTTTTCTGGCATCCCCGTTAATGTTCTGATTTCCCAGGGTCAACCTATGGTTCCCCCAACCAGGGGAGGTCTTGTGTGATTTACGTTTTCATCCAATGGTTTTTCATTATTATCGAACATGCAGCCAACTCCTTTACGATCACGAATAACCCGGACTTGGCAGTTCCTATTGCACGCCGCAAGGATGGTCCCCCAGTCAAGGTTGATAACTGAAGAACAGCAGTTGTGACGGAAGTCCGTTTAAACGTATTTTCATTTAATGTGATGATTCTTCCCAAGCAATTACGATGCCATATATGGCGCATCATTATACAAATACCTGAATATATGGCTTTTTATCCGAGAGCGAATTCATGTCGGCGTCTTCAGATCCGGCTGCAGGATGTATCCCTTTGTAAACAGATGTGCACAAAATATTATTGCAAGGACCACCTGTTAGAGTATGACAGATTTTGTCGTGTAAGCCGCCAAACTGATATAACAATTTGTAATCAAGGAAAATACGTTTAAACAGCTTGCCGATAAAAATTAACTTATTACATTTAGTAAATCAATTACGACGGCTATGCTCTGGACCGAATAATCATCCATGAAAATTGATGGATATCTTTAAGTGAACGGCATTATGAGATTGCGTGTACGCGTTTATTATACACGAAACATCATTCGAAGGAGGATGCCCGATGCCGACCGATCACATCCAAAATCTTCAGGAACTGATATCCAACTGGATGGATGGCAAAGCCAGCCTGAACGTCCTGGAAGCGGGATGCGGGTCGAGCAGTCTGCTCGTTTTCAATAAGCAGACGACACTCATGGGGATCGATATCTCCGAGCATCAACTCAAGCGCAATATGATTCTTCATCGGAAAATACTTGGGGATATCCAACGATTTCATTTCAAGCCCGGGAGCTTCGATGCGATCGTCTGCTGGGACGTACTGGAACATTTACCGGATCCCCGCCGTGCGCTTCAAAACTTTTTTCAGGCGACGAACAAAGGCGGCGTGATCATTCTGAAAGCCCCCAACGTCTTTTCAATGAAAGGACTTCTGACAAAACTCCTGCCATACCACTTTCATCTGTTCATTTTTAATTACCTGCTCCGAAACAGGGCCAGGCGCTTCAAAACATATCTCAAATTTTCCATCGCGCCTGTCGCCATGATGAAATTTGCGTTACACCACCGGCTGGAAATCGTCTATTTCGACACGTATGACCTGCTGACTTCCGACTGGTTCATCAAAAACAAAGTTTCATACAACGTCTATAAGATATTCCGGAAGATCGTCGAGACAATAAGTTTCGGCAGGCTCGGAAACAGTGAGTTCATCCTCGTCCTGCAGAAACGGTAGCGTTCTTTCCGGTGCATTTCGGTAAAAATGGCGGTTGTTCGGAAAACGGATTTTGTAATCCGGCACAATACCTCGAACAAAAAAAAAAATGAAATTCGGGTCTTAATATGATGAACCAGACGGTATTGATTCCCGATGGGGAAAAAATGTATTCATTCCATGTCGTTTACTGCCTGAAGAAAGCCTGCCCTAACCTGCACTTTATCGCCTGCTCGGATAAATTCAATTCCTCTTTCCAGTATTCCAAGTTCGTCAGGAAATGTTACCGACTGAACTGTGAAGAGGATCAGGATTCAATCTATTTCGAAGAAATTTTGCGGATTATTCGGAAGGAAAATGTCAATTTATTAGTTCCTTGCACGACCGCGGGTATCGATTTCACGTTGCGGCACAGGAAGGCACTGGAGATTGAATGCGACATCGTTCCATTACCCGAGCGGGAAACATTCGATCTTGTTTCCGATAAATGGGCGCTTTTCAAAACATTAATCGCAAATGGCATCCCGACCCCCGAGACCGTACTTTACCGGGATGCCGATCAGTTTAAAACGATTCAATATCCGGTATTGCTGAAACCGATAAACGGTGAATCCGGGGTGAATATCCGTAAGCTTGATCAACTACCGGGCCCGTCCTTTATCCAGACCCTGGAAAGTGCCGGAGAGGATTATATCATACAGGAGTATATCGATGGGTACGACATTGATTGCAGCATTCTCGCGTCGGAGGGAACGCTCCTGGCCCACACCATACAGATGAATCTGGGTGAAAAGGCGCGATATAGTCCAGGGAACGACAGAATACAGTTTCTTCGGGAAAATAAGGTTCTTGAGACAGTTCGAAAAACGTGCGAACTACTGGAATGGACCGGAGTTGCCCATATTGACCTGCGATATGACAATGAAAGGAAGGTATATCATATCATCGATTTCAATCCGAGGTTCTGGGGCTCCATACTCGGTTCCTATTCGGCGGGGGTCAATTTTCCGTATCTGCTCTATTTGATGAGTTGCAATATTCGTTTTGAAAGTCCCGAGTTCAAGGAAAAATTATTTGTCAGTCTCCGCCAGTTCCTCAAAGACGCCTTTAGTCGTTCACTGAAGTATGGGTTACGGGATACCAACCTGGAATTTATTATAGCCGACCCGGTTTTCAGCATTCGAAAACTTTTACGGATGAAATAGCATAATCAGTGGCGTACTATTCGCCTGTTTCCACGCTGCTGTTCTTTACCGCACCCTGGACCTGTTGCATTGCTTTATTCACCTGTTCAGCCGCTTCGCGAGCATGCTCAATTTTTTCGATCTTGTTTGTATCGGTTGAGGTTTCGGTTTGAACATTTTTCATGACCAGCAACCCGACAATCAGCAATGTAATAACCGTTCCAATCAGAAACGCACCGCGCATGACCATGCTCCTTATCGTTCTGTTGTTCTATCCGATTTTATACCGGTGTTCACATTCGCAGAAAATTTACCCAATGGCAATACCCTCATTTTCTCAAAAACGCTGTTAACAGCCAATCCCTGTTGTCGGAAAAACCCGGAACAATAATTTGCCTTTTTTATCCGACATGTTAATCTTTTAGTAACGGGATGACACGTAAACAGTTTAAAAAGAAAACTTTAATCCAACACTATAATTTATCCGGGCAAGCTGAAAAATGGACGGGAACAGCAAAATTAAGATCATAATTGCGGAAGACTATACCCTGCTGCGGGAAAGCATCCGGCTTATCCTCGAAAATGAACCCGATTTCGAGATTATTGGTGAGGCAATCAATGATTATCAAGTCATCGATATGGTCTATGAATTAAAGCCGGACCTCTTGCTTCTCGATATCTCTTCTCCGGATTTCAATGGTATCGACACAATACCCGTGATCAAACAAAAATGCCCGGAAACAAAAATTTTACTGATCGCCCTGGCCATTGAGGATGAATCCCTGATCATCGAGTGCCTTAAAGCCGGGGCACGGGGGTATCTGTCGCGAAATTCCAGTCTGCTGGATATCAAACGGGCCATTGAGGTCATCAAAAATAACGAGATGTGGGTGGAACGAAAACTGATGTCCAGATTTTTCGATAATAAAATCGAGATCAATCATCCCACCAACAGCATCCGTCAGAAAAAAGATGCAGACGTATTGACCACACGGGAGCAGGACGTTTTGCGTCTTCTCGTCAGGGGCTCGACAAACAAAGAAATTGCGCATGACCTGTTTATTTGTGAAAAAACCGTTAAAAGCCATCTAAATCGAATTTTCAGAAAACTGAATGTGAGCCGCCGCCTCGAAGCCATTCTTTATGCCATAAAATCCGGTATGGTTTAGCTGACTCGATCACGCCTTCGCACCTCTGTTCTTAACTCCTCATTTCCCACTCTATCCAGCATCTAATAAATTCGAAACAGATCTTTAAGACTTAGGTTGTTTCAAAAAACCACAACCAATTTCACTTCAAAATAAGCCCATCGTCCTATTGCGGCGTTCCTTCATTCCGTTACTTTTTCTAATCAAAAGATCACTTAACCTAATGAAGGAATGATCAATGTCGCTCAATGATGAATACCTTTTCCAGATCCGTATCGTCTCGTCGATCCTTTATGCAAGCAACGGAAGCATCAATATCGTCGTTCGTCGTCCATACGCCTATCTGTCAAAAAATCTTAGCAGCGTTTTTAAAGATCAGGAAGACGTCAAAATAACGGTTGACAGAAGATACAGCGAGAGACGGAAAGATGAAGAACCCCAACCGCAGGATCGGCGTCGGAGTGAACGGCGGCATATCAAGGAAGTTTTGGTCGACGTCGTCATCTCGGATTAAGACCGGGTTTAAACCCAAGGTTTTAGGCCTTTTCCTCCCTTGGCCGTAAAACCGATCGGATCCGGGATACAACCATACTGGTAATTTTACATACAAAAATCATGCGAAAGTTCGATTGTCTTCATAAGCATCACAATTAAAATTTAGTGAAACCGCTTCACCAGAGCCATGTTGCCGGGCTAAAAATCAGTAATGAACACAGCGCGAAGGAGATATAAATGCACCGGAGAAAATTCAGGCCAATTCAATTGATTATCATTGCTATCAGCCTTTTCATGATTTGCCCGATCCTTCTGACCGGCTGCGGGTCCAGCCGGAAACCTCCTGAAACAGCGGCACCCTTGCCTGCCCCGATTGTGCTCTTATCTCCAGGGGATACCATCGAGATCAAATTTCCTTATGCCGAACAGTTCAACGAGACCCAGACCATACGCCCGGACGGTAAAATATCCCTCCCGCTCGTGGGAGAACTCCAGGCAGCAGGAAAAACGCCGTCGGATCTCCAGGAGCAACTTATCCAGGTTCATTCCGCCCACTTGCAGCATCCCGAACTTGCCGTAATCGTGCGTACCCAATACGAACGGAAAGTTTATGTCGGCGGGGCGGTCAATCAACCCGGGTTAATCGATATGCCCGGTAAACTTACCGCACTGGAAGCCATCATGGAGGCCGGTGGATTTGATCTGACGACGGCAGCAGTGGATAGTGTCATTTTGATCCGTTACAACAATGGCAACACACAGTCTCACCAACTCAAGCTTGAACCTGCCATCGAAGGCATAGAGCATGCGCCTGTCTACCTGGAACCGCGGGACGTGGTCTTCGTCCCCCGGACGACGATTGTTGAAGTGGGTCAATGGGTGCAGCAGCACATCTACGATCTCCTCCCCATCGGCCGGCTTGGATTCGGATATACGCTGAATTGATCCGAAACCGTTCCGGGATATTCCGAACTCAACCACACGGGAGTACTCAATGGAATTATTCTTCGATAAAACAATGCCTCAAAACACCGCAAGGGATTTTTTATCCGTCCCTTTCAGGCACAAGAACAAGGTCCTGCTCGTCTTTCTGGCGATTCTCATCACGGTCGTCATCGGCTCCATCCTGGCATCCAACGTTTACAGGAGCGAGGCCAAACTCTTCATCCGCCTCGGAACAGAAACGGTGCACGCGGACTCCGCGACGGGTCAACGGATTCAAATCAGCCAAAGTATGGAAAATCAGCTTAATTCCGAACTTGAGATTCTAAAGAGCCGGGAACTTGCGGAAAGGGTTGTCAAAACGATCGGACACCGGGCCTTTCAGAGGGGCATCGCAAATGAAACCGGAAATTTCAGCTCCTTTTTTGCAACACTGAACAAAAAAATCAAGACAGTGACGTCGTTTCCGAAATATGCCGTGGCCAGGTTCATGTCCGATCCGTCCGGTGCTGCAGATATTGAAAAGGAAGAAACGGAGGCGGCAATTGCGCTGATCATCGAAAGTCTCGATGCGAGGGTCATCAATGACAGCAATATAATCACCCTGGGTTTCGAAGCCGATAATTCCGAACTGGCCCGTAATACCCTCGATCACCTGATAAATATTTACCTTGAGAAACATATCGAACTTCATGGAAGCCCGGGGTCTCTGGAATTTTTCCAGAAGGAAAGCGAAAAATTGCGTCATTCGCTCGAAAAAGCCGAAGCTGACTTAAGGGATTTAAAAAATTCGATCGGAATCGGCGATTTGGTGGAACAGCGATCCATATTATCGGAACAGATCGGATTCCTGCAGCGGGAAATGCAAGAGACCGAATCGCAAATGGCGTCATCAGTGGCAAAAATCGATAACCTCAAGACCCGCATTGAAAATCTTCCGGAAAACGTCATTGTCAGTGAAACGACCGGGTTTGCCAGATCCGCCGCGGAAGAAATGAACAACCGGATTTATGAATTAAAACTCCAGGAGCAGGAACTCCTTTCCACCTTTAAACCGGACAGCATCCCGGTGACGGAAGTCAGGCGCCAGATCGGGGAGGCCGAAACCCTTCTCCGGAGCACACAGGACAGCCGGCAGGTGACACGGGGAATCAACCCGGTCCACCAGGAGCTCAACCTCTCAATGATGCTTGAAAAAGGGAACCTGGAAGCCTTGATCGCTAAACGGGATGCGCTCGGGTATCAAATGGCGTCCGCCGACGAGAAGCTGAAACAGCTGAATGAATCTGAAATCAAGGTATCCAAGGTGACTCGGGAAAAGGAGCTCCTGGAGGAAAATTACCGCAAATATGCGGAGAGCCTGGAGCAGATGCGGATTGATCAGGCCCGTGAAATCGAAAAGATCTCAAATATCAGTGTGGCCCAGGCACCGATCTCGCCACTCGATCCCATACGCCCGAACATCGGACTCAACATGGCATTGGGACTTTTCCTCGCCGTATTCGGTGGCCTCGGTCTGGCATTTTTCCTCGAATATATCGACGATAAATTCCGCAAACCGGAACAGATTGAAAAATTTCTCGAACTACCGGTACTGGTATCGATCCAAAAACTGGAAGTGTAATATGTATCAACAATTCCACGGATTATCCGAAAAGCCCTTCGATGTCACGCCGGACCCTCGGTTCCTCTACCTGAGCGCCCATCACCAGGAGGCGTTATCGTCAATTATTTATGGAATCCGGGCACGACGCGGCTTTATCGCCCTTATCGGGGAAGTGGGGACCGGCAAGACTACCCTGCTTAATGCAACCATGGAAGGCCTTGACGACAAAACCCAGGCCGCTTTCATTTTCAATACGGATGTCGGATTCGAAGAATTGCTCCAGATGGTCCTTGTCGAATTTGATCTGGGCGCTCCGGACGAAGCGATCCCCAAGCATGTGGCCCTGGATCGACTGAACCGATTTGCCACCGAGCAGTTCGCCGCCGGTGGAAACGTGGTGATCTTCATCGACGAGGCCCAGAATCTCGATACCCGCGCCATGGAAAACCTGCGGCTCCTGTCGAATCTTGAAACCAGGCGTTACAAACTGATCCAGATCGTCCTGTCCGGCCAGCCCGAACTCGACGAGAAACTGAGACGGCAGGAACTACGCCAACTCGCCCAGCGGATCAACCTGAGGCGCTACATCACCCCGCTCAACGAGATCGATACTTACCAGTATATCGCCCAGCATCTCGAAAAAGCCGGCGCCAGGAATAAAAACCTGTTCGATCGGACTTCTCTGAAACGCATCTGGGAATACTCCGGGGGGGTCCCCCGGAAGATCAACCTCCTTTGCGACAATGCCCTCCTGACCGCCTACGGCCTGGGAAAGAAAAAAATCAATGGCGCAATCATGGACGAGGCGATTCGCGACCTGAACTGGAGTCCTTACGATCCCTACTGTTTGCCTGTTTACGAAAACAGGGGCACGCCCGTTCGCTTTCCCCGGCCCCGATTCGCGACCATGGCCGCGATTCTCCTCATCAGCCTTCTGCTGGGGGCGGGCAGCTTCGGCTTGATCAATATGGAATCCGCCGAAATGAAGAACCTGGCGGATGTGGCCAGGATTCATGTCATGGAATTTTTCGGATATCCCACCCCGCGCCCTGAATCCCCGGAGCCTCGGAATGTTACCACGCCCTCTGAAGCCGATCATAGTCCTGCCGGGATGGGCATGTTCGATATCCGACCGGTTCCGGACCTCCCCGAACCGGCGGAAATTCGCATCGGACAACCCGATTCATTGTCAAAGCCGCTTAAGAAAGAATTGATAGTACGAAATCCCGACAACACAATCCTGGACAAACCTCTCGTAAAGGAGCCGGAAGTCCTCCAGACCCGTGAGGACATTTCGCCGAGGCCAATCAATCCGGGATCAGGCATGGCATCCGCGGATCGGATCGGGGAAAAAACGGATGGATACGAGATTAAGGATAAATCCGAAGAAACGTATACCGCCTTCAAACAGGTAGTGGTGATGAAAAATGATTATCTGGCGGGCCTCGTCCAGAAAATTTATGGGAAAACAACCGGAGAAAACATGCAGCGGGTGCTCCGGGCCAATCCGGATATACAGAATCCGAATCTTATTCTGCCGGGGCAGGTCATCCGGATGCCGATATACTGACCTGTTGTGATTTTTTACAGCCATGGTTTTGAAACCGTCGAATTATCATCCTTTAATAGAAGAGGTTAATTATGGGGAAAACACACCAGGCCCTCCAGCGGGCGGAAAAAGAATACCGCGAGAATATACTGACCCTCCAAAGCGAAAAAGAGTTGCCTGCGATCCCGTCGATGCCGTCGCCGCCGGCGCTCCTGACAAGAAATGAGTTGTGTCTCCACCAGTTCGAGTCACTCAAGATCAACCTGCTCAGCCGGTACCGGGCCGAGGAACTCAAGACGATTGTGTTCACCAGCCCCGCGTTCAATGACGGAACCACGACGACCGCCGCCAATTTCGCCCAGGCACTGGCGAAGGATTCCTGGCGATCGGTTTTTCTCATCGATGCCAATCTCAGGCACCCCTGTCTGCATGACATTTTCAAGGTCGATTATGCGAACGGGCTGTCCGAGTTTCTTGAGGATGAAAGCATTACCGTGCCACAGTTGAAAAAAATAAAATCCAATTTTTATCTGCATACATCCGGAAAACTCCGGTCCGGATCCGCCGGCCTGTTCCAATCGACCAAATTCGATAATTTTCTCGACGTGGTAAGAAAAAATTTTGATCACGTCATCATCGACTGCCCACCGATTTCCGCGTTTGCGGAAACCCGGGTGATCGCCGGGAAGGTCGACGGCGTGGTGCTGGTGGTCAATGCCGAAAGAACCCGGCAGAGTGTGGCCCTTCGGGCAAAAAAGGAACTTCAGGAAGTCGGGGCGAAAATGCTGGGTGTGGTTCTGAACAAGAGATCCTACCCGATTCCGGATTGGCTTTACCAGCGGCTTTGATTTCCAGATCAGGTCCGCCTCACGGCCGGCCTAATATATTCAGCCCGATATCCTGACCGGAAACGGCGGGAATCGATCGGACTGCCTGGGATTACCGGGGCAATGGCAGGGGGAACCATGAAATTTACATTCTCAAACAGTTTTCTAAAACACAAAACATTCGGTTCGATCAATTCCCGGAAAGCCTTTCATCGCCTTTTCGATCGGGAACGGGAACGTGCACTCCGAAACTACGGTTTTTTTTCACTTATGGTGATGGGGCACCCGAACGGCGGAACCGCCCATGCCACCGTTGAATTGATCGACACCCTGAAAAGCCGGATACGTCATATCGATGACCTGGGCTGGTTTGACGACGAACAGATCGGGGTGATCCTGCCGGAAACGACCTGCGAGGGGGCGCAAAAACTCGGCCGGGATATCCAGCGCCGCATGGCCGCAATAAACCAGGCAATGGTTTTCAGTATTCATACCTACCCGGAGGAGAATAACCATTACGGACAACCCGTTAACCGGAATTCCCTTAAGGTTGTTCCCGGTGGCATGCAGGAGTTTTTCACGCTTTTCGGAAAACCGATTCCCCTCTGGAAGCGCGTCCTGGACATCACCGGCGCCCTGATTGCGGCGGTAATGCTCCTGCCGTTATTGCTGGCGATTGCCATCTACATCAAGGCCGTTTCCCCGGGGCCTGTCTTTTTTCGGCAGGAACGACTCGGATACCTGCGAAAGCCGTTCATCTGCTGGAAGTTCAGGACCATGAAAGTCAATGCGGACCAGTGCAAGCACCGGAACCATGTCGCCGATCTCATCCGGAACGGCAAAACCATGGTGAAGATCGATAACCAGCCGGACGCCTGCATTATCCCCTTCGGAAATGTCCTTCGGAAACTGGGACTCGATGAACTTCCCCAATTGATCAATGTTGTTCGCGGCGACATGAGCCTGATCGGTCCCCGCCCATGCATGGATTACGAGGCTGTGGAGTTTCTGGACTGGCAGAACCGTCGGTTCGACACCCATCCGGGGCTGACTGGGCTTTGGCAGGTCAGTGGAAAAAATCGGACCACGTTTGAAGAAATGATGCGGCTGGATATCAAATATGGCCAAAAACGATCCCTATACCGGGACATTCTGATTTTCTTCAAAACATTTCCGGCAATCATCGACCAGGCGGTCGAAAATATAAAATTCAAACTGGTGAGAAGGGAAAACCTATAATGGAAAAACCAATCAATATCGGCGTTATCGGCTGCGGGTACTGGGGTCCCAACCTGATTCGCAATTTCTGGGCGCTATCGGATTCGACGGTGAAGGCGGCCTGCGATTTCGATCCGGGCCGGCTGGCTCACATGAAAAAACTCTACAATATAGATTCGTGCAACGATCATATCGAGGCGATCATCGAAGACGATAACATCGATGCGGTAGCAATCGCCACACCGGTATCCTCCCACTACGAACTGGCAAAAAAATGCCTGATGGCCGGGAAGCACACGTTTATCGAAAAGCCGATGACCCGGACCACGGCCCAGGCCTGGGAACTGATTGACCTGGCTGAGCAGAAAAACCTGATCCTCATGGCCGGGCATACCTTCATCTATTCCGCCCCCGTCCGGAAAATAAAGCAGATCGTCGATTCCGGTGAAATCGGGGATTTGCTTTACATCAGCTCCCAGCGGCTCAATCTCGGACTGTTCCAGAAAGACATCAACGTCGCCTGGGACCTCGCCCCCCACGATATCTCGATCATTCTCTATATCATGGGGAAATCACCTGTCTCGGTGAACTGCCAGGGAAAGAACCACATCAACAAGAACATCGAGGATGTGACCAACATGTCCCTCAATTTTTCCAATGGCGGATTCGCCACGATCCTGAGCAGCTGGCTTGACCCGAACAAAATCCGGCGGATGACCTTCGTGGGAAGCAAAAAAATGATTCTTTACGACGATAACGAACCGCTGGAGAAAATTCGGCTTTATGACAAGTGCGTGGAAATGCCGCTCTATTACGACACGTTCGCGGAATTCAACTACGCCTACCACTACGGAGATGTTCATTCTCCATACATCAAGCAGGAAGAACCGCTGAAGGTCCAGTGCCAGCATTTCGTCGACTGTATCCGGAACGGCTGCGAGCCGGAGTCTTCGGGAATGGAAGGGCTCAAGGTCGTCCAGATTCTCGAGGCGGCAACCCATTCGCTCCAGAACGACGGCGTCCAGATCCCCATCGAGGACCTGGCGGACCGCGGAAACCTCATGCTGAAATGGAAGGTCTCATGAAAACTGGCAATACCCTGCGAAAGATCGCCCCTGACGTGGAACTGGGCACTGGCGTAAAAATTTACGATTTCGTCAATTTATACGGCTGCCGTATCGGCGACCACTCCAAGATCGGAACATTTGTCGAAATACAAAAAAATGCCCGGATCGGCAGGAACTGTAAAATTTCAAGTCACACCTTTATCTGCGAAGGAGTCATCATCGAGGACGATGTTTTCGTGGGGCACAACGTTACCTTTATCAACGATCTTTACCCAACGGCCGTGAATGCCGACGGCACAATGCAGACTGACGGCGACTGGCAGTGTGTCCCCACCCGGATTGGAAAAGGAGCGTCGATCGGGTCGAGCGTCACCATCCTCTGCGGGGTTACCGTAGGTGAAAACGCCGTCATCGGCGCCGGCAGCATGGTGATCCGGGATGTGCCGCCAAATACGGTTGTCGCGGGGAACCCGGCAAGAATCATCCGGTCATCCCGGCAGCCCCCGGTTGAATGTGCCATGGCACGGGATTGAAGAAATTTCATTGCAGGGAACGAAATTCCACGGCCCGATGGACCGATTGGCCAAAACTCAACAAAGGAAAAAATGATGAAAGTACCGTTTCTCGATTTGAAAACCCAGTACACCTCCATACGGGAAAAAATTCATGCCGCGGTTTCGGATGTCATGGACAGCTGCGCGTTTGCCGGAGGGCCGTTCGTGGAACGGTTCGAAAACGATTTCGCCGAGTTTTGCCGGACCCGGGAGGCGATCGGCGTCGGAAACGGCACGGAAGCCATCTGGCTGGCATTGCTTGCCCTGGGGATCGGTCCCGGCGATGAAGTGATCACGGTTCCCAATACGTTCATTGCGACTGCCGAAGCAATCAGTTTCTGCGGGGCCATTCCGGTTTTCGTCGATATCGATGAAATTACCTACAACATGGACCCGGAACTTCTCGAAGGCGCGATCACCCCTCGAACAAAGGCGATCATCCCCGTCCACATTTACGGCCAGATGGCCGACATGGACCCGATCATGAGGATTGCCGATAAACACAACCTGTATGTGGTCGAAGACGCCTGCCAGGCACATGGGGCCGAATACAAGGGGAAGCGGGCGGGTTCCATCGGGGATGCGGGATGTTTCAGTTTCTACCCGGGGAAAAACCTCGGGGCCTTCGGTGAGGCCGGCGCCATTGTCACCAGCAATTCCATGCTGGCCCAGAAAATCCGGTACATGCGCGATCACGGGCAATCCCGTAAATACTATCATACCGCCATCGGCTGGAACGCCCGCATGGACGGGATACAGGCGTCGATCCTGAGCGTGAAGCTCGAATACCTCCCCGAGTGGAACGAACTGCGCAGGAATCATGCCCGGATGTACAACGAAATCCTGGCCGGTACGGACGGCATTGTCACCCCGGTTGAATCCGAAAACTGCCGGCACATTTATCACCTTTACGCAATCCGGAGCCGGGACCGGGACTACCTGATCGATACGCTGAAACAGCAGGATATCCATTGCGCCATCCATTATCCAATGCCGATCCATATGCAGGAAGCCTATCGGAACCTTGGCCTGGAGCGGGGAATCTACCCGGTTTCGGAAGCCGTCGCCACGGAGCTTGTCTCCCTTCCCATGTTCCCGGAACTGACGCCCCCGATGATTGAAACCGTCTGCTGCGGAATAAAGGACTGGTGCGCCAATGGAAGCGCTTATGCGGTATGATGCACCGATGGGAATGTGTCGTCCTCACATTTTTCTGAAACTCTACTACACAATCCGGCCGACCATACCGCGGCGGCTGCAGATCATGTTCAGGAAAAAAATATCCGAGGGGATCAAGCAGCGCAATGTCTCCTGCTGGCCGATCTCCTTTTCGGCGGCCGCCACCCCCGCGGATTGGAAGGGATGGAAAGATGATCATCCGTTTGCCCTCGTCCTGACCCATGATGTGGAAAAACAGACCGGGTATGACAAACACCGGAAACTGATGGAAATCGAAAAAGAGATGGGGTTCGTTTCATCGTTCAACTTCGTGCCGGAACGTTACCGGATTGATGAAAACGATCTGGAATATCTGAAAAGGCAGGGGTACGAAGTCGGCGTTCACGGCCTGAACCATGACGGGAAACTGCTCCAGTCGGAAAAGATATTCAGGCAACGGGCCCCGAAAATTAATGGATACATCCAGAGATGGAAAGCCCACGGGTTCCGGGCGCCGTCCATGCACCATGACCTGGAACTGTTCAAGCAGCTCAATATCGAATACGACCTGTCCACATTCGATATCGATCCGTTCGAGCCACAATCCGATGGAATGAATACTATTTTTCCATTCCGCGTGTTCAGGGACCCGGAAACAATCGCGTATTGGGAGCTTCCTTATACGCTTCCCCAGGACAATACGCTTTTTAACATCCTCGGAGAAAAATCAGCCGATATCTGGAAGCGGAAAGCTGACTGGATTGCCATAAACGGGGGAATGGTTTTACTGAACGTGCACCCGGATTATATCAGTTTCAACAGTCATCGAGGCTTGGAGGAGTATCCGGTGGACCACTATGTCGAATTTCTGACCCACATGAAGGAAAATCATGCCGGAAGATTCTGGAATCCCCTGCCATTTGAAATGGTGCGATATCTGAACCGCATTCATGCAAAAGACTTCAAAAGCGAGTCGGAGCAGGCTTTCAAGGAATCTGTAGTTGAATAAGGATACCCTGCACCGGCAAATCCACAGCCACAAGGATTTCAATGAGAACGGAAAAATTCATTTTAGACGATGCCCGTCAAATACAGCAATGGGATGATTTTGTCAGATCACATCCGCGGGGAACCCCGTTCCATACCTCGGCCTGGCTGGAAATCATCCGCAAGACCTACAATTATCATCCGGTTCTTTATGCTTTTATAAATGATTCAAATGAGATTGAAGGCATCTTCCCCTGTTTTCATGTAAAAAGCTTTATCACCGGGAACCGGTTGGTCTCCATCCCCTTTTCAGATTACGGCGGTCCACTGGTCCTGGATGGAAAAGTCAGTTGCGATGACCTCCTGAACGCCCTCGGCAGTTACAGAAAGGGGTGTAACTGCTTCGAGGTACGGTGCGATCTCAGCCCGCAACTGGGTTTTGTCTTTCACAATCATTATAAATGCCATGTTCTGGAATTAAATTCCGATCCGGATCGGGTACTTGAAAAAATCGACCGGCGAACCACCCGTTACTCCATCCGAAAGGCGAAAAAAAGCGGGATCGAAATACGACCGGTTAATACATTGGAGGGGATGAAACAATTCTTCCGATTGAATATCATGACCCGGAAAAAACATGGACTTCCGTCACAGCCATGGGCGTTCTTCAAAAACATCTACACTTACCTGATCGAAAAGCACCAGGCGTTCCTCCTTCTGGCATTTGATAGTGCCAAGGTTATCTCCGCCGGCCTGTTCATAAAATTCAGGAATACCATTTTTTACAAATACAATGCCTCGGATCCGGACTCGCTCTCCAAAAAATCACCCAATCACCTTCTGACCTGGCATGCCATCGAGGAAGCCTGCCAGGGCGGATTTCGTTTTTTCGACTTCGGCCGGACCGCGACCGTCAATCACGGATTGACAAAATACAAGGAACTATGGGGTGCCCAGCCGGTCGATCTCCCCTATAGTTATTATCCGACCATCAGAACGTTTAAACCGAGTACCGAGAACGCCTTGCAATACCGGGTTTTTACCGAGATCTGCCGGCATGTCCCGGACGACTGGCTGACGGCGTTCGGGGCGAAGATTTACCGGCATATCGGTTAAAATCAATTGCAGGATGAACTCAATGAGGGGGGATGCGGCGAAACGCGGATATTGGAATTCCGGGGAACTTCATGTTTTAGATCAATTGCTTCTGCCGATCGTTCTCCGGATACCGTACTTGGAGATGAGCCGGGACAGGTATGTCCGCTGGATGCCCATGATCGTCGCGGCTTTGCTCTGGTTGCCGCTGGTATTTTTCAGGTTGATTTCGATGAACCGTTTTTTGAAATGGTCGACGGCTTCCTGAAGCGTCCGCCCGACCGGGATATCGGCCATCGGAGCTTCCGCGGTAAACATCGGGAGGTCTTCCGGAAGGATTTCCCGGCCGTTGCCCATGACCACGGCACGTTCCATGGCGTTCTTGAGTTCCCGGACATTACCCGGCCAGTCATATTCCATGATTTTATTCATGGCCTCGTCCGAAATGGTCAGGTTGACATATCCTTTTTCCTTCTGGAACAGGCAGACAAAATGTCTGGCCAGCAGCGGGATATCGTCCTTGCGCTCCCTCAGGGGAGGCATGTGGATTTCCACGACGTTAAGCCGGTAATACAGATCCTTGCGGAACGTCCCTTTCTTTATTTCCTCGGGGATGTTCTGGTTTGTCGCGGCCATGACACGGATATCGACCGAGATGGGAACATTGCCGCCGACCCTGTAGAAAACGCCATCCTGGAGGACCCGGAGGAGCTTGGCCTGCATGGTCTGGCTCATTTCCGCGATTTCGTCGAGGAAAATGGTACTCTCGTCGGCCAGTTCGAATTTGCCGATCTTCTGGCCGGTGGCCCCTGTAAACGCCCCTTTTTCGTGGCCGAACAACTCGTCTTCCAGGAGCGATTCCGGAACCGCCGCACAATTGAGAGTTACCAGGTGCCGGTCCTTTCTCGGACTCCCCTGGTGAATCAACCGGGCCATGAGTTCCTTGCCGGTCCCGCTTTCCCCTAGGATCAGGGTGCTGGCCTGGG
>Ga0209347_1001670_pt1 | contig 34074 bp, 30 predicted proteins | sample AutmiccommuBRH23_FD_187382 | JGI IMG/M metagenome (GOLD analysis project Ga0209347, IMG submission 187382) | Deep subsurface microbial communities from Mt. Terri, Switzerland - Autotrophic microbial communities BRH/23 (SPAdes) (version 2) | ecosystem: Environmental > Aquatic > Deep subsurface >...
ATCTCCATGCCGCGCGAGCATGGGCCCGAGCACCAGGATCGAGGCCCGCATCTTGCGCACGATATCATAATCGGCATGGAGGTTGGACAGGTCATGGCTCGACAGCGCCAGCACCTGCCCGCCCTGCAGGCTGGCCGCCTCGGCCCCCAGCGATTGCAGCAGCGCGGTCATGGTGCGGATGTCCGACAGCCGCGGCGCGTTGGTCAGCGTCAGCGGCTCATCCGTCAGGATCGTCGCCGGCATCAGCGTCAGGCAGGCATTCTTGGCCCCGGCAATCGGAATCCGCCCGTTGAGTTCCGCGCCGCCCACCACCCGTATCGAATCCATCTGCCTGCCTCGCGTTGCGTTTGTTCATTGTGCCGGGGGGAGGGCGCTGCGGCCCGTTCTCCGGTGCTGTCTGTTCCGCGGCAGGCGCCGGCCTCGCCGGGCCGCCCTGCGCCTGCCTCTGTTCGCGCCGGGGATGCCCGGTCTGCGCCGGGCGGGTTGCCCGCGCTCCTATCCTTCGCCTGCGCCGCTGTCGACGTCGCCTTGCGGGCTGTCTTCCGGCGCGGGGCCATCTTCCGCCGAGGCACGCGCCTTCGCCTGCCCCTTGCGCCGCGCAAGATTGGCCTTCAGTGCCGCCTTGAGCCGGGCCGCACGCTCATCCGCCCCGGTTCCGGCCGGCTTTTTGCCCGCTTTGCGTTCCATCCCGGCCTCTGTAACGCGGATGGCGAAAAGGGTCCAGATTGCGCTTGCGCTGCCCCGGCTTTGCGTCTAAATCCGCGCCCACACCGGCCGAAACGCAGATGCGCTTGGCCCAGGCGCTGTGGTAGCTCAGTGGTAGAGCACACCCTTGGTAAGGGTGAGGTCGAGAGTTCAATCCTCTCTCACAGCACCATCCTAACCCCATGACATGATAAGCTTTATCGGGTTTCCGCGGTGCAGCGGCGAGCCGTAGGGTGTGCACGGCAGAGCATTTGCTAGAGCCATAAGGCCAAGTGTAGCGTGACAGCAAATCTGCAGTGTGTGACAGCGAAACTTGCAGCAGTCCTTGAGACGCCCGAACATGATCTCGATCCCTTTGCGGCGGCGATAGCGGCGCTTGTCGTAGCGGACGGTGGCGCGCGACGTCCGGCCCGGGATGCGGGGGCGTATCCCCTTGTCGCCGCTTGCGGAGGCAGCCTCTCCATCATCCGGGCGAACACCCCCATTGCGCCCCATCGCTTCCATCGGTTGTAGAGCGTCTTTGGCAGCCCAAAAAGGTTGCTCATCTTCGCCCCCGTCAGTTCGCGAGCTTGAATCATGCAGGCCTGGGACATCAAGCAGATCAATGGGTCCTGCCCCTGGCGCCTTTCCGCTTGCCCCGGGCTCAGGTGCAAACTGGACCGAAGAGCCGAACCCTGGAAATCCTATGCTTTTTCGCGCGCCGGTATACTTTAGTTAGCGTTGGATTACTTAAGATTTAATGACGCCCTTCCGACTGAAGGCTAAGCCTCTCGACGAACGCGGGTAGAATGCGCGACGGCAGGCGGCAGAAATGATGTCATTGAAAAAAACCAAGTTATCTTTGGCGCTGGCTTTCAGTGTCTGCACGCTTATTGCCTGTGCGCCGGTATCGGTGCCGCAGCAGCAACACGCGCCCTGTTATGTCGTCCCTATCGGCTATGTCATGCCCTATGACAAATATACGCCTTATATGCCCTGTCCGCCGTCACTTCCGGCAACCAATCTGGTGCCGGCAGTTCCAGTTGACAATACAGGAGCCAAAAACCCCGCTGGAGGCGGAGAAACCCCCTCTGGAGGCGGCCCCAAGGACCCGTCCCCCTCGCAGCCATCCGGGCCGGACAGCCAGGAAAGCGAAACCGAAGCCGGAGGAGGTGCAAAGGGCACAGAGACCCGAGGCGATAAGGTCGAATCCTCTGCAACGGGTGGCAAGACACCCTCGAAAAGCGGCGCTCATGCTGTGGAGGGCGACGAGAAAGCCACAGCTGACGCGCGCGATCTCCGCGGAAAGTCCGAAGGATGAGGCGGTCCATCCATGCGGGTCTGCTGATGGCCCTGGTTCTGGCGCCTTCTGTTCAGGCCCAGACCTACGGTTCTGCAGGGCAATCGTGGTCGGGGAACTGGGGATTTGGAACCGCCTCGGATCGGAGCGTAGCGGTCCAGCAAGCCCAGATCATCAAGCAGGCCGAAGAAGGAAGCTCGCCAACTTCGGTCGTGACCTACAATACCAATTACGACAACCGCTATAATTACGTCGAGGCGAATTCCGACAGCGGGACCGTGACGACCGACTATCAGATCGGCGACGATATCGGAGAAAATACCTATGCCGTGGGCTCGCTGAATACCGGCAGCACCACAATAGAGGTCAATGGGGACGGCAATACCGTGGATGCGGTAAATTCGGCCGAAACCCAAGGCTGTGTCGACGGATCCATCTCCTCACCTGGTGCCGACTATCCTTACGACGTGAATTTGGCCGGCTGCCGCTAAAGGAGCCGCCGAATTGAAATTTTATCTGCGGACAGCCCTCATGATGAGTGTCGCTCTTTCAGCCTGCACGCTTCCGCCTCCCGGGTCGATGACTCCGGCGAAGGCGGATGCCGCGCTGGTGCAGGGTCCGCCTGTACGAACGATCGTGACGCCGTTCGACGCCGCCTTGGAATGCTTCAACGGCCGTATCGGGAAGGACCTGGCGTTTTCCGTTGGCAACGTGACCGACTCCACAGGGAAGGAGCAATATGCCGACGGCGGCAGCGGCAAGTTCGTGACCCAGGGGGCCGGCGACATGATCCAGTCGGCCCTGTTCCGGGCTGGCCTGACGGTCGTCAACCGGCGTGACCCCAATATAGCGCTGGCCGAAAGCAACTGGGGCATCAGCAACATCAAATCGCAGAGCCCGTCGGATTTCTACGTCACCGGCAGCATCAACAGCCTCGATTTCATACCGGGCGGCGGGGCCGAGGTCGAGCTGGCCGGCGTCGGCCCGAGGTATCGGCAGTCGCGGATCCTCATCGGGCTGGATCTGGCCCTGACGGCGGCACACAACGGCGAGCTTGTTGCCAATACCTCTATGCAAAAGCAGATCTATACCGAGGAGTTCGGCTTCTCCACCGATCGCTTTTTCGACACGACGCTGGTCAGCATCGACGTGGGCGGGATGGAGCGTGAGGCGCTGCATCACGCGCTGCGCCAGGTGCTCGCCTACGCGACCTTCGATCTTCTGGCGCAGATCCTCGAGACATCGAGCGTCGAGCCTTGCGCGGCAAAAGTGGGCAGTGACGGAAAGATCCTTGCCGGCGGCAGCGCCGCCTTCCGCCGCGGGGATGGGTCGGTGCTGGCTGCGGCGCGGGCGGCGGCCGGCGCGCGCAAGGCGGCCGAGGCCGTCCCTCCGGGCGGGGAGCCCGGCCAGCAGGCCGGCCCCTCCGCGCCGGTGCAGGTGTCGGCAGAGGCGCGACGGCTTGGAAACACCGCGACCTCTTATGCAGCCAAAGCCATCGCCTCGGCAGATTCGGTGCTGACCGCTACCTCGGCCGACGAGGCCAATGCCGCCGCCGACGAGGCGCTGCGCTACATGACGCTTGCCATTCAGGCGTTGCGTGCCGCTGCCGCGAAGGGACTGTCGGGGCCCGAGGGGGATGCTGCCGCCACCCTGGTGGAGAAGGCCATCGCCTCGGCCCAGGGCGCGCAGAAGCTCGCCACCGAGAAGGCAGCCGCTGAACCGGGCGAACCGCCCGCGCCCGCTTTGGCGCCACCGGTGCCGCCCAAGGTGGAAGCCCCGCCGATCCGGGCCGAGGACAAGCGCCTCGGAGGATCGGGCGAATGAGGCTCACAAGAATAGCGCCGAACTGGCGCCACACGTTTCGCCGCCGCCACCCCCTACAGGGCGGCAGCGGAAACCCGCGGTCCCTTCGTCAAGCCGCCTATGATCGTCAACCGGGAAGGGCCGGGGACGCTGACAGGAGCTATCCATGAAGAAACTTCTCGCAACCACCGCGCTCGCGCTGGTGGCCTTCGCCGGCGCTGCCTCGGCCCAGTCGGTGCTCGAGCGTGTGCTGAGCAAGATCGACAACTCGACCAACCTCGCTTCGGTGAACGGCACGTTTGCCAACATCGCCGAGAACATCGGCGGCACCACTGCCCTGACCGTCTACTACGATGCAAACGGCAACATGCTCACTGCTGACCAGTATGCGGCCAACGTTGATGCGGCCCAGGATGCGGCTGCTGCAGCCGTGACCATCGTCGCTCAGCCCGATCCCGAAGACTTCGATCTGACGGATGTCGAAGAGGCCACTGACTACGCCGCGGCTCTGGCCGCCTACGACGACTATGTCTCCGATGTGGCGGAAGCGCGTGCCACCGTCCTGGGAACGTTTGCCGAGACCTACGAACAGTCGGTGATCTTCCAGACCACCAGCATCGACGGTTCCATCGCCAACGTCGTGGACGGCATCAGCGAAGCCACCCAGGTCGCCATCGCCAATGCCGGCGTCTCGGCGACCGAATGGGACATGCCGACGATGGACTTCGGCGACATGTCGACCACCGTTCTTGGTGCGGTCAACACCGGCGAGATCACGCTGGGTGTGAACCAGGCCGTGGACGAAGCCAAGACCTCGTCGACCGGCGCCCTGTCGTCGCTCGTCGACCAGATCGGTGGTTCGGCTGACACCGGCGCCATCGTGCTGAACGTGGCCTCGAACATGACCGGCGTGAACGGCTCGATCCGCAACACGATGACCGAAGTCAACGGTTCGGTCGGCAATGCTGCGACCACGGTTCTGGGCGCGGTCAACACCGGCACGATCGTGTCGGGCGTGAACGCCGCCGTGGCGGGCATCGTTTCCACCGGTTCGTCGCAGACCGGCGGCATCGCTGCCAACTGATCCTTCGGGATTTTATCTCGATCGGGGCGCTACCTTGCGCCCCGGTCCCTTCCGTCAAGGAGATCCCATGGGTCCGAGAAGGGCTTGCCGCTCGTTTGCCCTGTTGATCGCGCTGGTCCTGGCCCATCCGCAGGTCGCAGGTGCGGAGACGATTCTGGACCGGGTGCTGGCGCGGATCGATGCCGGCCCGGTGCTGTCCTTCGGGCTCCATCTGAACTACGCCGAACAGGGGGAGGCGGCGGCAGAGCAGGTCACCACGACGGTCGACGGCTCTGTGACGGTGATCACCTATTGGACCCCGTCTTCGGGAACGGCCGCAAGCGGTCCGATCACCGTCACCGACCCAGATGATTCAAGCGCTGCCCCAGGTATCGAACTCGAGATTTCCACCTCCAGCATCGGCGCGACCAACGTGGGTGCCATCGAGGTGGAGCAAGACCGGCTGCAGCTCGCACCGCAGATCGCATCACCGGGGCTTGTGGTGCCGGGGGTCGGCCTGGCCGCAGTGAACGCCGCCGCCAACCGGTCCGACGTGCTCGGTTCCGCTTCCGTGCTGTCGACGTCAGCGGCCCGCAAGGAGGGGAGTATTTCCACGTCGGCAATCGGGGCAACCAATACGGGATCCATCAATGTCGTTCTGTCCACATCCGCGGCCACGGCGGCCCCAATTCCCTGAACGGCTGGCAGGTTCTGGCAAGCAGAGGGTCTCGATGCTGGCCAGCGCGGCTGTTGTGCTCTCGGCGATCTCTGCCGAGGCCTCCATTCTTGACTCTGTTCTTGCCTCGATCGCCGATATGGGCATCTCGCCGCTGTCGGCGGTGATGGCGAACATTGCCGCATCGGCGGGCCCCGCGGTGGAGCGGGAGCGGGGGCTTCAGCCGGGGGACCGGGTCATCGTCGGGTATGGTCCTGCCCGTGCGCCCATCCTTGCGACCGCAGGCGCGGCGGGCCTTTTCATCTCGGAAACACAGGCCGGTGGCATGGGCCCCGGCGGGCTGGCGGCTGGCCTCTATCCCGTCGGAAGCGCGCTCTACGCCTTGCCCCCGGCCGGCCAGCTGTCATTGTTCGCGCAAGCGGAAGATGGCCGCCGGCTCGACCGCGCGCGGGAACTGGTGCTGAGCCGGATCGACGGGTCCATCACCAATATCGTCGATGGGCTGCTGCTGCCGGATCTTGGCCCCGCCGCGATTGTGCTTGCCTATGATGCTGGTGCCTCGCGCGATCTGGTCAGCATCGAGGAGATCCATGCGACGGTTCTGGGGGCTGTAAATGCCGGCGAAATCGTCACGCAGCTGGATATCTCCTGGATCCAGAGCCAGGTCGATGCCCAGATCGACCTGTCTTTGGCCGGGGTGAGCATTGGGGCCAACCTTGCCTTGCAGGAGGTTACGACGGAAGCAGCGCAGGCAAGGTCGCTGTCGCTCTCGCAGCTGGGAGGCGGACCGGATGCCGCCGCCTTGGCGCTGAACATGTCCTCGAACGCGATGGAGGTGACGGGACGCGTGAGCAACGACATCTCGGGGCAGAGCGCCCGCATCGCGACCATAGTCACGACCGTGCTCGGCGCGGTCAACGGCGGCAGCGTGAACGGCACGAGGCGCTGAGGATCCGGGCAGATGCTGGTCAGGACACCGTGGCTTCTGCCGAGACTTTTGTCCCCGCGGCTTCCGCCGCCCCTGCAGTTCCGCGCACCGACACAGCCAGAATGGCAGCGGCAGCTGCGGCCACCCCGCCGATCACATAGAATATCAGGATCCAGAGGAGGTTCTGACCCAAAAGCAGGGCAGCGACGAAACCGGCAAGGCCTCCTGCCGCCGCGAAGGCGTAGATGTAGCCAGCTCCCAAGCCCTCGCGCTGGTCCACCATATCCCGGCGCAGGCTCAGCACGGTAGAACGGCCGATATGTCGGGCGACCTGACGAGGCGGGATCGTCAACGCTACGACATTGCTCAAATCCTTCGCCACAAGAAGTCCCTTCCTGAATACTGACCTGTCCACTCGGCGTGCAGCGAAATTCACCAGCCTTGGTAATGGCCGCAGGTCCGATACAAGATTGAAATACCATAGGCAGGTGGCGCACCGACGGTCTCTTGCGAAGGGCGACGCGCCAGATGGATGGCGATCTCGCGCGGTTCGGGCGCAAAAGAGCGAACGAGTGGCCTTAAGGGTGCTGCGTAGTGGCCAAAGAGCAGGGCGCAGCGGGCGCGCGACGGCCCAGCCCCGCGGAGTCGGCGATCCTGGGCCCCAAGTGACGCATCCTGACGAGGGCGCCGTGGCCCCGGGAGCCCATCCGTTTTCGTCCTTGCCCTGTTCAAAAGATCTCTGCTGGCCCGCCCTTTGCGGTGGCGCGCCCTACCGACGCTCCTTTGCGCGGTCCTTCACCGCCGCCTAACCTCGCGTCAAGGGGGGCAGCCGGGCGCGCACTGTGTTCCCAGCCTATCAACGATGTTTTGCTGCCCTGTTGAAAGCGTACATGATACTGCAGATCCTGAACGGCAATCGATTTCGTCAAGTCATAAGCTCGCTGTTTCGGGCCGAGTCCGAACCGGTTTCGGACCGCGGCCCCTTGGCGACGCCGGCCGATGACTGGGCAGGTCTTGCGCGCCCGCAGCCCCTGCACTGGACCCTTGGATCCACCCGGCACCTGCCGGGTATGGAGCCGCCGTGGCAGGCGAATATGACAGCATGCAACCACCAGTTCTTCGACATGCTTGATGAAGGACCGGCCCTGTTGATCGCCGGCGACGACGCCAATATCGGCCTTTGCTACGACTGGCTGAACGAAGCCATGATCGGTGCGCTGCGCTGCAGATCCTTCAGCGCCGCCAGCGCGGTCCTGAGACAGGGCGCTCCACGGGTCTCGCTGCTGATCATCGACATCGACAGCCTTGGCAGCATCAATACCGCGATCGACCACATCATGGCGCTTCGGGATACGCAGCCCTGCATCCCGTTGATCTTGCTGTCGGCCGAGGTCCATGCCAGCGATTTTTCTACCGAGAGGCTGCGGATCTGTGACGTGACGCTGCGCGCCCCGGTCAGCCATTCCTCGCTGGAGCTGGCGATTGTCGAGGCAGCCCGCAACAACCTGGTCTGGTGCGGCCGAGACGAGGACTGAGGGCAGGGGCCGGGCGTGGGCAGGCTGCCTTAGTCCTGCAGGATTTCTCCGGCCAGGATTGCGGCTTGGGTGCGGTTCTTCACATCGAGCTTGCTGCAGATCGTGCGGACGTACATCTTGACCGTGGCTTCGCTCAGGTCCAGCTGGCGGGCGATTTCCTTGTTCATCAAACCGCCGCGCACCCCGCGCAAGACCTGCAATTCGCGGGCCGACAGCGCCTTTTCCGGCGGGCCGGTCATCTCGGGGGCCGCGCTGGCCGCGAAGTAGTTGGAGGGCAGGAACACCTCGCCCGACAGCACGAACTTCACGGCGTTGAGCAAGGACCGCGCCGAGAGGCTCTTGGGAATGAACCCGGCAGCACCCAGCTCCAGCGCCTCGAACACAATGGCGCGCGGTGCCTGACCCGAGAACAGCACCACCCGGCCGGGCGCGTTGGCAGCGAGCGTCTGGGTCAAGCCGGCCAGCCCGTTCATTCCCGGCATCGACAGATCGAGCATCACCAGATCGAAGGCTCCGTCCTCGGCGATGCGGCCGAGTGCATCGGCCAGAGTGTCAGCGCCGCTGACGACCGATCCCCCCTCTGACGCCAGGTAGCTTGCGACAACCTCGCGCACCAGAAGGTGATCGTCCGCGATCAGGATTCGAGGGGGCGGGGAGGTGTCCTGGGTCATTTCAAAGCGGCCATTCAATTTTCGGTGCGCTGCGGATTTAAGGTTTGTGCAGCCGGGCATCAGCTACTCAAGCGAGCCGAAAGTGTAAACGTTCCTTGAACAGGCTGGGCTGCGGCCCACCTTCTGCGCGCGGACTATCCGTAAGATAGGTATCCTGCGAGAAGGGTAATGCAGTAGGGCATATGGTCAACAACCTCTGATCAGATGGCGGGCGGACAATGGCGCACGACAGACGCGATGCAGTATGGACAGCTGGTCTCAATCGCAGGCAGCTGCTTGGCGGCGGCGCGGCGCTTTTCCTGAGCGGCCACGCTTCCAGGGCTGCCGGGCATTCCCTGCTGACTATTGCCAGCGACTCCGGCGAGATGGTTTTGGACCGTGCCGATCTCGAGGCGCTTCCCCAGCAGAATTTCGACACCTCGACCATCTGGACCAGCGGACAGATGACCTTTTCCGGCCCCCCGCTGCGGTCGGTGCTGGCGACGGCAGGCATCGCCACCGGCAGGGTGGAGCTGATTGCAGCCAACGACTACCGCGTCGGCATTGATCTTGCCGACCTCGGCGCAGAGGTTCCCATCCTGGCCACACGGATCGATGGCAGCCCCTTCTCCCGCCGCGAGAAAGGGCCGCTCTGGCTGGTCTACCCCTATGACGCCGACCCTGCGTTTCGAAGCGAAGCAATCTATGCCCGCAGCATTTGGCAGATCGTGCGCATAGAGGTCTTTCCAGGGTGATCCGTGGCGGCATGACGGCAAGGTGGGCGCGCCTGCTGCAACGCGGATGGGTGGCCGCCGCGCTGTTGGTGCTGGTGGTGTTGATCGGAGTATCGGTGCTGCTGCTTGCAGCGGGAAGGGTCGAGCAGAACATCGAGCGGGTGCAGGTGGCGCAGACCGACAACACCACCTGGCTGATCAGCCAGATCGAGGTGGATGTGCTCAAGTTCCACACCGCGGCCTTGCAGGCCATGCTCCCGCCCCATGAACAAGAGGCGCTGGCGGACGTGCGCCGGCGCTACGATATCTTGTTCAGCCGGTCCGAGGCGATTGGCGCCAGCATGGCAAATGCCGACTGGTATGACGCCGAAGATCTGCAGACCGACTGGCAGCGGCTTGAAGCACGGATTCGAGCCTTGGCCAGTACCATTGATCAGCCCGACCCGGCTCTGCGCGCGGCGCTGCCGCTGCTGGTGGCCCAGATCGAGGAGCATGCGGAGGTTACGCGCCTGTTCTCTGTCACCTCGCTGATGCTGCTGGTGAATGACGCTGCAGACCGGCGCGAGGCCCTGCGCGACCTGCTGCGGGGGTTCTCGCTTCTGGCAATCGTCCTGATCTTGCTGCTGCTTGCGGTGACAAGCGGCACCATCGTGCTGCTGCTGCGGCTGCAATTGCGCGCGGCACAGAACGAGCGGATGAAGGCGAACATCGAAAAGGCGATCGAGGCCTCGCTTGATGCGGTGTTGGTCGCGGACGCCCGCGGGCGGATCGTCACCTACAATTCGGCCGCGGAGTCGATCTTCGGTTTCGGCCAGGCCGAGGCCCTGGGGTCGGATCTTGCAGCGCTGGTGATCCCGGAGCGGCTGCGCCACACCAACTCCGGGGCGCTTGCAGGCTTCACGATGGAGCCGGAAGGCCCGATCGTGGACCGCGGTCGCCGGGTGCTGCTGGCGCAGCGCAAGAACGGGCAGGAATTTCCGGTCGAGGCGGCAATCGTGTCGGACCGGGACGCGCGGGGGAAACTGATCTACTTCGCATTCTTCCGCGACATTTCAGAGCGGATCCGCATTGAAGGCAACCTCAAGCGCGCGCGGGACGCGGCCCTGCGCAGCGAAGAGGTGAAATCCCGCTTTCTGGCAGTCATGAGCCACGAGATGCGTACCCCGCTCAACGGTCTGATCGCGGCGATCGACATCGTGACCGAGACCACTACCGTCACTGCCAAACAGGAGCATTTCCTGCGCATCGCCCGCAGTTGCAGCCTGTCGGCGCTGGAACAGATCAATGATGTGCTGGAGCTGACGCGGCTCGACGAGGGGCAGCTGTCGGAAGACTGCGTCGAATTTGACGCCATCGGCCTGATCCTCGAGATCGCCGAGCAGTCGCGGCCGATGGCCGAGCAGCGCGACAACTCGCTACAACTGGCGCTGCACGCCTCGGGTGTTCCCCGGATCCGCGGATATCGCCGGTTGTTCGCACAGGTGCTGTTCAACCTTTTGGGCAATGCGATCAAGTTCACCGACAAGGGCATGATCACGATCAGTGCGCAGCTCGAGGCCGATGGCGCGGGTGGGCAGATGCTGCGGGTCGCCGTTTCCGATACCGGAATCGGCATTCCCGATGAAAAGCGCGACAGGATCTTCGAGGATTTCGAGACGCTGGATGGCAGCTACTCCCGCGTCCGGCAGGGCACCGGACTGGGCCTTGGAATCGCGCGGCGGGCGGTGGCGCATATGGGCGGCCAGATCGGCGTCGAGAGCCGTCTTGGCGCGGGAAGCACCTTCTGGTTCACGATGCCACTTGTGATCTCCGCGGCGCAGCGTTCTGGGGCGCCGGCGAAGGGCAGCAATGCGGGGGCCGCAACTGCGGTCAGGGCTGCGGGGCTGCGGGTGCTCGTCGCCGAAGACAACGTGATCAACCGCGCAGTGCTGCGGGAGATGCTGGAGCATTGCGGCCACACTGTCACCGAAGCGACCAATGGCGCCGAGGCCGTCGCACTGGCCCAGGCCACGGCTTTCGATGTGGTGCTGATGGATATCAGCATGCCGATGATGGATGGAATTGAAGCTTCGGTCCGCATTCGCGGTGAGGGCGCCTCGGCCGCGACCCCGATCGTCGGCCTGACGGCCCATGCCTTCCCCGAAGAGATCGTCCGCTTCCGGGCGAGCGGCATGGAAGAGGTGATCATCAAGCCGATCACCCTGGCCAAGCTGCAGGAGGCGCTGTCAGGTCGGGCACCGGAAAACCCTGGCGACGCGGCTGCACAAGTTGCCGACATGCCCCTTCAGGTGCCGCTGATCGACACTGCAGTCTTCGCCGATCTGCGCAATTTGCTGGCCCCCGAAGTCCATGCCGCTGCGCTGGCGGAGTTTGATCGCGAGCTTGGCGATCTGCTGAAGATGTTGCGGTCTGGCCTCGCCGACCCAGATGACGTTGCCTATGCGCTGCACAGGATCGGCGGCTCTGCTGCGGTGCTGGGGGCGTTGCGTCTGCGCTCGATGCTCGGCGAAATCGAAGAGGGCGCGATCAAGGACCATTCGGCGTTCGTTCCGGCCCTCGATACGTGCCGCGGGGCGACGCTGCTTGCGATGCGGCCGCATCTGTCGAGCATGGTTGCCTGATCCGCCCTCGCCCAAAGATACCGCCGCTTCGTCTTGTGAGCGGTCTCGCGCGCGGGTGTTGCTGCTATCTCTTGCGCGAAGGCCTCCCACGGCCTTCCTCCTGCCCAACCTGGTAACCGGCCGCCTCCTGCAGGGCGGCCGGTCTTTTTTGATCGGGCGCCGTCGCGGGCTCCGCCCGTGAGGACGCAAGCACCAAGCCCTTGCATTCGATCCGCACAGCCGCTAAATGCGCCCGCAGTGCCGCCTTAGCTCAGTTGGTTAGAGCACCAGATTGTGGATCTGGGGGTCACCCGTTCGAGCCGGGTAGGCGGTACCATTCTTCAGGAACCCCGGGATTTTCAGCTGCACCGCGGTTGTTGAAGGCGTCTTCCGGCGGCGCCCGGCCTGCACTGGACCTGGCGCAACCTCAAGGCTTTGCGACCCCTTGATCTGCTGCGCGACGATGCCCAGATGACTGCGCCGGCGTCGGCGCTTTTGCAGTGGCATTTTTGCGTGGGGTGGCAAGGTTTTGCGCATTGCAGCATGAAGGTGCTGCACCTGCGAAGGGACTGCGCTATGTGTGGTCGAACGGGGTGCTGAACGGGGTACGATTCGGGCCGGGCAAGGCCGGGGTCCAGGAAGATGAAGCCGGCAAATCTGCCGGGAAAGACAGTCAGAACGGTTCGGTTCCGCCGTTGACAGGAACCAGTATTACGATCGTCAGACAGAATGAGAACAAGAAACGTCACCCCCTTCCTTACCATGACCCGGCGTGGACTTTTCGGGTCTGCAGCGTGTAGTGCCTTGATGATCGTCGCCGGCGGTGCCGGTTGGGCGCAGGATGCTGCGCAAGGCGAGGTGCCCGCGGCAGCAGCCGAACCCGTGCCGGCCGCGCCGCCGCCGCCGTTTTCCTTTGACCTGCTGACCGAGACGATGCGTGAGCGCGCGCTGAGAGACCCCGAGCCGGTGCCGCCGCTTGAAGGCTTCCTGGCCGACCTTGGCTATGATGATTACCGCCAGATCAATTTCCTGCCCGACCGCGCCCGGTGGGCCGTGCCGGGCAGCCAGTTCCGGGTACAGGCCTATCACATGGGTTGGCTGTTTGCCGAGCCGGTGCGGGTCTTCGACGTGGTGGATGGCACCGCGCAGGAAATCGTATTCTCGACCGACGACTTCGAATACCGGCATGAGCTGGGAGAGCGGGTGCCGCAGCACTTCAACCTGCCGGGTGTGGCAGGTTTCCGTCTGCACAACGGGCTGAATCGCGCCGATGTTCTAGACGAGCTGGTGTCGTTCGTGGGTGCCAGCTATTTCCGCGCGGTTGGCCGGGGCAACCTCTATGGCCTCTCGGCCCGCGGCCTTGCCATCAATACCGGCCTGCCGGGGGGCGAGGAGTTTCCGCGCTTCACCGCCTTCTATCTGGAACGCCCGCAGGATGGCGCGCAGAGCGTGGTGGTGAATGCCGCGCTGGAAAGCCCCAGCGTCACCGGCGCCTACCGCTTTGTCATCACCCCCGGCTCCGACACGGTGATGGAGGTGACGGCGCGGTTGTTCTTCCGCGCTGACGTGGGTCAACTCGGCGTGGCGCCGCTGACCTCGATGTTCCTCTATGCCGCCAACAACCGCGAATTCTTCGCCGACTATCGCCCCAAGGTGCATGACAGCGACGGGCTGATGATCACCCGGCCCAATGGTGAAGTGCTGTGGCGCGCGCTGAACAACCCGCCGCGGCTGTCGGTCTCGGTCCTGGCCGAGCCAGCGATGCGCAGCTTTGGCCTCTATCAGCGGGATCGGGACTTCGAGCATTATCAGGACGCCGAGGCGCGCTATGAAAAGCGGCCATCGCTGGCGGTGGAGCCTCTGGGCGACTGGGGCGCGGGATCGGTGCGGCTGGTCGAAATCCCCTCTGATCTTGAAGTGAATGACAATATTGTCGCCTTCTGGGCGCCAGATGCGGCGATCAAGGCCGGCGAGATGCGGGAATTCCGCTACCGCCTGCACTGGGGGGCGCTGACCCCGGATCCGAACGGTGACCTGGCTTGGGTGGCGGATACCCGCGCAGGCACGGGCGGTGTTTCGGGCGCCGAGGCGGAACCGGGGACGCGGAAGTTTGTTGTGGACTTCGAAGGCGGCGTGCTGGGAGAGCTTCCCGCAGATGCCGAAGTCGCGCCCGTGGTCAACATCATGGGCGGCGAGGCCCTGACCACGGTGCTGTCGAAAATCGACGGAACCCGGATCTGGCGCTTGGTCGTGGATGTCCGCGGCCGGCCCGGAACTGTAACAGAGATGGTTGCCCACGTTGCTGGGTATGACCGCAAATTGACTGAAACCTGGCTGTATCAATGGGTGCAGGAATGAGCTTTGAAAAGGGCGACATGCTGATGCAAGACGCCGATCACGTCGGAACGACCATCGGGGCCCTTCCGGCCGCCCCCCTTGCCATGCCCCGTCAGGTGCTGGAACGGCCTAGCACATTCTGGTCGCGGCTGATTGCCGTGTTCGGAGCCGGGATCCGAACCCGCAGGCTTGGAAGCTAAGCCTTGTCGCCCCGGCCGACGAGCCTGCCCCGGACCTGGGCCGCGCGCAGCCTTGCGCTGACGCTGGCCGTTGGCCTGGGCATGGCGGCAGGGGCCCTGTTCTTGCAATACGGCTCGGGTGACGGCCTTCAGGCGATGGACTGGCTGCGCAGCGGATTGATCTTGCTGTCGACGTTCTGGCTTGCCTGGGGCGCCTGTCAGGGTCTGTTGGGTCTGTTCTCCCGGCGCAGCCCCACCGTAGTCCCCGCCTTGGCCGAAGAGGTGCCGGCGATCAGCGGCCGCACCGTGATCCTTGTGCCCGTCTACAATGAAGAACCTGCCCCGGTACTGGCGCGCGTGGCCGCTATGGATGCCTCGCTGGCGACGCTCGGCCTTACCGACAAGTTCGATTTTGCTATCTTGTCGGACACTCGCAGCGACGAGATCGCGGCGGCAGAGCGGCGCTGGTTCCTGAAGCTGCTGGCCGAGACCGGCGGCGAGGGGCGGATGTTCTACCGCCGCCGCACGCTGAACACCGGCAAGAAAGCCGGGAATATCGAGGATTTCATCGAGCGGTCGGGCGCAGCCTATGACTTCGCGCTGATCCTCGATGCCGACAGCCTGATGGAGGGCGGAACCATCGCCGAGATGGTCCGGCGGATGGAGGCGGACCCGAAGCTGGGCCTGCTGCAATCGCTGCCCAAGGTCATCGAGGCGGAGTCGCGCTTTGGCCGCGCCATGCAATTCTCCGCCAGCTTCTACTCCCCCATCTTCGCCCGCGGGCTGGCCACGCTTCAGGGCAATACCGGGCCGTTCTGGGGCCATAACGCGATGGTGCGGGTGCAGGCCTTTGCCCAAAGCTGCGGCCTGCCGGTGCTGGCGGGCGATCCGCCCTTTGGCGGCCACATCATGAGCCATGACTATGTCGAGGCGGCGCTGCTGGCGCGCTCGGGCTGGACGGTGCGGGTCGATGTCGATCTCGAGGGCTCGTTCGAGGAGGGCCCCGAGAATATCATCGACTATGCCAAGCGCGACCGCCGCTGGTGCCAGGGCAACCTGCAGCACAGCCGCCTGCTGATGGCGCCGGGGCTGAAGCCGTGGAGCCGTTTCGTATTCGTGCAGGGCATCCTTGCCTATATCGCGCCGCTGTTCTGGCTGGGTTTCATCACCGCCTCCATCGCCGCCATCGTGCTGGCGCCGACGCCCGACTACTTCCCGACGCCCTATGAACAGCTGTTCCCGACCTTCCCGCACAATGACACCGCCAAGGCGGTGGAGCTTGCCATCGGCATCTTCGGCCTGCTGCTGCTGCCCAAGCTGCTGATCGCCGCGCACGCCGCCTGGACCGGCCGCGCCCGCGGCTTTGGTGGCGGCTGGACGGGCCTGCGCTCCACGCTGACCGAGCTGCTGTTCTCGAGCGTGATCGCGCCGGTGATGTTGATGTATCAGACAAGGTCCGTGGCGCAGGTGATGTTCGGGCTCGACAGCGGCTGGCCGACCAACAACCGCGGCGACGGTACGCTTGGCATCTCCGAGGCCTGGGCCAACAGCCGCTGGATCGCGCTGACGGGCCTTGCAGGACTGCTGTTCGTCTGGTGGCTGACGCCGGTGCTGGTGGCCTGGCTGCTGCCGGTGGGGCTGCCGATGCTGTTCGCGCCGCAGCTGATCGCCTGGTCCTCGCAGCGCAGCGGCCCGGCGCGGATGGGAGCCGCGCGGCTGTTCACCGTTCCGGCCGAGATTGCGCCAAGCCCGGTGATCCTGGCCTGGAAGCACATCCTTGCGGTCTGGACCGGCACGGCTGAAGCCGAGGCCCCGCAGCCCGGGCCTGCGCCCGAGCCTGCAACCGCCTATGCCTGATCCCATGCCGTCCGTGCGCGATGCACGGCTTGACGTGCTGCGTGGGCTGGCGCTGGTGATGATCTTCATCAACCATGTCCCGGGCACCGTTTGGGAGGGCTGGACCAGCCGCAACTTCGGGTTTTCCGACGCTGCCGAGGGCTTCGTGTTCATGTCCGGCCTCGCCGCCGGGCTGGCCTATTCAGGCGGCTTCCGGCTTGCGCCGTTCTGGCCCGCCATCACCCGGGTCTGGGGCCGGGCCTGGACGCTGATCCTGGTGCATATGACGGTGACGGTGATCGCCCTCGGCCTCACCGGCGCCGCGGTGCTGTGGTGGGGCCTGCCCGGGATGGCCGAGATCAACAACGTGCCGCCGCTGCTGGCCGATCCGCTGGCGGGGTTTCTGGGGCTGGCGCTTCTCAGCCATCAGCTCGGCTACATGAACATCCTGCCGCTGTATGCCGTGCTGCTAGCGGTGACCCCGGCTCTGCTCTGGGCGGCCTTGCGCGCCCCGCTGGCGCTCATCGGAGTCTCGGCGGCGGTCTGGCTTGTGGCCGGCAGCCTGCGCATCGCGCCGCCCACCTATCCGACGGAGTCAATCTGGTTCTTCAACCCGCTCTCCTGGCAGCTGCTGTTCGTGCTCGGCCTCGCCTCCGGCACGGCGATGAAGGCTGGCCGGCGGCTGGTGCCGGTTCGGCGCTGGCTTGTGGCGCTATCGGCCGCTGTCGTGCTTGGCATCATGGTCTGGGCGATCCGGGACGATCTCGGCGCGCGGCTGAATGCGGGCATGTTCGCGCTGCGCGATACCTCGCTGCCGAACTTCCTGTTCGACTATGACAAGACCTTCGTCTCTGGCCCGCGCCTGCTGCACTTCCTCGCGCTGGCCTATCTGCTCTCTGCCCTGCCCATCGTGCGCCGAGCCTGCGCGCATCGGGCGGCCTGGCCGTTGGCGGTGCTGGGGCGGCACGGGCTGACCGTCTTCGCGCTTGGTACCGTGCTGGCCTTTGCCGGGCAGGCGGTAAAGCTCGCCGGCCTGCGGGTGGGGCTGGAGCGGGATCTTGTGCTGGACACCGCAGTTCTGGTGGCGGGCCTTGGCGTACAACTGGCCGTGGCGATGATACGAGAGCGTGCGGCGCAGCAGCGGCGATCGGGGCGCTGACCGGACTGCCCGGCCGGGGCAGGGGCCGCGGCGGAATATCCCGTGCAATCGCCCCTACCTCTGCTATGCTGCGCTGCAGCAAAAGTAGAGAGGGAGCCGATGGCCGGCAAGGTGATAGCAGTTGCGCAGCAGAAGGGCGGGTCGGGCAAGACCACGATCGCCGTCAATCTGGCAGTCGCCTTCATGCAGCAGGGCGCGAAGGTGTCGCTGCTCGACACCGATCCGCAGGGCAGCCTCGGCCGCTGGTTCATGGCGCGGCGCGAACGGCTGGGCGATCCCGGGATGGAGTTTTCCACCTCCTCGGCCTGGGGCGTCGGCTATGAATGCGAAAAGCTGCGCCGAGATGCCGATTTCATCATCGTCGACACGCCGCCCAAGGTCGATGCCGACCTGCGCCCGACGCTGCGCGAGGCCGACCTGATCCTGATCCCCGTCGCCTCCAGCCATGTCGACCTCTGGGCGACCGAGGGCGTACTGGATCTGGCGCGGCGCGAGAGGAAGCGCACGACGGTAGTGCTGAACCGCGCCAAGGCCGGCACGAGGCTGGGCGAGGAGGTGGCGGCCGCCGCGGCCGCGCTGGAAGCGGAACTGGCAGAGACACGGCTGGCGAACCGGATCGTCTATGCCGAAACGCTGGGGGAGGGGCTTGGGGTGCTGGAAGCCCCGCGCCGCGGGCCGGCCAGCGACGAGATCCGCCGCCTGGCCGCCGAGGTGCAAGCGCTGCTGGCCTGAGACGCCAGCGCCCTCCTCCAGGCACGCTTACTCGGCCTTGTTGCCGGGGCCGAACAGCATCCACCACGCATAGCCCGCCGCCCCGCCGAACAGCAGCGCCCATCCGGGATTGCCGCCATAAAGCTCGAACGCCGCCCAGAGCGCGGGCGCGATCACCACGGCGCGCCGGCGCCAGATCGGGCGGAAGAACGGGTCGGCGGGGTCGAGGAATTTCATCTTACTCGCTTTCAGCTTCGGGCTCGGGGAATGGCCCCGCAAGCTCCGCCGCGCGGCTTTGCTTGTCGAAGATGCAGGCATAGCGTTCCGAGGCGCCTTCGGGCAAGGCCAGCGTGATCAGCGCCACGCCGTAGCTGACCGATCCAAACGGCTCCACCTCCACCGTCGGTTCACCCGGGCCGGCGATCAGCGCGCGGCAGGCGCTGTCCACCTCGGCGCGGAACGCCTCCCAGGCATCGTCGGAGCTGGCCGCGGCGGGGAGCGCGAGGAGCGTGATCAGGGTGGGGGTCAGCAGGCGAAGCATCGGAAATTCCTTTCGAGCAGGTCGCACAGGGATGCACGACTCGGCCCAAGGTGCCAGAGTGGCAGGCAGAGGAGGACCCCTGATGACCACAATTTCCCGCGAGACGACCTGCCAGACGGTGCTGACCACCTTCGAGATGACGCCAGGGACCTGCGGCGACCTGCAAGAGGCGCTGGCCGCCGCATATGCCGAGTTCATCCGCCACCAGCCCGGCTTCATCTCGGTTGCCATCCACGTCAACGACGCGCAGACCCGGATCGCCAGCTACAGCCAATGGCACAGGCGCGAAGATTTCCAGGCGATGCTGCGCACAGCAGAAATGCGGGAACGCAACCGGGCCATTGCGGCGTTGTGTTCAAGATTCGAGCCGGTGATGTATGAAGTGGCAGAGGTGTTCTGACACGGGCCGGCGCGGCATTTGAGGGAAAGGAACACGGCATGGAAGGTTTTGTGGAAGCATTGGGCTGGGTGGCGTTGGTGCTGCTGGTCGTGGTCGGTCTGATGGCCGGCTGGGGCGCAAGCGCGGTGTCAGGCGGCCGGCATCTGGGCCGGTATCTGCTGGTCGGCGTGGTGACGGCGCTGGCGGTGCCGCTGCTGGTGATCGCTGCCGGGATCGGGGCGCTGGCGGCGTCGGGTATCGTGATGGTGTTGCTGGTTGCCGCAGTCGGCTCGGTGATCGTTCTGGCGGTGGTGAGGTTGCTGTTCGACTGAGAGACGCCTGATGGGCGGGCGTGGCCGAGCCGCGACATGACGCGGGGCCGGTCCTGCTGGCATTCAGAATTCCAGCCAGGTGCCCAGCTTCAGCGTCGCGGCACTGTCGCCGGCCAGAGGCGTCGATACCCCCAGCAGCACCTTGCCGCGTGCGCCCCAACTGCGCACGGCCGATGCGGAGAGGCGGGCAGTGGATCCGCCCTCCGCCACCTGCTCCATCTGCAGCTGCCCCATGACGATCAGCCCCGGCCGCACGGTCGCGCCAAGCGTCACGTCAAGCTTGCGGCTTGCGGTCTTTTTCAGGGTGCCATCCAAATTCAGCACCAAGGTTGGCGGCCAGTCCTCGGTCAACGCCAGCCCCGTGCGCAACTGCGGTTCGACCGCCACCCATCCGGGGCCGAGCGGGGTTTGCAGGCTGCGGCCCCAGGCGGCGCCCACCATCCCGTAAGCCTGCGACTCCGCGCCCGTCTCCAGCCCCAGCCCGGAGGAGAACGTCAACCGGGCGGGCCCGTCCTGCTTGCCAACCGCGTGCTGCAGAAAGATCAAGGCCGTCTGCTTGTCCGGCCCGCTTCCCAGGTCGAGCCCCAGAGTCCAGCTCGGCGTCAGTCCGTATTCGGCATAAAGCGAGGTCCAGCCCTGTTCACCCTTCCCGCCTTCGGCCTCATGCGAAAAGGACAGAAACAGATCGCCTTTCGCCCGGGGCCATGGGCCGGCATCGACGGCGCCTGCGGCCAGGCAAACTGCGACGAGCGGCATGAGCAGCCTGGTCAAGCACGGGAAAAGATGCGGGACCATCGGCTGCCTCCTGTCCCGGCGACAGTGCGGGAGGCGTGGTTAACAAGGTGTTAAGGCCGGCAAGGGGCGGCACCAAGTGCGATTGCGGGTGCCGGACCACACGCGATTACCGGCTTGGCGGACGATTCACGAAAAACAGGAACTCTGCACCGATCACCCCAGGGCTGAGGGGTTTGAAAACTTGCAATTCTGCAAGCCCCTACCGTCCCCGCCGCGCCTTGCCGCCGCGCATTCCGCCGCGGCCACCCGTGCTGCGGCCCGATCCCTTCACCGCAGCCTCTGCGGCTTCCTCCACCACCGACTGCCGCGCCAACGGGTCATCGGCAATCGCCAGCTCCACCGCCTCCAGCCGCTTCACCTCGTCCCGCAGCCGCGCCGCTTCCTCGAACTCGAGGTTCTCGGCAGCCTTGCGCATCGCCACCCGCATCGCATCCAGATGCGCGGCCAGATTGCCGCCCACCATCGCCTTGCCGATCTTGGCGGTGACGCGCGACTGATCGGTATCGCCCTGCCACAGGCCCGAGAGCACATCGTCGACGTTCTTTCGGATCGTGGTCGGGGTAATCCCATGCTCTTCGTTATAGGCGATCTGCTTGGCGCGGCGGCGGTCGGTCTCGCGCATTGCGCGCTCCATGCTGCCGGTGATGCGGTCGGCATACATGATCACCCGGCCTTCGGAGTTGCGCGCCGCCCGCCCGATGGTCTGGATCAGCGAAGTTTCCGAGCGCAGGAAGCCTTCCTTGTCGGCATCCAGAATCGCGACCAGCCCGCATTCGGGGATGTCCAAACCCTCGCGCAGCAGGTTGATGCCGATCAGCACATCGAAGGCCCCCAACCGCAGGTCGCGCAGGATCTCGATCCGCTCGATGGTGTCGATGTCGCTGTGCATGTAGCGTACGCGGATGCCCTGTTCGTGCATGTATTCGGTCAGATCCTCGGACATGCGCTTGGTCAGCGTCGTCACCAGCGTGCGGAACCCGGCCTGCGAGACCTTGCGGACCTCATCCAGAAGGTCATCGACCTGCATGGACACGGGGCGGATTTCCACCATCGGGTCGATCAGGCCGGTGGGGCGGATCACCTGTTCGGTGAAGGTGCCGCCGGTCTGTTCCAGCTCCCATGCGGCGGGGGTGGCCGACACGAACACCGATTGCGGGCGCATCGCGTCCCATTCCTCGAATTTCAGCGGGCGGTTGTCCATGCAGGACGGCAGGCGGAAGCCATGCTCGGCCAGCGTGAACTTGCGCCGGTAGTCGCCCTTGTACATCGCGCCGATCTGCGGGACCGAGACGTGGGATTCGTCCGCGAAGACGATGGCATTGTCGGGGATAAACTCGAACAGCGTCGGCGGCGGTTCACCGGGGGCGCGCCCCGTGAGGTAGCGGCTGTAGTTCTCGATGCCGTTGCACACGCCGGTCGCCTCCAGCATTTCCAGATCGAAGGTGCAGCGCTGTTCCAGCCGCTGCGCTTCCAGGAGCTTGCCCTCGTCGTTCAGCTGAGCCAGCCGCAGGGTCAGCTCCTTGCGGATGCCCTTGGTTGCCTGCTGCATCGTCGGGCGCGGGGTGACGTAGTGGCTGTTGGCATAGATGCGGATCTGCTTGAAATTGTCGGTCTTGGCGCCGGTGAGCGGGTCGAATTCGGTGATCGCCTCCAGCTCCTCGCCGAAGAACGAGAACCGCCAGGCCCGGTCCTCAAGGTGGGCGGGCCAGACCTCGACACTGTCGCCGCGCACCCGGAAGGCGCCGCGGGCGAAGGCGGCGTCGAGGCGCTTGTATTGCTGGGCCACCAGCTCCTGAATGAAGCCGCGCTGTTCGTAGATCTGCCCGACGACCATGTCCTGCGTCATCGCCGAATAGGTCTCGACCGAGCCGATGCCGTAAATGCAGCTGACCGAGGCGACGATGATCACGTCATCCCGCTCCAGCAGCGCCCGGGTCGCCGAGTGGCGCATCCGGTCGATCTGTTCGTTGATCTGGGATTCCTTCTCGATGTAGGTATCCGACCGCGCGACATAGGCTTCGGGCTGGTAGTAGTCATAGTAGCTGACGAAATACTCGACGGCATTCTCGGGGAAGAAGCCCTTGAACTCGCCGTAGAGTTGCGCCGCCAGCGTCTTGTTCGGGGCCAGGATGATCGCGGGGCGCTGCGTTTCCTCGATGATCTTTGCCATGGTGAAGGTCTTGCCGGTGCCGGTGGCCCCCAGCAGCACCTGATCGCGCTCGCCCGACCGGACGCCCTCGGCCAGTTCCGCGATGGCCATGGGCTGGTCGCCCGCCGGCTGGAACGGGCTGTGCATGACGAAACGGCGCCCGCCTTCCAGCTTGGGGCGGGTCAGCACGTCGGGGCGGTGCATCGGCATGTTCATGTTGTTGTGGGGCATGGCGAGACCTCAGGCTGCGGCCGTCCTAATTTGATCTGTTTTTGTTCCGGTTCAAGCACTGATGCGCGGAGTTTCCAGATGGTTAACGGATTACCGGGCATTTTCAGTACTTGGGCTCGGCGGGGCCCCGCGAATCCGTTGCACGGTGGCGCGGATGGTCCTACTTTGTTCCTGCAAGCAGCAATAAGGCTGCCGACCGGGCGCACCACCCACCCACCCCTCGCTCCCACGCCCCGGTCGGCAGTCGCTCTCCACCGTTCGCAAGAACCTCGCCGCGCCAGCAACCCCCTTGCAGAGCCGCCCGGTTTTGCCGATAACGGCCCTGTCTCAGAAGGAGGGTTCAGCCATGCGAGTGCGTATCTACCAGCCAGCCAGAACCGCCATGCAGTCCGGCGCCGCGAAGACCAAGACCTGGGTGCTCGACTACGCCCCCGCCGCGGCGCGCGAGATCGACCCGCTGATGGGCTGGACCAGCTCTGACGACACCCAAAGCCAGGTGCGCCTGCGCTTCGACACCCGCGAAGCTGCGGAAGAATATGCGCGCGAGCATGGGCTGGCCTATGACGTGCTGGAACCCCACCGCCGCAAGCAGAACATCCGCGCCCGTGGATACGGTGAGAATTTTGCCACGGACCGCCGGGGTGCGTGGACGCACTGAGCGTTGTAGCTCGGGGCATAGTTGTTTCCGGCTGGGGGCATAGTTGGCCCAGTTCGGGGCAAAGGTTTTGTAAGTCGTTGATTTCGTGATGACCGCCGCTGGCGGTCATTTGCGTTTCGGGTGAAGATGATCCTGCGCCGCCGCCGTGGCGGCGCGCGACCGAGAGTTCCCAGGCAGTTGCAGCGCTCGATTGCCCGCGGCTGGAAGGAAGGTTGTCCATCCGGGTCCTATCACCCCGGTCCGCAGACCAACCTGCCAGAGCCACCGCGAACGCAATAGCGGATCGGTCACTCGGACCGCACGCAGGGCTCTCGGCCTCGAATGACGTGGAGGGCGGAAAGCCGATCGACGGCGGCGCAGCACGGCAGTCCCGGCGTGGCAGGAGCCAGCACTTTGTCGTCACACTTAGGACGGTAGGATCACCATCGTGTGGCAAGATCAGACGCCTTGTTCGTTGCGCGCCAGCGGGCGTCTTCCACTCCGCGATCCCAGGGCGTCGTTGTACGCGTCAGGCACTCTCGCCATCGGGAGGTGAACAAATGAATGAATAGATGGTCGGCGACACGCGGCGCCAGACGCTGGTCAATCGGGGGATTGGCGGAGGCCCAGCTTCCGACGCTTTGCTGACCTCTTTACGCGCCCTTTACGCCTTCGGCGACCTTCCGCATATCCGCCTTACGCCCCCTCCGGGGACAGTTCCCTTCAGAAGCTGAAGGAGTTGCACATGGCTGACATTGTTTATCTGGCGCTTGGCATCGGCGCGTTCGGGGCCTTTGCCTTTGCGGTTCGCGCTGCGGAACGGATGTAGGGGGCGATCATGTTCGATGTGATCCTTGGCCTCGCCGTTGCGGCGGGCCTGTTTTGCTATCTCGGGCTGGCGCTGCTGCGTCCCGACCGGTTCTGAGGGGGCATTCGGATGACACTGATTGCCTATGCGCTTTACTTCGCCGGGCTGGTCGGCGCGGCGTGGATGGTGGCGGCCTGGATGGCTCGCGTCTATGCAGGCCGCCTGCCCGCCGGTCTGCTTGAGCTGGAGCGGGCCCTCCTGCGCCTTTGCGGCGCCTCCCCCGACCGGGGCATGACCTGGGGCACCTATGCCTTCGCGGTGCTGGCCTTCAACCTTGCGGGCTTCGCGCTGCTGTATGCCATCCTGCGGACCCAGAGCGCGCTGCCGCTGAATCCAGACGGGATCAGCGGGATGGCCCCCGACCTTGCCTTCAACACCGCCGTCAGCTTCGTGACCAACACCAACTGGCAGGCCTATTCGGGCGAGGCGCAGCTGTCCTACCTGGCGCAGATGACCGGGCTGACAGTGCAGAACTTCGTCAGCGCGGGCACCGGGATGGCGGTCGCGGTCGCGGTGATCCGCGGCTTCGTCTCGGCGAAGGGCACGTCTCTAGGTAACTTCTGGATGGACCTGACGCGCTCGGTCCTGTGGATCCTGCTGCCGCTGTCAATCGCTCTGGGGCTGTTTCTGGCCACGCAGGGCGTGCCGCAGACCCTGTTGGGGGCCTACACCGTAACGGGCATCGAGGGGCAAGAGCAGGTCATCGCCCGCGGCCCGGCGGCGGCGCAGATCGCCATCAAGCAGCTTGGCACAAATGGCGGTGGATTCTTTGGCGTCAACTCGGCGCATCCGTTCGAGAACCCGACGATTGCCTCGAACATGGCGCAAAGCCTGTCGATCCTGCTGATCCCCATCGCCTTCTGCTTCCTGTTCGGGCGCATGGCGGGCGACCGGCGGCAGGGCCTCGCGATCTTTGCCGCGATGGCGGTGATGTTCGTCGTGGGTCTGGGCGTCATCCACGCCTATGAGGTCGCGGGCAACCCGGCGTTGGGCCCGGGCGCCAACATGGAGGGCAAGGAGCAACGCTTTGGCGCCATGCTGTCCGCACTCTGGGCGGCCTCGACCACCGCCGCCTCGAACGGCTCGGTCAACGCCATGCATGACAGCTTCATGCCGCTGTCCGGGCTGGTGATGCTGCTGAACATGCAGATCGGCGAGGTGATCTTCGGCGGCGTCGGCGCAGGGTTCTACGGTATGCTGCTTTACGTCGTGCTGGCGGTGTTTCTGGCGGGGCTGATGGTCGGGCGCACGCCCGAATACCTTGGCCGCAAGATCGAGGGGCGCGAGGTGACGCTGGCGATGCTGGCCTTCCTGTCGATGCCGCTTGGCATCCTGGTCGGCGGGGCGGTTGCCGCCACCGTGCCGCAGGCACTGGCGGCCGTGCAGGACGCGGGCCCGCATGGGATGAGCGAGATCCTCTATGCCTATTCCAGCGCGACCGGCAACAACGGCTCGGCCTTTGGCGGCTTCGGTGCGGGGCTGACCTGGCACACCACGGCGCTCGGGATCATCATGCTGCTGGGGCGCTATGCGATCATCATCCCGATGCTGGCCATCGCCGGGTCGATGATCCGCAAGACGCAGGCCCCCGTCACCAGCGGCACCTTCCCCACCCACGGGCCGCTGTTCGTGACGCTGCTGATCCTCACCGTGCTGATCCTCGGCGCGCTGACCTTCTTTCCCGTCCTCGCCCTTGGCCCCATCGCGGAAGAGACCGCGCGGGTGGCCGGGCAGGCTTTCTGAGGGGCATTCCCATGTCTAAACCTGAAACAGCCGCCGGGACATCTGGCCTGTATGCGGCGGCGGCGCGCGCCAGCTTTGTCAAGCTCGACCCGCGGACCCTATGGCGCAATCCGGTGATGTTTGTCACGGGAGTGGTCGCCGCCATGACCACGGTGCTTGGCCTGCGCGACCTCGGCGCCGGGGCGGCGGGTGCGGGCACCGCGCTGCACATCTCTGCCTGGCTGTGGCTGTGCGTCCTGTTCGCCAATTTCGCCGAGGCGCTGGCCGAGGGGCGCGGCAAGGCGCGGGCGGATACGCTGCGCGCCACCAAGTCGGAGACCCGCGTGCGGGTGATGTCTGCACCGGATGACGACCCGGCGACGGGCACGGATACTCTCTCGACCGCGCTGAAGACCGGCCAGTTCGTCCATGTCGCCGCCGGAGAGATCATTCCGACCGATGGCGAGGCGGTGCGCGGCGTGGCGAGCGTCAACGAAAGCGCCATCACCGGGGAGTCCGCCCCGGTGATCCGCGAGGCGGGAGGCGACAGATCCTCGGTCACCGGCGGCACGACCGTGGTGTCGGACTGGCTGGTGATCAAGGTCACGGCGGAACCGGGCAAGAGCTTCCTCGACCGCATGATCGCCCTGGTCGAAGGCGCCGAACGGCAAAAGACCCCGAACGAGATCGCGCTGAACATCCTGCTGGTGGGGCTGACGCTGATCTTCCTGTTTGTCACAGTCACCCTTCCCGCCTTTGCCAGCTATTCGGGCACCGCCATTCCGGTGATCGTGTTGGGGGCGCTGTTCGTGACGCTGATCCCCACCACCATCGGCGGCCTGCTGTCCGCCATCGGCATCGCCGGCATGGACCGGCTGGTGAAGGCCAATGTCATCGCCAAATCCGGCCGCGCGGTCGAGGCGGCGGGCGATGTCGATACGCTGCTGCTGGACAAGACCGGCACCATTACCTTCGGCAACCGCATGGCCGATGCGCTGGTGCCCGCGCCGGGCGTGGATGCACGCCGGCTCGCCGAAGCCGCCGCACTCGCCTCGCTGGCGGATGAAACGCCCGAGGGCAAATCCATCGTCGAGAAGGCGCGCGAGATGCTGGGGACCATTCCCGCCATGCTGGCGGGGGCGGAGCCGGTGGCCTTTACAGCGCAGACGCGGCTCTCAGGGCTGGACCTTCCGGACGGGCGACAGTTCCGAAAGGGCGCCATAGATGCGGTGATCCGGCTGACCGGCAAGACCCCGCCCGCCCCGCTGGCCGCGCAGGTGGATGCCATCGCGCGGTCGGGCGGCACGCCGCTGCTGGTGGCCGAAGGCGACCAGATCCTGGGCGCGGTGCATCTGAAGGACATCGTCAAGCCCGGCGTGCGCGAGCGGTTTGCCGAGCTGCGCGCCATGGGCATCCGCACGGTGATGATCACCGGCGACAACCCCCTGACCGCCGCCGCCATTGCGGCCGAGGCGGGGGTGGATGATTTCCTGGCCGAAGCCACGCCCGAGATGAAGCTGGACCTGATCCGCCAGGAACAGGCGGGCGGGCGGCTGGTCGCCATGTGCGGCGACGGGTCCAACGACGCACCGGCCCTCGCGCAGGCCGATGTGGGTGTGGCGATGAACGCCGGCACCCCTGCGGCGAAAGAGGCGGCGAACCTGATCGACCTCGACAGCGACCCGACCAAGCTGATCGAGGTGGTGATGGTGGGCAAACAGCTGCTGATCAGCCGCGGCGCGCTGACCACCTTCAGCATCGCCAATGATGTGGCGAAATACTTTGCGATCCTGCCCGCCATCTTCGTGACCGCCTATCCGGGGCTGGGGGTGCTGAACGTCATGGGGCTGGCCTCGCCCACCTCGGCCATCCTGGCCGCGGTGATCTTCAACGCGCTGATCCTGGTGGCGCTGGTGCCGCTGGCGCTGCGCGGGGTGGCCTATCGCCCGTCCTCTGCCGCGGCGCTGCTGCGGCGCAACCTGCTGGTCTATGGCCTCGGCGGGCTGGTGGTGCCCTTCATCGGCATCAAGGCCATCGACATGGCGCTTGTCGCGCTGAACCTTGCCTGAGGGGGAATTCACATGCTGACCCATCTTCGTCCCGCCATCGCCCTGATGCTGCTGTTCACGCTGCTGACCGGCCTTGCCTATCCGCTGGCCATGACCGGCATTGCCCAAGCGCTGGTCCCGGGCACGGCAAATGGCTCGCTGATCACCCGGGACGGCGTCGCTATTGGTTCCGTCCTGATCGCCCAACCCTTCGCGGGGGCGGGCTACCTGCACCCGCGCCCCTCGGCCAGCGGCTTCAACGCCGCCGGCACCGGGGCGTCGAACCTCGGCCCCACCTCGGCAGAGCTGACGGCGCAGGTGGCCGGGCGGCGCGCGGCCTATGAGGCGGCGACCGGCACGGCGGCGCCCATCGACGCGGTCACCGCCTCCGGCTCCGGCCTCGATCCGCACGTCAGCCCCGGAAACGCACTGGCGCAGGCCGCCGCGATCGCCGCGGCCCGCGGGGCCGATCCCGCCGCGGTGCGCGCGCTGATCGCCGGCGCGGTCGAACGCCCGCTCCTTGGCCTCTACGGCGAGGCCCGGGTGAACGTGCTGGCCACCAACATCGCCCTTGACGCCGCCTTCCCGATGCCGCCCGCTGCCGAAAACGGAGACGCGACTGAATGAGCCTTGAGGCCGACATCCGCCCCTCGCCTGACGCGCTGCTGAGCCAGGCCGCGCGCGAGGGGCGGGGCCGGCTGAAGATCTTCATGGGCGCCGCCCCCGGCGTGGGCAAGACCTGGGCAATGCTGGACGATGCCCACCGCAAGCGCGGCGAGGGCGTCGATGTGCTGGCCGCGCTGATCGAGACCCACGGTCGCACCGAAACCCAGGCCAAGCTGGCCGGCCTGCCCCAGCTGCCCCGCAAGGCCATGATCCACCGGGGCCGCGCGCTGACCGAGATGGATATCGACGGGCTGCTGGCGCGGCGCCCCCAGCTCGCCCTGATCGATGAGCTGGCGCATACCAATGCCGAAGGCAGCCGCCACGAAAAGCGCTGGCAGGATGTCGAGGAGGTGCTGGCCGCAGGGATCGACGTCTACACCACGCTGAACATTCAGCATATCGAGACGCTGAACGAGACGGTGGCCCGCATCACCGGCGTGCGGGTGCGCGAAACCGTGCCCGACGGCGTGCTGGAAATGGCCGATGAGATCGAGCTGATCGACCTGCCCCCCGATGAGCTGCTGGAGCGGCTGAAGCAGGGAAAGGTCTATCCCGCCGATCAGGCCTCGCGGGCGCTGACCTCATTCTTCGTCAAAGGCAACCTGACCGCCCTGCGCGAACTGGCGATGCGCGCCGCCGCCGACCGGGTCGACGCGCAGCTGCGCGAGCATATGGCGGCCAATGCCATCGCCGGCCCCTGGCCCACGCAGGAACGCATCCTTGTCTGCATCAACGAAAGCCCCGCCGCGCGCGAGGCGATCCGGGTCGCCAAGCGCAGCGCCGACCGCGCCCGCGCCGAATGGATCGCGCTGAACGTCGCCTCCACCCGGATGGAGGCATTGCCAGAGGCTGACAAGGACCGGCTGGCCGGCACCTTGCGGCTGGCCGAACGGCTAGGGGCGGAGCTGGCGACGCTGGAGGCCGAGCATGACGTGGCCGACGCGATCCTTGGCTTCGCGCGCGACCGCAACGTGCGCCGGATCGTCATCGGCCGCCCTCGCGCCCGGCCGGTCTGGGCAAGGCTGAGTTCCGAGGATGTGGCCACGCGCCTGCTCCAGCGCTCTGGGCCGTTCGAGGTCACCGTCGCCTCGGCCCCCGATGAGAAATCCCCGCCCAACCCGGTGCGCCTGCCCGCGCTTGGCGCAGAGCCCAAGGCCTGGGGCGAGGCGCTGCTTTCGGTCGCCCTCGCCTCGGCCTGCGCCTGGGGGGCGGAGCGGATGTTTCCCGTCGCCAGCCTGTCGGTCATCTACATGACCGCCGTGGTCGTGGTCGCCAGCCGCCGCGGCCTCGGCCCCGCGATGGCGGCGGCGGTTCTGGGCTTTCTCGCCTACAACTTCCTCTTCACCCATCCCCGCTTCACCTTCCACGTCTCGCGGCAAGGCGAGCTGCTGACGCTTGGGCTGTTCATGGTCGCCTCGCTGATCACCGGCAACCTTGCCGCCCGGCTGCGCGCCCGGATCGAGGCGCAGGCCGCCATCGCAGAGCGCACCAACAAGCTTTACGACTTCAGCCGCCGCGTCGCCTCGGCCGCCACCGCCGATGATGTGATCTGGGCCTCGGTCAGCCATGTCGCCACCACCCTGCGTTGCGAGGCGGTGCTGCTGATGCCACAGGGCGCCGAGCTGGCGGTAGCGGGCGGCTTCCCACCCGAGGACCGGCTGGACCTGCGCGACCAGTCCGCCGCGCAGTTTGCGTGGGAGCGGGGCGAGGCTGCGGGGCATGGCTCGAACACCCTGCCGACCGCGCGCTGGTTCTTCCTGCCGCTGGTGGCGGGTGAGCGCAAATTGGGCGTGCTTGGCATCGCGCCCGCGGATGACCGCCAGCTGCCCCGCACCGACCGCCGGCTGCTGGATGCGCTGGTCGACCAGATCGCACTGGCGCTGGAGCGGCTGCGGCTGACCGAAGAGCTTGCCGCGACCCAGCTTGCGGCCGAGACGGAGCGGCTGCGCACGGCGCTGCTGAACTCGGTCAGCCATGATCTGCGCACGCCGCTGGTCACCATCATCGGCGCGGCCGGCAGCCTTGCCGAGACGGATCTGTCCCCCGAAGCCCGTCGCGATCTGGCCGAGAACATCCGAGAAGAGGGCGAGAGGCTGGACCGCTATGTGCAGAACCTGCTGGACATGACCCGTCTGGGGCATGGTGCCCTGAAACCGCGGATGGCCCCGCTCGATCTGGCCGAGATCCTAGGCTCCGCGCGACAGCGGATGCAGGGCGTCCTGCGCTCGCACAGCCTGCGGATCGACCTGCCGGGCAGCCTGCCGCTGATCCTTGCCGACGGGGTGCTGTTGGAGCAGGTGATCGTCAACATCCTCGATAATGCCGCCAAATATGCGCCCGGCGGCACCGAAATCGCGGTGACCGCCGTGCTGCGCGGGGCAAGGGTGGAGCTGTCGATCCTCGATCAGGGGCCGGGCATCCCCGCCGAGGATCAGGCGCGGGTGTTCGACATGTTCTACCGCGTCGCCGGGGGCGACCGTCAGCGCGCGGGCACCGGGCTTGGCCTGTCGATCTGCAAGGGGCTGGTCGAGGCGATGGGCGGCACCATCCGCGCCGAAACCGGCTGGCCCGATGGCAGCGGCACCCGTATCGTGCTGGTGCTGCCCCTCCACAACCCCGAGGCCTCTGCATGACGGGATCCGCCCGTATCCTGATCATCGACGACGAGGCGCCGATCCGCCGCTTCCTGCGCGTGGCACTGGAGGCGGAGGGCTATCTGGTCTCCGAGGCGGGGACGGCCCGCGAAGGCATTGCCGCCACCGCGCGCGAGGCCCCGGCGCTGGTGGTGCTGGACCTCGGCCTGCCCGATGCCGACGGCCTCGACGTGCTGCGCGAGATCCGGGGGTGGAGCGCGGTTCCCGTGCTGATCCTCTCGGTCCGCGCCGATGAGACGGGCAAGGTCGCGGCGCTGGACGCCGGGGCGCAGGACTATGTGGTCAAACCCTTTGGCATGAAGGAGTTCCTCGCCCGGTTGCGTGGCCTCCTGCGCGACCGGGGAGGCGAGGCGGCGCCGTCCGTGCTGGACATCGGCCCGCTGCACATCGACGTGGCCGACCACTCCGCGAGCGTGGGCGGCCGCCCCCTGCACCTCACCCGGCGCGAGTTCGACCTGCTGTGGATGCTGGCCAGCCACCGCGGCCGGCTGGTGACGCAAGAGATGATCCTGAAAACGCTCTGGGGCCCCGCCCACACCGAGGACAGCCAATACCTGCGCGTCTATATCCGCCAACTGCGCCAGAAGCTCGGCGACGCCGCCACCAGCCCCCGCTTCATCTTCACCGAACCCGGGGTGGGGTATCGGCTGGCGGAGGAGTGAAGTGCAGAACGGACTATGATTGCTAACGTTGCTTTCGAATGCTCGCCAGGCCGTAGGCTCATAAGCCGGTCATTAGCTTTTTTGCAGACGACGCGCCTTCCCGTTGCTTTGGCATCCTGCTGCAAGCGGCCGATAGCTCCAACCAGTCTTTCCATTCATGTCGATGTGACGCCGCAACAGCCATGCCCGCAATACATCTTGGGGCGTTCCACCCTTCCCTCACCCCCCAATTCCATGCCATCCCGGCACCATGTGGAACCGCCTCTCCTTGCCTATCCTTGCCCTTGCCGTTGCGGTGATCGTCGCCGTGACCAGCATCACCTCGGCCGGGATGATGGCGCCGGACCGCGAACAGGTGTCGATCACCGCCTTCGAGCTGGCGCATGGGGCGAGCCTTTCCGATCTGTGCGGCGGGGATCTGCCGCAGGATCACGGCTGCCCGTTCTGCCACGCGCTGCCCGAGGCGCCCACTGTCGGCCATGAGGGCATCGCCTTCCTGCTGGCCCCGCAGGATGGCTGGGTGCGGATGCGGGACCTGCACCGCGCCGCGCAGACGCGAAACCTGCACCATTCCCCGAGGGGGCCTCCGGTCTTGGCCTGACGGCACCTTGCCGCGCCTGACCGAAGCATCGCCGGCGGGCACACCCGCCCGGCTCCCCTTGTCGCCTGGCCGAGAGACGGCGGGCCTCTGGACTGGACCCATGACACAATCCTCCCCCCGCGCGGCGCGTGCCGCGCTCTACAGTGCCATCTGGCGCTGGCACTTCATTGCAGGCCTCGTGATCCTGCCGTTCATGCTGATCCTTGCCGTGACCGGCGGGATCTACCTCTTCAAGGATGAGATCAACGACGCCGCCTATGGCCGCCTGCGGTTCGTTGAGCCCGCGGCGAGCGCCCCGCTGCTGCCCTCGCAGATCACCGCCGCGGCGCTGGAGGCTAATCCCGGTACGCTCAAGGCCTATACCCCCGCCGCGGCTGCGGATCGCAGCGCCGAGGTGGATGTCCTTGGCGCGGACGGGCTGAAGAACACCGTCTATGTCGATCCCTATACCGGCGCCGTGCAGGGCAGCCTGTGGGATGCCGGCGCGTCTGGCAGCCCGGCGATGTATGTGGTGCGCAAGCTGCACTCGCTGGACTATGTCGGCTGGATCGGCAACCGGCTGATCGAGATGGCGGCGGGCTGGATGGTGCTGCTGGTCGCCAGTGGCATCTACCTGTGGTGGCCGCGTGGCAAGAAGGTCGGCACCGTCAGCATCAAGGCCACGCGTGGCCGGCCGTGGTGGCGCGATCTGCATGCAGTGACGGGGATCTACACCGCGTCGTTCATCGTGTTCCTGGCGATGACCGGGCTGCCCTGGTCGAGCGTCTGGGGCGGCAAGTTCTACGACTACGCCTATGCGCTCGGCCTCGGGATGCCGGATGGCTACTGGTCAGACCAGCCGGTGTCGACCGTGCCGGTGTCGGCCGCCATCGACCGTGCGCCCTGGATCATGGAGCAGCAGCCGATGCCGGTGTCGACCGCGGCGGCGGGCGTGCCGCAGGCGCTGGATACTGTTGTGGCCAGGGTGGAAGCGCTTGGCATCGTGCCGGGCTATGCGGTGGTGATGCCGAGCGGGGCGGAGGGCGTGTTCACCGCCTCGGTCTATCCCGACGACATCACCTATGAGCGGGTGATCCATCTCGACCAGTATACGGGCGAGGTTTTGTATGACGCGGGCCTTGCCGATCTGGGCGCCTTCGGGCGTTGGGCGGAATGGGGGATCAGCGTGCATATGGGGCAGGAGTTCGGGCTGGTGAACCAGATCGTCCTGCTGCTGGCCTGCGCCGCGATGGTGATGCTCTGCGTCTCGGCCGCCGCGATGTGGTGGAAGCGCCGCCCTGCCGGCGCGCTTGGGGTGCCGCAGGTGCCGGCCGATTGGCGCATTCCGCGGACGCTGTTGCTGATGGCCGTTGCCGCGGGGATCTTCTTCCCGCTGGTCGGGCTGTCGATGCTGCTGCTGGCGGCGGTGGAGCTTGGCGTCTACCTGTCCGGCCGCCGTTTGCGCACGGCCTGAGCGGAGGGCGCCCGACTTATGCCGGGCGCCTGCCTAGTTCACACGCAGGCCACGCCTTTCGGCCTCGCGCGCCAGGATCTCCCGCGCCGGATGCCCGGCAATCGGCACATGGATATCGGCAGAGATCTCGCCCGCCGCGAT
>Ga0209347_1001671_pt1 | contig 34056 bp, 29 predicted proteins | sample AutmiccommuBRH23_FD_187382 | JGI IMG/M metagenome (GOLD analysis project Ga0209347, IMG submission 187382) | Deep subsurface microbial communities from Mt. Terri, Switzerland - Autotrophic microbial communities BRH/23 (SPAdes) (version 2) | ecosystem: Environmental > Aquatic > Deep subsurface >...
CCGCGTCCATGCGTCGATTCCGGCTTCCGGCTGCGTCCTGCAGCCGGCTCGGCATTCCGTAGGCTCGGTCGTTAAGAGACAGTAGCAGCCTCCGGTACACTCCGCACGGACTTAAATCACTCCCCCTCACCGCATGTCGCTGTGGGGTCGCTTGAGGGTCGCTTTTAAGGCATGCTGTCACTATTCTGGCTCCTGACTCCTGGCTCCTGGCTTCCGCCGTCTGCAAGACGGCACCGCCGGCAAGGCGGTTATTTTATTTTTTCTTTGAGCATTTTATTGACCATCTCGGGGTTGGCCTTGCCCCGGGTTACCTTCATCACCTGTCCCACCAGAAATCCCAGGGCTTTTTCCTTTCCTGTGCGAAAATCCTCCGCCACCTTGGGATTGGCCGCCAAAACATCGTCCACAGCAGTGGAAATGGCGCCCTCATCTGAAATTTGCACCAGTCCCTTTTCCCGGACAATCAGATCGGGGTCCTTACCGGTTTCAAACATCTCCTCAAATACAGTTTTGGCTATTTTACCGCTGATGGTGCCGTTGTCCATAAGTTTAAGCAGCCCTGCCAGTTGGTCCGGCTTTATTGGGCACTGGGATATATCCAGGTTTCCGGCGTTTAGAAGTCTGGACAGGTCTCCCATTACCCAGTTGCTTGCCGCCTTGGCGTTGGGGTAACCTGCAAGACACTCCTCAAAGTAGTCGGCCAGTTCCTTGGTGGCAGTAATGACCGAGGCATCGTATGCCGGAAGGCCATAATCCGCTACATACCTTTCCTTTCTCCGGTCGGGAAGTTCCGGAAGGGAAGCCCTTATTTCTTCCACCCAATCCGGGTCTATAACCATGGGAACCAGGTCGGGATCCGGAAAATACCTGTAGTCATGAGCCTCTTCCTTGCTGCGCATGGACAGCGTTATCCCTTTGGCCTCATCCCAGGTACGGGTCTCCTGTATTATCCCGCCCCCTTCCTCCAGCGCTTCCACCTGTCTCTCCACCTCGTAGCGGAGGGCTCTTTGGAGCGACCTGAAGGAGTTCATGTTTTTTATCTCTGTTTTGGTGCCCAGTTCATCGCTGCCCACCGGCCTTATGGAGACATTGGCGTCACAGCGCAGCGATCCTTCCTCCATTTTGCAATCTGAAATGCCGGTATATTGTATAATAGCCTTTAGCTTTTCCAGATAGGCCCTGGCCTCTTCGGGGGTACGCATATCCGGCTCGGACACAATCTCTATGAGGGGAACTCCGGTGCGATTATAATCCACCAGTGAATAGGGGGTGGTGGAAATGGTTCCCTGGTGTACCAGCTTTCCTGCGTCCTCTTCCATATGCACCCTGGTGATGCCTATTCTTTTAATACCCTCTTCGGTGTCAATATCAAGGTAACCGCGCTCCGCCAGGGGAAGGTCGTACTGGGATATCTGGTAGTTCTTGGGCAGATCGGGATAATAGTAATTTTTGCGGTCAAATTTTGAGTATTGTGCGATGCTGCATTTCAGCGCCAGACCAACCCGGGTTGCATACTCCACAACCTTTTTGTTCAGAACCGGGAGCACCCCTGGGAGGCCCAGGCAGACCGGGCAGACATGGGTGTTTGGATCTCCCCCAAACCGGGTGCTGGAGTGGCAGAATATTTTGGTGTTTGTCTTAAGCTCTACGTGAACTTCCAGTCCAATTACAGTTTCATACTGGGCCACTTGAATGAACCTCCTAAACTCATAGTTCCGGGAATCTGGCATGGTGATCGGTGTCCCTCTCAAAGGCATGGGCCACACCGATTAGAGTTCCCTCGTCAAAGGGCCTGCCCATTATCTGCATGCCCACCGGAAGACCGCCGGAAAATCCGGCAGGCACCGAGATTCCAGGTATTCCCGCCAAATTCACCGAGATGGTGGTAATATCTGAAAGGTACATCTGCAGCGGATCGTCCACCTTTTCACCTTTCCTGAAGGCGGTGCCCGGTGAGGTGGGGGATATAAGCACATCATATTTATCAAAGGCCCGGTCAAAATCCTGTTTTATAAGGGTACGAACCTTCAGCGCCTTAAGGTAGTAGGCGTCGTAATAGCCGGTGGAAAGGGCATAGGTTCCCAGCATTATGCGCCTTTTAACCTCGGTTCCGAAACCCCGGCTGCGGGTTCTCATAAACATATCCACCACATCCCCGGGATCCTCCGCCCGGTAGCCGTAGCGTACCCCGTCATACCGGGCCAGGTTTGAGCTGGCCTCGGCCGTGGCTATCAGATAGTAGACCGGGATGGCATACTTGCTGTGTGGCAGGCTGGCCTCTTCGATGACGGCGCCCTGGGATGCCAGCACCTTCAGGGCATCGTTTATCACCGCCCGTACCCCGGGGTCTATGCCCTCTCCCATGTATTCCACCGGAACTCCTACTCTGAGTCCCTTTATGGGTCTGTTGAGAAAGCCGGTGTAATCTGTTTTCTGACCAGGCGCCGAGGTTGAATCCAGTGGATCGTGCCCGGTAATTAAATTTAAAAGCACTGCGCAGTCAGTCACATCTCTGGAAAAGCAGCCGATCTGATCCAATGACGAGGCAAAGGCCACCAGTCCGTACCGGGAAACCGCCCCGTAGGTGGGCTTGATTCCAACCACACCGCAAAGGGAGGCCGGCTGTCTTATGGACCCTCCGGTGTCGGATCCCAGGGAAAAAACGGTTTCACCGGCGGCCACCGCCACCGCCGACCCCCCGCTGGACCCCCCGGGCACCCTTTCGGTATCCCATGGGTTTGAAGTTGTGTAGAAACCGGAATTCTCAGTGGATGAACCCATGGCGAATTCGTCCATGTTTGTCTTTCCCATCAGAACCATGCCACCGGCCAGTATCTTCTCAACCACAGTGGCATTGTACGGCGGCACAAAATTATAAAGTATTTTTGATGAGCAGGTGGTTCGTATTCCCTCGGTGCACATGTTGTCCTTTACGGCTATGGGAATTCCGGCCAGGGGAGGTATGCTCTCGCCGGAGGCAATCCTTTTGTCCACCGACCTGGCCTGGTTTAGCGCCAGATCCCCGGTTACAGTCATATAGGCTTTAAGCCTGTCCTCCACCTTTTCAATCCTGTCCAGGTACTCCCTGCACACCTCTTCTGCGCTGATCTGTTTGGAAGTCAGTTTGTCATGCAGTTCATGGGCTGTCATATAAACAAGGTCCAAGATAATCCCTCCAGTAACCCTTAAACAATACGGGGAACTTTAAAGAAGTTGCCGTCCCTGTCCGGGGCGTTCTGCAGTGTTTTTTCCAGCGGCAGGTGCGCACCCTCACTGTCCTCCCGAAAAACATTTTTCAGCGGCAGAACATGGGCTGTGGGGGACACATTCCCGGTGTCCAGATCATCCAGCATCCCGGCGTATTCCAGTATGGCGCTCAACTGATCGGAGTACGTCTTTTTCTCTTCATCGGATAGTTCCAGCCTGGCCAGAAGGGCCACGTGCTCCACCTCGGCAATGGTTATCATAAAGACACCTTCCTTGAAAGATTTGTTATATTATAGCAAAGGGGTTACCCCGGTGCAAGACAAGGGTAACCGCCATGACGGGCTATTTGCCCTCCTCCGCAAGGGCGGTGAAGTCCTCTTCGCTGATTACCCGGATGCCCAGCTTAAGGGCCTTGTCGTATTTACTGCCGGGATCCTCTCCGGCCACCACCAGGTCGGTTTTTTTGCTGACACCGGAGGATACCTTTCCCCCCAGACTTTCCACCAGTTCCTGGGCCTCCTGCCTGGTGAACCTCTTCAGCCCCCCGGTCAGCACCACCGTCTTGCCGTCCAGGACCCCCGGCGCGCTTCCCTCCCGGTGTTCCCGGGATTTCATGTTGAGCCCCAGCAGACCCAGCCTTTCCACCAGTTTAATGTTGGACGGGTCTGAGAAAAACTCGGTGATGCTCCCGGCTATGCGGGGGCCTATCTCCGGAGTATTTACAAGGTCCTCCGGATGCGCACTGATTATATTTTCCAGGGATCCGAATTTTCTGTCCAGTATTTTTGCCGCCCTCTCGCCCACATGCCTTATACCCAAGGCGAAAATCAACCTGTGCAAAGGATTTTGCCTGCTTTTTTCCAGGGCGTCGATGAGGTTTTGAGCCGACTTTTCCCCCATCCTGTCCAGAGACACCAGCTGGTCTTTTCTCAACCGGTAAAGATCGGCGGGATCCTTCACCAGCCCGGCCAGAATTAGCTGGCTGACCACCGCCGGGCCCAGCCCGGCTATGTCCATGGCCCCCTTTGAAACGAAGTGTATCAGTCCCTCCCTGGAGCGGGCCGGGCAATTGGGGTTAACGCACCTTACCGCCGCCTCGCCCTGAAGCCTGATTACCTGTGACTGACACTCAGGACATTCGGAGGGCATATTGAAGGGCTCCTGGCCCCCTTTCCGCTCTTCCCTGACCACTTCCAAAACTTCGGGAATTATATCCCCGGCCTTCTGCACCAGTACCGTGTCACCTATCCTTATATCCCGGTCCCTGATTATGTCCTCATTGTGCAGGGTTGCCTTGGTAACAGTGGTTCCGGCCAACTTCACCGGCTTCAGTATGGCTGTGGGCGTCAAAACGCCGGTTCTTCCCACCCTTAGTATTATGTCCCTGACCACTGTCCTGGCCTGTTCGGGGGGATACTTGTAAGCAATGGCCCAGCGGGGACTTTTCATGGTTGCCCCCAGGCTTACCTGCTGGTCCAGGCGGTTAACCTTCACCACCACCCCGTCGGTGGCGTAGGGCAGGTCAAAGCGGCTATGCTGCCACTCCTTGCAAAAACCTATGACACCCTCTATGTCCTTAAATACCCGGTAGTGGGGATTGACCCTGAAACCCTGCCTTTTTAGATATTCCAGCACCGACTGGTGGGTTAAAAGGCTTGTTCCCTCCACCGATCCCACGGCGTACATGAAAACGCTAAGCTGCCGGGAAGCCGTTACCGTGTGGTCCAGTTGGCGGAGGGAACCTGCGGCGGCGTTCCGGGGATTGGCAAAAAGAGGGTCTCCGGTATCCTCCCGGGATTGATTCAGGGCTGCGAAGGCCTCTTTGGACATATAGGCCTCACCCCGCACCTCCAGCAGTCCCACGGCCTCCCTCAGCCTCAGGGGCACCGATCTAACCGTCTTTATATTTGGTGTTATTTCCTCACCGTTTTCACCGTCGCCCCGGGTAGCCGCCCTCACCAGGGAACCGTCCCGGTATAAAACCGAAACAGCCAGGCCGTCAATTTTAAGCTCGGTCACATACTCCACCTCATCATTGTCTGTACCCTGCCTTACCCTCCGGTCAAAATCCCGCAGTTCATTTTCATCAAAGGCATTGCCCAGGCTCAGCATGGGTGACAGGTGGCTGACGGTAACAAAACCTTCCCTTGGTGATCCCCCCACCCTCATGGTGGGAGAATCCGGCGCCACAACATCGGGATAGGACTTTTCCAGAGAGGCCAGTTCCCGCATGAGAACATCAAAGCTGTCATCGGTGATGGCGGGGCTGTCCATTACGTAATAGTTGTAATTGTGCTGTTCTATCTCCCTCCGGAGTTCCTCTGCCCGGTTTTTTACAGCTTCCGGGGTTGCCATCATTTTTCACCTCCGAACACTTGCTCCATGACCATTTCAGCCTGTCAATTTTCTTATGCCACTGTTATTAAAATAGCCACATATCTGATCAGGTAGGCTGCCGGAATAAAAAGAACCTGGGCCAGCAGGGTTCCCGAAAGTCTGGTGACGGCCAGATAAAGCGCCATCCTCCGGACATCCGACTGTTCCCTCCGCCCCTCCAGGGCCTGATCGGTTATCCTGGCGGCCACAGGATCAATAAGGGTGGCAAAAAGAATCTGGGCCACCCCGTTGACCACCGAGGCCAGCATGGTTGCCGAGGCCCTGAAGTCCGGGTAAAGGGCGCCGGCGTAAAGGGCCGAAATCACACCTGTAGTAAAAATACCGGTTACCAGTACATTCATAACCAAAAACGCAACCGGCAGTCCCCTGAACGTTGGAGCCGAATATTTTTTGTCAGGCTCCTGCGGAGGATCAACGGCATAACACCATACCCTGCGAGGTGAAGTAACCACCGCCAACAGCAGCGCCGGAACCGAACCCACCTTTTCGAACACCAATATAAGACCGCTAAAAAAATTCACAAAGGCAGGCATAAGAAGGGCGCCTACCAATGTGCCCATAGTGGCCGAGAGTATAACCAGCCTGAAATCCCCGGCCAGAATGCCAATCTGGCGCAGGTATGCGGGCGGAAAAGCCATCGGACTTTCCATTCCCCCAGCCGCCCCATCCAGCCCCCCCCGGTGAATCAATCCCTCCACCATGGTGGCCAGTATGGGCCCCTGTATCATATTGGCGGTACTGGAAATAAGAAAAATGACATTAAATAATGAAATAGCGGTGGCCAGCCGGCCGGTCCTGACACCCGACACCCTGACCGAGTAGATCAGCGTGTTGATTAGATGTATCAGGGAAGTAAGGGCCGCCACCAACAGCAGACGCTCCATTAAAGTCACTCCGTGACTAGCTTATAGCTTCTCCAGCGGGGCATATTTGGCCAATAGTGTTTTGGTGCCAAGTCCGGGGAATTCAATTCTCAGTTCGGCTGAATCCCCCATGCCCCGAACATCCAGAACAGTGCCCAGACCCCACTTGGCATGCCTTACACTGTCTCCTTCACAATAATTGTTAATACGGATAATCTTTTCCATGCGGCCGGGGAAACTCCCTCCCCTTGCCGTTTCAGCCATCCTGCCGTTATTTCTGAAACCGCCCGGCATTGGTTCCGGCGGAGGAGTCCCGTCAATAAAATCTATGGGGTCCTGCGTGGTGGTGAGATGTTTGGGTATCTCCTCCAAAAACCGTGATGGCGGATTAAATCTGGCGGAGCCGTAAAGAGTCCTCTGCCAGCACCTGGTCAGATAAATTATCTCCTTGGCCCTGGTTATTCCCACGTAGGCCAACCTGCGCTCCTCGTGCATCTCATCAGGCTGCTCCAGAGATCTGGAGTGTGGGAAAATACCCTCTTCCATGCCTATCAGAAAGACCACCGGGAATTCCAGGCCCTTGGCGCTGTGAAGGGTTATCATGGACACCTGGTCGGATTCCTGGTCGTAGCTGTCCACATCGGCCACCAGAGCCACTGTGCCCAGGAATTCGGTCAAAGTTTTTTCTTCGGCGTTACGGTCGAACTGACCGGTGACCGTCATAAACTCCTTTAGGTTTTCCTGCCGGGTGGCCGATTCCACAGTTTTTTCGGCCTCCAGCTCGGCCCAGTAGCCGGTGCCGTCAAGTATTTTCATAACCACCCTGGTTACCGTTATGGCAGACGCCCGCAGGGCAGTTTCTTTTAATGCTTTGCCCAGGCGCTCACAGGCTTTTCCGGCCTTCCCGGAAAGCCCGGCAATCTGCGGGGCGGCAATCAGTGCCTCCACACAGTCCAGACCCTGTTCCCCGGCAAAAGCAAGTATCTTCTGCAGGGAGACATCTCCTATCCCCCTCTTGGGAACATTTACTATTCTGGCCAGACTGACGGCGTCAGCGGGATTGTCCACCAGCCTGAGATACGCCATCAAGTCCTTTATTTCCTTGCGCTCGTAAAATCTCACCCCGCCTATAATCACGTAGGGCAACCCCCTGCGGACAAACACTTCCTCCAATGCCCTGGACATGGCATTGGTTCTGTAAAAAATTGCAATATCGCTATACTTGATAGCCTTGCCAACATGGAGTTTTTCAATCCTTCCGGCCACAAATTCGGCCTCGGACCTCTCGGTGTCGCCTGTGTAAAAAACAACCGGGGCGCCGGCCCCTGCGGCCGTCCAGAGCTTCTTTTCCTTGCGGTCCGGGTTGTTTTTTATAACCTGATTGGCCGCATCCAAAATAGTCTGGGTGGATCTGTAATTCTGCTCCAGTGTAATAACCCTGGCATCCGGGTAGTCCTTTTCAAAGTCCAGAATGTTTTTTATGTTGGCGCCCCGCCAGCTGTATATCCCCTGGTCAGGGTCGCCCACCACGCAAATATTCCGGTGCTCCCGGGCCAGCATATTGACCAGCACATACTGGGCATGGTTGGTGTCCTGATATTCGTCAACCAGTATATATCTGAATTTATTCTGGTAATATTTCAGCAAAGAGGGGTTTTCCTTCAACAGCCTGACGGTTACCATAAGTATATCGTCGAAATCCAGGGCGTTATTGGAAACTAACTTTTCCTGGTACATCCGATATACCTTTGAAACCACCCTGGTGAAGTAATCAAAAGCCTGATCCTCAAACTGGTCCGGAGTCAGCAGCCTGTTTTTTGCCTGGGAAATTGAGGCGCTTATGGACCTTGGCGGAAATCTTTTTTCATCTATACTGAGCTCCCTGAGGCATCTCTTTATTACCGTCTGCTGATCTCCATCGTCATACACCGAATAGTTTTTGCTGTACCCGGCAAATGCAACCTGACTCCTCAGTATCCTCATGCAGGCGGCGTGAAAGGTGCAGACCCACAAGTCCCTCGCATTTTCAGGGACTAGGGCGGCCACTCTTTCTTTCATTTCCCGGGCAGCCTTATTGGTGAATGTAATGGCCAGAATCCGGTAGGGCTCCATCCCCTGGTTCAATATCATGTTGGCCACCTTTGTTGTCAGAACGCGGGTTTTTCCGCTTCCTGCGCCTGCCAGCACCAAAAGCGGCCCCTCTGTATGCATTACAGCTTCCCGCTGCCGGTCGTTAAGGTTTTTCAGTAATTCCATTTAATTTCTCCCATAAATGCAAAATTCACCCCGCCACTGAAAAAAAACGACCTTTTAATGCATCCGGTTTTCCTCCGGGGCGAGGCTGTTGTTTTTTTATATCAAAGCAGATTATACCATATCCCCATATCAGTTAATAAATATTTTAATTTGCGGCACCGGATAAACCCTTTATTTTACACTCTTTGTAATTCCCAATGCTGATATTTTCCGGTAAAGAGTTGTCCTGCTCAACCCCAGTTTACGCGCTGTTTTGGCCTTGTCGCCATTTTCCTCCTCAATGGCGTTGCTGATTACTTCCTTTTCTATTTCTTCCAATGTTGCGCGGAGCGATTCTTTAACTTCAACAACCAATTTACTCGAAGAAGGCGATAAAAAAGGGTTTTCTCCTATACACTCCTGCATAAGCTCTATTAAGTAACTCAATTCATTAAGTTTTGCCGGGTCAAGCATGATTAAAAAGCGTTGAACTATGCTGATCAGTTCCCGGACATTACCTGGTAAATTGTATGACAGCAAAGGGGCGACTATCGCCGGGAAAAAATGCTCCAAGCGCGGTAGATGCCGGGGATCGATGCTTTCCAGGAAATACCGGAATAAAATGGGTATGTCCTCCCGGCGCTGGCGAAGAGGGGGCAATACAATCGTCAGCACATTCAACCGGAAGTATAGATCCGGGCGGAATTTTCCTTTCGATACCGCCATACCAAGATTTTCATTGGTTGCCGCGATAATTCTTACGTTGATGGGAATAACCTTATCGCTGCCCACCCTCATAATCTCCCGTTCCTGGATGACGCGCAAAAGCTTTAATTGGAAGCCCGGAGAAACGGAACTGATTTCGTCAAGAAATATCGTCCCGTTGTGCGCCATCTCAAAAAGCCCTTTTTTCCCCAACCTCAGAGCACCGGTAAAAGCACCCTCGGTATATCCAAAGAGCTCGCTTTCCAACAAATTTTCCGGCAGGGCCGAACAGTTAATGGCCACAAAGGGGCCGAGGCAACGTTTGCTATGATTGTGGATGCTCTGCGCAAATATTTCCTTGCCACACCCTGTTTCTCCCTCGATAAGGATGGTAAAGTCGCTTTCGGCATATTTTTTGGCGGCGGCTACCGTTCTTTGGATTGCCTTGCTTTCCCCAATAATCCGGTCGAAAGTAAACCTGGCCTGCATTCCTTTGGCGTGGGTTTTTAATCGGATAGTGTTCTCCAACTCCTGGATTCGCGTAATATCTTGAAACGTGGCAACAATACCTGTGATTTGATTCTTGATCTTTACAGGAACATAGTTGGCAATGACCGTTGCTCCGCCGATCTGTTCAATAACCCCGTATTCCGGCTCATGAGTCTTTTCCACCTGCGTATGGGTAAAAAGCCGGGAAAGATTACTCCCTAAAATATTTTCCTGTCCAACCATTAATATTTTTCCTGCCGAAGAGTTGCAAAAGTTTATCAGTCCCTGATGATCTGTCGTGATTATTCCTTCGTATGCAGAGTCAAGGATGGTTTTAAATCTTTTAGACCGCTCTTCCTCCTGGTATTTAACTTTTACGATTTCAATGGAGCGAAGGATGGCATCCTGGATCCCGCCTTCCAGGCTATAGATGCTGACCCCTTCCATCCCGTGTTTTTGAGCCAGCATACAAGTGGGCGTCGTTCCGATAACGACCTCCACACCCGCCTTTTTCAGTTCACCCATTTTCTCTTCAAGTTCGCTGGTGCTTGTAAATTTCACATGGATTAGAGTAACCTTGAGCAGTTCTTCAATCAGGTGAAGATTATTTAAGCCGATCTCTTGAAGGGGCACCGATGTTAATAGCGCCATTCTGCGTCCAAACGGCAAACCTTTTGCGATAGCGATAAAAATGTCTTCGTAGGTGATCCGGATAGTTATTACAGGGATATCCAGCGTATTTTGAAGCAGTTTCAGGTTGCGCTGGCCGGTGATGATTATATCCACACCGATACGCTGAAGTTCCAGGGCAAGAGGAATCGCTTCCTGGTCAAATCCGGCGTGGGCCGTTACTTCCACCCCTTCGAAGGCCGGCATGTTATCCTGGATCGCAGTGATTGATTCCTTGTGTCCCAAAAAGGCAATGTGGATACGCATCGTTTTTCCTCCCTTAACTTTTCGTAGACACCTGGTTATTCCCGGTTTCCGAGACCCTTCATTTCTGTTTGAAGTATTCTTTGTCTATGGGCTGTTACCTGCAAACGATATGGATAACATTTTCATAATCGGACACGCAAATCTGGTTATTGACTGCTTAATGCTGAAACGATAAGGCGCTTGATGCCGGTTTCAAATGGACACATATTTTCCATGTATGATACATGGGGATAAACTATACGGAGCAAGAAAAGCCGCAAACAGCCCTTCTGATGATTGGCATGCAAATTGCGTAACGATCTTGGGTAAAAGAAGGTTTAAAAAGGTGGTGTATAAAAATGTGAATCGGATCTATTTGGGATAGGTGATCATTGAACAATAACATTTGTTTAACTACCAATTTTTGAAGGGGGTTCAGTTGATGAATACAAAAATAATTGAAATCATGAAGGCGGTAAGAGTTCCCCTTGAACTCAACGCCAAGCCGGGTGACAAGGTGCTTATCATCACCGATACCCGCATTGAGCCGGAAGTATGGGGCGCCATGGCCGCCGCAGCCAATGAACTCGACATAGAACCCAGCGTGGCCATCATGACACCTCGAAAATCCCACGGATACGACCCCACAACGCCCATAATGAATGCGGCGCGCGATCCCGAACTGAAGCTGGTTATCTATCTGACCAGCACTGCGCTGGCTCATTCCAATTTGAGTGAAGAATTAATCGAGCGGGGCAAGTCTTTTATACTGATGGAAGAGGTAACTTCGGATATGCTGCTTCAGGGCGGGCCGGCATATGCAGACTATAAGGCTATGGGTGAAATGGGCGCCAGAGTGGCCGACCTGTTCACGAAAGGAAACCGGATTCGGGTCCAGTCTGATCTAGGCACTGATCTGACGGCTAGTATCGAAGGACGTCCCGGGAGGAACGTAGCGGGAAAAATAAACATACTGTCACAAAGCGGCGGCGGCGGCTGTGCCTTCCCCGACGGCGAGGTGCATGTCTGCCCACTCGAAGGCACCGGTGAAGGCGTTATCGTCCTTGATACCACAGCTCATTCGGTCGGACTTTTAAAGGAGCCGATCCGGCTGACCGTTGAGAAGGGGATGGTTACAAAGATAGAGGGTGGCATAGAGGCAGAAAGATGGCGGCAGATTTTTAATAAATATGGAGATCCCAACAGCTACAACTGCCCGGCTGAGATTGCCATTGGGACCAATCCTAATATTACAATCACCGGAAGTATGAGAACGGACAAGAAGCTATACGGCGCCAGTCACATCGGCGTGGGCGACACAATTGTCATTGGGGGAACGTGCAAGGCCAAACTGAGGCTGGAGGGGGTTATAAAGGAGCCGGTCATTACGGTTGACGGACGCGTTTTGACCAGGGGAGGGAAGATATTGGTATAAAAGGCCTATCGACCACCGCAGAATAGCGGTGGAATGACAAAAACAGGGGGGGCTAATAGCCATGGGTAATAATGTAAAGATATATCCGTTCAGATTGGGGAGCGCAATCGCAGACAAAAGCCTGCTAACCTATAGATTGGGAATGGGTTCAAAAGTGGAAATGGCTTTCGGCTGCTTCTATGTGGAGGCTGACGGAAAGAAGATTATGGTCGATACAGGCCCTTCTTCGCCGGAGCATGCCATTAAATTCCATAAAGAGGTCGGCCCGCAGATTGGACCCGAAGAGCAGTCATACATCCAACTGGAGAAAGTGGCTGGTGTCAAACCGGAAGAAATCGACCTGATTCTACTCACGCACCTTCATTGGGACCATGCCTACCATTTGGAGAAGTTTCCCAACGCCGAAATTTACGTTTCCAAAAGAGAATTGGAGTTCGCTCTCAACCCACTGCCTCCCTTTTTCTTTTCTTATGAGAACTGGCAGGTAGGGCTGGAGCCGTTTTTCATCCCGGCCATACCAAGAATGATCCAGATTGACATGACCACAACACGAATAACAAAGCACGTTTCAATGATCCCAGCGCCCGGTCACTGCCCCGGCCACATGGCAATCGTGGTAGAAACAGATAAGGGCCCTTATGTTCTTGCCGGTGACGCGATAATCGGGCAGGAGAACATGCAGCCGTTGCCGGAGCGGAGATGCCCATTTCGCATGACCGGTCTGTACATGGACTTTGAGGCGCAATGGAATACAATGGAGACCATAATGAGAATTGTCGGCTGGGATCGCAGCAAAGTTTTAGGAGACCACGATCAGACAGTCTTGGCTAAGCATGTTCTGCCTGATTAAAGTCTATGAGATTAATCATATAAGAACGGCCATATCACCTTGGAAAAAGTTTAAAGGGGGATGTATTGAAATAATGGCAAATTTTTATTTGTTGGTGGTACTTTGTGTCATCAGCTTAATAATAACCATAACTTATAATCTGAATGCAAAGGATGAATAAAATTAAGTTAATATTTCCTCGTTAATGAATAACCTGAAAGGAGGAAATGGCGTGAATGATGCGGCAATTCTAAGCACGATAGTTTTAATTGTTTATATTCTTATCCTGGTAGCAGGTGTGGGCGCATGGGCATCAAAAAGAACTAAGGGTCTGACTGACTTCACAACTGGCGGGGGAATATATGGAGGTGTTTTATTGGGGCTGGTGGTATGGGCCACCAAAGTAAGCGCCAGTGCTTTTATAGGGGGTCCGGCCCTCTTTTATGCTTTCGGTTTTTCTGCGTTCAGCTATGCGGGGTGGCTTATGCTTAGCGCTATCGCAGTGACCATTGTGATTTTTATGCCCCTTAGAAAGATGGCTGTTCGACTAAACGCCCAGACGCCCATGGAAGTGGTCGGGAAAAGGTTTGAGTCTAAGCCTGTCTATGTCGCATACAGCATCATTGTTTTTGCCGCCATCACCTTAATGCTGGTCGCTCAGTTTAAAGCCTGCGGGATATTGATGCAACAAATAATAGGGGCGCCTTTGTGGGTGGGGATTGTTATAGGCAGTCTGGTTATGCTTATTTACAGCATTGCCGGCGGGAGGCATGCCGATATCTTAACCGATGGGATTCAGGGGATTGTGATGCTGTTAATGATTATCATGGTCACATCTGCTGTTTTCAATATGACTGGAGGAATTGGCAAGATTTACTCTGTCCTTTCCGAACAAAACCCGAAGTTAGTAGCACTCACCAGTTCACAATTTACTCTGGCGGTGCAGATAGCAATGCCTTTATACTGGTTCTTCGCTTTCATTACCCAGCCGTACAGTATGCATCTGGCCCTAAGCGCCAGGAGTCAAAAAGACGTGCGCAGGATTCTCATTTTTGAATATCTGGGTTATCTGGCCACAATAGTATGGGTTGTCGCAGTGGGATTGGGCGGCGCTATTTTATTACCCGGCCTGAAGCCTGATACTGTAGCAGTTACGATGATTACCAAGCTTTTCCCGCCCCTGTTGTCTGCTTTGTTTCTGGCAGGCTTATGGAGCGCCGTCATGTCCACTACCGATGGAGCGCTGCTGACCGGTGCTTCGGCTATTTCAAATGATTTATACAAGGGGGTCATTGTTCCCGCAAAGGGTATTGATCCAAATTCTGAACAAGTGGCCAGGACATGTGTAGCTATGACCCGTCTTGTAATGGTTTTTATGGTTACCGTAGCAGTAATAATTACATTGGTCAGGATGCCTCCTTTTCTCGCTCTTATGCAGTACATTGCTTTTGCGCTAATTGGTTCGGCCAGTACAGGCTTAATCGTCGGGACCCTCTGGTGGAAGCGGGCTACGTCTGCGGGGGCGTTTGCTTCGATGGTGGCGGGTCTGCTTACCTTTATCATTGTAAGCCGCATGATAAGTGATCCCGGCGGTTTTATATCGGGAACGGTGGGGGCTCTGGCATCTCTTATCAGTTTATTTGCAGTTTCTTATTTTACTGCGGCGTCAACACCGGAAAACATAAATAAAGCATTCGGAGAAGTTTAATCTTTATTGTCAACACTCCCTGGCAGGGTTTATGCGTACCGGGTACCTTAAAACTAAAACGGGGGATATGCCCGGTGGAATTGAAACCAAAGGGTGGGGGCGGGATGCTCCCACCCTCTTACATATAATTTTTTACATTCCAGTCAAAAAACACCTCCTGCATCATTTTGCCAGAAGGTGTTCATAATCTCAATAACTTATTAAACTTAGGGCTTGTCAGGCTACCGACATAGTCTATGCCAGCAGCCTGAAATTACTCGATAATTGATGGCTTACGCTTCTGTTGTCAGTTTCTCGGTGATTACCTCCAAACCCTCGCCTTTTACGTTTATGCGATAAAATGAAACAAGGAGCGCACAGCAAAAGCTTGGTATTGCAAAGATTAGGAAATACTGGCTGAAGCTGAACCCGGCCATCTGCAGCCAGCACCAGAGCATGAAACCTGTTAAATTTTAAATTATCCAACCACTGAGTAATATTTACCCTTGATTAATGCATCCGTCTACCCCCCGATTATTTTTTTAGGGTTAACTGCTACTGACCACCTTTGCCGATTTTTCCAGGGCCAGCTTTTCCGTTATGTCTTCCCGCAGCCGCCTCTTGAGAATCTTTCCGGCCGGGCTGAGCGGAAACTCGCGGACTACTTCCACCCTCTCGGGAATTTTAAATTTGGCGATGTTCAGACTGCTTAAAAATTTAAAAATCTCCTCAAAGGTGATGTTTTGGCCCTCCCTAGGCAATATGTAGGCGCAGCCCTTTTCACCGAAGACATCGTCTGGCATGGCCACAAGGCAGACATTTTCCACCTTCGGGTGCGACAGTATGTAATTCTCCACCTCGTCGCAGCTTATTTTTTCACCGCCACGGTTGATCAGATCCTTTTTCCGGCCTTCGGTAAACAAGTACCCACGGTCGTTTTTCCGCATAATGTCACCTGTCCGGTAAAAGCCGTCGGGGGTAAAGGCCTTGGCATTATGTTCGGGCGCCTTGTAATATCCCCGTATTGTGTACGGGCCGCGGCAGATCAGTTCCCCCGGCATCCCGTCAGGCACTTCGTTGCCGTTATCATCAACCACCTTGATCTCATCGAATGGAGATACCGGCGCCCCCGAACTGTTGATGATGGTTTCCTCGTCATCGTCCAGCCTGGTCATATTCAAAAGTCCCTCGGCGGTTCCGAATATTTCATGGGGTATGCAGCCAAATTTTTCAATGAGCATCCTGCGGAGTTCCGGAGCCAGCCTGGCTCCCCCGTTCTGTACCACTTTAAGCGATTTGAAATCGTAATTCGGCAGAATAGAAGAATTAACCCACCTTGAAATAAGGGGAACCGCAGCGCCGGTAACAGTCACTTTTTCTTTTTCTATCTGGGAAAAAACGGCTTCTTCATCAATACCTGGAGAAATCACCACTTTTCCCCCATAATTAAAGGTTGCCAGCATGCCTGGAGAAGCCAGGGTATAATTATGGCTGAGCGGCAGCACCGCAAGGTATACGGTGTCTTCATCAAACCCTGCCATCATGCCGCTCTGCCGGCAGTTGTACACATAGTCATTGTGCGTCCTGGGGATCAACTTGGGAATACCCGTGGTTCCGCCGGAAAGAAGCATAAGTGCCACCTCGCCCGGATCCGGCCGGTATCTGTTCAGGTAATCTTCGGGGTATTTCCCTTCAATCGGTGCATCAAGGAGCTTTACCAGTGAGATTTGGTCATCTTTTCCTTCTCCGGCTACAAAGATGAATTTGAGGGTTTCCTGTTCCGCCTTAACTTCTTCGGCCATTTTCAGGTAGTCAAAACGACGGTAAAAATCGGGGATAAAATACCCAACCGCTTCGGAGTGGCTGATGAAATAGTTGATTTCCGTGTGCCGGTGAGCCGGCAGGGCCATAATGGGTATAACCCCTATTTTCACCAGGGCAAAGAAAGTGTAGACGAGCTCCGGCACGCTATGGATTTGTAGTACAACCCGGTCCAGGGGCCTAAGACCCACTTCAATGAAATGACAGGCCAGGCGGTTGATTTTTTGCCCAAGCCGGCTGTAGGTCAGGCGCACATCGCCATAAACCAGGGCCTCTTTGGGACCGTACTTTTTGATTGAGGACTCCAGCATTTCCCAAATGGTTATATCCGCCCAGCACCCCTTTTGGCGGTATAACTTTGCGAAGTCCTCCGGGAAGGGAACGCAGTGTTCCAGCATTAATATACCCCCTCGCAGGAAATTTCTGTTTTTCATTTGCAAATAGTAAGCCAATTAGAGTAATTCAAAAAACAATGTGAATTGGAAACTTATATTTCCAATTCACATTGTTTCTGTTATCTTTGGTTTCCTTTGGAAACCTTTGTTAACAGGACAGCCCGTACTTTTTTATCTTTTTCAAAACTGCGGTGTGGGATATACCCAGCGCACGGCCCATCTGACGTAAATTTTTATATCTGGCCATTGCGGCACGAAGAATCTCTACTTCAGTTCGTTCAACGGCTTCTTTCAATTTTAGGGTTGCAACTCCGGATGCTTGCTGAGAGGAAGGGAACTCCCTGGCGATTCTTTCCTTTCCCGGTTGAACCCCCTGACTTGCCGCACAAAAAGTGTCTTCGCTGACAATGTCACCGGGGCTGGTGACTACCAGTCTCTCGATAATGTTTTTTAATTCTCTGATGTTTCCCGGCCAGCAATAATCTACGAAACCTTTTAGCAACCCGGGAGGAATTATCTTTCTGGCGCCGTATTTTTGATTGAATTTCCGAAGAAAATGATCCACCAGCAAAGGTATGTCCTCTTTCCTGTTACGCAGCGGAGGAATGGTGATTGGAACCACATTAAGGCGATAGTAAAGATCCTCCCTGAATTTCCGCTCCCGGACCATTTCACTGAGATCTTTATTGCTGGCTGCTATGAGCCGGACATTTACCCTTATTACTTTGGTACCTCCCAGCCGGATAAACTCTTGATCCTGCAATACCCTTAGAAACTTGCCCTGCAGTTCAAGAGGCAAATCCTCAATCTCATCAAGAAAAAGTGTCCCTTCATCGGCCAGCTCAAAAAGCCCCGGCTTGCCCTCCTTTTTAGCTCCGGTAAAGGCCCCGCCGGAATACCCAAAAAGCTCTGATTCCAAAAGGGGAGCCGGTATGGCGCTGCAGTTGACCTTGATAAAAGCCCCTTTTCTTTTACTCCAGATATGGATTAACTTGGTAAATATCTCTTTTCCCACGCCGGACTCGCCCAGAAGAAGGATGATCACTTCGCTGCCGGCAATGCGCCTGGTTAATTCAAGTATTTTAATCATATCCTGATTATCGGTAATCACCTCGTTTGATTTTAATTCATCTTCCAGCAGACGGTTAAATTCCTGGCGCAGGTGATCGCTCACCTCCCGCTGCTGGGCCAGCTGCTCCTGCAAGTTAATGAGGTCGGACATGTCCCTCGCATTTGTAACAATACGGATTATTTCCCCGTTATCGTCCAGCATTGGGGTTGATGTTACCATAACTTCTTTTCCGGTTTTAATTTCCTGGATGCCTGAAACGACCTTTTTTCTCACCCTGGCTAATTTTGCTATGGGCTCCGAAAAAAATTGCCCCTCATTGAAGAGGTCATCTATTTTCTTTCCGTAAAAATTTTCCTCGCTAAGACTGGTCACGCGCAGGAGGGCCTGATTTATCCTCAGTACGTTACCCTCTCCATCGGTTATAAGTATCCCGTCGTATGAAGAGTTTATAATGGCCTCCAACTCCTGGTTTATCTTCTTGAAAGACTCCAGTTCCGTTAACGCTTCCTCCAGTTCCGTTGCATCCTGAAAAACGGTTACCGCCCCCAACACCGTGTCCCCGTTAAATATGGGGGTCCTGTTGACCACAAAGTTTTTGTTGTTAAATACAAACCGCTTGCCGAATTCGCTTTGCCCGGTGTTAATAATATGGAGCATGTTAGTATTAGGCACCACCGAAGTGATGGGCCTGCCGACCACCTGTTCCTCGAATCTCATCATATTCTTCGCCGCAGCATTAACCATTACAACCGTCCCCTCACGGTTGACGACAATTATTCCATTGCGGATGCAGTCCAGAATGTCAACTAATTGTTTGGCGGTAAGCAACATTTCCCCCAAAGAAACATACCTCCTTTAACGGTCTGAAGCCAATATAAAAGGTGAGCTCATCAAAGGGCTGGTATGATTATTGCTATAATATTGCTATAGCAAAAGGCAATTCAATTTTTACAACTGCCGGTGATTTTTTAAAAAAACATTTTCGTGTTCATTTTTATTATGAAATATTGCCTTGCTCAATACCATCACCCAAAAGTGTTATTCTTTTAATTATTAAGCTAAGGAGTGATATTTAATGCAAAGACTGGGAGAAGCAAAGTTGCCGAAATTATTTGAGAAAATAAAGGTGGGCGGGTATGAGCTGAAAAACCGTGTTAAATATGCCGCCTGCTGAGTTTCCAACTATAATACCCGGGACGGGTATATTACCGAACGCGAGATCGAGCGCTGCCGGGTTATTGCCTCAACGGGGGCAGGGATGATCACCAACCAGGGCGCTTATCCCGACCCCAAGGGCGAGGGAAAGGCATATTTCCGCCAGGTAGCAATATATGACGACAAGTTCCTCCCACAGTTTGAGAGGATTGCCGCCATGTTCAAGGAAAACGGCGCAGTGGCCATCCAGCAGATACTTCACGCCGGAAGATACGGCGGAATCGATCTCGGGTACTGCGCTGCGCCCTCGGTGGTGCCCCAAACCCTGCCTCACTTCCGCCCTCCACGCGAGATGAGCAAAGATGACATAAAGCAGTGCATAAAGGAGCACGTGGAGGCAGCCAAGCGGGCTATCAAAGTAGGATTTGACGGGGTTGAGGTAACTTCTTTCATGGGTTACATTCTTGCCAATTTCCTGTCCAAATTTACCAACCGGCGCACTGACGAATACGGCGGCTCTTTGGAAAACAGGGGGCGCTTTATGCAGGAATTGCTTATGGAAATGAAAGAAGCCATCGGAGATCACCTGCTGATAGTACGCCTTAACGGAACAGAACTTATGGACCAGTATGGGGGGAACACCGAGGAGGAATGTCTGGAACTGATAAAAATGGCTGCCAACTCCGGAGTGGATATGATCAGCATGTGCATTGGCTGGCAGGAATCGCCGGCCTCTTCGATTGGCCGGGATGTTGCCCCAGGGCACTGGAATTACCTGGCAAAGCAGGCCAAAAAAGAAATTCCAAACATTCCCCTTGCCTTTGGGGTGAGATTGCCGGGAGCAGTTATGGCCAACGACAGCATTGCCAAAGGGCAGTTCGATCTCTGGGAAGTATGCCGACCGTTCCTGGCTGACCCGGAACGTCTGCACAAGGTTGCAGAAGACCGCACAAGGGAAGTAAAGCCCTGTATCGGCTGTCTGCTTTGCCTTTCCAGGCTTTTCAGGGATCTGCCGTACATATGCAGCATAAACCCAGTGCTGGGCCACGAAGTGGAGCCCGAATACCAGATAAGACCACCGGCCTACCAGAAAAACGTCATTATCATCGGCGGCGGCCCGGCCGGACTCGAATGCGCGGTGACTTCGGCCCGCAGGGGGCACAAGGTAACTATTTACGAGAAAAAGGAGAGTTTGGGAGGTCAGCTAAGAGTCTACTCCAATCACGACCTGGCCAACAAGCAGGATCTGGAGGATTTGCTGTCTTATTACGAGGCAATGATTGAAAAGTACGGAATAGAGGTTAAGCTGGGGGTGGAAATGACAGCAAAACAATTTCGTAAAATGCTACACCGGTTTGACGTGGCCGTGGCGGCCACCGGATCAGGTATTGACCACGGATCACTGCCGGGTGCGGAAAAAGCGGTTACAGCCTTTGAGGTAATGGAAGACAAAGTCCAGTGCGGCAAAAGGGTGGCGGTCATCAGCGGAAAAAAAGTGGGCCTCAGCACCGCCGAATATCTTTCCATGGCCGGACATGAAGTAGTGGTCATAGAACAGGCCAAGCGCATTGCCGAAGATGTTATGCCCACCTGGAAGTGGAGGCATGCTTCCTGGGTGGAAGAGATGAACATTAAAACAATTACCGGGGTATATGTAAAAGAAATCACCGATGCCGGAGTGGTGGTAATTAAGGAAAATGGGGATCTGGCAGTGGAGGCGGACACGGTGGTACTGGCTGAAAGACAGTCGCAACAAGGTCTTTTCCAGGAACTGGAATTCATGGTGGACGAATTGCATATTATTGGCGACGCTGTCTCTCCAAGGGGGCTGTATCAGGCGATTCACGAGGGCTATCGCCTGGGCGCCAGGATATAAACAAATTTTATCAATAAGGGAATTCAGACCTGGACATCAGGTCTCGCTCGGGGTGAATAAAATGACAACTGATATAATACTTAATGATATTGAAACGTGGCGGATTTGCCTAAACATTAACAAAGAAATTTTTTCAGAAATAAAGATTAACGGAAAGATTGGCATTCTTCCACGGAACAGCGATGGGAGTGAAGGAAGCACCATTCAGGTATGGGAAATACTTGAGGACAGTATAAGAGTCAGCCTACAGCCCTTTCTTGGTTTCCGCGATGCCAGCGCTGACCTGATTTTTCTGCTGGAATCCTCGGCCCTGGAGGAAATTTACCGCCATTTGAAAAACGAATTGCTGATAGGGTTGAGAAAACAGATTCGCCATGGAAAAGCGCTTCTTTTTCTTATGAAAGGCCGGGATTACCTTATAGACATGGGATACGAAGAGTTAATTGAATATCTTGGCATACCATGCCTGGGTACCTGTCATTAAATGTATAGGGGCAGGCCAGTGACATTTGGTATTAAATACAATCTGGTTCTGCCCCATTCCTTTGTCTGCCTTATCTGGCTTATTTAAATTCCGTATATAAAAATTTTTTTTAAGAAGGATTTTAGCATTTTGTGTCGTATTATTTCTAATAATCTGAACAAGTGAGGGGATTTGAATTGTTTCAATCCCTGTCTGACCTTAAGCAGGCGGTGGCGAAGGTTTATAACAGCGTTAACCAGGAGATGTATGAAATTGGGGTTAAACGTCTCCGGGTGGACATCATAGGCAGCAAAATTGTTATTCTCGCCGAACACCGCCGGATTCCCGGCCTGAAGGCGCTGGACAAGGTTAACCGCTCGGTTACCCGCATGCTGGACGTAGCCTTGCTTGACGAAAACAAGAAGCGGTTGAAGGCCCAGTTTGAAGCAGAGCTGGGGTTAAAAATCAAAACGGTCCTTAAGGACTATGACCCTGAACACGAGGTTGCCGCTACTGTTGCGGTTCTTTATGAGCCGCTTACTGAAGGATAAAAAGGAAATTTAAATTGTAAAATTAAAAGGTATTGTGCTGCTGAAGTCAGGTATTTTTCCGCCTAATCCCCGGAAAAATACCGATCGGGAGCGCTCGGGCCGATCAGGTTGCGGGAGCCTTAATGGAACCCAGAAAGCCGTCGGTTTAAGGGTTGATGTCTATGCATCAGCCTTTAAACCGGCGGCTTTTTTGCTTTCAGGCCGTAACCGCTGGGTCTTAAAGCACAAAAGAAAGGAGGGTAGAAAAATAACAGGGAGGACCAAACATTATTTATGGGGGAGTTAAAAATGGACAACAGAAAAACCGCCGTGGAAGACATCGTGCGTGCCCTTAATACCATTACCGGCGGGAGGGTGCCGTCAGGACTCACAGATTTATTCTCCGGGAAAAACCCCTTTGTGGTTGTGAAATCTTCCGGCATTCCTGGCAAGGAAGTCACTGAAATCCCCGGCCTTGTGTTCGGATGCCCGGGTCAGACGGTACAGAAACTGGCCGTTCTGATGACCCTGACCGAGGTAGCCATTGAACTGGCCGGGGCAACCGGAGTTGACGCTATTGTTGCCCACCATCCCATTGCCGATGCCGCTAACTGCGGCGGAGTAACCATGAAAACTTATCTGGGCCTGTATAACATTGCCGCCTTTGAGCTGCACGAGGCTTTTCACGGACTGCATCCCGGGCTGTCCTACCTGCACGGACACCGGGCCTTCCGGGTTGAAATAGCCTACGGCGGGATTCCGGGCAACATAATGTATGTGGGGAAAGCCCTGCCCGAGGTCAAGACCCTGGGTGACATTCTCTCCCGCCTGGACAACCTCATGTGTATGGAAGAAGATCGCTGTATGCTGAAAGCCGAGAGGGATGTGCGAAACTGCGTCAATGTGGAGGAAACCAACGTAGTCACCGGCGGCAAGATATTATGCGGGTCCACGGACAGCAAGGTGGAAACAGTTCTTCACATTTTTCCCCACACCGGCTTTACGCCAGCCCATCTTGAGCAGGCAGTCCGGGAGCATCCCGAGGTGGATACCCTGCTTGCCTCCATCAGCCGGGTTCCCGATGGGCATCCCTTAACCGACAAGGCCAGGGAACTGGGTATGAATTTCCTGGTGGGAAATTCACATGCCCTGGAGATATTTGAAAACGGCCTGCCGCTGGCCATGGCCCTTCAGAGGCTGCTGCCCGGCGTGGAAGTGGTTTTGTTCCGTGAACGCTATACCTCAACACCCCTTAAGTCCTTCGGATCCGAAGCTATTCAGTCTTATGCCGGAATGATTGCAGACGATTTCCTGTTGAAAAATGAATAATAAAGGAGGAAAAACCGATGTCAAACCTTGAAAGCAGTCCAACCCCCGAAAAGAGGACCATGATCAAGGTTGAATATGTGGGTATCAGTCTGGTGGTATTGTCATTAATTGGCTTGTTTTTCAAACCCAATGTGATTGCCGGTATTTTTGACGCTATGGTAAACAATGCCTACACCATATTCAAAGTTTTTATCTTCGGTAATTGGAACAATGGGGTCTGGTCTCCCTCCTATGTGGGCGTGGCCATCATCGTCAGCGTTATGATCGGGCGGATCCTGGAGAGGCTCGGTTTCACCGACGCATTAATCAGGATATTTGTCCCCATCATGAAATATTTCAGGGTAAACTCCGCCGTCGTGATACCCGCAGTCTACAACATACTGGGAGACATCAACGCCGCCGGCCGGATAGCCGGCCCCATACTGGTAAAAGCAGGGGCCACCAAGGATGAGCAGAAAATCGCCATCGCCACCATGGTTCAATCCCAGCAGTCATTCTCCACCCTCATGCTGGGACTTTTGGCTATGACTACCGTTGGCATCAAGGTTTTTCCGGTTATTGTCATTGCTGTGTTTCTTCCGCTGGTACTGGTTCCGCCGCTCCTTCGCCTTACCATATACCGCCAGACAAAGGCGGTCAAACTGGACGAGCTGCCCCAGTTTACCCCCAAAACCGCGGCCCTTCCCACTATTTTCGGGGCCGCCCGGGAGGGAGCGGAGCTTTTGTTTTTACTGATTATCCCGGCCGGTGTGGTTATTTATGCAATTATAGGCGGGCTGGATTTCCTGGGATACTGGGCTCCAATCAAAAATGCACTTACAGCCATGCTCTCCGCCTTTTCCATCCACCCCGACACCGGAATAATTACCATACTGGTTTCCCCCACGCTGGCTATGGGTATGCTGAAGGCCGCTGTAGCCGCAAACCCGGCAGCCATCGCTCCTCAAATGGTCATCGGATCCTTTGTGCTGGCCTGTTCCGGTTTTCCCTTCTCTGTCATTTTCGGGCAAATCCCGGCGGTATGGGCCGGCTGTACCGATTTGAACGAGAAGGAGGCCATGGGTGCTGCGGTACTGGGAGCAGTAATGAGGGTTTTGACCGCCGGACTGGTGGCAGCCTTACTTTCCCGCTTTTTCATATAGTCAGGACTCCCGCAGTAACCGAAAGCAGAAAGCACGGTCTCACCGAACCGTGCTTTCTGCTTTATCTTTTCTTTAATTAAGAAACCGCCTGTAGAATTCTGGACCGCAGGAGGCCATAAAGCGGTATGGTGTATTTCCCCCTTCCCTGCCACCAGACGGGAACATCCGGGCGGCACAGGGGAATATCCACGCTTTTTCCCTGTGCCCCAATCAGCCGCACCCCAAGGACATCGGCCAGTATACCCTGGTCCAGTATAAGATTTGTCTCAATATCCAGGGTAATGTCCTCCGGAATATCTGCAAGGTTTAAATATGCGCCGGGCCTTGCTTCAATTGCACCCATTCCGGCCGGAAAGGATGCCAGGGTGTAAACAAAGTCCCTTCCCAGTCCCGCCACACGCTTTTCACTGATGACCACAGAAGCAAAACCAAAACTGTCGGTCCCCTCCGAACCTTCCACAATCCGGCCCATGGCCATAAGCGCAGTTTTAAAGTATGCTCCGTCCTTGATATTCAGCGGCTTTTCAGCATAAATTTCCACCGCGATTTTCACCTTTCTTTCACCCCTTTCCTTTTTTAGCTCACCGATACTATATGATCGATGGCCGGAAAGGGTGAAAGGACGAGCTTTTTGTTTCCGGTAAAAAACTGCCGGCTCTGTCGTACTGACAGCCGTTTGCCATGCCTTCGGGATCGGTCTGGGAGCGGCAACATCATCTATAATTAATATAAATCAGCTTGACCGGCATAAATTCCATAGTATCATTTTTCTCCGATGACTTTGGTATTGCCGTACACCTTTTCCGGGTCAAAATATTTTTCACCCACGGTGACCACTTGCCCATCGGATTCTATACTGTTGTGAAAACAACTGAAATACCCCTCGTGGCAGGCGGCTCCCCGCTGTGTCACCTTCACCAGGAGGGTATCCCTGTCACAGTCATAATATATTTCCTTTACCTTCTGGGTATTTCCCGATGTCTCGCCTTTATGCCAGAATTTTTGCCGGCTCCTGCTCCAAAACCAGGTTTCCCGGCTCTCCAGGGTCTTTTCCAGGGCCTCCCGGTTCATATAGGCCAACATCAGCACCGACCCGGTGTCCACATCCTGGACGATGACCGGAATAAGCCCCTGTTCGTTGAATTTTAATGAGTCAATATCAAAAGGCAACTGCCATAAACCCCCAATTCTCTCGCCAACTACCTATCACCAATTCCCGGCTTAAATTCTGACGGGGACTCCCCTGTCTCTCAGGTATTCTTTAACTGTTTTTATGCTGTACTCACCGAAGTGAAATATTGAAGCCGCCAGGGCGGCGTCGGCCGCACCCTCTGTGAGCCCTGAAACGATGTGTTCAAGGGTTCCCACTCCCCCGGAGGCAATAACCGGAATTTTTAACGATCCGGATATGGCGCGGGTGAGTTCCAGGTCGTAACCATCCTTGGTGCCATCCCTGTCCATGCTTGTCAGCAATATCTCTCCGGCGCCCAGGGATTCCACCCTTTGGGCCCACTCCAGGGCATCTATTCCGGTGGAGGTCCTGCCCCCGTGGATATAAACCTCCCACCGGTCTGGCCCCGATCTCCTGGCGTCAATGGCCACCACTATGCACTGACTGCCGAAGCGGGCCGAGGCCCGGCCCACCAGTCCGGGGTCTTTGACAGCCGCCGTGTTGATGGAGACTTTGTCGGCCCCGGCCGAAAGCATCTGCCTGATATCCTCCAGGGTGCTGATACCGCCACCGACGGTGTACGGTATAAAAACCTCGCCCGCCGTCCGGTATACCATATCCAGAACTGTTTTCCTGCCCTCGCAAGAAGCCGTTATATCCAGGAACACCAGCTCATCGGCCCCCTCGAGGTCGTAAAATGCGGCCAGCTCCACAGGGTCGCCGGCATCCCTCAGGTTAACAAAATTGGTGCCCTTGACAACCCGGCCCCCGGTAACATCAAGGCAGGGTATTATCCTTTTGGTCAGCACACATTTTCCTCCAGTCCCACGTCAGCCAGGGCAAGGGCATCCTCCAGCAGCACCGTGCCGGCATAGAGTGATTTGCCCACGATTACACCCTCCACACCCAGGCGCTCCAGTCCTTTTATGGACCGGAGATCATCCAGTGTGCTTATTCCCCCGGAGGCTATCACCTTTACCCCGGCCCGGCCGGCCATATCCCTGACGGCTTCAACGTTGGGGCCTTTTAGGGTTCCGTCCCGCCATATGTCTGTGTATATAATTCTCCGTACACCTATACCCTTCATTTCCACAGCCAGATCCAGGGCATCCTTTTCAGCGGTGACCCCCCAACCCTCTATGGCCACCTTTCCGTCCCTGGCATCTATGCCCACCACCACTGCCTCTCCGTATTCTGCACAGGCCGAGGCCACCATCTCCTGGTCGTTTATGGCCACTGTTCCCAGTATAACCCTGTTGATACCCATTCCCAACAGGTTTTCGATTACTTTCAGGTCTCGTATGCCGCCCCCCACCTGTATTGGAATACTGACTGTCTCCCTGATTCTCTTTATTACATCAATATTTTTGGGAGAACCGCTGAAGGCCCCGTCCAGGTCCACCACATGCAGCCAGCGGGCGCCCTTGTCCTGCCACAGCCTGGCCATGGCGGCAGGATCATCGGAATAAACCGTCTCCATGTCAGGCCGGCCTTCCACCAGGCGCACACAACGTCCCTCACGAATATCAATAGCAGGAAATATTAACATTTCTCAACAATCCCCCCAAAATTCCGCAGTATTCGCAGACCAAGGGTACTACTCTTCTCCGGGTGAAACTGAATAGCAAAAACATTTTCATAGCCCACGGCCGATGTAAACTGCATACCATAATCGGTAATCCCGGCCCTGATGGCGTCCTGCTCAGGGTCTACATAATAGGAATGCACAAAATAGAATGCTGAATTGTCGGGCACATCCTTCAAAATAGGGTGTTCACCCATAAATTTAACCTGATTCCAGCCCATGTGAGGCACCTTGAGCAGTTCGGGAAGCCTTCTGACCAGTCCCGGAAAAATACCCAGTCCCCGGCTGTGCCCCCACTCCTCACTGGCCTCAAAAAGCAATTGAAGACCCAGGCAAATACCCAGAAAGGGGCGTCCTTCCCTTATGGCTTTCTTAACGGCCTCATCCATGCCGGTATTCTTTAAATTTTCCATGGCCTCGGCAAAGGCCCCCACCCCCGGAAGCACAACCCCTTCGGCACGGTCAACCTCGGCCGGGTCGGTTACCACCCTGGCCTTTACCCCCACTTTTTCAAAACCTTTTTCAACGCTGCGCAGGTTACCCATACCATAATCAATGATGGCGATCAAAATTAGCACCCTCCATATATAAACAAAACAAAAAAAATAAACTTTTACTCTCCCTCAGTATTTCATAAAACACCCTTTGTGGACGGCACCTCCTCTCCCCCGCAGCGGGTAACGGCCATTTTCAGGGCTCTGGCCAGTCCTTTGAATATGGCCTCTATAACATGGTGAGTGTTTCTCCCGGACAGAACCCTGACGTGAAGGGTTAATTCCCCGTTCAGTGCAAAGGATCTTAGAAACTCCTCCACCAGCTCGGTATCCATGTCACCCACCCGGGATGCGCCAAATGAAGCATCCAGCCCGAGATAACCGCGTCCGCTCAGGTCCAGGGCCACCATCACCAGCGCCTCATCCATGGGCAGTATAACATGCCCGTAGCGGTTAATGCCTCTTTTTTCCCCCAGGCTTTTCTTCAGTGCCCGGCCCATGCATATGGCCACATCCTCAATGGTGTGGTGGGCATCCACCTCCAGATCTCCCCTGACATCCAGTTCCAGGTCGAAGCCGGCATGCCTTCCCAGGAGGTCCAGCATGTGGTCAAAGAAGCCTACTCCGGTGGCTGATTTAACCTTTCCCTGACCGTCCAGGTCCAGGACCGCCTTTATGTCGGTTTCACCGGTTTTTCTTTCAAATATTGACTTTCTTTCAAACAATTACAAAACCCCATCCATGGCCAAACTTGATATGCATATAACAATCTTTATTTTCCACCATTGTATTATTTCCTGCATCATTTTAAAATTTAGGCGCAGCCAGAACAGACTTAAGCTTATCAATAAAAATATTGTTTTCTCTTTCTGTGCCCACAGAAACCCTTAAGTAATCCCCCCTGCCGGGGACGCCTATAAATCTTATCATTACTCCCTCTTCCAGAAGGCCCCGATATACCTCACCGGCCGGAGCCCCGGTACTGAAAAAAAGAAAATTTGCCACAGTGGGGTAGACCTTTACTCCGGGTATCTGCCTTAGATTTTGCTCCAAATTTTTCCTGTCAATAATGATCCGCCCTATACTATCCTGAAAAAGACTCCTGAATTTCAGAACAGCCCGGGCCGCCATCTGGGAAAATGAATTAACATTGAAAGGCTGCTTTATTCTCATCAGCTCCCGCACCACTTCCGGAGAGGCCAGCAGGTAGCCCACCCTCATTCCGGCCAGCCCAAAGGCCTTGGAGAATGTCCTCAGCACCATCAGATTGGGGTATTTATCCAAAAGCGGAATACAGGACTGCCCGCCGAATTCTATATAGGCCTCGTCCACCACCACCAGTGAATTGACCGATCCGGCCAGGGCGGCTATGTCTTCCGGACTGGTAACAGTTCCGGTGGGATTGTTGGGATTACATATTATTATTACAGAAGGCTCTTCCCCGGCCGACCTGATCATGGCCTCCACATCAACCTCGAAGTCCTGATCCCTCTGCACGTTAACCGGCGCGGCGCCAGCCACCCTGGCGTGAATGCCGTACATTGAGAATGTTGGGGAGGCTATGTGCACCTTTCTGCCTACCCCAAAGGCCAGCATTATATTAAGTATAAGCTCGTCAGAACCGTTTCCCACCATTATGTTTTCTGTACCCACAGCAAAAAATGAGGCCAGGTCGCGTACCAGTTCCCTGGCCATAGAGTCAGGATAACGCCCAAAAAACTGGGGCTCCATCCGGGAAACCATGTATTCCCTCACCTCAGCGGGAAAATCATGGGGATTTTCATTGGCGTCCAGCCTGATTACCCCCGGCGCGTAATATGCGTCGTAGGGCTCCATCCCATTCAAATCCTGTCTTTTCAGCCTTCCGGGGTCAAAACTGTCACCCATTGGCTCCATTACCTCCCCCCGGTTTTTTTATGTCCGGAATGCCTTTCCATCCTGCGCCCAACCTGTCGGTAATCCCGGGAATACCGGTCAGCGCCGGTAAATCCCTCCGGTTCCGGGGCCGGTCGATTCCCGTGTCTATTTCCTGTATTACATCGTACCTGCCGATATTTACCTCGTCTCCCTCGTCATACCCCGGTTTCTTCTGAAGGCTGGGCAGCTCCTGCTTCATTCTTATCTCCACCGATCTGGCATGGGCATCCAGCCCCTCGGCTGTGGCCAGTTTGATTATACTCCCGGACTCCCTTTCCAGGGCCTTCCGGCTGTATGATATAACGCTGGTCCGCCTGATAAACTGATCCACACCCAGAGGAGAGAAGAACCTTGCGGTACCGCCTGTGGGAAGTACATGACTGGGTCCAGCCAGATAATCTCCCACGGGCTCAGGAGTATAGTGTCCCAGGAAAACCGCCCCGGCAGCCCTGACACGGCCCAACAGGCTGAAGGGATCCCTCACCGCCAGCTCCAGGTGTTCCGGAGCAAAAGTATTGGCCAGATCAACGGCCTCCTCGATACTGCCGGTTATAACAATGGCGCCATAGTCGGAAACCGACCTGGAGGCGATCGCCTGCCTTCCCAGAAGCCCCATTTGCCTTTCCAACTCGGAGACCACAGAGCGGGCCAGATCCCTCTCCGGAGTGATTAGCAGCACGGCCGCCATTTGGTCGTGCTCGGCCTGAGAGAGCATGTCTGCCGCCACATAGGCCGGATTGGCGGAATCATCAGCCACCACCAGTATCTCGCTGGGTCCCGCCAGCATGTCAATATCCACAGCGCCGAACACCAGCCTCTTGGCCATGGTAACGTACCTGTTTCCAGGTCCGGCTATCTTATCCACCCGCCTGATGATTTTAGTGCCGTATGCCAACGCCGCAACCGCCTGGGCTCCACCAATCCTGTATACCTCGGTAACACCGGCCTCGGCTGCCGCAGCCAGGGTATATATGCTAACAGCGCCATCTCTGCCCGGGGGAGTAACCATGGCGATTTCCGGTACTCCGGCCACCCTGGCCGGTATGGCGTTCATCAATACAGAGGAGGGATAGCTGGCCTTTCCTCCGGGAACGTAGATTCCCACCCTTTCCAGGGGCCTGACTAATTGCCCCAGCACCACACCTTCCCTGCCGCAGTCAAACCACGACCTGGCCGCCTGCTTTTCATGATAGACCCGGATATTATCCCGGGCTTCCCTTAGCGCCCGCATAAACTCCGGATCCACCGCTTTCACGGCCTGCTCTATTTCCTCATCTGCAACCCTTATTTGTTCCTCCGCAAGGGGGTATCCGTCCAAACTACCGCTTAGACTACAGAGGGCCGAATCACCTTCGGCCCTAACCGAATCAATTATACCCGATACAAGGTCCTCCAGTTCCCTATCCCTTTCACCGGACCTCTTACAAAATAAAACCCGGGCCTCTTGTGCCTCCAGTACCCTGATCACACTTTCCAACCCCATTTTCAACATTTCACCCAGTTAAAGCGTTAATATATTAATATGTTAATATATTTCCTGCCTGCAGTCAATATAATTTTGCCTATCCTTCAGTGTTCTTTATCCTTTCCAGCACCAGCTTATAGCCATCCGCCCCGTAATTCAGCGCCTTTTTAACCCGGCTTATGGTGGCCGTGCTTGCTCCGGTGCCGGTCATTATTTCACCGTAGGTTCTGTTGCCCTCGTCCAACATCTTGGCAACCTCGAAGCGCTGGGCCATTGATTTTATTTCTGCCACGGTGCATAGATCCTCAAAAAAACTGTAGCACTCATCTGTATTCTCCAGGGTCAGAACGGCCTCGAACAGCCTGTCCAGAGGGTGGTCCCTAAGTTTCCCCTTATACTCCATATAAATGCCTCCTGTTTTATTTTTTTTATTATTTCCCTTATTAACATGTTAAAAACTGGTCAGGAAAATTTTCGACACAGCCATTGAAATACCTCCTATGATAAGACCAGATTTTAAAAAAAGCCCCCTGTCGGTTTAAGGTTCTTTGGGGCCTCATCCGCCGGGAAGCTTTAAATAATTCCCGGCCTTTTCAAAGGTATCATGAAAAAATTTTGTATTCTTTGCCAGAAACGGGCTGATAAAGGCCAGTGTGACCACATAAAGGGCCGCAAAGGCGGAGAGATTGGCGTCCAGCCCGCCTGAAACTGCAAAGCTGGCTATAATTATGGAAAACTCTCCTCTGGCCATAATGGTGAAGGCCACATTGGCAGCCCTTCTCTTTTTATAGCCGGATAACCCGGAAGCTATATAACCGGCGGCGATATTTCCCAAAATGGTCATTATAACGGCAGCGGCCGCCACCAGCGCCACTTCACTGAAGGATCTGCAGTTTATAGCCATGCCGAAGGAGAAGAAAAACATGGCCCCGAACAAATCCCTCAAGGGGATGATCATCTGTATTATCCTGTTATTATGAGTCGTTTCGGCCAGTACCAGCCCCAGCAGCAGCGCCCCTATGGCCTCGGCCACGTGAAGCCTCTCAGTAAACACCCCGGCCATCAACAGCATTGTAAATATGGCCACCACGAAGGTTTCAGCATTCCTGAATTTTAGTCTTTCCTCCAATACCCTGCCCATATGGCGGCCAAAGGTAATTGTGGATATTATCAATGCAAATATTAACAGGACGTTAACAACGGTATTCAAGATGTTCAAGCTGCCCACAGCCATAATTCCAGACAGCACAGAAAGATAGGCCGCGATAAACACATCCTCAAAAACCATTATGCCCAGTATAAGCTCGGTTTCCGGATTGGCCGTCCTTTTCAGGTCAACCAGCAGCTTGGTGATTATGGCGCTGCTGGAAACACCGGTTATTCCCGCCACCACCATTGCCTCAGCCCATGAATCGAAAAATATCCAACCAAAGCCCAGACCCCTGGCAAAATTCAGCGCGACATACGCCATACCGCTTTTGAACAGGCTTTTTCCCGACTGGGCAAGTTTTCCGGCTGAAAACTCCAGTCCCAGGTAGAATAGCATCAGTAAAACACCCAGCCTGGAGAGAAGTTCCAAGGACTCGGTATCGGAAATTATTTTCAATGAAAATATTTCAAGGTCGGGGCCATGGGGACCCACCATCATGCCCAGAAAGATAAGAAAAGGTATTGAGGAGAAATTTATGCGGGCGGCTAAAATGGTTGCGGCGCTGATGAAGATGAAGGCGAGGCCGGTGTTTAATACAACATCGGGCACCATTAAGGAGATCCCCCGAACATTTTCTCAAACCCTCTTATTTTATCAGACCTGCCGGCGGCTATGACAGTATGGCCCGGCTCAAAAACATAACCCGGGCCGGGATTGATATGCGCAGTTTCCGGGAGTCCCCCGCCCCTATCCTCCATAACGGCGATTATTATGATGCCGTGGTTTTTCCTGAGACCCAGATCACCTATGCTCTTACCGGCTATTTCAGATTTTGTGCGCACCTTCAGCCATTCTATGCGCAATCCTGATATGGCGGCGTCCAGCCTTTCCAGTGATCGGGGCTGATAAAAGGCCCCCCCTATTATTGACCCCAACTGGCGGGACTCCTGGTCGGAGAGGCTGACGGCGGCCAATGGTTCGTCTCCGTCCTCGGTAAAGTAATAGATCTCCCTTGTCCCGTCATCATGGATGATCACCACCATCTGCTCACCGTTTTCCAGGTTGAACTGATATTTTTTTCCCAGGCCCGGCAGCTCGGCCTCACGAATCAGTGTCACTGCTTACAACCTCCTTTAAAAGCATTGCGAAATCAACATATTAAAATCTATTTGCAGTGCATCCAAATCAATTATATCATCAGGAATCTTGTCCTGCCTTCATCTATTTTTTAAGGGGTGGATACTGTCATATAGACCTACCCACCCCGGTTCTTCCGCCTGTCAATAGAGGCCTTTTAGCATTCAGCCCCATGGCCCCGGCATCTCCGGCCCTGGTCAGGGTTTGATCATGATGACAATGTTTTTTCTTGGTATAGGAAAGTATATGCCATATTAAAACATTAAAGCGCTGAAGCACCAAAGCATTTTTATGCAAGCCCAGAGTTTTTCCGGGGTCGCTATTGGGTCACTCTGTGGCCGGTGGAGGGGTTTGAGTCCGATCTGCTTATCCTCCGGCTGAACTGGCTCTAAGCTCGTCGCCTAACGGACTGCCGACCGCCTCCAACGCCGCGTCCTTGCGTCGATTCCGGCTACCGGCTGCGTCCTGCAGCCGGTTCGGCAGTCCGTACGGCTCTGTCGCCAAGAGCCAGATAACAGCCTCCGGAACATCCGCCTGGACTAAAACCCCTCCCCCTCACTGCATGTCGCTGTGGGGTCGCTTGAGGGTCGCT
>Ga0209347_1001672_pt1 | contig 34023 bp, 30 predicted proteins | sample AutmiccommuBRH23_FD_187382 | JGI IMG/M metagenome (GOLD analysis project Ga0209347, IMG submission 187382) | Deep subsurface microbial communities from Mt. Terri, Switzerland - Autotrophic microbial communities BRH/23 (SPAdes) (version 2) | ecosystem: Environmental > Aquatic > Deep subsurface >...
TCATCATTCCCTTTGCAATAGATTCCCCTATTACCCTATAGTGCAGTGTATCGCCATCACCTTCAATCCGCTATTGCAAGTGGGTGGATTCAGAACAACCGCACCATCGAACATGATGAAACTAATATTGACATAGGATATAATCAAAGGTAAGATTGGCATCTTTGGAGTCATAAAAGTTTAAAATCGATGGACAACAACCTATTGGTATTGGTATATCTTCTGCAATGTGCCTGCCTAACAAGGCAATTCTGTATTGGTAATATCAACGCACACACTTCCAGTGAGCCAATTGAGAATCATTTCGGGGGAAAAGTACACATAGAATCTTCTCGTTTGTTAGCATGGAAACACTTTTCAGGCATCTACCCACCGCCGGGGTTTGCATAGAGAAAATTTAGGAAAAATTCCTGTTTTTATTATTTTTTTATAAAACCTGGAAACATCTTATTGATCGAGGTTGAGTTCTTATTAGATGCTTTATTGTTATGTAGATTGAAATTATTTAGGATTTTATTATGGGTTATTCAACAATTAAACGATTACTGATCGGTGAACCATTTCCAACGAGTCATGATTCACACGAACGGTTGGACAAAAAACGCGGCCTGGCCATCTTTGCATCAGACCCTATCAGTAGTAATGCGTATGCCACTGAAGCGATTATGCATGTTCTTATAGTGCTGGGAAGTGGTGCGCTGGCAATGACCATACAAATTGGTCTTGCGGTTGCCATGTTAGTCCTGCTGGTTGTATTCAGTTATGTCCAAACGATCATGCATTATCCAGAAGGTGGTGGTTCGTACATCGTATCGAAAGATAATTTGGGTAAAGTACCCTCATTAATTGCTGCAGCAGCGTTGCTGGTTGATTACACTTTGACTGTCTCCGTTTCGATCTCAGCCGGGATCCGAGCAGTCACATCTGCTTTTCCGGAGTTATTCGACTTTCGTGTTTATATCGCATTGATTATTCTGGTTCTGATCACCTGGATAAATTTACGTGGTGTTCGCGAGAGTGGAACGATTTTTGCCATCCCGGCATATGCTTTCGTTGCAGGAGTATTGGTTGTCATCATAGTCGGATTAATGCGCTATTTTGGATTCTTCGGAATGACTCCGATGGAAATTACTCCACATATCGTTAACGCTCAGGTTGAGGCATCGGGATTTCTCTTCATCTGGCTCATTCTGCGTGCGTTTGCAGGAGGATGCACAGCTCTGACTGGTATTGAAGCCATCAGTGATGGTGTCAAAGCCTTCAAGCCACCTGAATCAAAAAATGCAGCTATAACAATGGTGGCAATGGGGATTATTGCCATGACCCTTTTCATCGGCATCACCTTCCTGGCAACGCACCTTCTCCTGGTACCGGAGGAAGCCGAGAGTATACTTTCGCAACTCACCCGCCGGGCGACCGGAACTGGTTTTCTGTACTTCTGGGTACAATTCTTTACTGCTGCCATTCTCTTTCTGGCTGCCAATACAGGCTTTCAGGATTTTCCTCGTCTGTCCTTCTTCCTCGCACGTGACAACTTCCTGCCACGCTGGCTGATGATCCGTGGAGATCGTCTGGTATACAGCGCAGGTATTGTATCTCTTTCCCTCCTAGCTGCCATCATCATTGTTATTTTTCAGGCTGATGAAATTGCCATGTTACCTTTATATGCCCTGGGTGTCATGCTTGGTTTCAGTCTCTCACAGGCGGGTATGTTCCGTTTGATGAGCAGGATTGGAAATTTGAAACCGGGCGAGATTCTTCACACCAAGGTGACCAAAGTGCATTATGAAAAAGGCAGCAAGTGGAAACGTGCTGTTAATGCATTGGGTGCCATTGTAACTTCGATCGTTTTTTTGGTACTTCTGGTAACCAAATTCATCGAAGGTGCCTGGATTATCGCAGTCATCATTCCATTGGTAATTTCCATGTTCTTCTATATTAATAAACATTATGAAAATGTCGCTCATGCCCTCACAACACAGGGTCTGGCTGTTAAACAAGGCTGTGGTGTTGCTGATGTTGTGATTGTTCCGATTGCGGATGTTCACCGTGGCACATTGTTGGCTATGCAATATGCCAGAAGACTCTCTACAGATGTTCGGGTTTTGACAGTTTTCACGGATGATACCAGCCGAAAACGCTTTGATAAACGCTGGAAGAAATTTTCTGAAATTACAGAAGGATTAAACCTGATTTCAATTGAATATGATTATCGTGATATATTGAATCCGATTATCAGTTACATCAAGAATGTCAACGACCATGAATTTAAAGACCAGATAACAACCGTCGTGGTTCCAGAATTCATACCGGAAAGCAAATTAGCCTCCTGGTTGCATAATCAGACTGCTGCTCGTTTACGTAATCTCCTTCGTGATGATAAGGATATCGTTCTGATTGAGGTCCCCTTCCATGTTGATGATAGAAACAGTCACCTGTTTGAAGCTGAACCACCTTGCAATGGTGAGGAAACCAATGGGGAAGAAATAATAGAAACATTGATTCAGGTGATCACCGATGAATCAGAACCACAACATTTTTTACCTGAAGATGATCTTGAGCAAAACCAGCAAAATAAATTTGATTCTAAAAACCAACAATCTTCAGAATAACGAATCCGAAAGATTATCTCAAATGATCGGGTAGCGTAAGAAATCCTGTCTTGCCGCTGCCTTTTTCATTATCATTAAATGGGAATTTTCGAACGATAAATTCACAGGCTTTATCCCCGGTTGAAATACAGGCCAGTTCCTGAACAGGATAATCATCCCTGCCAAAAAGATAATGCAATCCACCCCGGATTAAACCAACGTTGTAAAAACACGAAGGAGAATGTTTATTGGATAAACCCCAACAGGCAGCACATTGTTGCACGGTTAAATGGTAATGACTCGAACTTTCTTCAATCTTAATTTTTTGGTCACTGGTTGCCTGAATCAAATGGCTGATTGTCTCCAGACTGACTCTCAACCGCAAGGTGCTCTGTGGATTTTTTTGTAACCAGCGTAGGGTCTCGCGAGTTGCTTCTGTTCCGCCAAAGCAACTGGCGAAACTACGTTTTGCAGATGAATATACCAATGTCCGTGGGGCTGTATTTCCAAAAATATCTTCAATCTCATTGTTAATTTTCACCAATGCTTCATAAGGAGCAGTTTTTTCATGTCGCGTGTTGACAATCGTCCGAACTTTGTTCATCCACCCGGATCTTTTTAATACCATGATGACACTCTTCTCACCCACCAGGGAAACCAGTTCATTCAGGTAAGATAAAAGCACCTTTCCAGAGATATTAAATCTATCTCGGGGGTTTTCACTCATGATGTTCCTTTGTTCAATAGGGACAGATATATAATCCTGCATACGCTTGTATCCACTAATTCTCTACTTAGATTATAGATTTTTTTCAGTGTAATTACCATTTTTTTCCTTAACAACCGTTAAGAATCTATAATACCTGACTTAACAATTTTGTAAGATTATTTAAGGATTGCAAATATTGTACCAAAATATTCCCCATCAGGCTGATCGCTAAACTATCCTTAATGTCAGGTGAAATCTTCTATCTTTTGATTAAAATGACCATTATGAGTAGACTTCAATCCATTTATAGTAGAAAAATATCTGAAAAGGTTCCCAGTAATCCATTTTATTTTCTATTCTATGTGCTGATATTATCCTGGTTTTTCTGGATACTGGCATCTCAGGTGAGTGATTTTTCGGTTCTTTTCCATTATATTGGGGGTGCTATTCCATTCTTGATGACTCTGCTCTTCTTGTTTGTTCAAAACACCAACGCAGAGCGACATGATTTCTTGCTTCGTGTGATTGATCTGAAACGTATTTCTGGCCACATCTGGTTACTTATCATCTTTATCGTTCCAGCTGGGTTCTTCATCTCAGGAAGTTTGGATTGGCTGTTGTTTGGAAAGACTCCAATTCTTGATCATTGGATAAATATAAGTGCAAAACCTCTAGGATTATTGTTATTTGCTTTTTTCATCTTAATATTTGGTCCAGTTCCTGAAGAAATTACCTGGCGCGGTTTTGTGCTGGATAAACTTCAAAATAGATATCCCTGGTTGATTGCTAATCTTTTATTAGGGACTTTCTGGATGTTCTGGCATTTACCATTATTTCTGATCCCTGGTTCTTATCAGCATTCATTGGGTATTCTGACTCCCTGGTTCTGGCTCTTTCTGGCGGCATTGATTCCGCAGACGATTTTAATGGGTTGGGTCTATAACCAGGCCCATCGCAGCACCTTATCCGCCATTATCATCCACTTTCTTGTCAATCTTTTAGGAGAACTGGTAGATTTTTCACTCAGTGGAGAAATTTTACTAACAGCTTACTGGTGGATCGTTGCGATTGTGATTATTATTTATTCCTTTAAAACCGATAAACCAATCAACCCTCTTTTGGAATCCACTTCATTACATCTTGAACAACCTGGGAAAGAGGAATAACGTGATCATTCGCAATCCTGCGACAGTCTTCATACTCCGGTGACCATTGAATCACTTTGCCATCCATCCATTTCCGTTTTACACGTACATCTCCCCACTCGGTGTTTACTTTGATAATGTCACGTTCCGATTCATAGCGCTTTACTGGTGTGACCCGTACCCCAAATGTTGTTGATTCCCGTAACAATAAATTGGCAAATTCTGTTTCATGATCTCGGGTTGCGACAATCGTCACCAGGGTTGCCGGTCGATTCTTCTTCATATATATAGGTGCATAGGTTACATCCAATGCACCAGAAGCAAAACAACGATCCATCAGGTGGCCAAACCATTCAGGATTCATATCATCGATGTGGGTTTCAATTACGATATGCTCATAATTGGTATCTTTGGTTTGTTCACCAATCATCACCCGCAGGATATTTGGCCAGGGCAGATCCTTTCTCCCTGAACCACACCCCAGTTTTTCTAACTTCATTTCAGGTTTCTCATATCGGGCAAATGCTGCTAAGAAAGCTGCCCCGGTCGGCGTTATCAATTCCACATCAGCTGTAAATGGCCGCATTTTGGCCTGGCTTTCATTCAACAATAGCATTGTTGCTGGAGCAGGAATTGGCATCAGACCATGTTGTGTGTTAACAGTTCCTTCGCACCACGGTAATCCCGAACAGAAGACTTCCTCAATCTGAAAATAATCCAGTGCAATACAAATCCCAACGATATCCAGGATAGAATCAGTCGCACCAACCTCATGAAAATGTACTTCATCCGGATCAACCCCATGTACACTGCCTTCTGCTTTTGCGAGCAGTTCAAAGATTTTCAAGACATTTTCCTGGACGCTCGCTTTGAGACTGCTGTTTTGAATTATCTTTCGAATATCTGCCATGTGGCGGTGATGCCCATGGTGATGATGATCAGACTCTTCCGGCTCTACTAGCTCAATACTGAACTGGGTTGCGTGAATGACGCCTTTCATCACAGATTGGCTGCGGATTTGAAATTTCTCATCAAGTTTCAACTCTTGATATGCTTCCTGTAGTACTGCTAATGGCAGACCTGCATCCAGGAAAGCTCCCAAAAGCATGTCACCACTGATCCCGGAATATGCATCAACATACAAAATCCTTGTCATCATAAACCCTCATTCATGCTGCCACTGCGGAATCCCTGTAAATCCAGAACTACATAAAGGAATCCACAAGCCTGTATTTTTTCTACAATATGAGTGCGCTGCTCCAACACTTTTTCAAAAATCGATGATGGTACTTCAATGCGTGCAATGCTTTCATGAAAACGCACACGTAATTCTTCAAAACCCAAAGCATTCAATACTTTTTCCGCACAGGCCACCTGCTGGATGCGCTGGTGGTTGATTTCCAAGCCGTACGGGAAGCGGCTCGCCAGACAGGGGTTGGAAGGTTTATTCCAAACAGATATGCCTTGCCAGCGCGCTAATTGCCTCACTTCTTGTTTTGTGATACCTGCATCCGCCAATGGACTCTTCACACAAAGCTCTGCCAGAGCTTTTCGACCGGGGCGATAATCATCCCAATCATCAAAATTGGACCCATCCACCAAATGATCAATGCCAATGGATGTTGCATGATCTTGTATCTTCTTCAGTCTTGCCAGCTTGCAGAAATAACAGCGATCTGTTGGATTGGATCGGATCTCTTCTATTTCCATTTCATCGAATTTGATAATATAGTGTTCAACACCCAGCTGGTCTGTAACTCGCCGGGCATCCTCCATTTCCTTTGGCGTTTCCATAGTAGATTGAATCGAGAATGCTTTAACACTACTAGCTCCCAGTGCAGCAACCGCAGCAGTGCATACCAGTGCGCTATCCACTCCCCCAGAAAGAGCCACCCCCAGCTTTTTATTTCCCCGGAGCAATTTTAGTAAAGTTTCCCATTTTTCTTGATATGGGTTGGAAAAATCATTCATGCTTTTCAGATCCCGCAAGACTGGCGATTGATCAAAGCTGCCTGATACCCTGCTCCAAAGCCATTGTCAATATTCACCACGGATACTCCATTAGCACAACTGTTTAACATGGCTAATAAAGCAGCCAATCCATTGAAGCTGGCACCATATCCAACACTGGTCGGCACCGCAATTACCGGTGCACTCACCAACCCAGCCACCACGCTCGGAAGCGCACCTTCCATGCCTGCCACCACCACCAACACAGTTGCCGAATGTAACCGATCGAGCTGATCCAACAAACGGTGTAATCCAGCTACTCCCACATCAAATAAACGCGTTACTGTAGCCCCCATCATTTCCGCCGTGAGTGCTGCTTCTTCGGCAACGGGAATATCGGCTGTACCTCCGGTAAGCACCAGAAGATTACCAACACCTGGACGAGAGTTCGACTGCCAGGTTAGCATCTTCGCCATAGAATGATATTTTACCTGAGGGTAAATCTCCCGGATCTGATTGGCCATTTCAGATTCAACCCTTGTGACCATCAAATCTCCATCCAGCTCGAGCACCCTTTTTGTGATCGCTACTAATTGTTCTATTGTTTTACCAGCCCCATAAATAATCTCGGGGTATCCACAACGTAAAGAACGATGATGATCGAGACGAACGAAATCACCGATATTCTCATATGGATAATTTCGTAATTTCTCCAGGGCTTCATCTATGGATGTGTCTCCAAGTTGAACTTGTTTGAGGATTTTGACTAATGATTCCTGGTTCATTATTCTCAGTCTGCAATTCCATAACGGATAATGCAGTAAATTGCCTGGAAGCCATCTTTCCAGCCTATCTTCTTACCCTCTGCGTAAGACCTGCCAAAATAGGAGATAGGTGTTTCAAACATGCGCCAATCCCTTCTTGCAATTTTGGCTGTTACTTCAGGTTCAAATCCAAATCGATTTGACTTCAAAGGTATTTCCTTAATCACATTCGCACGAAACACTTTGTAACCCGTTTCCATATCGGTCAAATTCAAGTTCGTTGAGATATTCGATAACAGAGTAAGAAATTGATTGCCAACATAATGCCAGAAATATAAAACCCGATGCGGTCCGCCCAGGAAACGTGATCCATAGACGACATCCGCTTTATCATCCAAAATTGGCTTTAATAAGGTCGGGTAGTCAAAGGGGTCGTATTCCAGATCAGCATCCTGAATCAAAATGATGTCCCCAGTCGCTTCCTGAAAACCCCGTCTCAAGGCTGCCCCTTTTCCCAAATTAACTGGTTGTTGAAAAACCTGGATTTCGGGATACTGCATGGCTAAAGCGTGTAAAATTTCCACTGTCTTATCTTTGGAGCCATCATCAACGACCACAATTTCACGTTGTAATCCGCCGAGATCAACCTCCAGCACTCTCTTGATGGTTGTGGAGACAAATTTTTCTTCATTATAAACAGGGATTACAACGCTGAGTTTTTCCATTTTTACGACCTTTAGCTGTGGATTGATCTGATCAGAAAACAAAGTTGATGAAGTATTTGGATTGACCTGATTATTTTACTACGAACCATCAATTCAGAATACCAAAAACAAAAACAAAAATAAACCAATTTCGTATCGATTTGTACATATCTGCGTCTTAAAAGAATAGAGACGAGTCAATTTTTCTTTTATAAAAGGAGAATAAAATGAAAGTAACTTTGTTGGGGAGAAGCATCATTTTCATCATCGCAATAATATTCATTATGGGTTCCATAACAACTGTCTCCAGTGCACCGGAAGCACGTGTATTCGTAGAATATCGAATTGGCCAGCAGGCTGGTGTGCGGGCATCATTGCAACAAGCCGGAGCCAAATTTCATTATCAATTTGAAGAACTGAACTCCTTTGTAGTCAGTTTGCCAGAGAGTGCCTTGAATGGCATTCGCCGCAATCCAAATGTGGTTTCTATAGAAGAGGATCCCGTTAGAGAGCTGGTTCGAAATATGCCTTCTGAACCGGCAACCGTAACTGCAGAATCGATCCTGCCAGAACAGGTCGTGCCCTATGGTGTCGATATGGTACAGGCTCGCGACATCTGGGATGCAAATCGTGATGGCAGGATTGACAAGAAAGCCCCTAACGGAGCTGGACGAACGGTATGTATTATTGATACAGGTTTTTTCACAGAACATGAAGATTTTGTTGGTGTTGATGTAAAAGGTGGTATTTCCCAGGTTGATGATAACTGGGCAAACGATGGGTATGGTCATGGCACCCATGTAGCCGGCACAATCGTCGCTCAAAACAATGAATATGGTGTGGTAGGAGTTACTCCAGGGACTGCATCATTATTCATCGTCAAAATTTTTGATGATACCGGTGCTTGGGTAACAAAAGCACATGCTTCTGACTTAATAAAAGCAGCTTATCTCTGCTCCGATAACGGCTCCAACATTATCAGCATGAGTCTCAGTGGTACCAATAAGAGTGGGAAAGAAGAACGTGCCTTCAATGATCTTTATGCAAAAGGCATTCTCTCCGTAGCCGCAGCCAGTAATGATGGCGAACCAACTTACCATTATCCTGCGTCATACAATTCTGTTATCTCTGTTGGTGCACTTGATGAAAACATGGTAATTGCTGATTTTTCTAATTTCAATGACCAGGTTGAATTAGCTGCTCCAGGTGTTGGTGTGCTTAGTACTGTACCATTCCTGGCATTGGCCACTATAACCGTGGATGGTGTTTCATATGAAGCCTTATCCATGGAATTTGCACCAACCGGTACAGCTTCAGGTCAACTGGTGGATGGTGGATACTGTCTCGCTACTGATCCAGCTGCAGATTGGTCTGGAAAAGTTGTGCTTTGTTCGCGGGGATCGGTTTCATTTGCAGAAAAAGTCACGAAAGTAATTGCCAATGGTGGTGAGGCAGCAGTCATCTATAATAATGCACCTGGAATTTTCTCAGGCACTCTGGGAGAACCAGGAGATTATGTGATTGCCGTCTCAATCAGCCAGGAAGATGGACAATACCTGGTTACTAATAAACTAGGATCAGTAGCAACAGTGGTCAGTACCTTCGAATTTCCAGCCAGTGGTTACGAAGCATGGGCTGGCACGTCCATGGCAACTCCGCATGTCTCTGCTGTTGCTGCGTTGATATGGAGCTGGAATCCTTCCCTGACCAACGTCCAGATTCGCGAAGCGCTGACCGCAACAGCATTTGACCTAGGTGAACCAGGACGCGACATTTACTATGGATTTGGTCTGGTGCAAGCAAAAGATGCTTTGAAATACCTGGGAGATGGAAAACCTGGTAAAAAATAAACAATTTCGAGGAGTTAATAACCATTATTTCTAAAACGTAACGCCATAATCCTCGTCCCTATTCTAAGCCTGATCCCTTATTCTCCCCAGGATGGGGATCAGGTGTTTAAAGTTAGCAATTCATGGTCAAACCAAAAAACTTACGGACAATCTTTAGATTTTTAAAAACAGATTGATAGTTTTTACTTATAGTAATAATAGTATTCATAATTATAACTATACGCATTAATTTATTACAACATGAAATTTACTTTATCCTACGTGCAATAATTGCATTCTGGCCTGCGTGCAATTGTTTCTTTAAGGCCTTAAGGCAATGTTTTCCTTCCGGCCAGCATGAAAAATTTGCATTAAGGCTGCCAGCGTGCAAATATTGCCCACCTGCTGAGTGCAATTATTGCCTGACTCGTGAGTGCAAATTTTGCACGTGATTCATATTAATTACTTAATTAATTACTTTAAATGACTCTTATCAGATATTTCATTAACAAATCGATTAACTTGATCAATAATTGTTCGTGTTTCTTCCATATCGAAATATGCATGCGTTGATTTTTCTAAGTAATGAACTGAACCTTGATCATGGATAAATTGTTTATGAAATATATTGGCACTCTTTGGATTTACTGTTTCATCGTGACGTGATTGAACGATAAACACCGGAGTATTAATTTTATTTAAAATCTTTAATGTATTTTGACCAATTCGCTGTACATCCAACAATCTAGGAATCCAGAACGGTAATGTCCACCAGTCTTTTATGCAAACCCCGAAAGAATCCCGGTAAGTTTGAAGAATCGGATTATTATTATTCTTCGAACTGAGTAACACACGCAAGGATAAAGATAATTGCTGCCAGGTGATCCGTGTGTAAATCGGTGTGTTGATTAAAATAATACCGTTGATCGATTGATGGATAGAAGTATTCAAAGCCAGTAAACCCCCTAATGAGTGGCCGATTAAGAACACATATTTATTTTTTTGCTTAAGATTGATTACCTCTTGATCCACATATGCTTGCCAGGTATCTGGTTTGGTCGAAGCGAATTCCCTACCCAAGCCGCCATGCCCAGGTAACAAGATTGATTTGACACTAAAATTGTGTTTATGTAATAAATTTGCGATAGTTTTGAATTGTCCCGGAGAACCCAAAACACCATGGATGCATAATATCATGGTATCAGAATTGTCAGTTTCAAAGGAAAATGCTACGTGGTTGTTATGTTTCATTATGTATTTAATCTCTATCGAAAATTGAAGATTCAGATTCACAATCTTTCACGGTCATACAATTATAAGGGGTAATAAAGAGAGGATAATTCTAATTTGTTTCTAAAGAAATTATGATATTTTTACATAAGGATAGGAAAGAAAACAGAAAGCTTAAACCAACAATTTGATTACCAAAGGGTAAAAAATCCATATGGCGGACTCTGCAAGAATGAATCATTCTCATATATTACTCAAAGTTGTTCGTGCAAAACATATAGCAATTCCATCCGAACATGGTGCCTGGATTTTTCTTTTCAGTCCAATGTTAATCGGTATAATGATTGGAGGTTTTTCACGGGGTAGTATCCCATTGATTTTGGCATTATTGGTTGCATTTCTGATTCGGCAGCCAGTAACCAACCTGATAAAAATTCTTTCAGGACGCAGACCAAAAAGTGAGTTTCAATCATCCATATTTTGGTTATCAATTTACTTGCTGATATTATTGTCAGCTCTGATAGTTTTGTTCTCCCTTCGTTATCAATACATATTTTATCTGGCTGGTCCAGCTTTACCAGTTTTTGGATGGCATTTATGGTTGGTTAGCAAACGCGCGGAAAGGCGAAAAATCCTGATAGAAATTGCAGCCAGCGGCGTTTTATCATTGGCTGCCCCTGCTGCGTTCTGGGTAGGACAAGACCAATATTCATACATGGGTTGGCTCCTTTGGTTATTATGTTGGTTACAGGTCACTGGCACGATCTTGTATGCTTATCTGCGCCTGGAACAACGGAAAATTAAAGAAAGACCATCGAATATTGAATTATTCAGGTTATCAAAAGGGACATTTTTATACAACCTGGCTATATTTATTATCGTGATTCTGCTTGCTGTAATGGATGGGATTCCGAGATTACTGCCAATTGCATTCATGATTCAACCCATTGAAATAATCTTGGGAACACTACATCCAGCTATTTCTTACTCTCCTAAAAAGATTGGCATCCGGCAATTGATGATCAGTATTCTTTTTACTGTTGTTTTCATATTTACCTGGATGATTACATAATTCAATCATGGCAAATATAGAGGACCTGGACATAAATTTACTGAGACATGTTTGCTCCCCATCAGACCCATACCTTGAAATTAACCGATAAGATATGGCATAATAAAGGTGTGGTCATTTATGAGTCCCCCCATTGCTGAATAACAACAATGGGATATTATTAATAATCTATACAATCAGAAAGCGAGACAATATGAACCGTCAGGATATAAATTTATTACAAAGAATACGATCCTATCCATCAATTACGATTACTGTTCCTACCCATCGAACTTCCCCGGAAAACCAACGGGATCCAATAAATGTTAAGAATTTGATTTCTGAGGTAACAGATCGTTTGCTGAAAGAATTTTCTAAAAAAGAAATGGAACCAATTTTAACGAGACTTGAAGATGTAACAAATCAGATAGATTTTCGAAATACACTCGATGGGCTGGGAATATTTGTCAACCGTGATTTTTCAAGGATAGTTTACCTTCCATTTATGTTAAAGAAACGTGTTGTCATTGATGAAACTTTTATGACTCGTGATCTTGTATTTGCGATGAATCGTTCTCCCAGATATTGGGTACTGGTATTGAGTGAAAAACCAACCCGGTTATATGAGGGAATCCGCGATAATCTTGAAGAATTTAAAGATAATAATTTTCCAATAGTTCATACGGGACCTGGCGGAGAGGGTGCACTACCAGGTGGTTTTGGAAAACGAAAATCTGCTTATCGAGATGAACGCCATGAACAATTCTTTCGAAAAGTTGATGATGCCTTAAAAATTATTATGGCGAATGATCCTTTACCTTTGATTGTGGTCGGTGTTGATCGTTATCAATCATTTTTTAATAAAATCACCAATCATACAAATTCCATATTTGGAATATTAACCGGAAGTCATGATAAAACCTCTTCTTCTGAATTAGCCAAACTTGTCTGGCCAGTTATGAAAGAAAAATTACGTGAAAATCGATTAAAAATTTTTGATGAATTAGAAATTGCAGTCAGCCAGGGTAAATTCGTTTCTTCCATTGGTGAAGTGTGGCGAATGGCAAATGAAGGGCGTGGAAGATTGTTAGTAGTAGAAGAAGATTACCATTTTCCGGCGCGTATCGATAAGGATGGAAACTTATTACCAGCAGATGATGCAAACTCTCCCGATGTGATGGATGACGCTGTTGATGATGTAATGGAAAATGTTTTATCCAAACAAGGTCAGGTTGTCTTTGTAGATAATGGCACCTTAGAAAAGCATCAACGAATCGCACTTATCTTGCGCTACTGAGTTCTGAGATAATGATCAAAAAGAAACCGAACAACTATGATTTGTAATTTTGAAAAATTAGAAAATATGTTCTGTTGTTATTGAATAAATATTAGTGACCTGAGTTTCTCAGTTATTTGAAAAATGACTAAATTTACGTCTGAAATCAACTTCTTCAGGACACTAAGGCAGGACACTAAGGGCTATAGATAATACTTAATTGCAACGACTTTTTTGATAATGGACAATCCCCACAATAGCCATTCATATTAAATACAAGCAATTCAGTCATCCTGCTCCCCTCCTTAATCTCCAGCTTAATTCGTAACCATGGTTACTATTTTTGCCACCACTCTGCAGGAAATTCAAGTTTCCATTCATAGCGTGGACTGCGGGAAGGTTTTTTATATTTCAATAAATCAATTTGACCCTCGGAGTAAGATTGTAAAAACCGGTGCAACGCCAGTGTAGCGAGCTGACTTGCCGGTAATGATAATGATTCTGCCAGTTCAAACATAGCTTGTTTTAGTTGTGGAGGGAGATCATACGTGACTCTTTGGTCACGGCGGGCACGAATTTTTGCTCTTTCTTTGGCTTTCTTTTCTCGTACCCGGCGTGGCAGTCTGGCTTCAGCCTGTTTATTTTCCATTCCGGCTAATAAATCAGCCACAGCGGGATCGAGGATTGTTCTTCGTTGTAAATTTCTGCTAGCCATCAATCACCTCCATAAGACGATCAACAATCTGCTTATAGCCCCCCACTTGTATTTTTCCTTCCAGATAACCGGTCATTGCCGGGCTATTGGGCGAATACTCCCATAATGTTTTCCCATATGCTGCAGCTTCCCGCACACGAGTATCCTGGGGAATTGGTGGCAGTACCCTTTCACCAAACGTTTTAACAATTTCTTGAAATTGTGTAATTGTTTCCCGTGTTGTTCTGTCAAAAAAAGTCGGTAGGATTGAATAACCTGAAAATTGGTGACCTCTTTGCGTAATTTCTCCCATCGTAAGCAGAATCTCCTTAACGCCATCCACTGCCATGGCATCCGGACGGGTTGGTATTAATACCCAATCACAGGCAACCAGTCCATTTATATGTAAAACATCTAATGAGGGTGCCATATCCAATAAAATGATGTCATAGTCACTATCTTTTAACCGGTCAAATAAAATCGTTTCTCGAAAATCCATCAATGTAATATGGCGCTTGACACTTTCAGTGCGTTTATCGCTGGAAAGGATATCCAATCCTGGTCTGACGGTTTGAACTATCTCATCAAGAGGTTCATCCAAAACCAGCCATCTGTAAAGACCTGGATTTTTATCAAAACCAAATGAAAAAGCGATATGTCCCTGGGGATCCAGATCGATTAATAATGTCTTCTTTTGGTGTTGCGTGAAGCCACTGGCAAGTGTGACAGCGGTAGTCGTTTTACCAACACCTCCCTTTTGATTGGCGAGGGCAATAATGAACATTTCGTTGGCAGCTCCTTTATGATTGTGAAAATTAACCCGTTGTGTCACTAAGGGGTGACCCTGGAAATTATACCCTTATTAATACCAAAAAGTCAAGAGGCGACCCTAAGGGTATACCCTGTAATTATTCCAGTGTATACTCTTGGATCAAATAAATCGATTCTCAGGAGATTTTAACAGGAAAAGGAGTTCTTCTTCGTATTACGATTATGGGCTTTAAAATTTTGTTTTTTTGATAAAAATCTACCAGAGCTGTTCAAACCTGAAATTGTTGATTGGGAGTGACTTATTCATCCTTTATATGGGAGTGAATAATTACACATAGTAATTATTTGCAGATAGATTATATTTAATTGGAGATTGCAAGAATTTGCATTAAATAAGGGCCTGTAAAAAAACTGTAACCACGGTTACGAATCATCAAAAAAATCGCCGATCTGTTTCCTGGTTTTGATCAAATCATTTAGAAAAATGGAGGTTGTCTACCTTCTTTTCAACCTTGCTTGGATCAAAGACAATAATTCTGATAGGATTTCAGCTGCGTTTTCTGCCTGGCCGCTTACAAAAAGATCATCCGCTACGGAATCCAGTATTTCTGATTGTTCCAGATGGTCAATATTGCGAAAAACTCGGGTGAATTTTCGCAAAGAACGGTTTGCATTTTTTTCAGGTGTTGATGGGGTTTTCGGGGAGTTTGTCTTATTATTATCAGAAGATGATCTTTCTGTTGTGTTCTGTTCAGCAATTTCTTCTGATGTCAGGCTATTTTGAATACTTTGGTGGACGAGTGTTTCCCAATTGCGTTGAGGTTGATTGAGAATTTCACGTAATACCCTTTCTGACAGGCGAAAACGATCTGCCATTTCCAGTAATTGGCTTGGCATTTGCAGAATATTCAATAATTGAACCATACGTGGGCGTGTCAATTGCATGATAGGGGTAATCCGATCCCACAATCCGGCTGGCATTCGTTGAGAACGAGCCAGACGAAAATATTCATAATCATCCTGAATTTTTCCATCGGGTGAAATACCAAGTTCAGCGAGGATCAAAGCAGCGACTTCGCATGCCTGTTCAACGGCAGAAGGGGATTCCGCATGTCTGTTTTCAAGAACCTGGCGTTGTCGTGTAGGATGATCAATTACCTCGACCCGCAGGAGGGGTTCTTCCTTTATATGATTGACGCTTATCTGCAGACATGCTGCCCAAAAACGGCGTTCACCTGTCTCAATCCGGAATACAAAATTACGATTGACGTCATTTTCCCATGATCCGGTAATTGCCTTGATCTGACCGTGTTCATCAAATGAGTTCCCCAGAGATATGAGACGGTCTATTTCGGCTTTAACACCACTATCATGTTGCGCGAATTTAATCCATTCAGAAGCCGCTTGATAACAATCAATTTCACCTGAAAAAAACGAGGTGCGAATGTGCATGGGTAATAAACGACGAGGTTGAAATCTGTCCGGCATCATTTCGCTTGGTTTTAAACGCTCAATCCTCTCAACTTCCCTGGACACACTCTTTTCTTGCGAAATTGTTGAAAGATTTGAGACTGGTTTTTCTTCTGTTATTGGGAAATCTTCAAAGGCGTTAAATCTTTTTTTCTTGCTGGGCGGCATCATTCCTCCTTACCACCAATCATATTAATTGGAAAGCGTTCTTTTGAGTACAGCTTCAACCAGGTCGCCATACTCTTTTGTGGCACGTGAACTTGAAGCTAATTGTCCGGGTAAGCGTTGGCGAGGGGGTTTATAGGTAAAAATATCCATATGACTGGAATGAGCATATGCCAGATCCGATGCTTTGTGGATAGGCCCCAGCAACTGATGCGGATAGCGTTTTTCCAATTGCTCCAGAATCTCTCTAACCTCGATTCGTTGTTCCTCACAAATAGTTGGTAAATAACCCAAGATATGAATTTCCGGATTGAAATGAATTTTGACTTGTTCGATTGTGTTTTGAAGTTCTCTCAGTCCAGATACACCCAGATAGCTGGGTTCAACAGGAATGATGATGTGGTCAGCAGCTACCAGCGCGTTGACCAACAAATCACCTGTGGTAGGTGGTGTGTCTATGATGATAAAAGCGAAATCATTTTTAATTGATCGCAATACCTGACTCAATCTCGATTCATTGGCCATTAAAGTGGGTAAGACACGGGCTGCATCCACCATGGCAGCACGATTGGAAGGGATTACATAAAGGTTGGGGTGGTGAAGGGAAATTCGTAAAAGCCTTTGGATCGATGGTGGTGGTGATTCCACCAGCAGGGCAGATAATGAATGGTCAGAGGGTGCATCATGCTCGCCATAAGCGGTGGCCAACAATGCATGTCCCTGAGGATCCATATCGACCAATAAAACGCGATTTGAATTTACGGGTTGATCTGCCAAATAGAGAGATAGTCCAGCAGCAAGGTTGACAGCTGTTGTGGTCTTACCAACTCCGCCTTTTTCATTTGCAATTGTTATAATGACTGCCATACACCCTCTTTCCGGAATAATTAGTCTAATTCAATGAAATTATCTCTTAATAGCGTTATATCGATGATATTTAAGTATATTAGCATATATTAGTACCAATTTCAATGTATTTACGATAATTAAGTGAGTATTTGGGTTAAATAGCGGTAATTCTATTGATTTATTTTAGATTTAATGCAATAATATTCGCAGATTAACTGGAGGTCTGTATGTTCAATTCAATGAACGATGAAGAGTGGAGAGTTGCTAGAATGGAAAGGTTAGGTCTCAAAGAAGATCCTTTCAAACTTTCCGCCGATCCTCGATATCTTTATTTAGGTCCTGAACATTTAGCTGTGTACCGCCAGGCACAGGGTGTTGTGGCAAGACGCCGCGGTTTGGCTCTATTTTCTGGTGATATGGGCATGGGCAAAAGTTCATTAGCACGGCGTATCTATGATTTATATGCGGGTGAGGATTCGGTTGTTATCAGTTATATCCATACAGCTTCCTTTAAATCTGGTATGGATGCAGCCCGGCAGATTTCCGTTTCGTTGGGGTTACCAACCCAGCGAAGCTTTCAAAGACAAATGGATACCCTTGAACGCTTGATGGCTGATGAATACACCCGTAACCGCAATGTAGTAATTATACTGGATGATGCTCAGATGATGGAATCGGAGGCGTTAGAGGTATTACATCGCCTCTATAATTTTGATTATGATTCCAAAGTAGTTCAAATTCTTGCATTTGGACAAAGGGAGATGAATAGTCTTTTTGAGACCAATAAAGCTGTCAATGCACGAGTCTTTGTCCGCCTGGCTTTGCCACCATTAACTTTATCAAGTTCATTACAAATGGTACTCTTTCGCTTGAATGTTGCCGGAAGGGGTGAGCCGTTTATTGATGATGATGCTTTTGAATTGTTGTACGACCGTTCTCAAGGCGTTCCGCGAGAAATTATTCGTTATTGTGCCTTGGCCACTGATGTAGTACTGCAATCAGATGTTTCAACAATCACAATCGATATAGTAAGAGAGGTAGTAGCATATGAAACATGATTCCCACTCTGTAACTAGTAACGCCTGGGTTCAACTTTATCAAGCACGGCGGATCACATCTGATCCTCAATCTCGTCCACCCGGAAGACCGCCTTCATTAGTTCCGCGCCATAAAGTTGGTTTAACCCTTTCAAAAGGAGAAATAGCGGAGCTGACCAAATGGCAAAACCGCTTGAATAAAATGTTGGGTCGCAAAATCTCGTTAGGGGAAACTGTCGGCATCATATCCCGAATATGCAGTGCACGTCTTCAGTTAGTGCCGGGTGAAAAAGCTCGTAATTTGGAGGAGCTTGTTCAAATGTTGATATCAAATGAATAAATTTTTCTACCAAAAATATAGTTAATTAACGGAAGAATAAATTATCAAAAAATCATAAACAAAATGCGTGTAGTAAAATAAAAATGGAGGTAGATAGATGAGAACGGCAGGTTTCCAGACGTGGAATCAGGTTAATTCTGAAGCAAAAATTCATTCATGTCAATGGAACTTTGATCGTACTGAGGGCATTTGCCGTGAAAATAATTTGAATTGGTGGTTGCAAGTTTACAAAATTTCTATCAACCAACCCAAACGAGTAGATAAAACCAGGGTAAAGCTTCCCCTGAATATTGGAGCATAACAGTGCTCAAACTGGCTGACAACAGGATTTAAAATGGAAACCAAAACGGGATTTTCAAATCATAAGGATGCCTGGCAAATGGTTTTAGGTCAATTACAACCTGAAATGAGTCGGGTAGATTATAAAACCTGGGTTGTTCCGATTGTCCCGTTAGGATTCAATGGTAATCCTGATAAGTACCGGTTAGCAGTTAAGAATGAATACAATAAGGAAATTATTAATAGCCGCTTGAATGCACGAATATCGCGTTTATTATCCGGTTTATATAAGCGTGATGTTGGTGTGGAAGTGATTGTTTCAAATCAATTCATGGAAGATGGCTCTAATGAACCATTATCACTACCAGAACAGGTCATTGATAATCAGGAAATAAAGCAAAGTCAAAATACAAATAAAAAACAAAATAAACCATCGAATGAAATTTCCGATATCGATGAGGATTTACCTGGCATTAGTAAACGCAAGGTTATGTTTCAAAAAGCTTATGGGAATGAGAGAGCCAACATTATCCAGCCGGATAAAGGAATCTATGTAACAAAATACTTTATGGAACATTGGTTGCCTCTGCTGGGACATTCGGCATTAATTGTTGTCATGATGGTGAGAAAGGTTTGTTACTGGAATCTTTATACGGGAGAAAAAAGAGATATTATGGATACTGAAATGGGGGAGTTGGCTGAACAAGCGTGTATCAGTGTTCGCACACTAAAAACGATTTTGAAAAATGATTTGATCAAACGGTACTTTATTCGCTACACCGTGCGTAGAGTCATGACACCGAACGGTATCCGCACAGCGGGTATTCACTTGCAGGTCAGAATGGATGATCCGCTTACCCCTGAAGATCAGGAAAAGTCAGGAATCTATGAAAGTGGTACCTGGTTTTACCCTGAGTTTGAAGATGAGAGTGAAGATTACGAATTGTAAAGCTCACAATCATGAAAATCCAAAATGAATCTTTTCTAGAAACCAGGGCTGGTTATTGTTATTGTTGGGGAATCACTGCAAAACCACTCTAATCGCTATCAGGAAATGAATAAATAGGTGGACACCTAGTTTAGTTGAGCAAAACTCTGTGCTTGCTCAGCAGTTATATGAATGAGTTTCCGAAGGACAGCGTTTTCCCTACGATATAGACGTTCCACAGTCTGGCATATTTCCAGGGCAGTGACAGCATTCAATGCTGGTTGTTTTTCATGAGCTGGGATTTGTAGTAATGAAGCAGCTAAAAATATCAAAGCAAATGGATCATCAGGCATCTGAATCTGATCGAGATCTATCACCATATCGTCCAGTCGATTTATAGTATGCAAATAAAATTGGACCTGGTTACGCAGATGACGAATTCTCCGATAAACATCCAACGGACGTTTAAAATCAATAGGAAAATCCTCTATTGACGCAGATAAATAAGGGTTTTCATCACTGAGTGCATTGATTTTAAACCTTCTCTCTCCAACCACCGTCAAATTTAAACAACCATCACTCAAAGGATCGATTTTTAGAATTCGGGCAGTCGTACCAATTAAGTGAGGTTCTGCTAAAGGACCGGATGATTCTAATCCCTTTCGAATCAAGACCACCCCAAACACAGGTTCCTGATTTAATAATTGATTTACCATCAATTTATAGCGACTCTCAAAGATATGCAAATGCAACGGCATTCCAGGAAAGAGTACTGTATTAAGAGGAAATAGTGGTAATTGGTAAGTCATATAAGCTAATTCTAAATTGATTTGGATATTAATCTAATGCTCATATAAGGTTATATAGATATGCCTGTCATAATTAATCACTGACAAAAATAATAAATATTTAGAAATAAAAAAATATATAAGCTGGATTTTTGTTTTACCTTATAGTAAATTCTTTGCTAAAATAAGTACAGAAATTATTCACTAAAAACCATATAAAAAATTTAGATATTAAGGATAAAATTTGATAAGCCATCATATAGCTGTTATTATTCCCGCCTATAAAGTGGCGAATAAAATTGAAACAGTAATTGCGAATATTCCAACCTTTGTTAGAACAATTATTGTGGTAAATGATGCCAGTCCGGATTCCACAAAGGATACTCTGGAAAAAATTATAGATTCAAGAATAATCGTTCTCCAACATGATCAAAATCAAGGGGTTGGAGGAGCAATGATCACCGGTTATAACCATGCCTTAGAAATTGGAGCTGAAATACTCGTAAAAATGGATGGGGATGATCAAATGGATCCAGCCAAAATTAAGGATCTGGTTAATCCCATACTTAATGGAATTGCAGATTTTACGAAAGGAAACCGATTTTTACATCAGACCCAATTGCGTTCCATGCCATTCGTCCGAAGAATTGGAAATTGGGGACTCACTTTTATGGTTAAAGCGGCTTCGGGATATTGGAATATTTTTGATCCTTCTAATGGATTTACAGCGATGCATGCTGAAGTTTGGCGAAATATAAATAAAAGTAGAATTGCGAAGGATTACTTTTTTGAATCGAGTCTCTTAACTGAATTGCGTTATTTAGCAGCAGTTATTCAGGATATTTATATCCCAGCTCGCTATCAGGATGAAGTAAGTTCATTATCCATTAAGAAAATCTTATTTTCCTTTCCTATCAGACTTATCAAAGTAACATTTCGCCGGTTTATTTACCAATATTATCTTTATAATTTTTCGTTTGGTTCACTTGCTTTTATCATTGGCATGATGTTTGTTTTATTTGGATTGGTGTGGGGAATTATTTATTGGCTTAAATCAATTGAAACTGGTATACCAGCAACAACTGGTACAGTTTTAATCGCAGTGCTTCCAATAATATTGGGTGTCCAATTGTTATTGCAGGTTATTTCTCAGGATATGGCTGATATACCCAAAAATCCTGTACACAAAGTATTATCATGTAAGGAAATTAATTAACCCTAATTTCTAGGATTATAAATGTTCTTATTTTCAATTCTGATTATATTTTCTTCTTCTATTCTTTTTTCAGCTTTGTTTAAATTCAAATCTCGTGTCTCATATCTTCTCTCAATTTACATCTTTAGTTATGGCAATATTGCATTGATTGGGAATATTGGACATTTTTTGTCTTTGTTGGGAAATCCGGTTTTTTTTCTAGTATCACAGATTATTCTTTTTTTATTACTGCTATTAATTTGGATCAAGCAAAAAAAACCATCCCTTGCAGGTCCTTTTAAACAATTTTTGAACTCAATGGCAAGTGACAAAATTATTCGATTTGCAAAAGAAAATTTTGACTTAACATTGATGTTTTTAGGCGTGACAATCGGATTTATAGTTCTGGCATATGTCTGGTATGTTGTTCCGCCAAATAACAATGATAGTATTTCAACCCACCTTCCAAGGGTAGTTTACTGGATACAACATGGAAATTTTTTGCCCTGGGATACCGCACGAATCTTTCAATTAATGTATCCTGTTAATTCTGGACTTCAATTCCTTTGGACAATTTTGTTAACCAAAAGTGATCATTGGGTGGGATTGGTACAATGGACTGCAGCAATTGTAAGTGCTATCAGCATTTATGGTATTTCAAGCATTTTAGGTTCAAAATTGCCCGGTCGTCTGTTTTCAGGTTTAATTTTTCTTACACTACCAGCAGTAGTTATGCAAAGCACGACTACTCAAAATGATTTGACAGCAGCAGCATTATTTGGAGTATTTTATTATTTTTTCATCCAGGTAATTCGTTGCAAATCAATAAAGAATCTCTATTTAGCTGCTTTTACATTAGCATTGGTTATTGGAACAAAGCAAACAATTTTGTATATTCTTCCTGGATTTGGGATTATTTTCTTAATGTTTTGGCTAAAGTTCCGGTTTATAACATTTAAACAAATATTTATTTTTTCAGGAATTGTCATCCTTACATTCTTGGTGATTGGATCAAGTATATTCTTCATTAATCTAGATTATTTTGGACATCCCTTGGGTGGAAAAGAGGTTGTTAGTTCATCAATTCAGGCAACAAAATCTGTGCAATCGTCAGTTTCTCAAATATCTTTGAACTCACTAAGGTTTCTATATCAGATGGCGGATCCTACTGGATTGTCTTCACCATTTTGGAGGTGGGGAATTAAATTAAGAGCACTTGTTGGTAAAGAAATTTTTAGTATATTACAAATTCCAATTGAAGCAGATAGTTATAATACATGGCCACATAAATTCAATCTTTCAAAAGCCTATCTCTATCAGGAAGATGAATCCTGGTTTGGAATATTAGGATTCTTAATTTTAATCCCTACATTTATAATCCAGACAATTATAGGTTTTAGAAAAAAAGAACCTGTCCGAATCAGTATTTTTATTCTAAGTTTCTCTTTCTTATTATTATTAACTTTATTAAGACCCGGATGGGATCCTTATCAGGGTCGATACTTTCTACCAATTGTTTTAATTTGTACCAGTCTAGCCAGTAGTTGGTTTTCTATAAAATATTTACGTTGGATCATGGGGCCATTATCGGTGCTGCTCGGGTTGATGATTTTCTATAACGGCATTTTATATAACCCGGCAAAACCTCTTTTAGATCGCCCAATCCTGATTTTTTACCGGTATCCAGAGGACCCTGGATATGAACAGATTCGCAAGGGAAATAGAATTAATGAATTGAACCGATTGGAGAAGCTTTCGTTTCAGACTTTTAGTAATTTTTACTTGTGCGATTTTATTGACCAACACGTTCCACAAAACGCAATCCTAGGTTATGCAATTAGTGAAGATTATTATCAGGAATATTGTTTTTTTGGTGATAAATTTACTAGAATTCTGGTGCCAATTTATCCAATAGAAAAAATTAAACAAAAATCCTATTTGATAAAATTGAATATTGAATACTTGCTTTTATATAAGGCTAGTGAGTTTGAGGGGATTGTTTTTGATGAGTTTAGTCAGATTGCTTTTTCTTCAGATCCTGATGTTGTAATTTTAAAAAGAAATCTTGAAGATTAAAGTAACATGAATTATTGACCTACTATATTTAAATTGATCATTTGATAAATTTAACTTAGTAATTTTCCAAATTTTTATTCTACAACAGAATGCTTCACAGATAATTAAATTAGGAACTATATGCACTTTTCAATCGTAGATCCGGTTTTCAATAAAGAAGAGACAAATCCTCTGCTATATCAGGCAGTTTTGGATGCCATGCAACCTTTACAAAAAATATGGAATATTAATCTGGTTGATCATGGCAGTTTCCAACCTCATTCTCTTAGCTCTATTTATTCGAAGGATCTTTTTCTTTATTCCTGTATTGGATTCACCTTTATTCATGTTATCCAGCATGTTTTTCATCCTTGGTTTTCAATCAATTTTGATGGGATTGATTGCTGAGCTGCTCGTTCGCACGTATCATGAAGCGCAACACAAACCAACTTATACGGTGAAAACCACGATTGGTTTTGATTTCCCAAGAAAAGGTTGAATTGAATAAAAAAAAACAAACTAGGAGAAATCGGGTAATCCTCTCCTGTTTTTTACAACTTTTCTCGAGTCATAATCCGTTTGTTTTTAACTTCCCAAATTTGGGTTGCATACGCTTGAATAAAATACCGGTCATGAACGATTGCAAGAACAGTTCCATCAAATTCAGACAAAGCCATTTCAAATTGTGTTCGCGAAGGAATATCCAGATGATTGATGGGTTCATCCAGGATCAGAAAGTTACATCCTTGCGCAACCAGAAAGGCTAATGATAAACGTGCTCGTTCACCAAACGACAATTTACTTACTATTTTAAAGACGTCATCGCTTTTAAATAGAAATTTAGATAAAAATTTCCGATTTTCAGTTTCATTTTGGGAAAAAACCTTTCTGATTGTTTCAATTACACTATAATCCGGATCAAATTCATCTTGCTCCTGGGACATATAACCAATTTGGACCCGACTCCCGAATCGGAAATCACCACCAATTGCAGGAATCTCACCAAAAATTGTTTTTATCAAAGATGTTTTACCACAGCCATTCTCACCAATTAACGCAACCCTTTCACCAAATCGGAGAATCAGATTAATTTCATTAATCAGGTTATTACTTCTATAACCAATACTGAGATTATCCAGAATAAGAACATCTCTTCCCGAGTTTTGAACATCATGAAAATCAATCTTCATATGCCAGGTTCGAGCAGGTTTTTCCAGCCCATCATTCATTATTTTTTCAACGCGCTTTTCAATATTCTTTGCTTTTTGAATTGTTTCTTTTGTCCGATTAGCGAAAAAACCGATACTGAAACCATCTGTTTTGGAAGGATCTGTTTTCCCGCCTTTTCGATATTTCGCCTTTGATCTCGTTTCCATTGCTGCACTTTGCAATCGATGAATTTCTATTTGTTTATCCTGAAAAGCCTGTGCTTGTTTTTCTTGTTTGGCAATTTTTTGGTCTAAATAATTACTGTAATTGCTACTGTAGAATGAGATTTGATGTGTATGTTCATCAAGCTCCAATATGCCATTAACAGTCTTGTCTAAAAAGGTTCGATCATGACTGACCAGTAAGATTCCACCTTGAAATTGATTAATCCAACTCTCCAACCATTCAATCATTTTTATATCAAGGTGGTTGGTAGGTTCATCCAATAATAAAATCTGAGGATTTGTCATTAATACTTTTACAAGCATCAAACGGGTTTTTTGTCCACCACTTATTTGAGAGATAGGAGTGGAAAGATCATATTCGCCTAATCCAAGTGATTTCCTTAGCGTTGGTGCTTGATGAATCATTTCAGTTGCCTGGGTTATTTGATTCAATAACAAATCAAATTCCCTTTGACCAGTTATATCATCTGGTTTTATTGAAAGAGATTCAGCTAATTGTGCCAATTTCTGTTCCAGCACAGAAATTTCACCAAATTCAGACCCTAAAAATGTACCAATGTCTGAATGATCATCAATTGACAAACCTTGCGGCAGATAACCAATGCGAAGATTTTTAGGATAGAAATTTATTGACCCTTTATCGGCTTTTTCTTCTCCAACAAGAATCTTCAACAGAGTTGTCTTGCCAGTACCATTAATTCCAACGAGTCCAAAGCGATCGCCTGAATTAATGGTGAAATTGATGTCGTTGAGAATGGGAACGAGACCGTAATTTTTGTTAAGTTGTATAGCTTGAAGCATAATAACCTGCCTGTGAAAAAATTAAAAATCATCGACAAAAGAAAAATGAATTTCTATTACATCTCAGTTAACAAGGGATGGTGGGTATTTCCTATTAAAAACACCCAGACTGCGAAGTTGAAAACATACAAATTTCTTTTATAAATACGTTATCACAGGTTGTCAATCATGAATCTTTCAAACCTCCATTTATCAATCCTAATTATATCGACTTTGCATGAATTTTCCCTGTTTATTTGGATAAATATCTTCCTGGTCAAATGGCTACAATTTTTCGAAAAGAAGCACCATTCAGGCTTTAATAAATGAGAAAACGGTTTGTGTTTCATCCTAATAATCTGTCTTTGACGAGAGTTTATAACAGTGAAAACCATTAATATCACTCTAATTTCTGATAAATAGTTACCGGATATTTGAAAAATTATGGTGGCTGTTAACTTTTTTCTAAGAGTTTAGTACTATAATTAAGTAATCAGATAATTAAATTGGGAGGTTTAACCATGCACGAAAGAAGTATAGAATTATTAAATAAGGCTGTTGCTGATGAATTATCAGCAGTTAATCAATATATGTATTTTCATTTTCACCTGGATGATCAGGGGTATGATCTATTGTCATCCATGTTTAAACGTATCGCCATTCAAGAGATGGGGCATGTTGAAGTTTTGGCTGAACGAATTTTATTCCTGAAGGGTGAAGTAAGAATGGAACATGCTCATCCTGTTGAAAATATCCACGATGTTGCCGAAATGCTTAAGAAAGCAGCTGATATGGAAGAAGGCAGTGCCAGAGATTACAATCTTTGGGCAAATGAATGTGCAGCCAATGCTGATTCTGTCACGAAAAAGATTTTCGAACAATTGGTAATGGAAGAAGAAGGCCATTATGATCAATTTGATACTGAGTTGGATCAGTTAAACAAATTTGGGGAACGGTATCTTGCCTTGCAATCGATTGAACGCAGTAAAAGAATGGAAGCTGGACCACCAGCAGCTTAATCACGAAATCTTTTTAAAAAACCAACCCTGAGAGAAAATATAGCTTTCAGGGTTTTTTATCTTTTATTACTTTTGACCTGAATCCTAATGACATAAAAAGGGATAATTATTATAAATATTGTAATATATTGATATTGATATGTTAGACGAAAAACTAATTTCAAATTATAATTTTGTATTACAATGATCATAATTTACAAATCAATTAACCATTAATAATTTATTTTGTGACATTGTTTGAAAAGATTATAATTACTTATTTCTTCCACATGCTGTGGTTTGTTTTTGGAAGGCACATTAATGCAAGCAATACAAAATATCATTTCGCTGGCTGATCTCAAGACAGGAGAAAGCGGAACAATCAATAATCTCAAAGCAGGTAGAAATATCAATGCCCGCCTGTCAACTTTAGGTTTTACACCAGGTGTTCTCATCTTTATGACCCACAATTATGGGCATGGTCCAATTGTTGTAACCGTTAGAGATACACGAATTGCGCTTGGAAGAGGGGAAGCACAAATGATTTTTGTTAGTAGAGAACGAGAATGAATTTATATCGTGAATTCAGGCAAAAATCAGAATTAAATGGTGTAAGTCAGCGTTCACTTACAATTGCATTGGCTGGTCAACCCAATATGGGAAAATCGACCATTTTCAACCTCCTGACCGGACTAAATCAACACGTTGGCAATTGGCCAGGAAAAACTGTTGAAAAAAAAGAAGGTGATTATCAACATAATCATCATTCGATCCATCTGATTGATTTACCAGGTACTTATAGCCTTTCTGCAAATTCACCAGAAGAAATCATATCGAGAAATTATATTCTGCAAGAAAAACCAGATCTGGTCGTTGCTGTTGTCAGTGCTGCCAATCTGGAACGCAGTCTTTATCTGGTCTCAGAATTAATCGTATTGGAAACACCATTAATGATTGTCTTGAATATGATCGATGTGGCTGAACAGGAAGGTATTAAAGTGAACGCAAAAATTCTCGAAGCTGCTATTGGCGTTCCGGTGATTCCTATGATTGCCAGTAGAGCCAGTGGGGTGAGGGAATTATTAGATTATATAGATAAATTTATCCAGGGAGAATTGGAATTCCAGCCAAATCTCCCTCAAATCAGCACCGATCATCAACATGTAAAAGAATTAATCGATCAGCTGATTGATGGCTTTATTCCTGAATTTTATCCAAAAAATTGGACATCCATGAAGCTACTGGAAGGAGATGTTGAAATTTATGATATTCTCAAAACTGTTCTTCCACTAGAACGATGGGAAACAATTGATGAAATTCTCAAAAAGCATGAAGATGCTGGCCTGGCAATCGCTTCCGGACGGTATGAATGGATTGAGAGAAACGTCCGAGCCGCAGTTGACCGCCCAAAACTTGGACAAGTAGGATTAACGGATCGATTGGACCGCTTTGCTACTCATCCTGTTGGCGGGTTAATCATTTTAGCCGTAATTTTAGGTCTAACATTTTGGGTGACATTCACAATCGGAACACCTATTCAAGAATGGATGGACAGCAAAATATTATTGCCACTTGGTATCTTAGCTGAATCCATGATAATTGATGCGCCACCGTGGGTTGTTAGCCTGGTTGTCGATGGTGTATTTGGTGGTATGGGTGCGGTAATTACCTTTCTGCCAATTATTATTATCTTCTTTGCAGCTTTTGGATTCTTAGAAGATGTAGGTTATATGGCTCGAGCTGCTTATGTGATGGATAATTTTATGCACTGGATGGGTTTACATGGGAAATCATTCCTGCCGCTTTTTCTCGGTTTTGGATGTAATGTCCCGGCGGTGATGGGTACAAGGGTAATTGAATCCTGGCCTGCAAGAATTCTTACGATTCTTTTAGCTCCCTTTGTGCCGTGTTCAGCCCGAATGGCAGTTTTGGCTTTCATCGCCCCAGCATTTTTTGGAAATTATGCGGTTCTCGTATCTTGGGGAATGATATTATCAAGCTTAGCTGTCCTTTTATTATTAGGTGTGGTCCTGAATAAGATTTTTTTCAAAGGCGAACGCACCGCTTTCATTATGGAATTGCCCCTTTACCATATACCCAATTGGCGCTCCGCGATTTTGCTTATCTGGCAGCGCTCACTTTCTTTCCTGAAGCATGCTGGCACGATTATTCTAATGATGTCAATTGTTGTATGGGCATTATCAGAATTTCCTGGTGGTGATCTTGAAACCAGTTATTTGGCGCAAATTGGCAATTTCTTCACGCCTGTTGGCAATTGGATGGGATTGGATTGGAAATTAACAGTTGCGCTGATCTCCAGTTTCATGGCAAAAGAAAATGCGATTGCAACACTGGGAGTATTGTTTGGAAGAACCGAAGAACTGGGTCTGGTTCAGACACTTTCTATGACATATACGCCAGCGGTTGGGCTTGCATTCATGGTAGTCTCATTATTGTTTATCCCCTGCGCGGCAACCGTAGCGGTTATTAAAAAAGAAACAGGTTCATGGAGATGGACATTCGTTAATATTGGGTTGATGTTGATCGTTTCCATCGCAGCTGCCAGTACAGTCTACGCGATTGCATCTGCGGTAGGTTTATAAGCATGTTAACTAGATTATTGGATCTGATAAAGCTGGGCGGTTCTTTAACACCTGCCAGTCTGGCAACTCAATTAGGCACAACTCCTTCGATGGTTGAAATGATGCTTGAGGAATTGACCCGGCTGGGGTTACTGAAAGAATCAGATTTTCAAAATAATTGTGATCAGGAAACTTGTGGAACCTGCTATTTGGCCAAATCGTGCAAACCACAAAATCAACGAGTTTGGTTAACAAAGCAAAAAGAATAAGAATCTACGCTGTTGGATAATTTAGCATTTCGATAATTATTTCTTGAATTTATCTTTTATGGCAAATGGGGCGTAAAACAAAAGGATAAATACTGCAGCCAGTAATTCGATAATCAGAATATAGTATGGCCATGGTGGTAATACATCTAACAAACTGGCTGTTTCTGGCTTGTGAGCAATAAAAAGATAATTGCTGCCAATCAGAAAATTCAATCCAAAAACAACGAGAAAATATAAATTTCCATAAATTGCCACCCGTTTGACGGACTGCCAGGTGGGGCGTAACCCCTCGACAAAAGTCATATAAAGGGCTGAAATGATGATTAATCCATGGGAAATAAAAACTTGAAAATAGCGGTAATGTGGAAAAGCATATTGCCCCAGGTCAGGTGTAAGAATTGCCTGAAGTGCTCCAGCAATTCCAATCAGGTAGGCAAATTCATAAATCAGGCGATTCTTAGAAATCAACATGTAAGCACACAACCACACCAAAGCGCTGCACAGATGCAAGGGAAGCATCGTCTGAAGCGACCATTCACCAATACTCAGATTCCAGATTTGCCATGTTGTTTCGTTAACTACCAGAATAATAGCCATCATCCAACGAACTGGTACTCTTTGTTCCGAACTTGCTTTTCTTTGAGAAACAATAATAATGAGCCCGACCAGAATAATCAAAAAAATAGCGATCAGATGCTGTGTTGAAAAAAGGATAAATGGACCCTGACTGAAATTTTTTCCAAAAAATGTTTCCATAATCACCACCAGTTTGTTATCTAGTTATTGTAGAGGAAATAGAAGCAGCGTCAATTCAGAAACCCATTAGGATTTAAAGACAACTTCCTGTTTTCAGGTATTGATCTATTTTATTTCAATTTTGGGTGATACTCTGATAGAATCACAACCAACAAATAATCTGGAGATCAGGCATGACATACGCAGAAAAATTAGCAAAAATTATTGATATTCGTCCGCATCAAGTACAGGCTGTGATTGAAATGTTAGATGAAGGCAATACCATTCCCTTTATCGCAAGATATCGAAAAGAACGAACAGACAGTCTGGATGAAGAACAACTTCGCAAAATTGAATCCGGTTTGGAACGTTTACGGGCTATGGATGAACGCCGGGTTACGATCTTAAAGACGATTGAAGAACAAGGAAAATTAACAGAAGAATTATCAGCAAAGATTCAAGCAGCGCAAACATTGGCAGAACTGGAGGACCTTTACTTACCATATAAGCCCAAACGTCGAACACGAGCTATGATTGCCCGCGAAAGGGGATTGGAAAAGCTGGCTGACTGGATATTGCAACAACCGCTGACAAAAACAAGTCTGAACGAGATTGCCAGACCCTTTTTGAATGATTCAGTTCCGACGCTTGACGAAGCCTGGCAAGGTGCACGTGACATTGTTGCAGAAATGATCAGTGACCATAGCGAGATCCGAACGAAAACCCGTGAAAAGGCATTGCAATGGGGAATTCTGAAATGTCATAAAATCGATGATGCTCAGGATGAAAAGAGGGTTTTTGAAACGTACTATAGTTTTGAGTATCGGGTGGATAAAATCAGACCTCATCAGGTTCTGGCAATCAATCGAGGGGAGAAAGAAAAAGTCTTGCGTGTAGGTATATTATTGGAACAACGAGATTGGGAAAATGTTATCTTCTCATTCTTCCATCCCAATCCCAAATCTCCACTAAATGACCAGATGCGACAGGCAATTCAGGACTCAGCGGATAGATTATTATTGCCAGCGATTGAAAGGGATGTTCGCCGGGCGCTCTCCGAAACAGCGGAATCTCATGCGATAACTGTCTTTTCAACCAACTTGAAAGGTCTGCTCAGTCAACCACCATTGGCAAACCATGTTGTTCTGGCGATCGATCCTGGATTTCGTACGGGTAGCAAAATCGCCGTAGTTGATCCGACCGGAAAAGTACTGGACACAGTCACAATTTATCCGCATCCACCGCAAAACCAAAAACAAGAATCATTGAAAATTCTGAAACACCTGGTAGAAAAACATAAGGTCTCTTTAATCTCCATTGGTAATGGGACTGCGTCGCGGGAGAGCGAACAGCTTGTTGCTGAATTGACCAGGGACATGAAAGGTACGAGCTACCTGATTACCAACGAAGCTGGCGCATCAGTCTATAGTGCCAGTCCATTAGCCAGAGCTGAAATGCCAGATTTGGATGTTTCCATGCGGGGGGCTGTATCGATTGCCCGGCGTGTTCAGGATCCTATGGCAGAGTTGGTTAAGATCGATCCGAAATCAATTGGTGTGGGAATGTATCAGCATGATGTCGATCAGGGAGAATTGTCAAAATCATTAAGCGGTGTAGTGGAAGATGTCGTCAATAGGGTAGGGGTGGATCTCAATACTGCATCACCAGCGTTACTCTCTTATATCTCTGGTATTGGTCCAAAACTTTCTGAAAAAATTGTCGCCCATCGGGAAAAAAAAGGTTCGTTCTTAAACCGGGAGGAAATCAGGAAAGTAGCTGGAATGGGTCCAAAAGCTTTTGAACAGTCAGTAGGTTTTCTGCGTATTCGTAATGGAAAAGAACCTTTGGATTCCTCTGCTATTCATCCGGAAAGTTATGCAGTTGCGCGTGAGGTAATGCAGAAGTCAAATATTGATTTGAAAATGACAATTGATGATCGAAAATATGCATTGGAAAAACTCAAACGACAACAACCTTTACCTGAACTGGCTGGTGAACTTCAAGTAGGTGAACCAACGTTGGCGGATATCTTTGATCAATTAATCCGTCCAGGGCGTGATCCCAGAGAAGATCTTCCACTGCCTATCTTAAGAAGTGATGTTTTATCAATGAGTGACCTTAAAGTTGGCATGCAGTTGAAAGGCACTGTTCGAAATGTGGTTGATTTTGGTGCTTTTATCGATATCGGTGTGAAACAAGACGGATTGTTGCACCGCTCGCAGATTCCAAGGGGTGAAATTCTGGAAGTAGGTCAGATATTATCAGTGACCATTCAATCCGTTGAGGTCGAACGGGGAAGGATTTCATTAGGTTGGGGAGCTGGTTAGACGTTTAATATTTAAAAGTTGGATACCCAACATGGCAACAGTTGCCAGGATCAAATTGATCATTACAACCCAGATCAATATCTGACTATTGCTGCGCTCAATAAATTGGCCAACAATCCATGGTGATATCATTGCTGAAATGCTTGCAGCTACAAAAAATAAGCTGGTTATACGGGCTGATACGGCGTTCATTTCTTCTGCCAGGTTCATTCCGGTTGGAAATCTGGTAGCGACAAATAATCCAATTAAAGCACTGCAAACCCAAAGAACCAGCACTGAATTGGGAAAAACCAACATCAAAAGCAGACTGGATAATCCCCCAATGAGATCGACCCAAATAATTTGAAGGCTGGTGAAACGGCGCGAGACACCAATGCCCAGAAAGCGACCAATCATAAATGTTCCCCAGAAAGCGGAAGTAAGGTAGGCAGATGTTTCTATCGTTAAAAAACCTGATTTTAGACCATGGGTATAAATCCAGTTGGAAAAGGTAATTTCTGCTCCGGCAAAGAATAAGAAGAACATAATTAGCAAGGAAATAATTCTCTTATCTGATTTGGGACGAGCATTTTCTTTGGTGATTGATTTGCTCTCATCCGGATTTTCGGGTGATTTCAAACTTAAAAAGAATGGAACTGGCAAAATGATCAGAATAGACATAATCCAGAAAGCGATATTAATTGTTTGGGTACCTCTCAATGATTGGGCGATGATAAGTGGTGCAATAAAGGATCCCAACCCAAAAAAGAAATGCAGACTGTTCATGAATGGTGCAACCTTATTACCATGTAACCAGACCAATAAAGTATTTCCTCCAACATCCAGATTGGATTGCATAATCCCTATCAGAAATATCATCCCGACCAGTAACCATATTGAGTGGATAACAGGTATTAATCCAACACACACACCGAGTAAAACAATCACGACAACCAAAACCTTGTTCCCAGGTATTTTTTGAAAAAGATATCCAGCAAGAAATGAACCAGCAACATATCCTAATGAGCTAAATATAAACAGTGAACTGATTTCATTTAATGAACTATTGGTGTTCTCAGCTAAGGAGGGTATGGATGGACCTATTGCTCCACTAACCAGACCCAGGGAGATGAAGGATA
>Ga0209347_1001673_pt1 | contig 34003 bp, 32 predicted proteins | sample AutmiccommuBRH23_FD_187382 | JGI IMG/M metagenome (GOLD analysis project Ga0209347, IMG submission 187382) | Deep subsurface microbial communities from Mt. Terri, Switzerland - Autotrophic microbial communities BRH/23 (SPAdes) (version 2) | ecosystem: Environmental > Aquatic > Deep subsurface >...
AACTGAGGCGATGCAGGAGGTCGCCCGCCAATGAAGATCTTGATTGTCGACGATCACATCGTGGTGCGCGAGGGCGTGCGCAGGCTGATTTCGGCGCTGGACGGCGTGGAGGTCAGCGAGGCGGGCAACGGCAACGAGGCCCTGGCGCTGTTCCGCAAGGAGAAACCGGAGCTGGTGCTGCTCGATCTCAACCTTGCGGGCATCGGCGGCCTGGAGCTCTTGCGCCGGCTGCTGGCCGAGGACCCGCGCGTGCGCGTCATCATCTTTTCGATGCATGCCGAGCCGATCTACGCATCGCGGGCCTTGCGGCTGGGGGCGCGCGGCTACGTGAGCAAGAGTGCGGGCGCCGATGAGCTGATAACGGCGGTGAAGCGGGTTTCTGAAGGTGGCCACTACGTCGAGCGCGAAATCGCGGGCGAGCTGGCGTTCTCCCAGCATACGGCGGAGGACCCGCTGCAGCAGCTCACCGCGCGCGAGATCGAGATCCTGCGCTTGCTGGGGGCCGGCAACAGCCTCAACGAGATCGCCGAGGCGATCGGGGTCGCCTACAAGACCGTCGCCAACACCTGCTCCATCATCAAGAGCAAGCTCGGCGTGGAGCGCACCGCCGACCTCATTCGCGTGTCCATGGAGCTGAAATAGTATCCGGTTGCAGGGTGCCGCGGTCCGGACCGGAGCGGGCCCGGCTCTGGGAAGATTTTCGCGATAAGTCGGGAAGTTATCCCATGGCGCGCGGCGGCCGAGGCTCCTAACGTCGGGATGCCGCGCACTTAAAAGCGGAAGGATATCGAGGCCGGTCGAGAGCCGTTCCCTGATGCCCTTCCGCCATTTTTTTGGCCGCTTTCCACAGCGCCCCTCGCCGGCACCATCCAGAAATGGCTATATCTTGAGCACGCTTCGGCCGGACAGGGTTCCGGCGGGAAGCGCTGCCTGCGGATTGCGCCTCTGGCGCTGGATGGGAGGGGCCGATGCGGCATGAGTTGAGACGTTGTCTGGCGCTATCGGCGGTGCTGCTGCTGGCGTTGCCGGGGTCGGCATGGGCGGGTACCAAGTGCGAACGCGGCTATCAGCTCGTACAGGGCAACTGGATCTCGACGCCCTATTGCCAGGACGCGTATCTGGCCGACGTCGCGCGCGAATATGGCTTCAATGCCTCGGCGGCGAAGATCCGCAACAATCCGAACTACAAGAAAGAGCTCTGCCGCTACGTCTTCTCCGACATTCGCGTGCAGGAGACCTGCCTGAGCGCGGGCGTTCCCGAGGGGCTGGGCGGCATTCGCTGATCATGCGCTGATTACGACGAGCGCGGTTGCTCTCGTGCCATGAGGCGGGCGGCATCGGCGGCGATCTGTGCGTGATCGAAGGCGAGCGGGATGCCCCGCCAGTCGGCGATCCATTCGGCTGCGGCGGCATCGTCGCCGGCGACGGGCGCGACGGCTTCGATGCGGGTGAGATAGGCCACCGAGCAGGTATGCCCGCGCGGGTCGCGGCCAGGATCGGAGTAGACGCCGACGAGCGTCAGCGGCCCCGCCGCAATCCCGGTCTCCTCCATGAGCTCGCGCCTGCAGGCCTGCTCGACCGTTTCGCCGATCTCGACGAAGCCACCGGGCAGAGCATAAGCGCCGCGAAACGGTTCGCCCTTGCGCTTGACGAGCAGCAAGCGGCCGTCGGCGTCGATGACGGCGCAGTCGGTGGCGAGGCGCGGAGTAATCGGTGCGGGCATAATGCCTCTTTGGGGTGACCGGGACGCCCGCGAGCTTATGCGGGACGATCGCGAACGCCAATGTTGTCCCCGGCGTTTCGAGCCGCGCCTAGACTTGCCGTCATTCCGCTTCACAACGAGGGCGCAGGCGCGAGCTGGGCGCTTGCGGAGGCGGAGGCCGCGGGCTTGGAACCGGTACCCATCAGCTGGACCGAGCGCAGCGCGCCGGTGCGTCTAAAACCGGCCACCGCTCGATTTTGGCGGCTCGGGCGGACGCTGCGTGAGCCGGGCTACGGCGGCGGGCGGGAAGTGTCGCACCTAGTGCCATCAGGAACGACGCTTGCCGCCCGCCCCCTCGTGTGTGCGGGGCGCGCGCTTCGGCGTTATTGTAGGTACAGTCGCGCAACACGATTCGGGACACTTGCACGGCAGACGACGAGAGCACACGCCAAGTGATGTGAGATTGCGTTATGAGCGGGGAGCTGAGCGCAATGCGAAGTCGGTTCGCGAGGGGCGCGAGAGGGAAGGGTAGGCCCGTCAGTATGGCGAGCACGGAGTCGAGCAAGCAGGTGTCGGAAGGCGACACGCGGCTTGCCCCTGATCCATTCACGGCGGTGCTGCCGGCACTGGCCGCGCTCGGCGCCATCGCCTCCATTGCCACCATCAACTGGGCGGCGCAGGAGCGCACACCCGACCGCGCGCGCTCCAAGCGCAAGGCAGGCACGGCGTTGCGCGACCTTGAGACCTGCTGCCTCGGGTTGCAGGAGATCTTCCGGCGCTTCCTGCGCAACCCCAAGCTGTTCGCGGGCGAAGGAGCGCCGGCCTCCTCGCCGTTGAAGTTCGGCGTCCATGGCCCCCGTGTCAGCGCCGATTCCGCGCGCCTGTTTCAGCAGCTCATCAACGACGTCGCCTCGATGCTGGTGCTCGCCTCCCAGAACGCCTTCGACGTGATGTCGGCGGTGGAGGACGGCGAGGTCAACGCGCCTGATGAGCTGTTTTTCGGCTTCGGCGAGCAGCAGGAGCGCTTGAACAAACTCATCCAGTCGCGCGCTACCTTGAAGGCGTCGGTGGAGACGGGCTCGGACGTGGCGGCGCGCCTCACCGAACTGGTGCGCCAGCTCAAGAAGTACCGGCCGGAATAGGCCTTATTGCCAAGCGCGACCGATAGCCAATTAGCGCGTGTAAGCGTTGACAGAGCCAGCGCCGGAGCCTCATTTGGGGTGATCCGTCTCTGCCGGCCACTAGCAGGAAAGCCAACGCCATGGTTCAGTTCACGCTGCCCAAGAACTCGAAGGTCCGACGGGGCAAGACCTGGAACAGTCCGTCCGGCGAAGGCGAGTGGAAGGAGTTCAAGGTCTACCGGTGGAATCCCGACACCGATGAGAACCCGCGCCTCGACACCTACTACGTCGACACCTCCCGCTGCGGTCCGATGGTGCTCGACGCGCTCATCAAGATAAAGAACGAGATCGATCCGACACTGACCTTCCGCCGCTCCTGCCGCGAGGGCATCTGCGGCTCGTGCGCCATGAATATCGACGGGACCAACACGCTCGCCTGCCTCAAGGGCTACGACGAGATCAAGGATGCGGTGCGGATCTATCCTTTGCCCCACATGCAGGTGGTGAAGGACCTGATCCCCGACATGACCAACTTTTATGCTCAACACCGGCTGGTCGAGCCCTGGCTCAAGACCGATACGCCCGCGCCGCCGAAGGAATGGCGCCAGTCGCACGCCGACCGCGAGAAGCTGGACGGGCTCTACGAGTGCATCCTGTGCGCCTGCTGCTCCACGTCCTGCCCGAGCTACTGGTGGAACGAGGACCGCTATCTGGGCCCCGCGGCGCTGCTGCAGGCATTCCGGTGGGTGAATGATTCGCGCGACGAGGCCACCGGCGAACGGCTCGATGCGCTCGAGGATCCGTTCCGGCTGTATCGCTGCCACACGATCCTCAACTGCACCAAGGCCTGCCCCAAGGGGCTGAACCCGGCCAAGGCGATCGCCGAGCTCAAGAAGCTGATGGTGGAGCGCCGCGTCTAGACGTTTGCGGCAGCGCAACAAAGCTTAGGGCGTGAGGCTAGCGCAAAATGATCGACCACATCGGCTTCGGCGTCACCGACTTCAAGCGATCGAAAGCGTTCTATGAGGCCGCGCTCGCGCCGCTAGGCTATCGCTTGGTCATGGATATGGCGCTGAGCGAAGACGGCGAGGATGGATACGCGGGTTTCGGCGATGAGCGCCCGCATTTCTGGATTGGAACCGGAAAGCCGCTGCAATCGCGTTTGCACGTGGCGTTCATGGCCAAAAGCCGGGCCGATGTATGCGCATTCTATGAGGCCGCCTTGGCGGCCGGCGGCGTGGACAATGGCGGGCCGGGCCTGAGGCCCCATTATCACGAGAACTACTACGGGGCCTTCGTTCTCGATCCGGACGGGCACAACGTCGAGGCGGTCCACCACCTGCCCGAGTAACTCCCTGATACTACATCATAAAATCGAAGACCGGCGGCGCTGTCGCGGCCACCGGTCTCGAATACGATGAAGGCAGGGGAGCAAATACCCGCTTTTTTGCCCTCTTTACACTCCGGCGAGCCGTTGCGGCTCGCCAAAGCCGCCTTACGCGGCCTTGCGAGCCTTCTTCGCAGGCTTCTTGGCAGCCTTGCGAACCGTCTTGCGAGCGGCGGGCTTGCGAGCCGTCGTCTTGCGAGCGGTCGTCTTGCGGGCGGTCTTGCGAGCAGCCGGCTTACGAGCGGTCGTCTTGCGAACGGCTTTCTTCTTGGCAGCCGGCTTACGAGCAGCCGGGGCCTTCTTCACTTTGCGCTTAACAGCTTTCTTAGCCATGGGACGTCTCTCTTTCTCTCTGTCTATCTCTCTCATAGAAGTTCGAATCAGTTTCGAACTAAAAAAATGATGTGCAAGTTCGAAGATTTTGTTGACAGCAAAATACAAATTACACGTTACGAATGCACGCATTCAGTCGAACGTGTTGCGCGAAATCCTCAATTTCCTCGTGTTTCGAATGTGATGGCGCGTCATGCGCAGATTTAAGATGCACTTTCAGAGAGACCTCTAGAGCAATGTTGAACGCAACAACGCGTTCAAAAGTGCATCGCGCGAACGTTCGCGCGATGCATTACGCCGCTTCGACAGCGCGACGTTGAAGGTCGAGCACCGCCATCATGTAGCCGATGCGATCGTCGACGGCCTCGGCGAGCAGAGAGAAGTAGTTGGGGCTGTCGGGCACGATCTCACCGATGATCTCGCCGTACTCGAAGCGCAGATCAGCTTCGTGCTTGCGCGCGATTGATCGCATCTTGCCGTTCTCTGCGAGACAGCTCATGCACAGGTGCTGGACGCCGCGATTGCGCGCGGCGCGGATCACTCGGCCCATCAGCTCGGTGCCGATGCCCTTGTCCTGCAATGCCCGCTCAACGGAGAAGGCGGCTTCCGCCTCCCGGCCCCACGTGTCGCCGAGCTTCTTCAATTCGGCGGCCGCACGGACCTCGTCTCCGTCAATGTAGGCGTAAACGACACTTCCCATGTCGTTCATGCGCTCGGCGTAGTCCTCGATGAATGCATCGGACACGCCGTGCGCAAAGCGCATGTGGCGGCTCGTCTTGTCGAGCCGCAGGAGATGGTCGCGAAGCTTGTCGGACTCCGACGGCCAAAGTTTTCTAATGTTTCCTCCCCAGAACTGACGCTCGCTCATGATGAGGACCTCCGTTCCGGGATACCGTCACTTTGCTCTTTGCACCGGCCTCCGGTTGCTAAAGAGCCCGCCGCTCAGTGGCTGGCATTTGGAGGCAGAGATGCCTCGGGGCCTATTGCATTGCACAATATGATCTCGCCAAGGCGGAAATACCATTGTGTGCGACGTGTTAGACGACGCGCGAGGTGCCGCGGGCACAGGGTATGGGGCGCGTCGTGACATTCGGTCGCGGCGGCTTGCGTGAAGGCATGCGATTTGGCCCTGTCAGCCAGTCGTTTGGGGAATTGAGGGCGAATGCGGGAACACCCGATTGATCGCTTACAGGCGCAAGTTGCCGCCGGTGAGCTCGACGCTGACGCTGCGCAGCTCGAGGTGGCGGGCTGTCTCGATACGCTGTCGCGTACGCTGAGCCGCTGGCGGCCGTCGAAGCCGGGTCTGTTCTCCTTCATGAATCGTAAATCGAGCGAGCCGCCGCGCGGTCTCTATATCTTTGGCCCCGTCGGGCGCGGGAAGACGATGCTGCTCGACATCTTCTACGAGCTCGCCGACTTCGCACCCAAGCGGCGCTGTCACTTCCACGAGTTCATGGCCGATGTGCACGAGCGCATCGCGGCCGCGCGCAAGGCGTCAGGCTCCGATCCGATCCCGATCGTTGCTGGCGAGCTTGCGAGCGAGGCGGGACTGTTGTGCTTCGACGAGCTGCAGGTGACCGATATCGCCGACGCGATGATCCTCGGGCGGCTGTTTGCGCAGCTGTTCGAGCGCGACGTGGTTGTGGTCGCAACATCCAACCAGCATCCGAGCCAACTCTATAAGGACGGACTGAACCGGCAGCTGTTCTTGCCCTTCATCGGGCTCATCGAGCAGCACATGGACGTCGTCGAGCTTGCCTCCGCCAAGGACTACCGTCTGGAGAAGCTCGCGGGCCAGCCGCTCTACTTCACGCCGGCCGATCAGGCAGCCCGCGCAGAGCTCGACAGACTTTGGGACCGGCTGACGGGTGGGCATCCGGGTCATTCAGACGCGCTGCAGGTGAAGGGCCGTAAGGTGGTGGTGCCGCAGACGTCGATGGGCATTGCGCGCTTTTCATTCGCCGACCTGTGCGAGCGTCCGCTGGGTGCTCTCGATTACCTGCACATCGCGCACGCCTATCACACGGTCATTATCGACGCCATTCCCGTGCTGGGCCCGGCGAACCGCAACGAGGCGCGCCGCTTCATCACGCTGATCGATGCGCTCTACGACAATGACGTGTGCCTGATTGCGTCTGCGGAGGCCGAGCCCGCTGCGCTTTATAAGGAGGGCCCGGGTGCAGAGGCTTTCGAGCGAACCGCTTCGCGTCTGATCGAGATGCGTTCCGAGGCCTACCTCGCCGACCGGCACGGGGCGCTGCACGGCGGCGGCGAGTAGGTCTCGCGGCGACTTAGGCCTCGAGACGACCAGGCGGGGCGGGACCCGGGGGGTCAGCGGTTCGTCGGCTTGCTCGTCTCGCCGAGGCCGAAGCGCTGGCCTTCGCCTTTAGGCGAGGTAGCCGTCGAGCCGGTGGTGATGGCCGCGGTGTCGGTCGCCACGCCGTCTGAGCCGGGACGTGCACCATAAAGCAAAGCGGCGCCCTTGACGTCGCCGGGCTGCAGGCCGTCGTGGCGCTCGTCATAGCGATAAGACATGAGAACGCCCGAGGCACTGGGATGATCGAGGCCGATGGCGTGCCCGATCTCGTGGGCAATGGTGTAGCGCACGTCGTAGACGTCGAGATTGCCGTCGAAGCCGACTTTCCAGTGCTCTTTGGGGTTCAGGCAGATGAGCGAGCGGGCGATGACCTTGCGGCCCGGCTCGGCGGAAGGCTTCAGCTCGACGTTGGTGAAGGCGCGGCCGACAGGATCGGCCTGCGCGCCGATGACGATGTTGGCGGCGGCGGGATCGTCGATCTCGCGGAAAGTGATGTCGGCGGCCTTCTCCCACATCTTGAATGCGGCCGCGACCGAGCGCCGAAAAGCGCTCTTCTTAATGTTGGAGGCTAGATAGGCCTTGCTCGGGGGCACCATGCGGGCGCAGTTGCGTGCGCCTTTAGTATGAACCGGACCGGTGGCGAACGCATACGTCAGCGCCGCGCTCTCGCCGAATTCCGGGCTCTGCCACTTGACCGTCTGGTTTTCCAGATCGAGCAGCCGGAAACCGAGGAACTTCTTTGGCTCGCCGGCCGTTACGTTAGTGGCGAAGACCAGCGCGAGCCCTACGAATGCAATCCCCCTCACTCACCCTCCGTCGCTAGATTGAGGCCTTTTCCTGCCCGAACCGGTAGTCTAAACGTACTCTTGACGGAGTTGTGGCGCTGCAGCAAGAGCGCGGCGCTAAGAGCGAGGCATCTCCGCTCATGTTTAATTTCCGGACAGAGGGAGGAATAATCGGATGGCGCGGACGAAGATCGCCTTGATCGGCGGCGGTATGATCGGCGGCACGCTGGCGCATCTCATCGGGCTCAAAGAGCTGGGCGACGTCGTTATTTTCGACATCGCGGAAGGTCTGCCGCAGGGCAAGGCGCTCGATATTTCCCAGTCCGGCTCCGTCGAGGGCTTCGACTGCGTGATGAAGGGCACCAACGCCTACGCCGACATCGAGGGCGCCGACGTCTGCATCGTCACCGCCGGCGTGCCGCGCAAGCCCGGCATGAGCCGCGACGACCTCATCGGCATCAACATCAAGGTGATGGAGCAGGTCGGCGCCGGCATTAAGAAGTACGCCCCCAACGCCTTCGTCATCTGCATCACCAATCCGCTCGACGCGATGGTGTGGGCGCTGCAACGCGCCAGCGGCCTGCCGCGCAACATGGTGGTCGGCATGGCCGGCGTGCTCGACACCGCCCGCTTCCGCCACTTCCTGGCGTCTGAGCTCGGCGTCTCCGTCGAGGACGTGAGCGCCTTCGTTCTCGGCGGCCACGGCGACGACATGGTGCCGCTGGTCCGCTACTCGACCATCGCCGGCATTCCGCTTCCCGACGTCGTCCGAATGGGTTGGATGCGCCAGGAGCGTCTCGACGAGATCGTCGATCGCACGCGCAAGGGCGGCGGTGAGATCGTTGCGCTTTTGAAGACCGGATCGGCCTACTACGCGCCGGCTGCGTCGGCCGTCGAGATGACCGACAGCTACCTCAAGGACAAGAAGCGTATTCTACCATGTGCTGCCTACCTCAATGGCGAATACGGTGTTAAGGGCCTCTACGTCGGTGTCCCCGTGATCATCGGTGCCGGTGGCGCCGAGCGGGTCGTGGAGATCGATCTCAACGCTTCCGAGCGTGGAATGTTCATCAAATCGGTGGAGTCCGTGAAGGGCCTCGTCGATGCCTGCACCAAGATTGCCCCGCAACTTAGTGCGTGAACGTTCAAGGCCCTGGGAGCGCAACTAACGAGAGGCGCAAAGCCCGCCCGTTTTCCTGAAACCACGGTCTCGACGAGGCGGACCCATGAACATTCACGAATATCAGGCCAAAGAGCTTCTGAAGCAGTTCGGCGTGCCGACGCCTGCCGGTAAGGCGGCGTTTTCGGCACGCGAGGCAGGGGAAGCGGCCCAGGAGGTCCCAGGCCCCGTTTGGGTCGTAAAGGCCCAGATCCACGCCGGTGGCCGCGGCAAGGGCAAGTTCAAGGAAGCGGAGGCCGGCGAAAAAGGCGGCGTCCGCTTCGCCAAGACCAAGGACGACGTGCGTGAGATTGCCGAGCAGATGCTGGGCCACACGCTCGTCACCAAGCAGACCGGGCCCGACGGCCGCGTCGTCAATCGCCTGCTCATCGCAGAGGACTGCAACATCGGCCGCGAGCTTTATCTCTCCGCGCTGGTCGACCGGTCATCCTCGCGCGTTGCCTTCATCGCCAGCCAGGCCGGCGGCATGAACATCGAGGAAGTCGCGGAAGAGACGCCGGAAAAGATCGTCACCGTCACCATCGATCCGGCCACCGGCTTCATGCCCTATCACGGCCGCAAGATCGCGTTTGCGCTCGGTCTCGAGGGCAAGCAGCAGATGGCGGCGTGCTTCAAGCTGATCGCCGCGCTCTACAAGATGGTGCTCGACAAGGACGTGAGCCTTCTCGAGATCAACCCGCTGGTCGTGACTAAATCCGGCGAGCTCACCTGCCTCGATGCCAAGGTGAGCTTCGATTCCAACGCGCTCTATCGCCATCCCGATATCATCGAGATGCGCGATCTCGACGAGGAGGATCCCGCCGAGGTCGAGGCCTCCAAGCACGATCTGTCCTACGTGAAGCTCGAAGGCTCCATCGGCTGCATGGTCAACGGCGCCGGCCTTGCCATGGCGACCATGGACATCATCAAGCTCTATGGCGCGGAGCCCGCCAACTTCCTGGATGTCGGTGGCGGCGCATCGAAGGAAAAGGTGCAGGCCGCCTTCAAGATCATTCTTTCCGATCCTGCGGTCGAGGGCATCCTGGTCAACATCTTCGGCGGCATCATGCGCTGTGACATCATCGCGGAAGGCGTGGTCGCGGCGGCGCGCGAGATGGAGATCAAGGTGCCGCTGGTCGTGCGCCTGGAGGGCACCAACGTCGAGCTCGGCAAGAAGATCCTCGCCGAGAGCGGGCTCAAGATCACGCCTGCCGACGATCTGGGCGATGCCGCCAAGAAGATCACCGAAGCGGTGAAGGCGAGTTGACCGGCGCCCTGCTCTTCTTCGGGCCGACGGTGATCTTGCCGGGTCTGGCGGTGCTCTGGATGGGCGCGTTGTTCGGGAAACCGGGCGCGCTCACGACATTTGCCCTCGTCGCAGCGCTGGCAGCGGCGATGTGGTTGGTGCCGACGACAGGCGCACACGGTCCGACCTATTTCATGATATTGCCGGTGCCAATCGGTTTGGGCGCTTTGCTTGGCTTGGCCGTCTGGTTCGTTTGGCTCGGCCGGACGCGGCAGGGTCGGGGCGGGCGGCCGTAAAGGCTTAGTCGAATGGCGGGGTGCCACTTTCACATCAGGTATGCAATCAGAGCCTTGATGCAGTGCAACAAATGCATCTAGAGTGAGGAAGACACGAGAGCGGGCGGTGTCATGGCAATTCTCGTCGACAAGTCTACTAAGGTTATCTGTCAGGGTATCACTGGCAGTCAGGGTACGTTTCACACCAAGCAGGCCAAAGCCTACGGCACCGCGATCGTCGGTGGCGTGACGCCGGGCAAGGGCGGGGCAAAGCATCCCGATGCCGAGCTCGCCGATGTGCCGCTGTTCGACACGGTGCTCGAAGCGAAAGCCGCGACCGGCGCCGATGCCACTGCCATCTACGTTCCCCCGCCGTTTGCTGCTGATGCGATCCTCGAGGCGATCGACGCGGAGATCGAGCTGATCGTCGCCATCACCGAGGGCATCCCCGTACTCGACATGGTCAAGGTCAAGCGCGCGCTCGACGGTTCCAAGTCGCGCCTAATCGGCCCCAACTGCCCCGGCGTGCTGACGCCCAACGAGTGCAAGATCGGCATCATGCCGGGCAACATCTTCCAGAAGGGCTCGGTCGGTATCGTCTCGCGCTCGGGCACGCTGACGTACGAGGCGGTCAAGCAGACCTCCGACGTGGGCCTCGGCCAGACGACTGCCGTCGGTATCGGCGGTGATCCGGTGAAGGGCACCGAGTTCATCGACGTGCTGGAGCTGTTCCTCTCCGATCCCGAGACCACCTCGATCATCATGATCGGTGAGATCGGCGGCTCGGCCGAGGAAGACGCAGCCGACTTCATCAAGTCGGAGGCCAAGCGCGGCCGCTCCAAGCCGATGGCCGGTTTCATTGCCGGCGTGACGGCGCCGCCGGGTCGGCGCATGGGTCACGCAGGCGCCATCATCTCCGGTGGCAAGGGCAAGGCGTCCGACAAGCTGGAGGCGATGCAATCGGCAGGCATCGCGATTGCGGCCAGCCCGGCAGAGCTGGGGACGACGCTGATGGGTGTCCTAAAAGGTCAACCTCAGCGTGCCAGTGTGGCGGAGTAGAAAGCGTGTGCCCCGGCACACATATATTTGCTTGGTGCGGGCGGGCTGACCTTTGATTTTGCCCGTGCCTGAAGATGTGCAGGCAGAAATCCTCTCGTTTGGAACGAGCCCCTCCCATGTCGCGCCAACCCCTGAACGACCTTTTCCTTCGCACCTCATTCCTCGACGGCGCCAATGCGGCCTACGTCGAGGCGATGCAGGAAGAGTATGAGCGCAACCCCGGCGCAGTCACCGACGAGTGGCGCCACTTCTTTCAGAGCCTGCAGGAGGACCGCGACGGTCCCATCGGCGATGAGCGCGGCCCGACGTGGGGCGTGCCGCTGCAGGAGCTGGAGACGAACGGCGAGCTGATCGAGGCGCTTACCGGCGACTATGCGCCGACCGAGCGGGCGCTGCGCGACAACCTGCAGGCCCGCGCCCATCAGATGGGCTACGACATGTCGCCGGCGGCCTCGCTGCGCGCCATCCAGGATTCGATCCGCGCCTTGATGCTCATCCGCGCCTATCGCGTGATGGGTCACCTGGCGGCGGACCTCGATCCGCTGGGCCTCGCCGACCGCAAGGTGCATCGCGAGCTCAAGCCCGAGACCTACGGCTTCACCGAGGCCGATCTCGACCGCCCGATCTTCATCGACCACGTCCTCGGGCTCGAGACGGCGAGCATGCGCCAGATTTTGCGCATCCTGCGCCGGACCTACTGCCGGCACATCGGCGTGCAGTTCATGCACATCACGAGCCCGGCCCAGAAGGCCTGGATCCAGGACCGCATCGAGGGCGAGGAGAAGGACATCCGCTTCACGCCCGAAGGTCGCCGCGCGATCCTGTCGAAGCTGATCGAGACGGAGACCTTCGAGAAGTTCTGCGAGGTCAAGTACACCGGCACCAAGCGCTTCGGCATCGACGGCGCGGAGGCGATGGTTCCGGCGTTGGAGCAGATCATCAAGCGCGGCGGCCAGCTCGGCGTCAAAGAGATCGTCATCGGCATGGCACATCGCGGCCGCTTGAACGTTCTCGCCAACGTGATGGCGAAGCCCTACCGCGCGATCTTCAACGAGTTCAAGGGCGGCTCCTGGAAGCCCGACGAGGTCGAAGGTTCCGGCGACGTCAAATATCACCTGGGCGCTTCCTCCGACCGCGCCTTCGATTCCAACAACGTTCACCTGTCGCTGACCGCCAACCCCTCGCACCTGGAGATCGTCGATCCGGTGGTGCTCGGTAAGGTGCGCGCCAAGCAGGACCAGCGCGGCTGCGCGCCGGGCGAGCGTACGCCGGTGCTGCCGCTGCTCCTGCACGGCGACGCCGCCTTTGCGGGCCAGGGCGTGGTGGCGGAATGCTTCGGCCTGTCCGGCCTCAAAGGCCATCGCACTGGCGGCGCCATCCACTTCATCATCAACAACCAGATCGGCTTCACCACCAATCCGCGATACTCGCGCTCCTCGCCCTATTGCTCGGATGTGGCGCGCATGATCGAGGCGCCGATCTTCCACGTGAACGGCGACAATCCGGAAGCGGTGGTGCACGTCGCCAAGATTGCGACCGAGTTCCGCCAGAAGTTCCAGAAGCCCGTCGTCATCGACATGTTCTGCTACCGGCGCTACGGCCACAACGAGGCCGATGAGCCGATGTTCACGCAGCCCTTGATGTACAAGAAGATCAAGGCGCACCCGACGGTGAACGACATCTACTCCAAGCGCCTCGCCGAGGAAGGCGTGGTGTCGCTGGAGGAGTCGGAGGGTATCAAGGCCAAATTTCGCTCCCAGCTCGACGAGGAGTTCGCGGTCGCCGATACCTACAAGCCCAACAAGGCGGACTGGCTCGACGGCCGCTGGTCGGGCATGGCGCGCGCGAGCGACGACGATCGGCGCGGCGTCACCGGCGTCGCCATCGACCGGTTGAAAACGATCGGCCGGCGCCTCACCAGCATCCCGCCCGGCTTCAACGTGCACAAAGCCGTTGCCCGCCTGCTCGATCGCCGCCGCCAAATGATCGAGACCGGCGAAGGCATCGACTGGTCGATGGGCGAGCATCTGGCTTTCGGCGCGCTGCTGACCGAAGGCTATCCGGTGCGCCTGTCGGGCCAGGATTCGGAGCGCGGAACCTTCTCGCAGCGCCATTCGGTGCTGATCGACCAGGAGACCGAGCGCCGCTGGACGCCGCTGCGCCACGTCGCCAACGATCAGGCGAACTTCGAGGTCATCAACTCGATGCTCTCGGAAGAGGCCGTGCTTGGCTTCGAGTACGGCTACTCGCTCGCCGAGCCCAAGTGCCTCACCCTATGGGAAGCGCAGTTCGGCGACTTCGCCAACGGCGCCCAGGTCGTGTTCGACCAGTTCATCTCCTCGGGCGAGCGCAAGTGGCTCAGGATGTCGGGGCTCGTCTGTTTGCTTCCGCACGGCTACGAGGGCCAGGGACCGGAGCATTCATCCGCGCGCCTCGAACGCTTCCTGCAGCTTTGCGCGGAAGACAACTGGCAGGTCGCGAACTGCTCCACGCCCGCCAACTACTTCCATATCCTGCGGCGCCAGCTTCATCGCGAGTTCCGCAAGCCCTTGATCCTGATGACGCCGAAGTCGCTCCTGCGCCACAAGCGCGTCGTCTCGAAGCTGGAGGAAATGGGCCCGGATACGAGCTTCCATCGCATTTTGTGGGATGACGCGGAAAAGCCCGACGAGCAGAATATCAAACTGGTGCCTGACGACCAGATCAAGCGCGTCGTGATGTGCTCGGGCAAGGTCTACTACGACCTCTACGAAGCGCGCGAGGCGGCCGGCATCAACGACGTCTACCTGCTGCGCGTGGAGCAGCTCTATCCGTTCCCCGCGCGCGCGCTGATGAACGAGCTTGGCCGCTTCAAGCAGGCCGACATGGTCTGGTGCCAGGAGGAGCCCAAGAACATGGGCGCCTGGAGCTTCATCGAGCCCAACATCGAGTGGGTGCTGGAGCGCATCGATGCGCGCGTGAAGCGGCCGAGCTATGCGGGCCGTGCGGCGACCGCAGCGACGGCGACCGGCCTGATGTCGCGGCATCTGAACGAGCAGCATGCACTGGTGAACGAGGCGCTCACGGGCTCGCCCGGCGAGTAGGACGCGCAGTGGCGCGGGAGTCTACAATGGACACTTGCAAGAGCCTGGTCGGAAGAACCGGCGCGACGAGGTGAGGATCAAATGACGACCGAAATTCGAGTGCCAGCCCTGGGTGAAAGCGTCACCGAGGCCATCGTCGGCAAGTGGTTCAAGAACGCAGGCGACCACGTCGAGGTGGATGAGCCGCTGGTCGAGCTCGAGACTGACAAGGTAACCGTCGAGGTTCCCGCGCCGGTCGCCGGCGTGCTCGGTGAGATCGTGGTGCAGGAAGGCGCCACCGTCGAGGTCGGCGCGATCCTCGGTGCGATCAGCAACGGTGGTGCCGTCGCTTCCCCCGCGCCTGCAGCCAAGCCTGCGGAGGCGCCGCCGGCGCCGGCCGCAGAGGCTCCGGCACCGGCTGCCGCGAAGCCGGCTCAGCCGATGGCGAATGGCAGCGACATGCCGCCGAGCCCGGCCGCGCGCAAGAAGCTCGAAGAAGTCGGCATGGACGCGAGCGAGGTCGCAGGCTCGGGCAAGCGCGGCCAGGTTCTGAAGCAGGACGTGCCGGACCAGAAGCCGGCAGCTGCTCCCGCTCCGTCTGCCGCAGCCGCTCCTGCCGCCGCGTCCGCACCGGCTCCCAAATCGCAGGCTGTCGCCGCGGTGGCGCCGCTGCCGATCCCGGCGCAGAGCCTGCGCCTGCCGTCGGCCTCCAACGACGCCGCGCGCGAGGTGCGCGTGCGTATGACCAAGCTGCGCCAGACGATCGCCAACCGTTTGAAGGACGCTCAGAACACCGCCGCGATGCTAACGACGTTCAACGACGTCGACATGAGCGCGGTGATGAAGATCCGCAACGAGTACAAGGATCTGTTCTTGAAGCGCCACGGCGTGAAGCTCGGCTTCATGGGCTTCTTCGTCAAAGCCTGCCTGCAGGCGCTCAGAGAGATCCCCGCCGTCAACGCCGAGATCGACGGCAACGAAATCATCTACAAGAATTATTATCACATCGGTGTGGCCGTCGGGACCGACCGCGGACTCGTCGTTCCGGTCGTGCGCGAAGCCGATCGCATGTCGCTTGCCGAGATCGAAGCGCAGATCACCGACTTCGGAAAGCGTGCGCGTGAAGGAAAGCTTGGCATTGAGGATATGCAGGGGGGCACCTTCACGATTACCAACGGCGGCGTCTACGGTTCGCTTATGTCAACGCCGATCCTAAATGCCCCGCAGTCCGGCATTCTCGGTATGCATCGCATCGAGGAGCGCCCCGTCGTCGTCGACGGCCAGGTGGTCGCGCGACCGATGATGTATCTGGCGCTGAGCTACGACCATCGCATCGTCGACGGCAAGGAGGCCGTCGCCTTCCTCGTTCGAGTCAAGGAGTGTCTCGAGGACCCGCAACGGTTTATCCTGGAGCTTTGAGGCCTTTGGCCTTCTGGCTTTTGGATAAACGGAGGGTGCCATTTCTGCGGCGATCGAGGTGTATCTCACCGTCAAGAACGGGCTCGAGGCGATTGATTTTTACAAGAAGGCCTTCGGAGCGCAGGTCGTGTATCAGGAGCTGACCGAGGACGGAACCAAGGTCCAGCATGCTGCCTTGTCGGCATTTGGCGGGCACTTCATGTTGTCCGATCATTTCCCCGACTTCGTCACCGACGTGGCGCCGCGCGCCGCCGACGGACAGGCCAGCATCACCATTCAGATCAATTTGAACTCGCCGCTCGAGGTGGACGGCGCGATCGCGCGTGCGCAAGGCGCAGGCGCGACCGTGACGATGCAGCCGAGCGATACGTTCTGGGTCATGCGCTACGGCAGGCTCAGAGATCCCTATGGCTACGTCTGGGCGTTCGGCGCACCGCTGCCGCTCGAAGGATGAAGGAAAGAGAACTTTGAGCAGCTTCGATCTCATTGTCATCGGAACAGGCCCCGGCGGCTATGTCTGCGCGATCCGCGCTGCTCAGCTCGGCATGAAGGTCGCCGTCGTCGAGAAGCGCGCGACGCACGGCGGCACCTGCCTCAACGTGGGATGCATTCCCTCCAAGGCGCTGCTGCACGCCTCGGAGCTTTACGAGGAGGCGAGCCACTCGCTGGGCGCGATGGGCATCGAGGTCGAGCCCAAGCTCGATCTTGAGAAGATGATGGCCTTCAAGGCCGACGGCGTGAAAGGCAACACCGAGGGCGTCGCCTTCCTCCTGCGCAAAAACAAAATCGACCACTTCCACGGCACGGGTCGCATCCTCGGGCCGGGCAAGGTCGAGGTCACGTTCATGAACGGCGAGAAGCAGGAGCTGGACGCCAAGTCGATCGTGATCGCCACCGGCTCTGCGGTCGCGCAGCTCCCCGGCCTCGACATCGACGAGAAGACGGTCGTTTCCTCGACGGGTGCCTTGTCGCTGCCGAGCGTGCCCGCGCGCATGCTGGTCGTCGGCGCCGGCGTGATCGGGCTGGAGCTCGGCTCGGTGTGGCGGCGTCTCGGCGCGCAGGTCACCGTGGTCGAGTTTCTCGACCGCATCTTGCCGGGCCTCGACGCCGAGGTCGGCCGCCAGATGCAGAAGCTCCTGACCAAGCAGGGCATGAGCTTCAAGCTCGGACACAAGGTCACCGGCATCGACAAGAAGAACGGCTCGATGCTGTCGGTCGCCATCGCGCCGGCCAAGGACGGCGGCGCACCCGAGACGATCGAGACCGACGTGGTGCTGGTTGCGATCGGGCGCGTGCCCTACACCGAGGACCTGGGGCTTTCGGACATCGGCATGGCGCTCGACAATCGCGGCCGTGTCGTCATCGACGAGCACTTCAAGACCAACGTTCCGGGCGTCTATGCGATCGGCGACGTCGTGGCGGGGCCGATGCTGGCGCACAAGGCCGAGGACGAGGGCGTAGCGGTCGCCGAGATCATCGCCGGCCAGGCCGGGCACGTGAACTACGACGTCATTCCGAACGTGGTCTACACGTATCCGGAGGTGGCGAGCGTCGGGAAGACGGAAGAAGAGCTGAAAGCCGCCGGCGTTGCATACAACTCGGGCAAGTTCCCGTTCACCGCCAACGGCCGCGCCAAGGCCAACCGTCAAACCGAGGGCTTCGTGAAGGTGCTGGCGGACGCCGCCACCGACCGCATCCTGGGCGTGCACATCATCGGCCCCAATGCGTCGGAGATGATCGCGGAGGCGGCGGTGATCATGGAGTTCGGCGGCTCGGCGGAGGATCTGGCGCGCACCTGTCACGCGCATCCCACGCTCACCGAGGCGGTGAAGGAAGCAGCGCTCGCCGTCGACAAGCGCGCCATTCATATGTGATCGACGGCTGCACGCACCTTCGAGCGCGTGCTTGCTGAAACTTGCGTAGATCCCGCTCCTGCGTCGCCAGGCGCCCCATGACCACATTGCGTCCTGGTGTTTGGAACGCGGCAGCGAGCGCTGTACACATATATTCAAAATCGTGTACAACGGCAGCTATACACAGTTATTAGAAAATGTGTATAGCAGGTCAATGAAAGCAATCCCCTTAAGTTTGATGACCCTTTATGCCGATCTTTCGCAACGACTAGCGTTGCAAGAGACACGGCCTGGATCCATCTCCACGAAAACCACCAAGGGCAAGAAATACCTATATGCCGTGCACAAGGACGGGCAAGCCCGCGTGCAGCGGTACTTGGGACCTGTCGACGACGACGAGGCGAAGGCGGAAGCCGAGAGAATACGTCGCGCGGAAGCTGAGGCAAAGGAGCTTCGAAGTCTTGTTTCAACACTCAAGCAAGCAAGAATACCTGCGCCGACTCTAGTGCAGGGGCGCATACTGGAAGTCGTTGCCAATGCAGGACTATTTGAGCGCGGCCTGACGCTCGTCGGGACGGTAGCTTATCAAACGTATGCGTGCGTGATCGGCGCATACTTGGGCGCATCCGCATACGCTACCAATGGTATTGATTTTTCTGTTGCTGAATTTGTAGCCGGGGAAGGCCAAGCGGACATTGGATCCATACTCAAGCGTGCCGATCCAAAGTTCGAGCCGCATTGGCATGCAAACGACAAACTACCTCGGATATTCAAGACGCCGACCATTCTAGTTGACGTCATCACGAGTTTTGGGCGAGGGCGCAAGTCGCCAATCTTGCTCAAAGAGCTTGGATGTTCGGCCGCCGCGTTGGCGTACCAGGAATACCTCGTGGAGGATACGATTGACGTCGTAGCGTTATATGGCAGGGGAGTGTTGGTAAGAGTGCCTAGACCCGTAAGATTTGCACTCCACAAACTGCTGGTGGCCCAACATCGCGGCCCGACAGAACGCGCGAAGCGACAGAAGGACCTTCGCCAAGCCAGAGAACTCTTGGACATATTGATAGAGATTGATGAGGCTACGTTTCAAGACAGCCTGGATGACGCTAGGGCGCGCGGTAAGAGTTGGAAAACTGCGATAAACGCTTCACTACGAGAGATGGGACGCGATGCGCGGCAAGGGCATCTGCCGCTCCCGACAAAGGCAAGCTCGCAACCCGCCAACGAAAAATCCCCAAGAGTGAGATGAGGGGACCCGCCAGGGCCGAGCGAGCATTTGCAGCCTGATGGGAATGGGCTGCAGGGCTCACTCCACCGCGGTGACGGTGTAGCCTTGCTTGCGCAGGATCGCGACGAGGCCGTCATCGCCGGGCAGATGCAGGGCGCCGACGGCGATGAACGCGCCGCCATCCTCCAGCAGCGGCTCGGCCGCCTTGCTCATGCGCTCGTTGCGCTCGGTCAGGAGCTTCTCCTGGAAGCCCGCGAAGGCGTCATCGCCGATGCCGACCGTACGCGCCATGGCGATCTGGAACGGCAAAGCGGCTGCGATCTTGCGGTCGAGATAGAGCCTAACCAACGTCTCCATCATGTCGTTGGTGCGATCGGCGAATTTCAGGCTCGCGCGCAGCATCTTGAGCTGCTGCTCCTCGGGCACGCTGGCGAGCGCTTTGAGCTGCTGGTCCATCGTCTCCAGACCGACGACCTTGGCGCCGTGCGCCTTGCCCTTCTCCGCGATCAGCATGTCGAGCACGCGCGCGCCCGCCTGCATCTTCGTGCGCTCGCAGTCCGACACCGACATGATCATGGTGACGATCCACGGCTTGAACAGCGAGGCCAGATCGGCGGGCATGCCGGAGCGGGTGACGATCTGCTTGACCGTCTGGTACTCGGTCTCCGACAGCAGGCCGTCGAGGCGGCGCCCGTCGGTGAACATCACCAGCGGCGCGGATTTGGCCAGCATCGATGCGGTTGCCTGATCGGAGATGTCGGCGACCTCGAGCGCGACCGTCTTCGCCTTGTCGAGCGCGGCCTCCACGGCCGGCGACAGCTTGGTGACGCGCTTGTCCGTCAGGTGGACGGTGCCGAACAGATAGGAGGCCGGCTTGCCGTCTTTCTCGATCTTCCACAGGATCGCGTCCGCATTGGGCGTCGCGGCGGCCTGTGCCATGACCTTCTCGTAGGTGTCGGGACTGGAGGCCTGCACCTCGGCAAGCATGTCCTGACCCTGACAGGTATCGGCTTTCTTCTTGTCGTCCGCCGCCCAGGCGCCAGAACCCGCGGTGAGCGCAGCGAGCGCAACGGCTGCCGCGACGACGCGATTGACCAAGCCCAAACGCATAGAAAAGACCTCGGAATTGCCTCTAGGAACGAGCGAGCACGTCGCTTCAGCATGGCGTTCCGGCGAAAAAAAGGGGCAAAATTAGGTCAAGGTTGCCGGGCCTTGGTTAAGGCGTTGAATTTGCAACCTTTCAGGATCTGGGGTGGGCTGCGTCATAAACGGCCAGCAGCCTTTCGCGGTCGACTTCAGTGTAAATCTGGGTGGTCGATAGCGAGGCGTGGCCCAGAAGCTCCTGGATCTGACGGAGGTCGGCGCCGGCGGAGAGAAGGTGGGTCGCGAACGAGTGGCGCAGCGCATGCGGCGTGGCGGTCGCCGGCAGGCCGAGATTGGCGCGCAGGCGCTCCATGGCGAGCTGGATGATGCGCGGCGACAGCGGGCCGCCCTTGGAGCCGCGGAACAGCGCTTCCTCCGGCTCGAGCGGATAGGGGCACAGCTCCACGTAGCGGGCGACCCCATCGCGGATGACGGGCAGCATGGGCACGAGCCGCTCCTTGCCGCCCTTGCCCTTGATGCGCAGCACATCGCGGTCGCCGATGGGCGCATCCTTGGCCTTGAGGCCAAGGGCCTCGGATATACGCAGGCCCGCGCCATAGAGCAGAAGCAAAACGGCGGCATCGCGGGCTATCACCCAGTCGACCTCGGCGCCGGGACCGGCGGCGACCACGTCGGCGGCGCGGTCGACGGTGAGCGGCTTGGGCACCGAATGGGGCACCTTCGGGCTCGCCACCTGCAGCACCGCGCGGTTCTTGATCAGCTCCTCGGCTTCGAGCCAGCGGAAGAGCTGGCGCAGCGCCGACAGCGTGCGCGCAAGCGAACGGCTTTGCGTGCCGGTGCGCCGTCTGGAGGCGAGGAAGGAGCGGAAGGTCTTGGTGTCCAGGCGCGCAAGATCGGCGAGGCACGGGGTGTGCCCCAGGTGGTGGCTGAGGAAGCCCAGGAACTGGCGTACGTCGCGGGCGTAAGCCTCCAGCGTCTTCTCCGCAGCCGCGCGCTCGTGGCGGAGATGGGCCAGCCAATTGCCGAGCGCACGGTCGAGGTCGGCGCTCAGAGGTAGCTCTTGGGGCAGCTCTGGGCTTTCGGAGGGTGACGGCACGTCATTTTTCCCGGTTGGAAGCAACGCCTAAGCCTCGTGCCTTTATGCTTACCCGATTCTTAAGCTAGCCGTTGTCTGCCCCGGACAGGGGTCGACGCGCGAGCGCAACGGTCTAAGGTGGCGGCATGGCTTATGAACGAGACGGCCGGCGCGTTTGGCGCCCTCTACGCCGCGAGGGCCGTAGCGTGCCGCTCATCAGGCGCGCACTCCTTCTCCTCCTTGCCCTTGTCGGCATGGCCGGACTGCTTGTGGCACCGAGCCTGCTGGCCAACGCCCAGGGGCTCGCCTCCAAGGATCGAACCGCGCTTCTGGTGACGATCGATGGCGCCATCGGGCCGGCGAGCGCGCGCTATGTGGAGCAGGCGATCCAGCAGGCCCAGCAGGACAGCGCGGTCGAACTCGTCATCCTGCGCATGAACACGCCGGGCGGGCTCGTCGACAGCATGCGCGAGATGATCGCCTCGATCATCGCCTCGCGGGTGCCGGTCGTTGGCTACGTGGCGCCCTCTGGCGCGCGTGCGGCAAGCGCCGGCACCTACATTCTCTATGCCACCAACATCGCGGCGATGGCGCCGGGCACCAATGTCGGCGCGGCGACGCCGATTTCGCTCGGCATGCCGGGGCTCGGCGGCGGCGAGGAGGAAAAGAAGAAGGACGGCGGCAAGGACGCCGACGAGCTGGCGCCAGCCGATCCGGGCAAGGCCAAGGCGGTGAACGATGCGGTGGCCTTCATCCGTAGCCTGGCGGAGTTGCGCGGGCGCAATGTCGAGTGGGCCGAGGATGCCGTGCGCAAGGCGGTCAGCATCTCGGCCAACGAGGCGCTGCGGCTCGGCGTCATCGATCTCATCGCGCCCGACGTTGAGGCCCTGCTCGCCGGCATCGACGGCTTCAAGGTCACCAACGGCAAGACCGAGCAGACGCTCGACACCAAGGGCCTCATCGTGCGCGCGGTCGAGCCCGACACGCTCACCGAGATCTTGAACATCCTGACCGATCCCAACGTGGCGCTGATCCTGATGATGATCGGCGTCTACGGCCTCATCTTCGAGTTCGCGACGCCGGGAAGCTTCGGGCCGGGCATCATCGGTGCGGTCTGCCTTATCCTCGGCCTCTATGCGCTGAACCAGCTCCCCTTCAACTACGCCGGCCTGGCACTCTTGCTGGTGGGCATCGCGTTCATGGTCGCCGAGGCGTTCACGCCGACTTTCGGCGTGCTCGGAATTGGCGGCCTCGTCGCATTCGTCCTAGGCGCCGCCTTCCTCATCGATTCCGACGTGCCCGCCTACCAGCTCTCCTGGACGGTGATCGCGGGGACCGCGATCGCGAGCGGACTCATGCTCTCGCTGCTGCTCGGCTACGTCTGGCGCACGCTGCGCCGTCCAGTTGCGGGCGGACAGATGGGGCTCGTGGGCCATACCGGCCGGGTGATGGACTGGTCGGGCAACACCGGCCACGTCTTCGTGCACGGCGAGCGCTGGGCAGCGATTTCGCACGACCCGCTTCAGGAGGGACAGACGGTGACGGTCCAGAGCCTCAGCGGCCTGATGCTGACCGTCGCAAAGAGCCAAGCGCAAAGCGCAATTCAACCGCTCCAGGATTGAGGAGTTTGATCCCATGTCCGTCGACGTCAATTTTGCCTTCATGCTGGTTCTCGGCCTTTTCGCGCTCTACATCGTGGCGCAGGCCATCCGCATTTTCCGCGAGTACGAACGCGGCGTCGTCTTCACGCTCGGACGCTACACGAGCACGATCGGCCCGGGCCTGGCGTTCGTGATCCCGATCGTGCAGCAGGTGGTGCGTGTCGATCTGCGCGTGCGCGTGGAGGACGTGCCGACCCAGGACGTGATCTCGCGCGACAACGTCTCGGTGAAGGTCAACGCGGTGATCTACTATCGCGTCGTCGATCCCTCGCGCGCGACCATCAACATCGAGGACTACGAGGAGGCGACGAGCCAGCTTGCGCAGACGACGCTGCGCTCCGTGCTCGGCAAGCACGAGCTCGACGAGATGCTGGCCGAGCGCGAGAAGCTCAATGCCGACATCCAGGAGATCCTCGATCAGCAGACCGACCCGTGGGGCGTCAAGGTCGCTAACGTCGAGATCAAGCACGTGGACATCGACGAGAGCATGGTGCGCGCGATCGCCAAGCAGGCGGAGGCCGAGCGCTACCGGCGCGCCAAGATCATCAACGCCGAGGGCGAGCAGCAGGCCGCGCAGAAGCTGGTGGAAGCCGGCAAGGCATTGTCGGAATCGGAAAACGCGATGCTGCTGCGCTACTTCGGGACCCTGCACGACATCGCGGGCAGCCGGACCTCGACCATCGTGCTTCCGGTCCCCATGGATCTGTTCTCAAAGCTCAAGGGATAGCCTGCCGCTCAGCTCCATTCGCACCACCTTTGCGGAGAACGCATAGGTGGATGAAAAGCTGTGCATCTAAGGAGGCACCCATCAGGCCGACGCCCTGAAAAGCCGCGGTTTCAGGGCATAACTTGAGTCGTAGTTTTTTCGAACGAATGTGCAACCTGTCCAAAAGGAGAGTTGGAAGCGGCGACGCGTGAGAGGGATGATTGCGGACCACCGCAGTTGAAGAGGACTCCCATGCTAGTCTCCGATCTCTTGAAGATTAAGGGGCACAGCACGATGACCGTGCGCCCCACGGAATCGATCCAAGCATTTTCCGCACGTCTCAAACTCGAGCGTGTCGGAGCGATGCCGGTGAGCGACGACGGAAAGATGCTCGTCGGCATCATCTCGGAGCGCGATGTGGCCCACGGTTTCGCGACCCACGGCGGCGCGCTGGTTAACATGAAGGTTTCGGACTTGATGACGTCTGGTGTCATCACATGCGCACCGGGCGATACGATCATGCAGGTCGCCAGGCTGATGGGGAAGCGGCGCATTCGCCATCTTCCAGTAGTCGAGCACGGCCAGCTTGTGGGCCTTGTCAGCATCGGTGACGTGCTCAACCACCGCCTCGGCGAGATGGAGCTCGAAGCCGACGTGCTACGCGATCTCGCGATTGTAAGAGGCTAGGCCCGCAATGGCGTCGGTCAAGGACTTGGCACGCGACCGGACCTAGACCGTCGTGCTGCCGATCCCGATGGATCTGCTCTTCCAGCTCAGGGGCTCTTGAGGCCGCTCCACCGACCGTCGGGGCGGCCTGGCCATGGCGCAATAAACTATGCTGCGGCGTTCGCGTTGTGGCTCGTTCACCCCCGGCTAGAATGTCCGCAATTTTGAGGCTCGAGGGTAAGCGAGCCAATTGCGAGCGAGGCGGTTTTTGAGCCTCGCGCGGAAATATTCGGGGGCGGCGTTTCGGCATGACCATGGGTATGGACGTCAAGCAGGCAGCGCGCAGATTTGCTGCAACGATCCTGGCCTCTCTGCCAAAGGGGCTTTTCACCGACACGCAGTTCTTCGAGCTCTACCAGTCGCGTGGATGGCACGCGACGCCGGTCCATTTCTACCTGCCCATCCCCGACACGTCGGAGTTGTCGGAACGTCACTGGGAAGCGCCCTCGCGCATGGTCGGCATCGACGACAACATCGACGCGCAGTGCGCGCTGCTCGCAGGCTTTGCGAGGTCGGGCTATCTCGGCGAGTACGAGCGGATCGTCGAAGCTGCCGCCGGCGGCACGCACCTAAACTCGGGTCAGTTCGGCGGGATGGACGGTGCGATTCTCTACGCAATGGTCAGGAACTACAAGCCGGGGCGGATCGTCGAGATCGGCTCGGGCCAATCGACGCTGATTGCGCTCAAGGCCTTGGAGCGCAACGGTGCGGAGAACCGGGCGGGCACGCTCACCGCGATCGAGCCGTTCCCGCAGGACTTCTTGAAGAGGGCCTTGCGCGAGGGTGACGAGCTGATCGTCGAGAAGGTCCAGAACGTTCCGATGGAGACGTTCGAGCGCCTCGCCGACAACGACATCCTGTTCATCGATTCAACCCACGTCGCCAAGATCGGCAGCGACGTGCTCTACGAGATCAACGAGATCCTTCCGCGCCTCAAGGAGGGGGTGATCGTGCACGTGCACGATATCTTTCTGCCCTACGAGTATCCGCGCGAATGGGTGATGAACCGCCATGTGTTCTGGAACGAGCAGTATCTCGTCCAGGCCTTTCTGGCGTTCAACAAAGCGTTCCAGATCACCTACTCGGCCGGGTTGATGCGGCAGATGAGGCCGGAACAGCTTGCCGGTGAGTTCGCCTACTTCGATCGCGCGCAGCCGCAAGCGGGAAGCCTCTGGATCCGGCGCGTCGGCTAGCTATTCCGCGTCCTCGTGCGGCGGCAGCACCGAGGTGGCGCGCAGGCGGGCTTCGAGCGCATCGATGCGCTCGAGCAATTGCAGCGCCAGCGCGATCCCCGGCAGGTTGACGCCCAGATCGTGTTGCAGACGGCGCGCTTTCTGGATGCGCACGATGGTGGTGGAGGCGAAGCGCCACTGCGGGCCTTGCGGGCCGACCGGCTCGATCACGCCGTGCTCGACCAGCTCGATCACCCAGTCGGCATGCACGCGGCATGCGCGCGTCAACTCCGCGAGCGTGATCTCCCGGGCGTCCTCTAGGATTTCGGCGTCGGTCGGCTCTGGTTGCTTGGCTGGCATCGCTTTCACTCCCAGTCTCTCAAACGCCAAGTCCGCTGCGCGGATTGAACGCCAACTCGCGCTCCATCTGCTGATAGAGCTCCTTGGCCTTGTCGCTGTCGGCCGGCGGCAGCACGATCTTTAGCACGGCGAACAGATCGCCGGGCGGCTTGCCCGGAATGCCACGACCTTTGAGGCGCATGGTGCGCCCGGCTGCCGAGTTCGGCGGGATCTTGAGCATGACGGCGCCTTCGGGCGTCGGCGCCTTGACGCTGGCGCCGAGGGCGGCTTCCCAGGGTGCCACCGGCAGATCGAGATAAACGTCCTTGCCTTCGACCCGGTAGACCGGATCGGGCGCGAAGCGGACCTCCAGATAAAGATCGCCGGGCTGGCCCTTACCCATGCCGGGCGCGCCCTGGCCGGCGAGGCGGATGTGCTGGCCCTCGCGCACGCCCTTGGGAATGGTGACGTTCAAGGTGCGGTCCTTGACGACGACGTGGCCGTGCTCGTCGACCTCGGGGAAGCGCAGCGTCATCTGGCGTTTGGCGCCCTCATAGGCGTCCTTGAGATCGATCTCGACCTTGGCGTGATGATCTTGGCCCTGTGCGTGGAACTCGCGGCGGGAAAAGCCGCCATGGCCCGCGCCGTGACCGGCATCGCCGCCGAAGCCAGCGCCGGCGCGGCCCCCGCGCATACCGCCGAACATCTTCTCGAAGAAATCCGAGAACTGCGAGGCGTCGGCCTGCGTGTAGCCGCCGCCGGAGAATTCGAAGCCCGCGTCCCAGTTGGGCGGTGGGCGGAACTCCTGGCCCTGCTGCCAGTTGGCACCGAGCTCGTTATAGGCGGCGCGCTTCTCGGGGTCCTTCAGGACCTCGTAGGCCTCGCCCGCGTCCTTGAATTTGGCTTCCGCGCCCTCTTCCTTGTTGACGTCGGGATGATAGGTGCGCGCCATCTTGCGGTAGGCGCGCTTGATCTCGTCCTGGGTGGCGTCTCGCTCGACGCCGAGGATCTTGTAGTAGTCCTTGTATTCCATGAGGCGAGGGGTCTCTGAGGGCTGGGGCCGGGCCAATGTAGCGGCGTTCTGCTGGCACCCGGTTAATCCGTGGTATCGGCAAGCAATATTGGGACGCAGAGGCCAAATCGAAAGGCGTGGCGGCAGCCCTTGGCTCGCCGCAGCGGGGGTCTACATCTAGCATCGACGACCGATTCGGCCCCATTTGCCGATAGTCGTCGTTGGAGGTCCGTTGTCTCATCAGTCTGCAAGCTTGCTCGACCAGTTGGAGCCGGAGGCGCGCGCGACGGGTGAGTGCGTGCCGGTTCTGATGACGGTCGCGCTCGATCAGACCTACGACTATCTGGTGCCCGAGGGCATCGAGCTGGAGCCGGGCTGCTTTGTGCTCGTGCCGTTTGGCCCGCAAACCCGTATCGGCGTCGTCTGGGATGCGCCAGCGGGCGCGACCGGAAAGCCGGTCGATCCCAAGAAGATGAAGAACGTGGTCGAGCGGCTCGACGTGCCGCCGCTGCCGCTCATATCGCTACGGTTCGCCGAGTGGATCGCGCGCTACACGCTGGCGCCGCTGGGCATGGTCGTGCGCATGATGATGAGCGCGCGCGCCGTGTTCGAGCCGACAAAGCCGCGCTTCGGCGTGACGCTGGTCGAAGGCGCCTCCGAGCCGCCGCGCATGACGCCAGCGCGCAAGAAAGCGCTCGAGGTGGCCGGCGACGGTGCCATTCGCCCCAAGTCGGCGCTCGCTTCGGAAGCTGGATGCTCCACCGGCGTGATCGATGGGCTCGTTACTGCAGGATGTCTCGTCGAGGTGGCGATCCCGGAGAAGCGCGCAGCCCAGCCCGATCCCAAGCATCGCGTCACCGAGTTCACGCCCGAGCAGGCTGAAGCCGTGCACGCGCTGCAATCGGCGGTGGACGCGGGGAATTTCAACGTGTCGCTGGTCGACGGCGTCACCGGATCGGGCAAGACGGAGGTCTATTTCGAGGCGGTGGCACGCACGTTGGAGCGCGGGCTGCAGGCCGTGATCATGCTACCGGAGATCGCGCTCACCGATCAGTTCATGCGCCGGTTCCACGCGCGCTTTGGATGCGCGCCGGTGGAATGGCACTCGGCGCTTTCCGGCCCCGAGCGCGGGCGCGTGTGGCGTGCGGCGGCGACGGGGGAAGCGCGCGTCGTCGTGGGTGCGCGCTCGGCGCTGTTCCTTCCTTACAAGGAGTTGGGCCTCATCATCGTCGACGAGGAGCACGACCCCGGCTTCAAGCAGGACGACCGTGTGCACTATCAGGCACGCGACATGTCGGTGGTTCGCGGGTCGCTCGGCGGCTTTCCCGTCGTTCTGGCTTCCGCGACGCCGTCGATCGAAAGCCAGGTCAACGCGCGCACCGGCCGCTATCGCCACGTGGTGCTGCCGGGGCGGTATTCGGGCGCATCACTGCCCGAGATCACGGCGATCGATTTGCGCCAGAACCCGCCCGAGAAAGGCCGGTGGCTGTCGCCGCTGCTGATCGATGCGGTCGCCGAGACGCTGGCGGCCAAGCAGCAGTCGTTGTTGTTCCTGAACCGGCGGGGCTATGCGCCGCTGACGCTGTGCCGGGCCTGCGGCCATCGCCTCGAATGCCCGCAGTGCACCGCCTGGCTGGTCGAGCACCGGTTTCGCGGCCGCCTGCACTGCCATCACTGCGGTTTCTCGATCCCAATGCCGGAAAAGTGCCCCAAATGCGGGGAGGAAGGCTCGCTCGTCGCCTGCGGACCCGGCGTGGAGCGGGTCGCCGAGGAGGTAGCCGAGCGCTTCCCCGAGGCGCGGCTAGCGCTTTTGTCGTCGGACCTGATTCCGGGCATCGTCGAGATGCGGGAGGTGATCCGCGAGATCGAGGCCGGCGGTATCGACATCATCATCGGCACCCAGATCGTGGCCAAGGGCCACCATTTCCCGCTGCTGGCGACAGTCGGCATCGTCGACGGCGACCTGGGGCTCGCGCTCGGCGCCGATCCGAGGGCGGGCGAGCGCACCTTCCAGCTCCTGCATCAGGTGACGGGACGTGCGGGGCGCGCGCTGGCGGAGGGGCGGGGCTACGTGCAGACCTACAATCCCGAGCACCCGGTGATGGAGGCCATCATCGCGAGCGACCGCGAATTGTTCCTGGAACGCGAAATCGCCATTCGCCGCAAGGGGCTACTGCCGCCGTTCGGCCGGCTGGCGGCGCTGATCGTGTCGGCGCGGGAGAAAGACGTGGCCCAGGGCGTGGCCCGCGATATTGCTCGCAAGGCACCGCCGGCCGAGCGCATCCAGATCCTGGGCCCGGCCGAGGCGCCGTTGTCCGTCATCCGCGGACGCCACCGCTGGCGGCTTTTGGTTAAGGCGCCGCGCGAGATCGACATTCAGGCGTATTTACGGGCCTGGCTCGCGGAAATGCCGCCTCTGAAGGGCGATCTGCGCCTCACCGTCGATATCGACCCCTACAGCTTCCTTTGAGGCAGGCATAGCCAAAAAAAGAAGGGCCGGATCTCCGGGGGGAGAGATCCGGCCGGACTGGCGCGCGAGGAAGGCGCTCAGTCGTAAAGGCAGTAGTTTTCTCCAGGGTTAGAAGGCGTTAGCGACGGGCGGCGTCCGACAGGATGGCGCCGAGGACCAGAGCACCGACACCGATGGCGATGTACTTGCCGGTGTTATCCTTCTTGCGGCGAACCACGTAACGGCGGCCGTGACGATTGTGGTGCTTCTTGTAGCCGCGACGGTCGTTGTAGCCGTAGTGCCTGCCTCCGCGGCCGTCACGCCAGCCATCGGCGTTGGCGGCAGTAGCCATGGGAACCAGAGCGGTGACAGCGATGGCAGCGGCGGTGGTGATCCCGGTGATCTTGCGAGCGATGGTCATTTCATTCCCCTTCCCGGTGCTAATTTTTGGGCCGGTTTCTGTCCGGCGATGAGGCCCATTCAACAGGGGACGCGCTGAATGGGCTCTGAAGGGGCTGTGCAGCTCGCGTTCATGTTTGCGCGGGGTCAGCAAAATGCGGCATTCGAGCCCCAATCCCCCCGTTGAAGGGCTCCTCAGTGCATGTTAGAGAACCGGCCGACGTTGAAAGGGGGGCGCCAGGCTCTGGCATGCTCGCGCCCTCCTTTTTGTGTGATTGATTTCCTCAAAGCGGGGTGAAGGCATCCGGTCTTTGCCGATAGCTCTTGAGGGCGCATGGCGGCCGCCGACGAGAGCGTTTAAACGTGGCAACAGAAAATCCTATGACAGCCGGTGTTGCGGGACGATATGCGTCCGCGCTTTTCGAATTGGCCAATGAGCAGGGGGAGCTCGAAGCCGTCGAGCGTGACCTTGCCACCTTCCAGGCGATGCTCGATCAGAGCGATGATTTGAGACGCCTCGTGAAGAGCCCGGCTTTCGCGGCCGAGGATCAGCAGCGCGCCATGAAGGCGGTGATGGACTGGGCGTCGGTCGGCGCCACCACCTCCAACTTCCTCAACGTGGTCGCTCGCAACCGCCGGCTCTTCGCCGCCGAGGACATGATCAAGAATTACCGCGCCCTTCTCGCTGCCCATCGCGGCGAGACAGTGGCCGAGGTGAAGTCGGCCGTCTCCCTCACCGAGGAGCAGAAGGCCCAGCTCACCGAGACGCTCAAGGCCTCCGTCGGCAAGGACGTGAAGCTCGACGCAACCGTCGATCCTTCGCTACTGGGTGGACTCGTGGTCAAGATCGGCAGCCGGATGTTCGATAGCTCGCTCAAGACCAAGCTCGCGAGCCTGCAGATCGCACTGAAGGGCGCCAACTGACGTAATAGATCCCGGCTGCGGACCTGGTCCGCGGCCGTTTTCATGCAACCGCCGGCACGCGACTGCCGAGCCAGAGAACAAGACGCTTAGGGAAAAAGAGGCAAGTGATGGAAATCCGGGCCGCAGAGATCTCCTCGATCCTCAAAGAGCAGATCAAGAACTTCGGCAAAGAGGCCGAGGTCTCCGAGATCGGTCAGGTGCTGTCGGTCGGTGACGGTATCGCCCGCGTCTACGGCCTCGACAACGTCCAGGCCGGCGAGATGGTCGAGTTCCCCGGTGGCGTCCGCGGCATGGCGCTGAACCTTGAGGCCGACAACGTCGGTGTCGTGATCTTCGGCGACGACCGCGGCATCAAGGAAGGCGACACGGTCAAGCGCACCGGCGCCATCGTCGAGGTTCCCGTCGGCAAGGGCCTGCTTGGCCGCGTCGTGGACGCGCTCGGCAACCCGATCGACGGCAAGGGCCCGATCCAGGGCGAGAAGATGATGCGCGTGGACGTGAAGGCCCCGGGCATCCTGCCGCGCAAGTCCGTGCACGAGCCGATGGCCACCGGCCTCAAGGCCGTCGACGCGCTGATCCCGATCGGCCGCGGCCAGCGCGAGCTGATCATCGGCGACCGTCAGACCGGCAAGACCGCGATCATCCTCGACACTGTCCTCAATCAGAAGGCGATCAACGCGGGCGGCGACGAGTCCGCCAAGCTCTACTGCGTCTACGTCGCCATCGGCCAGAAGCGCTCCACGGTTGCGCAGTTCGTGAAGGTTCTCGAGGAGCGCGGCGCTCTGGAGTACTCGATTATCGTCGCGGCGACCGCGTCCGATCCCGCTCCGCTGCAGTACCTGGCTCCGTTCGCCGGCTGCACCATGGGCGAGTACTTCCGCGACAACGGCATGCACGCCGTGATCGCCTACGACGACCTCACCAAGCAGGCCGTCGCCTACCGCCAGATGTCGCTCCTGCTGCGCCGCCCGCCGGGCCGCGAGGCTTATCCCGGCGACGTGTTCTACCTCCACTCGCGTCTGCTGGAGCGCGCTGCGAAGCTCAACGACGCCCACGGCGCCGGCTCGCTGACCGCGCTGCCCGTCATCGAGACGCAGGCCAACGACGTGTCGGCCTACATTCCCACGAACGTGATCTCCATCACCGACGGCCAGATCTTCCTCGAGACCGACCTCTTCTATCAGGGCATCCGTCCGGCCGTGAACGTCGGTCTGTCGGTGTCGCGCGTCGGCTCCTCGGCACAGACCAAGGCGATGAAGCAGGTCGCCGGCAAGATCAAAGGCGAGCTTGCCCAGTACCGCGAGATGGCCGCGTTCGCGCAGTTCGGCTCCGATCTCGACGCCGCCACCCAGAAGATGCTTGCGCGCGGCGCGCGCCTGACCGAGCTCCTGAAGCAGCCGCAGTTCTCGCCGCTGCAGATGGAGGAGCAGGTGTGCGTGATCTTCGCCGGTACGCGCGGCTATCTCGACAAGATCCCGGTTTCGGCCGTGACCAAATTCGAGGCCGATCTTCTTCGCCTGCTGCGCGATGAGGGCGCCGACATCCTCTCCGCGATCCGCACCGACAAGGCGCTCAAGGAAGAGACCGAGAAGAAGCTGGTGGCGTTCCTCGACAAGTTCTCGGCCGGCTTCAACGCAGAGTAATCGAGCTCCCGCCGTCCCGGAGCCAAGCGCTTCGGGAGCCGGCGGGAAGATGACGGGTTTAGGACGACAAGGAAGGCGCGGCCCCGAATGGCGAGCCTCAAAGATCTAAGAATTCGCATCTCGTCGGTGAAAGCGACGCGTAAGATCACCAAGGCGATGCAGATGGTGGCGGCTGCCAAGCTGCGCCGCGCGCAGGAGGCTGCCACCGCCGCGCGTCCCTATGCCGAGCGCATGGACCAGATGATGGGCAATCTGGGCGCGCGCATCCCCAACAAGCAGGGCGTGTCGCCGCTGCTCGTGGGCACAGGCAAGGACGATGTGCACCTATTGGTCGTCATGACCGGCGAGCGCGGTCTGGCCGGTGGTTTCAACACCAACATCGCCAAGCTCGCGCGCACCCACGCGAATCGGCTGATCGCTCGGGGCAAGACCGTCAAGATGCTGATGGTCGGCCGCAAGGGCGCCGAGGCCCTGAAGCGCGAGTTCGGCAAGCTCTACGTCGACCGCATCGATCTGCGCTCCGTGCGCCAGCTCACCTTCGCGCATGCCGACGATATCGGACAGCGTGTCCGCACCATGTTCGAGGCGGGCGAGTTCGACGTGGCGACGCTGTTCTTCGCGGAATTCAAGTCGGTGATCTCGCAGGTGCCGACGGCGCTGCAGCTCATCCCGGCCAAGCTCCCCGAGGAGACGAAGGAAGAGGTCTCCGGACCGGTCGCCATCCACGACTACGAGCCCAGCGAGGAGGACGTGCTGGGCTACCTCGTGGACCTCAACATTTCGACCCAGATTTTCCGCGGTCTGCTGGAGAATCTCGCCTCGTTCTATGGCGCGCAAATGAGCGCCATGGATTCAGCTACGCGCAACGCCGGCGAGATGATCGACAAGTTGACGCTGACCTACAACCGTACGCGCCAGGCTCAGATCACCAAGGAGCTGATCGAGATCATCTCCGGCGCCGAGGCGATCTAAACCAAGCGACAAACAGAACAGAGTTTGCACGAGAAGGACGAGGAACGGGCAATGACAGGCAAGGTCGGTAAGATTCGCCAGGTGACGGGCGCCGTCGTGGACGTGCAGTTCGACGGTCACCTGCCGGCGATCCTCAACGCGCTCGAGACCGATAATCACGGCACCCGCCTTGTGCTCGAAGTGGCTCAGCACCTGGGTGAGAACACGGTCCGCACCATCGCGATGGACTCCACCGAAGGCCTGGTGCGCGGTCAGCCGGTCACCGACACGGGCAACCCGATCGAGGTTCCCGTCGGCGAGGCGACGCTCGGGCGCATCATGAACGTGGTTGGCGAGCCGGTCGACGAGGCCGGCCCGATCAAGGGTGACGGCGAGCGTCCCATCCACGCGACCGCGCCAAGCTTCCAGGATCAGGCGACGGAAGCGGAGATCCTCGTCACGGGCATCAAGGTCGTGGACCTGCTCGCGCCGTACGCCAAGGGCGGCAAGATCGGTCTGTTCGGCGGCGCCGGCGTCGGCAAGACGGTTCTGATCATGGAGCTCATCAACAACGTCGCGAAGGCGCACGGCGGCTACTCCGTGTTCGCGGGCGTCGGCGAGCGTACGCGTGAGGGCAACGACCTCTATCACGAGATGATCGAGTCGGGCGTCAACAAGGACCCGACTAAGAACAACGGCTCGGCCGCGGGCTCCAAGTGCGCGCTGGTCTACGGCCAGATGAACGAGCCTCCCGGCGCGCGTGCCCGCGTCGCCTTGTCGGGTCTGACGGTCGCCGAGTACTTCCGCGACCAGGGCCAGGACGTGCTGTTCTTCGTCGACAACATCTTCCGCTTCACACAGGCGGGCTCCGAGGTGTCGGCGCTTCTCGGTCGTAT
>Ga0209347_1001675_pt1 | contig 33961 bp, 40 predicted proteins | sample AutmiccommuBRH23_FD_187382 | JGI IMG/M metagenome (GOLD analysis project Ga0209347, IMG submission 187382) | Deep subsurface microbial communities from Mt. Terri, Switzerland - Autotrophic microbial communities BRH/23 (SPAdes) (version 2) | ecosystem: Environmental > Aquatic > Deep subsurface >...
CGCACAAGCTCATCAGAGAGTTCCAGCCGAGCGCTGTGATCGTAGACCCCATCGGCAATCTCATCTCTGCGGGGAATCAGCGCGAGGCACACCTGATGGTCGTGCGCCTGGTCGACTTCCTGAAGATGCAGAACATCAGCCTCCTGATGACGAGCCTGACCGGCGGAGGGGAGGCGCAGGAAAAGACCGATATCGCCATATCGTCCATCGTGGACACCTGGCTGCTGGTCCGCAGCCTCGAGACCAGCGGCGAGCGCAATCGGGGCCTCTACGTGCTGAAATCGCGCGGCATGGCGCACTCCAATCAGGTACGCGAGTTCGTCATCACCTCCAGCGGCGTAGACCTGCTGGAGGTGTATGTCGGCCCGGACGGCGTTCTCACCGGCTCGGCCCGCGCACAGCAGGACAGCAGGGATCGGGCCGCACGGCTGCTCCGGGAACAGGCCATCGAGCGTCACAAGCTCGAGCTCGAGCGCAAACGCGCCGCCATGGAGTTCCAGATCGGGGCGCTGCGCGCCGAATTCGAGGCACAGCAGGCAGACTTGGAACGGGCAATCGCGCAAGAAGAGGCAGCCGACGAGCAGGTAAGCCACGAGCGAATCGTCATGGCCGCACAGCGAGCCTCGACGAAGCCCGATCATTGAGTAGGGCGCCTTTTCCTGCACATGGAGCAGATGATGGCAATGGATTCGACGGGCACCGAACAACTCTGGACGATGCGTCTCTATGTCGCGGGCGAAAACCAGAAGTCCCGCACGGCACGTGCAAACCTCGAGCGCCTGTGCGAGCAGCACATCGGCGCGGGACGCTATGAGATCGAGGTGATCGACCTGATGCGGCAGCCGCACTTGGCCAAGGCCGACCAGATCCTCGCCATTCCGACTCTGGTGCGCAAGCTCCCGGAGCCGATGAAGCGCGTAATCGGCGATCTCTCCAACGCAGAACGTGCGTTGGTCGCGCTGGACCTGCAGGAGCTAGAAACGAAATAGGGACGCAAATGGACACGATAGGGAAAGTCGTGCTGGAGCTCTATGTGCGAGGGCAGTCCACCCACTCCATGGCTGCGGTCGAGCTGGTGCGCCGTGTATGCGAATCGCACCTGCACTCGCGCTATCGCCTGGACGTGATCGATATCAGTCAACAGCCGGAACGGGTGCCTGAGGCCTCGATCAGGGCCACCCCGGCATTGGTACGGCGCTCGCCGGGGCCGGTGCTGCGCATCACCGGTCGTCTAACAGAAGCCAGGGTCCTCGAGGGGCTCGGCATCCCGCCTCAAAGTGTCTGAACGAGAGCCCGCATCGGACCGAGCGCTGCGCCGCCGCCTCCAGGAGGCGGAGGAAACGCTGGATGCTATCCGTGCCGGCGAAGTGGATGCCGTCGTCGTCGAAGGCCCGAACGGCCAACAGGTCTATACCCTGGAAAGCCCCGACGAACCGTTCCGGATCTTCGTGGAGCAGATGCAGGAGGGGGCCCTGACCATCACCTCCGATGGCACCATCGTCTACTGCAACCGCTTTTTTGCCGATCTCGTTGGCCGCCCGCTCGAGCAGGTGCGCGGCCAGTCGCTCTATTCATTCCTGGATGACGAGTCTGGTGACGCGTTCAAGGGGCTCCTTGACGCGGCCGCCGCAGGCATCGCTCATGGCGAATGTCGGCTCAGGGCGAAGCATGGCGAATCGGCTCCCGTGCAATTGGCTTTCAACCGCCTGCCGGCGGAAGACTCCAACATGTTCGGTATCGTGGTGACCGACCTGGCCGAGCGCGAACGCGCGCAGCGTCTGGACGCCGAGCGCCAGGCCGCAGAACAGGCGAACGCAGCGCGCGACCAGTTTCTGGCCGTCGTCAGTCACGAGCTGCGCACCCCCCTCAACGCCATGCTGGGATGGACTCAGGTTCTGCTCCGGCGCAAGGATGTCCCCACTCCCCTGCAGTACGGGCTGGAAGTCATCGAGCGCAATGCGTGGTCGCAGGCGCAGCTCATCGACGATCTCCTCGATGTCTCCCGGGTACTCGCAGGAAAGCTGCGCCTGGACCTGCAGCCGCTCGACTTGCACGGCGTGGTCAATGCGGCGATCGCCACGGTCCAACCGCTGGCGGATCAGAAGCGGATCGCGATCAAAAGCGCGCTCGCGCGCGGCCTCACCGTACATGGCGACGCCGATCGGCTGCAACAGGTGGTCTGGAACCTTCTGTCCAACGCCGTGAAATTCACGGCCGAGGGCGGCGAGGTGTGCGTGAGCCTGCAGGAGCGGGGATCCTGTGCCGTCATCGAGGTAACCGACACCGGCATCGGCATCCCGCCGTCGTTCCTTCCCCAGCTCTTCGAGCTCTATCACCAGATCGAAGACAGCACAGCCCGCCGCTCGGGTGGTCTTGGGCTGGGACTCGCGATCGTCAGGCAACTCACCGAGCTGCACGGCGGCGAGGTCCGGGCCACGAGCAAAGGCGAGGGCCAGGGCGCCACGTTCACGGTGCGGCTGCCGGTGTCGGCCCCCGCCCCGGCCACGGCTGGCACGGATCCACCACCCGCCCAACCCATACCGGCGCTGACGGGGATTCGCGTTCTGATCGTCGAGGATGAGGCCGATGGCCGTGAGGTGCTCGCCCAGCTCCTCGAAGGCGCCGGTGCCATCGTCCCCGCTGCGGTGGCAAACGCGTCCGAGGCGCTTAGGACCATCGAGCGCGAACCCATCGATGTGCTGGTCAGCGATCTCGGATTACCCGGCATGGACGGGTACGAGCTGATTCGCCGGGTACGTGCCGCGGGCCGCTCGGGCAAGGAGTTGCCGGCGGTGGCGCTGACGGCATATGTCGGGCGCAAGGACCGGCAGCGGGTTCTGCTGGCCGGATTTCAGGCGCACCTGTCCAAACCGGTGGATCAGGATGAGCTCTGCGCGGTGATCGCGAGCCTGGCGGGCCGATAGCCGAGCGCCCGGCCAACCGCTCATCCCGATTCCCTCTCCCGCGCGAGCAGAGTCCGTTTGCGCTCCACGCCCCAGCGATAGCCGGTGATCGCGCCGTCGGTGCGCACCACCCGGTGGCACGGGATGGCCAGCGCCAGTGGGTTGGCCGCGCAGGATCGGGCCACGGCCCGCGCGCCATGCGAGCAACCGACGCGACGGGCGAGCTCGGCATAGCTCACGGTCTCCCCCACGGGAATGCCGCGCATGGCCTGCCACACCCGCTGCTGGAACGCCGTTCCACGGATATCCAGGGGCAGATCGAGTCCCAGCCGCGGCGCTTCCACAAAGCCGACCACCGCGGCGACCCAGCGGGCGAACGCCGGATCGTCGCCGACCAGCTCGGCGCGGGGAAACCGGTCCTGCAGCTCACGGGCCAGAGCGTCGGCCTGGTCGCCAAGGTCGATGGCGCACACCCCACGGTTCGTTGCCGCGACCAAAATGGCGCCGAGCGAACATGCGCCGATAGCGAACCGCATCTGCACCTCGGCGCCGCCGCCGCGGTAGCGGCTCGGCGTCATCCCCAGCAGCTGGTTGGACTGCTCGTAGAACCGCCCATTCGAGCCATAGCCCGCGCCGTAGATCGCATCCGTCACGGAGGCGCTTGCCTCCTCCAGGTACACCCGCAGGCGCCGGGCGCGATGGGCGGCGGCGTAGGCCTTCGGCGTCACGCCGGTCGCGGCCTTGAAGATGCGCTGCAGGTGGTGAGGGCTCAAGCCCGCGTCCCGCGCCAGATCAGCCAGACTCGGCGTCTGCTCGGCGGTCTCGATCCGGCGGCACAGGGCGATGATCCGATCCACGCCGCGGCCGTCCTCACACGGGCGATCCGGCCGGCAGCGTTTACAGGCGCGGAAGCCCGCCCGTTCGGCGGCGGCGGACGTGGCGTAAAAGGCGACGTTCTCCGGGCGCGGCCTGCGCGCCCCGCAGGACGGGCGGCAATACACCCCGGTGGTGCGCACCGCGTAGACGAAGCGGCCGTCGGCGCTGCGGTCGCGGCTCACCACCGCCCGCCATCGCGGATCGTCGAGCGCCGACAGTCGTGCAGTCGCTGTGGACATTCCCAGTCTCCTCCCGAACAGGACGGAAATATCCTAACCCCTCCAGGCGGACAGAGCGCTCCGGATCTTGCGGCCGAATCGCCGGCTCTCAGGCTTCCTTGGGCTCCACCAGGATCCGCTCGTCACCGCTGTGGTCGGTGGTGTAGAGCACCACCGGCCGGCGCCAGACCCGGTGGACGTACTCCAGCACCTTGCGTGCCCGCGGCAGGTCCAGGCCGCGGCCGTCGGTCTGGTGATCGTGGTCCAACACCAGGGTGCCGTCGCTGTGTACCTCGCGCGCGGAGATGGTGGGTGCGCCGAAGTTGAACTTGGGCGCAAGAATCACTTCCCGCACGCGGTCGATTTCCCAATCGGCGACCGTGATCTCGCCGTTGGCCTTGCGCTGATATTCGAACAATTGCAGGCTCTGAGCCAAATCCTCGTCGAGGTAATTGCGAATGAAGCCGAAGTCGTCGTCCTGCTCCATGGCCGTGCGCGCGAATTCCAGCCCCCGCTCCTCGATGAGGTGCTCCCAGATTGAGAAGCCCAGATGATAGGGGTTCACGTTGAGCGCCACCTGCTCTTCGGCCGCGTAGGGACGCACCACGTCTGAATGGGCCTTGATGGCCTCCAGGTAGAGATCGCCCGGGAGGAAGTCTGCTTCGCGCAGCAGACGCGCGTGCCAGTAGGAGGCCCAGCCCTCGTTCATGATCTGGCAGGCGAACACCGGGTAGAAATAGAACGACTCTGCACGAACGGCCAGAAACAGATCCCTCTCCCAGTCTTCGAGTTCGGGGCCATAGTTGGCGATGAACCACAGCAGGTCGTACTCGGGGTGGGGCGGTAGGGGGGCGCGGCGCTGGCGCTTCTCGTCAGGCTCGCTCCCTGCCTGAGGGCCGTCATCCAGGCGCCGGAAACGCACGTGAAACTGCTCGGTGCTGGGAACCGCCTTCTCGCCCATGGTCGTCGAATAGAGCGGCCGTTCGAGCGGATGATCCACGTCGATGTGCTGCTCCAGGGCGAGGGCTGCGTCCAGCGTGGTCTCGACCCGCGCCGCGCCGTGCTCCTCGATGGCTTCGGCGATACCGCGGGCATGCGAGGCCGCCTGCTCGACAATGTGATAACCCACCTGCTGCTGGCTGCGCCGGAAAAGATAATTATTCTTGGAGAAATCCGCGTGGCCGAGCACATGGGCGGTGACCAGCGTGTTCTCCTCCAGGCTGTTGTTGCTCGCCAGGTAGGCGCGTCCCGGATTTCCCGGAAACACTACCTCGAACAGCCGCGAATGGCCCATGCGATGCTGCACCAGCTGATAGATGTAGCGCACGCCGAAGGACCAGTGCGGCATGCGGATGGGCAGCCCATAGACGGCCACCTCCATCATGAAGCTGTTGGGAACCACTTGGAAATCCACCGGGAAGTAGTCGAGACCTGCCTTGCGGGCCAGGGTCTCCAGCTGCGTGCGATAGCCGCTGAGGCTTTTGGGCATTGTGCCGCTCCGGTGCCGGGCGCTCAGGCGGCGGAATCCGCCTGCTGATGGAAGAACTCGCGGATGCAATCCCAGACGTCACCCTGCTCGTTGAGTCCGAAGATCCCCACCGGCGCGCCCGACGCCGACAGCGCCTTGAACAGGCGCGCCGTGGGCGTGTCCAGCAGCCCGCGGTGGGTCGGATTGATCTCCAGGTAGCCACCGTAGTTGAGCTTCGGCACCAGACGCTCCAGAAGATTCATGGCCGTGGTCTGGTCGTCGCCGAAGTTCTCACCGTCCGAGGCGTAAAACATGTAGATGTTGTAACGGGCCGGATCGAAGCGTTCGTCGAGGATCTCGTCCACTTTTCGAAAGGCCGTCGACGCAACCGTGCCGCCGGAGCCTTTCACCTGGAAGAATTCCTCTTCGGTGAACTCCCACGCGCTGGTCGTATGGGCGACGAACACCAGCTCGATATGCGTGTACTGGCGTCGCAGTCCCTGCACCACCCAGAAGAAAAATGTCTTCGCCAACTGGCGGTCGGGATCCGTCATGCTGGAGGAGACATCCAGCGCGAAAAACACCACGGCACGGGTCGCCGGCCGATCGCGCTTGACCAGCTGGCGGTAGCGCAGGTCCTCGTTGGTGAACAGCGGACCTTCGGGCTGAATCGCCCGGCGCTTGATGGACTCTTTGATCGAGCGGCGCCGATCGAGGCGCGAGCGTGCCCCGCGCTTGTCCCAGCCCTCTCGCACCAGGTCGTCACGCTCCACCGCACCCGACTTCGCTCGCAGGTGGGGCAGCTCGAGCTGCTCCCAGAGCCAGTCGACGATTTCGTCGACCTTGAGCTCCAGCACGAATCCGACGCCGCCGTCGCCCTTGCCGCCGCGGCCCTTCTCGCCGCCCTGCCCCGGCTGCGCCGGCTGTAGAACGTCGCCCGCCTGCACGTCGCCCTGTCCGACCCCGCTCTGCTCTTCAGGCTCCCGCAGACGGAAACGATAATGCTCCAGAAAGCGCACCTGCACCCGCACACGCTTGTTGCCATCGCTGCCGAGGATATCGCTGCTCGAGATCAGCTCCGGAAGCTTTTCCCGAACCGCGTCGCGCACCTTCTCGTTGTGGCGGAGCCAGTCGCGCGCACCGCGCGAGAACAGGTCGTACCATCGGTATTCCTGTCCATTCTGGTTCCGAAACTCGGTCGTGGATGTCATGGTGTCGTCACGCGTCGGTGGCCGAATCCTTATTCCTGAGACAACAGTGTAGTTACGTAGTTCAGCGCTTCCTTGGCGGAATGATCGTCATAGCCGTACTCGGCAGCCAGGCGTTCCTGTACCGCGGAGATCTTGCGCTGAGCTTCATCGTCTGGACGCGCCTTCGACGTCACCAGCCGCAAGACATCACGGCGCTCATCGAAGAGGTACTGTTCCACCGCCTCGTGCAGGCGCGGGTGACTGTCGAGCGTGAACTTTTCGCCGGTCTTGAAGGCGACCATCGCCTTGCGCACCACCTCCTGGCGAAATGAGTGCTTGCCCGAGTCTGAAATCCTGATCTTCTCCTCCACCGAGCGCAGGAAGCGTTCGTCCGGCGGTCGCGACTCGCCCGTGATGGGGTCGGTCAGCTCCCGCTGGTCGAGGGATGCCTCCACCTCGTCCAGGTATTTCTCGAGCAATTGCTGCGCCTCTTCCTCAAAGGATGTGAACAGCGCCTTGTGCACGTCCTCTTTTACCCAACGGTTGTAGAAGTCCTTGCGCACCGTCACGAGAAAATCGATCCAATGACGCTTCTGCTTGGCGTCCATGCGGGCGTCGGATTCGATGCCGTCCTTCAAGGCAAGCAGCACTTCCATGCTGGTGAGGCTGTGGGCGTCGGAGCGGGTAATGGCGTTGGAGATGGCATTGATGATAAAGCGCGGACTCACCCCGGTAAGCCCCTCGTCCGGCGTCTCGGCATGCAAGCGATCGACTTCGGCATCGCTGTAGCCTTCCACCGATTCGCCCGCGTACAGACGCACCTTCTTCGACAGATCCAGATCCTCGCGCTCGGGTTTCTTGAGACGGGTGAGGATCGCGAATACCGCCGCGACCTTGAGCGCGTGGGGATCGAGGTGGACGTCCTGGAAGGCGGCCGCCGACGACACCAGCTTGCGGTAGATGCGTGATTCGTCCTTGAAGGAGAGCGTGTACGGGACCTGGATGATGACCATGCGGTCGAGCAGGGCCTCGTTCTCCTTCTCCTGCAGAAACTTATGGAACTCCGCCAGGTTGGTATGAGCGAGGATGGTCTCGTCCAGGTAAATCAGCGGGAACCGCGATACCTTGACGTTCTTTTCCTGCGTCAAGGTAAGCAGCAGGTACAGAAATTCCCGCTTTACCTTCAGGACCTCGATCATCTCCAGCACGCCGCGGCTGGCCGCATATACGGCGCCCGACCAGGACCACGCCCGGGGGTCGCCTTCATCACCGATCTCGGCCACCTTCGACAGATCTACGGAGCCCACCAGGTCGGCGATATCAGCGGTGCTGGGATCGTGGGGGGCATAGGTGCCGATGCCACTGCGCCCGGCCTCGGAGATGAAGATGCGCTCCACAGGGAACCCCATGAAGTCACCTTCGAACTCAGTCTCGAGACGCGCGCGGCAATAGGGACAGATCTCGCCCTTGATCTCCACGCCGTAGGTATCACGAAACTCCGGACGCAGGCTGTGGGGGACCAGGTGCAGGGGCGATTCGTGCACCGGGCAGCCCTCGATTGCGTAGATGGCGCCGGCGTCCGTGTGGCTGTACTCCTCCAGGCCACGCTTGAGCAGTATGACCATGGTGGACTTGCCGCCCGAGGGCGGCCCGAGCAACAGCAATAGCCGTCGGCCGACGTCGGAGCCGGCGCTGGCGGCCTTGAAGTACTCTTCCACCCGGCGTAGCGCAGGGTCGATTCCGAACAGTTCATGGTGAAAAAGGCCGTTCGCATCGGCTTCGCTGTCGCCGTTCTCGCGCGCTCGATACCAGCGCAGCATATCCCAGACGTACTCATGACTGCTTCGCGTATATGCCGCAGCGTTCCCGGGCAACACCTCGGCGAGAAACTCGGAGAACGTTCCCTTCCAATGCCGGGCGTGATGCTCTTTGGTGAAGGCAGTCAGGGCTTCGATGAACTCGGAACGCTGACGCGCGTCTTGATCTCGCGATCCTGTCACAGCCACCTCCCGCATTCGTCACATGTGCCTGGTCTCATACCTCTGTATAGAAGCAAATACCAGGAACGGCGAATGCGCAACCGTTAATGACAATGGATACAAAAATCAGATGGTGTTCGCGATGCGAACGGCGTGGATGGAGTATTGGGCACTGCACGGATGCTGCACGAAGCATGAGCGTCGAATCACACTTCTGCCGCTCCGGTGCCGGTGCGGGTAATCAACATCATGGTTTTGATCATGCCCTGTTTCGCGTCGGATGTATACGGGAGTTGGAGTAAGGAAGAGCGCGCACGCACCCCTCTCCATGCGCCGCGGAAAGTGTCACTCTTAGTGTAGGATTTTTTGGCGAACCGGCAACTCCGCCAGCAGCTGCTCGGCCTTGCGCGCCTCGCGGCGGTCGCGGGCCTGCACGATCAGCGCGTAGGCGCCGCGATTCACTTCGTCCGCCACCCGAGCGGCCAGCCGGCCTTCACCCGCGCGCAGCCCGCTCAACGCACCCACCACGAGGCCGATGGCGCCGCCGTATCCGGTGACGATCAGCGGGCCCCACACCGGTTGCGACGCGAACAGGTCGTTCTGGAACACCACGATCAACAGCGTCGCCGCACCCCCCAAGACGGTGCCGATGACGGTTCCGACGATCCCGTTTCGAATCAGATGATTGCGTGTAGCCCGGGTCTCCGGTTCGACCTTCTTGTCGAGGTGCTCGTCGTTCGGCCAGGCGCAACGCACCTGTTCGGGCGCGAACCCGGCGTTGACGATGTGTTCCACCGCCCGTTCTGCGGCCGCGCGGTCGTGGTAGACGCCAGCCAACTTATATTTGAAGTGTTCCATGGCACCCCCTGCGCTCGGCGACAAGCTCACGCGCCGTTTCGCAGCGCCCGCACCATCAACCATAGGCACACCGCGTTCCGCGGCAAGCCTCTGATCAAGACGGGATTCCATCGGGAAACGAGGCCCGGGCTCGGCGGCCGCTAGGGGCGCCTGACGCGACCGCTCTGCGCCTCGAGACGCCACGTGTCGTAGCACACGGGTCCGCAGAAATAGAGCACATAGTCCTGGGCCTCGGCACTGCGCGCCTCCGAGCGGGGCACCTCCTTGCGACAGACGGCGCAGCTCACGTACGGGATGTCCTCGGGACGGGGTGTGCGGGGCATGGGCGGCTCCTGGCGCGTCTTCGTCCCCGAGGCTAGCGGCTGCCGCTGCCTGCGCCAGCGTGCTCGGGACGTTGCCGGCGGGTGATCGGGCCGGCAATCAGCGTGGTGAGGAGGACCGAGGCGCCGAAGGCGTACAGCCCGAAGCGGACCTCGGCGTCGACGATCAACTGCAACTTGATGCTCACCACCAGCAGGGCGACGACGAACACGTCGAGCATCGACCATTTGCCAAGCCAGGTCAGCCATTGGGAAACTCGATGCATCCGCGGCGATCCATAGCCACGTATGTTCCAGAGGTAGAACAGGCAGACCAGCTTCGCGATCGGGAACAGGACGCTGAAGCTCAGCACCAGCGCGAACAACGCCAGGTAGCCCTCTTCCACCAGCACTCTCAGGGCCGAAGCGAGGGAGATGGTATCGGAGAAGATCAGCAACTGCTTAAGGGTCAGCAGGGGAGCGAAGATACCCACCAGCAGCAGCGCGGCGGCAGCGAACAGCGCGCCGTTGATCAGGGTGCGATGAGGGCGGCGGCGTGGGACGGCACGGGGCATGGGCGCGGGACGTTGCGAGTAGGGCGCCATCATGCCCGCTCGCGGGCCCGGGCACAAACGCCTGCGGCCCCGCGGGCGTTCGAGCTCGACACGGCTGCGCTATATTGGCGCAGCAATTTGACCGGTGATGATGCGCACGTTCGAACTCACCCTTCCGATTCGCTTCGAAGAGCCCGCCAGCCTCGGTATCGGGGCGCTCCACTACGTACGCTTGGGGCGACGCCTGCACGCCTCGCGCTCCTACGCCTGCTTCCAGTTCAGCCCCACGCCGATGCCGGCCAGCGAGGCGGCCAACATCGCTGCGCTGCGCGCCGGCCTCTGACGGCGGGTCACTCGGGGCTCGGCCGCCCAGCGCGCACCACGGCGCGGATGTGGCTGGCATAGCGGAATGGCGACTCGCGCAGGCGCTCGGGGGCCACGTTGAGCGCTGCCCGTGCACGCTCGCGCAGGGCAGGGTCGCCGGCGGCGGCCATATCCCGGGTAGTGTCGATCACCACCGCCGCCGGCGCCGGCATGGGTCCATCGGGCAGCAGTGGATCGTAGGCGACATGAGGCAGCAGGCTCTGCTCGCTCAGGCGCCAGCCCAAGGGCCCGTGAAACCGCGCCCATGCCTGATCGAGCACCTGCCGCGCCTTCACCCGGTCGGCCTCGTTGCCCGGCAGTCGGGACCAATGCCACAGTCCGGCCGCCACGTAGGCGTAGTCCTCGAGGGAGGCGCTGCCGAGCTCGTCGGCGCCGGCCCGGGCGCGCAGCAGCCGCCCGTCCTGCCACAAGCGCTCCAGCAGGTGATCGCGGATCTCCTGGGCCGCAGCCCGGAATCGGGGCTCCTCGGCCGCGGCGCGACTGAGGGCCTCCAGGGCCAGACCGTTCCAGCCGGCCAGGATCTTGGTGTCCCGAGGCAGCGAGCGCCGCTCCTGAGCCTGGCGCAGGGCGCGGCGGGCAAGGCCGAGGCGCGCCTGCGCCTCCTCGGGCTCGATTCCCAACTGCTCGGCGACATCCTCCAATCCCATGGCGACACCGAGATGGTGCCCCTCCGGCAGCTCCGGCGGCCCGTCCAATCCCCAATGCAGACGCGCCACCTGCGCCGAGGGTTCGGGCAGGAGCTTTTCAAGTTCCTGATCGGACCACAGATAGAAGCCCCCCTCGACGCCGGCGTCGTCCACCGCTGAGAGGCTGGCGAGCAGCCCGCCCTCCGCGCCGTCCATGTGCGCGGTCATGAAGTCCAGCGTGTCGAACGCCACGGCCCGGTACCGGGGCTCATCCAGCCGGGCGGCCGCCTGCAGATACAGCGTCGCCAGCAAGGCGTTGTCGTAGAGCATTTTCTCGAAGTGGGGCACGGACCAGCTCGGGTCCACGACGTAGCGGAAGAAGCCGCCGCGCAGGTGATCCCGCAGGCCGCGCTCGGCCATGTGATCGAGGGTGAGGCGCAGGAAATCCTCCAGCTCACGGTCCGGGCGCTGCTGCAGCACCGCCAGCAGCGCCTGCAGCTGAGGCACCTGAGGGAACTTGTTGGGCCCGCCGAAGCCGCCTTCGAGGGGGTCGGCCAGCTGCATGGAGACCTCTTGCAAGGCCCGGGAGAGCTCACCGGCCAACTTCGGCGGCAGCTCGGGGCCGAGGGAGCGCGAACCGCTGCTCAGGGCCTGACCGGTCCTGCGGGCGATGCGCTGCATCTCCGCGCGTTGCTCACTCCAGCGCACCTGGAGCTTGCTGAGCAGGTCGCGGAACTGGTCGGGGGGCAGATAGACGACCCCGATCAGCGGATGGCCCTCCGGGGTCAGGAACACGTTCAGGGGCCAACCCGAGTAGCCCCGTGATGCTTCCACGAACTCGATCAGCTGGGCGTCCAGGGCCGGCTGCAGCTCCCGGTCCACCTTGACCGGGATGAAGTGGCGATTGATCAGCGCCGCGATGGTCGCGTCCTGGAACGATTCGCGCTGCATGACGTGGCACCAGTGGCAGGAGAAATAACCGACCGAGACATACAGCAGCTTGTCTTCGCGGCGGGCGCGCTCCAGGGCATCGGGGCCCCAGTCCTGCCAATGCACGGGGTCCTCACCATGCATGGCGAGATAGGGCGAGGAGTGTCCGGCCAGCCGGTTGCGCAGCCCGTCATCCTCGGCGGCCGCCGGTGTAAGAATCGCGACCAGCAGCAGGGCAATCAATCGAGGCAAGCGGTGGCCTCCCGACCTTGGGCGCCGGGGAAGGCGCCGATCAAGAACGCCCGTCGCCGTCGCGCGGGCCCTCATCGCGAGGCCTCCCGGCCAATTCGTCCATCTCCCGGTCCGCGCGATCGAACTCCTCGTCCAGCTCCGCATCGGTCAGCGGCCGATCCTCGTCCACCTCCTCGGTCGCCGCCGGCTTGGGCATGTAGAACCGCGACAGCACCACGCCCAGCTCGAACAGCAGCCACATGGGAATCGCCAACAGCGTCTGGGAGATGGCGTCCGGCGGGGTGAGCACCATGCCGATCACGAAGGCGCCGACGATGACGTACGGGCGCGCCTTGCGCAGCTTTTCGGGGGTGGTGGCGCCGGCCCACACCAGAACGATGGTGGCGATCGGCACTTCGAACGCCAGGCCGAAGGCGAAGAACAGCGTCAGGGCGAAGTCCAGGTAGTAGTTGATGTCGGGGGTGACCGACACCCCTTCCGGGGCAAACGCGATGACGAACTGGAACGCCAGAGGGAAAACCACGAAATAGGCGAACGCGGCCCCGGCATAGAACAGAGCGACGCTGCTCGCGAGGATCGGCATGGCCAGCCTGCGCTCGTGCTGGTAGAGGCCCGGCGCGACGAACTTCCAGAACTGATGCAGGATGACCGGCATGGCCAGGAAGATGGAGGCCACCAGGGTCAGCTTGATGGGCGCGAAGATCGACGAGGGCACCTGGATCGCCACCATGCTCGTGCCCTCGGGCAGCACAGCGCGAATGGGCCTGGCGAGCAGAGTGTAGATGTCCCGGGCGAAGTAGATCAGCCCGATGAAGATGACCAGGATGCTGAGGACGGCGCGCATCAGCCGATCCCGCAGCTCCAGGAGATGGGAGACGAAGGTCTGCCCCTTGTCGAGCTCGGGATCGGCGACCTTATCGCTTGTCTTGGGCATCGTCGCTCGGCGGCTCGCTGCGCGGCGCCTGGTCGGGGGTGGCGGGAGTGCTTGCGGCGGGTTTCGCCGGGCGCGCTGCCTTCACCAGGTACTCCTGCTCGGGCTGATCCAGATCGGCCGCGCCGCGCTCCACCTGCCGACGACTCTCGTCAAGAGTGCTGCGCGTTTCGTCCACGGCCTCTTTGGTCTCGTCCAGGATGTCATGGATGCCGGCGGATTCCGCCTGCTCCTTGAGGACTCGGCGCAGTTCGTCGGCGGCGATCTCGCGGTCGATGTCGGCCTTCACCTGGGAAACGAAGCGCCGCCCGCGCCCCAGCCACATTCCAGCCTTGCGCGCCACGCCGGGCAGCCGCTCCGGGCCGATGACCAGGAGCGCCACCACGCCGATGAGGATCAGTTCCCAGAAGCCGATGTCGAACATAGGAGTGGCGAGTTTTAGGGGGAGGGTCTAGTTGTGGATGAGACCTGGGGTGAGGGGACCCGCGTGCACGGCGCTGGGCGGGTACGACCAGGCACCCCGGGGAACCCGCCACCAGATACTCATTCGCCCCGCTGTTTCTCCGGGTCCTTGGAGGCCTCTTGGGCGGTGACTTCGCCCTCGATCACGTCGCTCTCACTGCGCTCGCCGATCTTCTTTTCGGCCCCCTCGGGAGCCTCGCCGGCGCCCTCGCCGTCCTTGACCGCCCTGCGGAAGCCGCGGATCGCGCCGCCGAGATCGCCGCCGATGTTGCGCAGCTTCTTGGTCCCGAACAACAGCAGCACGATGACCAGAACGATCAGCAACTGCCAGATGCTAATGCCACCCATGTCTACTCTCCGAAAAGCTCACTGTGTGCCGGCTTTACCGCCGGACTCCTGATGCCATCATCCCACGCCCGGGCGCCCAGCGCACCCGGCCTGCGCTCATAAGCCCGGCAACTCGGCGCCGCCCAGCAGGTGGATGTGCAGGTGCATGACCTCCTGGCCGCCGCCTTTCCCGGTGTTGATGATGGTCCGAAACCCCCTCTGCAGGCCCTGGTCCCGGGCGAGCCCGGGCAGCAGCCGCAGGCAGTGGCCGAGCAACCCGTCATCGCCCGGGATCACGGCCTCCAGGCTTTCGATGTGCCGGCGCGGCACCAGCAGCAGGTGCACGTCGGCCTTCGGCTGGATGTCGCGGAACGCCACCACCTGATCGTCCTCGTACACGCGCTCCGAGGGCAGGTCGCCGGCGACGATGGCGCAGAACAGGCAATCGCTCACAAATCCTCCCGCTGGCGCTTTTCCTCCAGCCCCGACAATCCGAAACGGCGCTCTAGCTCCGCCAGGACCTCATCCGGCCTGATGCCGCTCTGCGTCAACATCACCAGCGTGTGGAACCAGAGGTCCGCAGTTTCGTGGACGATCTGCCGGCGCTCGCCGTTCTTGGCCGCCAGAACGGTCTCGGTCGCCTCTTCCCCGATCTTCTTGAGGACGGCGTCGAGACCCTTGGCGTACAGTGAAGCCACATAGGAGTTCTGGGGATCCGCCCGCTTGCGCTCCTCCAAGACCTCGGCCAGACGGTTCAGTATATCACTCATGGACTTGCCACCCGGCGTTTGGTTCAACGATAGATCTCGTTCGGGTCCTTGAGGACCGGCTCAACGCTCTCCCAGCGGCCGTCGCGCAGCCGCTGGAAGAAGCAGCTGTGGCGGCCGGTGTGGCAGGCGATGCCCCCGCGCTGCTCCACCTGCAACAGCACCACGTCGTTGTCGCAATCGAGGCGAATCTCACGTACCTCCTGCTGGTGGCCCGACTCCTCCCCCTTGTGCCAGAGCTTGGCACGGGAACGCGACCAGTACACGGCGTGGCCGGTTTCCGCGGTCAGCCGCAGGGCCTCGCGGTTCATCCACGCGACCATCAGCACGCGGCCGCTCTCCGCCTCCTGGGCGATCGCCGGCACCAGCCCGTCGGCGGTCCACTTCACCTCATCGAGCCATTCGTCTGTCATTGGTGAGCCTTTTCAATCCAACGCAGAGTCGCAGAGGACGCGGAGAACTTCAAATCATATAGAGGCCTATGCGGAGCGGCCGAAGCCACCGTTCCGGCGCCCGCGGCGCCGCCCGGCCCTGGGCCCGTGCCGCAAAGCACCGGACGCAGGCGCCCGCGTTCTGCGTTCTCTGCACCCCGAGGGCATAAACGCCTGTGCGCCTCCGCGTTGAGCGTTTGATTGCCCCCGTAAGCGTTTCGGCCTAGAGCCGCACCTCGACGTCGTGCTGAGCCATGTACTGCTTGGCTTCGCGCACCGTGTACTCGCCGAAGTGGAAAATGCTGGCCGCCAGCACGGCGTCGGCGCCGCCCTTAGTGACGCCCTCCACCAGATGCTCCAGCGTCCCCACGCCGCCGGAGGCGATCACCGGAATGCGCACGCTGTCCGCCACCGCCCGGGTCAGGGCGAGATCGAAGCCCGACTTGGTGCCATCGCGGTCCATGCTGGTGAGCAGGATCTCACCGGCGCCGTAGTCCTGCATGCGCTTGACCCACTCCAGTACGTCGATGCCGGTCGGCTTGCGCCCGCCATGGGTGAAGATCTCCCATTTGCCCGACTCGCCGGGGCCACTCACCTGCTTGGCGTCGATGGCGACCACGATGCACTGGGAGCCCACCTTGGCGGCCGCCTCGCGCACGAATTCGGGGCGGAACACGGCGGCGGTATTGATGGCGACCTTGTCGGCGCCGGCATTCAGCATGCGGCGGATATCCTCAACGGCGCGAATGCCACCTCCCACGGTGAGGGGGATGAACACCTCGCTGGCCACCTGCTCCACCACGTGGACCATGGTGTCGCGGTCCTCGTGGCTGGCGGTGATGTCCAGGAAGGTGAGCTCGTCCGCCCCGGCCTCGTCGTAGCGGCGGGCGATCTCCACGGGATCGCCTGCATCGCGGATCGCGACGAAGCGCACGCCCTTGACCACGCGGCCGTTGTCCACGTCCAGGCAGGGGATGATGCGCTTGGCTAGACCCATTTGAGTGGCTAGTTGCTAGTGGCTGGTTGCTAGGAAAAGGCCCGAACAGTGGCGGCGACGTGTGCGTTGGCAGTGGCTTTCCAAGCGACGGGTTCTCGCCACGAGTTCCTCGCTACGCGCCACTCAACTCGTCGGCGAGTTTCTGACCCTCGGCGAAGTCCATGGTTCCCTCGTAGATGGCGCGGCCGGTGATCGCCCCCATGATGCCTTCTTCCGAGACTTCGCAAAGGGCGCGGATATCGTCGAGGTTGGTGATGCCTCCGGAGGCGATCACCGGAACGTGCACGGCCCGCGCCAGGGCCACCGTCGCCTCGATGTTCACGCCGCCCATCATGCCGTCGCGGCCGATGTCCGTATAGACGATCGCCACCACCCCATCGCGCTCGAAGTGCTGGGCGACATCGACGGCATCGTGATTGGAGAGCTTGGACCAGCCGTCGATGGCCAGCTTGCCGCCTTTTGCGTCCAGACCGACGATGATGCGCCCGGGGAACTCCAGGCACAGATCGTTGATGAAATGCGGGGCGGTGACCGCCTTAGTGCCGATGATCACGTACTGCACGCCGGCCTCGAGATACTGCTCGACGGTATCCTCGTCGCGGATCCCGCCGCCCACCTGCACCGGCAGCTCAGGAAAGGTCTCGGCGATTTCCCGGATCACCGTGGCGTTGACCGGACGCCCCGACACCGCGCCGTTGAGGTCGACAATGTGGATTCGGCGTGCGCCGGCGTCCACCCAACGCTGGGCCATGGCCACGGGGTCGTCAGAGAATATGGTTTCGTCGTCCATCTTGCCCTGTCGCAGACGCACACACTTACCGTCTTTGATGTCGATGGCAGGGATCAGCAGCATGATCGAATTTCCCCCGGCGTTCTTCGTTGGTCGATTCTCGGCGTTCTCGGTGCGCAACAGGCCTGCGGCCGCCCCGTTCAGGCGCGACCGTCCCATTCCATGAAGTTCTGCAACAGCCGCAGTCCCGGGTGCTGACTCTTCTCCGGATGAAACTGCACCGCGAAGACGTTGTCGCGCCCCACGGCGGAGATGAACGTCGTGCCGTACTGGGTTGTGCCCGTCGCGCAAGCCTGCGTTGCGGGCTCCAGGAAATAACTGTGCACGAAATAAAACCGGCTGTCCTGGGGTATTCCTCGCCACAGAGGATGGGCGCCCGTCTGGTGCACCTGGTTCCAGCCCATGTGGGGCACCTTGAGGTGCACACCGCTGCGCGGGTCCACCATGTCGGCGGGGAAGTGGCGCACACGCCCGGGCAACACCCCGAGCCCATCGACGCCACCGTCTTCCTCGGAATGCTCCAGCAGGATCTGCAATCCCAGGCAGATACCCAGGAACGGCTTGCCGGCGACCGCCTCGCGCAGCACCGGAGCGAGACCCGTGCGCTCGATCTGTGCCATCGCATCGCCGATGGCGCCCTGTCCCGGGAAAAACACCCGATCCGCAGCCAGGATCCGCGCGCGCTCGGCGGTCACGTCCACCCGGGCGCCGGGCGCCACGTGCTCCAGGGCCTTGGCCACGGAGCGCAGGTTGCCCATTCCATAATCGATGACTGCGACGGAGGTCATGGCCCGGATCACTGGTCGGCATGCGCGCGAAAGCGGATCGGTCTCGGCGTTAAAGCGAGCCCTTGGTGGATGGCGTCTGACCCTGCATCCGCGGATCCGGCTCCAGGGCCATGCGCAGTGCCCGGCCGAACGCCTTGAACACCGTCTCGGCCACGTGGTGAGCATTCGCGCCGCGCAGACAGTCGATGTGGAGCGTGACCTGAGCGTGATTGACGAAGCCTTGGAAGAACTCGTGGAACAGGTCAACGTCGAACTCGCCGATGCGCGCCCGGGGAAATTCCACGCGGTACTCCAGACCCGGCCGGCCGGAGAAATCGATCACCACCCGCGAAAGGGCCTCGTCCAAGGGCACGTAGGCATGGCCGTAGCGGCGGATACCCTGCTTGTCGCCCACCGCCCGGGCCATGGCCTGGCCAAGCGTGATGCCGATATCCTCGACGGTGTGGTGGGCATCGATGTGCAAATCGCCATCGGCCCGGACTTCCAGGTCGAGCAGCCCGTGACGGGCCACCTGGTCGAGCATGTGATCAAGGAAGGGGAGCCCGGTGGCGAACGCCGACTGCCCGCGGCCATCCACTCCCACCCGCACCCGAATGCGGGTTTCGAGGGTCTCGCGGCTGACTTCTGCTGTGCGCTCCGACATCTGGGTATCCGGGCACGGCCTCTGGGGCGATCGCGCACCGGAGTGCTTGGCTTCTGGGCTTGATTGAATCTCGGTCGGATCCGGCTGCGGGCCAGGATTCACTACCGGAGAATTTGACCCATCCATTGAATGATGTCAATAAATTTGGTTCAATTCAAATAGTTTATCCACGCCGTCTGGGGGCGACCATCTCGATGACCGACGGTGCCGCTACCAAGGTCGTTTCCCTCTCCCAGATCAAGCTGGCCTGCAGTAATTGTTCGTTGCACCAGCTGTGTCTGCCCATCGGCATCGGCGAGCAGGACCTGGATCGCCTCGAGCAGATCATCACCCGCCGCAGACCGGTGCGACGGGGCGAGCACCTGTTCAACCAAGGCGACGGGTTCCGCTCCCTGTACGCGATTCGTGCCGGCTCCATCAAGACCTATACGCTCTCCGACGACGGCAGCGAACAGATCACCGGTTTCCACCTGCCGGGTGAGCTCGTCGGCCTGGACGCGATCACCACCGACCGCCATCCGTGTGGGGCCAAGGCCCTGGAGACCACCAGCTTCTGCGAGATCCCATTCGAGCAGCTCGAAGACCTGGCGGGCGAGCTGGCCAGCCTGCGCCACCAGCTGTTGCGCATCATGGGCAAGGAGATCGTCGCCGAGCAGGAGCTGCTGATGCTGCTCGGCAAGAAGACCGCGGAGGCCCGTTTGGCCACGTTTCTGCTCAGCCTCTCCGGTCGCTTCGGGGAGCGCGGCTTCTCGCCTATGGAGTTCCGCCTGACCATGTCGCGCAACGACATCGGCAATTATCTCGGCTTGGCGGTGGAGACCGTAAGCCGACTGTTCACCCGCTTCCAGGAGCAGCAGCTGGTGAACGCCCGTGGCAAGCTGATCGAGCTGCGCGATCTCGGTGGCCTGCGCACCGCGGCCGGGCTGTGCAGCACCAGCGACCGCTCCAGCAATCCCAGCAGCGCCCACTGAATCCGCCTCCCTCGACGCTTCATCCGGGTTTTTGTTGACCTGCGTCAACACCGCTCTGCCACCCCGTTTGCATAGTAAACCCCACTAGCTTCTGGCGGACCCCGGCCTGTTTGCCGCGGCTCCCGGTCGATCATTCAATCAGTGGGGAATGCAGTCATGAACGAAGTCAAAAGGACGCTGGCAGGCGCTGCAGCGGCCGTGGCGCTGGCAGTGGGCGCACCGGCCGAGGCCCTGGAGCAGGGCGATTGGTTCGGGCGTGTCGGCGTCAGCCATGTGGCGCCCGATGCGGACAGCGACACCACACCTAACGTTGCGGGCGGCAAGGTGGACGTGGACAACGATACCCAGCTGTCGTTCACCGTCGGCTACATGCTGACACCGAACTGGGCCGTCGAGCTCCTGGGCGCACTGCCGTTCGAGCACGACATCACCGGCGAAGGCTCCCTGGCCGCGCTCGGCACCATCGGCTCCACCAAGCACCTGCCGCCCACCCTCAGCCTGCAGTACCACTTCGCCCCCAGGGCGAGCCTGCGTCCTTACGCCGGGGTCGGCATCAACTACACGATGTTCTTTGACGAAGAGCACACAGGCCTCCTGGCGGGCGAGTCGCTGAAGCTCGACGACTCATGGGGCATCGCGCTGCAAGCGGGCATGGACATCGACATCACCCGCGACTGGTTCGCCAACCTGGATCTGCGCTGGATCGACATCGAGACCGAGGCGACCTCCAGCGCCGCCGGCACGTTTGACGTCGAGATCGATCCCTGGGTGGTGAGCGTCGCCATCGGCAGAACGTTCTGAGCCCCACCGCCGCAGGGGCGTGAGTGCCCCTGCGGGACTGCGAAATGCGGCTCACAGTGCTTGGCGAGGAGATCCGGATGGACACCCAATCCACCTACAACTACAAGGTCGTGCGCCAGTTCACCATCATGACGGTGGTCTGGGGCATCGTCGGCATGGCCGTGGGCGTGCTGATCGCCGCCCAACTGGTCTGGCCGCAGCTCAACTTCGACGTTCCCTGGCTGACTTACAGCCGCCTGCGCCCGCTGCACACCAACGCGGTGATCTTCGCCTTCGGCGGCTCCGCCTTGTTCGCGACCAGCTATTATGTCGTGCAGCGCACCTGCCAGACCCGCCTGTTCTCGGACCGCCTTGCGGCATTTACCTTCTGGGGTTGGACGCTGGTCATCGTGCTTGCCGCCGTCACCCTGCCACTGGGGATTACCACCAGCAAAGAGTACGCCGAGCTGGAGTGGCCCATCGACGTGCTGATCACGGTGGTATGGGTGGCGTATGCGGTGGTGTTCTTCGGCACCATCCTCAAGCGCAGGACGCCGCATATCTACGTGGCCAACTGGTTCTACGGCGCCTTCATCCTAACCATCGCCGTGCTGCATGTGGTCAACAGCGCCGCCCTGCCGGCCGGGTTATTCAAGTCCTATTCGGTCTATCCCGGCGCGATCGACGCGATGGTGCAGTGGTGGTACGGCCACAATGCCGTGGGCTTCTTCCTCACCGCCGGGTTCCTCGGGATGATGTACTACTTCGTGCCCAAGCAGGCGGGGCGGCCGGTGTATTCCTATCGCCTGTCGGTGGTGCACTTCTGGGCGCTGATCTCCATCTACATGTGGGCCGGGCCCCATCACCTGCATTACACCGCCCTGCCCGACTGGGCCCAGTCTTTAGGGATGGTGTTCTCCCTGATCCTACTGGCGCCCTCCTGGGGCGGCATGATCAACGGCATCATGACCCTGTCCGGCGCCTGGCATAAGCTGCGGACCGATCCGATCCTCAAGTTCCTCATCGTGTCCCTGTCGTTCTACGGCATGTCCACCTTCGAAGGGCCGATGATGTCCATCAAGACCGTCAATTCCTTGTCCCACTACACCGATTGGACCATCGGTCACGTGCATGCCGGCGCACTCGGCTGGGTGGCGATGGTGAGCATCGGCGCCGTGTACTTCATGGTGCCGCGCCTGTTCGGACAAAAGGAAATGCACTCGGTGAAGCTCATGGACGTGCACTTCTGGATCGCCACCATCGGCGTGGTGCTGTACATCGCCTCCATGTGGGTCGCCGGGGTGATGCAGGGCCTCATGTGGCGGGCGGTGAACGACGACGGCACCCTCACCTACGGCTTCGTGGAAAGCCTGCAGCGCATGTACCCCTACTACACCGTGCGGCTCGCCGGAGGGGTGCTGTTCCTCGCCGGGATGTTGGTCATGGCGTACAACGTGTGGCGGACGGTGGCGGCCCAGAGACCGGTGGAAGCCACCATTCCACAGACGGCGTAACCGGGAGAACTGTCCCATGAGTCACGAGAGAATCGAAACCAATACCGGCCTGCTGGCCATCTTCATCCTGATCGTCATCAGCATCGGCGGTTTGGTGGAGATCGTGCCGCTGTTCTTCCTCAAGGAGACCACCGAACCGGTGGCGGGCCTGCGGCCCTACAGCGCGCTGGAGTTCGCCGGTCGCGACGTGTACGTGCGCGAAGGCTGCTATACCTGCCACTCGCAGATGATCCGCCCTTTCCGCGCCGAGACCGAGCGCTACGGGCACTACTCGGTGGCCGGCGAGTTCGTCTACGACCACCCGTTCCAGTGGGGCTCCAAGCGCACCGGGCCGGACCTCGCCCGGGTGGGCGGGCGCTACTCCGACGAATGGCACCGGGTGCACCTGATCAATCCGCGGGACGTGGTGCCGGAATCCAACATGCCGGGGTTCCCGTGGCTGGCGGAGAACGGCCTGGACGGCACGGACGTCGCCGCGCGCATGGCGGTCATGAACCGGCTGGTGGCCGCCACCTGCAACGGCTGCGAGACCTACTCCGAACAGCAGCTCACCGCCGTGCCCGGCGAGCTCGAGGGCATGACCGAGATGGACGCCATGGTCGCCTACCTGCAGCGTCTGGGCACCGCCATCAAGAGCAAGCGGTGACGCCATGAGCTCGAGCACGTGGCACATCGTCTACACCATCGCGCTGCTGGCGATCTTCATCGCCATCGTCGTCTGGGCGTGGAGCGGCAGGCGCAAGAAGGCGTTCCGCGATGCGGCCAACCTGCCGTTCGCGGACGAGGAACAGGAACGCCGCACGACCGGGGCGCGCCGTTCCGGCGAGAAGGAGAAAGGTGATGAGTAGCTTCCTGAACTGGTTCGTGATCATCCTGACCGTCGGCAACATCCTGGCCTGCCTGTGGCTGATTCGCTGGTCGAGCAAACCACGCCCGGGCGAGGCCTCCACAGGCGACGTCACCGGCCATGTCTGGGACCAGAATCTCGAGGAGTACAACAACCCCCTGCCGCGCTGGTGGTTATGGCTGTTCTACATCACCATCGTCTTTGGCTTCGGCTACCTGGCGCTGTATCCGGGGCTGGGCAACTTCGCCGGCGCCCTGGGCTGGAGTCAGGCGGAGCAGTACCAGGGGGAGATGGCCAGGGCTGACGACCAGTACGGCCCGATCTTCACCCGCTATGCCGGGCAGCCCGTGGCGCAGTTGGCGGGCGACCCGGAGGCCATGGCCAGCGGTCGGCGGCTGTTCCTGACCTATTGCGCCCAATGCCACGGCTCCGATGCCGGCGGGGCGCCGGGTGCCGGGTTCCCCAGTCTGCGCGACAGCGCATGGCTTTACGGCGGTGATCCCGAAGCCATCAAGGCCAGTATCCTCGAGGGCCGCCGCGGAATGATGCCGCCCATGGCAGCGGCGGTCGGGGGCGATGCAGGCGCCGCGCAAGTCGCCCACTACGTCCTGAGCCTGGCCGGTCAACCCCACGACGGGCCCATGGCCGAGGCGGGTCGGCCCAAGTTCGCCGCCTGTGCCGCCTGCCATGGTGCCGACGCCCGGGGCAGCGCCGCCAATGGCCTCGGACCGATGGGGGCGCCGGACCTCACCGACGACTTCTGGCTCTACGGCGGCTCCTTCGCGGCCATCGTCAACACCATCCGCGCAGGCCGCAGCGGCAACATGCCTGCCCACCGGGACTTCCTGGGGCAGGACAAGGCCCATTTGCTGGCGGCGTATGTGATCAGCGTGTCCGAGCAGGCCGACAAGGGGCGTTGAGGAGAGCACCGTGTCCGATGACCACCCGCGCCGGCGCCGCACTGACACGCCCACCCTGCAGCGGCTGATCGCCATTCTGTGGCCGTCGTTTCTGACGGCCGGCGTCGCCACGGTGCTGGTGTTCACCGCCTTCGATCCTCAGGAGCTCGCGCAGAGCAAAGGCTACGGCGAGTCGGTCAGCCGCCTGGGGGCGTACTCGGTCGGCTTTTTCCTGCTCTGGCTGCTGACGCTGGCCTCCAGCGCGTTGACCTGCTATTTCCAGCGACCCTGCCATCCGCCGCGGAATCGTCGCCTCGGCGAGCGCCCCTGACCATGAAGCAGTCACCCGCTGAATTCCGGGCCGCCGCGGTCTCCGGCGCGTCCGCCGAGCCGCCTCAGGAGGCGCTCTACACCAAGCACAAGAAGGTCTATCCGCGCCAGGTCCACGGCCTGTTCGCACGACTGCGCACCGTCGGTGTGCTGCTGCTCCTGGGGCTGTACTACGGCGTGGCCTGGCTGCCTTGGGAAGGACGCCAGGCGCTGCTGTTCGACCTTCCCAACCGCAAGTTCTACATCCTCGACTGGGTGTTCTGGCCGCAGGACTTCTTCTATCTGGCGCTGCTGCTGATCATCGCTGCCCTGTCGCTGTTCTTCTTCACCGCCCTGGCCGGGCGCCTGTGGTGCGGTTACGCCTGCCCGCAGACGGTCTGGACGGAGGTGTTTCTGTGGATGGAGCGGCGCATCGAGGGTGGCCGCGCCCAGCAGATGAAGCTCGATCGCCGGGCCCTCGATGCGCGCAAGCTGCGGTTCAAGGCCACCAAGCACGCCGCCTGGATCCTGTTCGCGCTTTGGACCGGATTTACCTTCGTCGGCTATTTCACGCCGATCCGCGAGCTCTGGGGGGCGGTTTGGGCCCTGGAGCTCGGCCCCTGGCAGACCTTCTGGATTCTGTTCTACGCCCTCGCCACCTATGGCAACGCCGGTTGGATGCGCGAGCAGGTGTGCATCTACATGTGCCCCTATGCGCGCTTTCAGAGCGCCCTGTTCGACCGCGACACCCTGGTGATCTCCTACGACGGTCGGCGTGGGGAGCCCCGCGGCGCGCGCAGCAAGGCCGCCGACCTGCGGGCGAAGGGGCTCGGGGACTGCGTCGACTGCACCCTGTGCGTGCAAGTCTGTCCCACGGGGATCGACATCCGCGACGGGCTGCAGTACCAGTGCATCGGCTGCGCCGCCTGCGTGGATGTCTGCGATCAGGTGATGGCCAAGATGGATTATCCCAAGGGCCTGATCCGCTACACCACGGAAAATGCCATGGAGGGACGCCCGAGCCGACTGCTGCGCCCACGGGTGATCGTATACGGTCTGCTGCTGATCCTGGCAATGGGAGGGCTTGCCTACGCCCTCGCCCTGCGGGTCGACATGGACATCGACATCATCCGCGACCGCAACGCGCTCTACCGCCAGGCACCGGCGGGCCAGGTGGAGAACGTCTACACCCTGCGGGTAATCAACATGGCCGACGAGACGCGCACCTTCCGCATCGGTGTCGAGGGCTTGCAGGGTTTGGAGCTGATCAATCGGCACGGCGCCATCACCCTGCCCGCCGGCGAGCTGACCTCCATCGACGTGGCGGTGCGCATCGACCCGGCCCACCTGCCCGCGACCAGCAGCGAGATTCGCTTCGCGCTACAGACCGCCGACGGCGACCGGCGCCTGGAGCGAACCGCACGCTTCATCGGCCCGGCGCTGCGCTAAACCCAGGAGATCACGACAATGTACCGACCGATGGACACTCGACCCTGGTACCGCCAGTTCTGGCCCTGGTTCCTGATCGCCATCCCCGCCGCCGGGGTCGTCGCCAGCTTGAGCACGGTGATCATCGCCAGCCACTCCCCCGACGGCGTGGTGGTGGACGACTACTACAAGCGTGGCCTGGCGATCAACACCGATCTGGCTCGCGACCGGCGCGCCGCGGACCTTGCGCTGCGCGCGCAGCTACGCATGCAGAACTCGCAACGCGTGCAGGTGGTCCTTACCGGCGCCGAAACCGACCTGCTCCCCGCCCTGGACCTGCGGCTGCTGCATCCCACAAAGGCCGGCCGCGACCAGCGGGTGACACTGCAACGCACCGCCGGAGGCCGGTTCGAGGCCGCCGTCGCACACCTCGAACCGGCCCACTGGCACGTCCTCATCGAACCGCCCGGCCGCGACTGGCGCCTTCAGGACCGCCTGCAATGGCCTCAAACGGCCGAGATCAGGCTTCGGCCAGCGCAATGACCCGGCAAGTCAGCACCTGTCGGGGTGGCCTGGCGCGCACGGCGCGCCCTATGGCTGCGCCGTCCCTCTGGGGTTCTTCCCGATCAGACAGAAGGATCCACCCGCAACCAGAAGGTCACCGGGCCGTCGTTGGTCAGGGTGACCGCCATGTGGGCACCGAAGCGGCCGGTCGCTATCCGAGGGAAGCTGCGCCGAGCGCAGGCGGCCAGGTGACCAAACAGGCGTTCGCCGTCGTCCGGCGGTGCGGCCGGCGTGAAGCTGGGGCGGGTGCCCTTGCGGGTGTCGGCGGCGAGGGTGAACTGAGGCACCAGCAGCAGGCCGGCGTCGTACAGATCCGTCAGCGCCAGATTCATGCGTCCGTCGGCATCCTCGAATACTCGGTAGCCCAGCAGGCGTTCCGCGAGCCGCTCGGCCTCACGTTCGCCGTCGCCCCGCTCTACACCGACCAGCACCAGCAGACCCCGATCGATGCGGGCAATGATCTTGCCGTCCACATCCACTCGCGCCTGGGTGACCCGCTGCAACAGCCCGATCATTTCAAGCGCTGGCCGAACTCGATGGTGGCGCGCACCAGGGCATCGATGACGCCCGGTTCCGAGGCCGCATGACCGGCCTCGGCCACGATGCGCAGGTCGGCGTCCGGCCACGCCTGGTGCAGGGCCCATGCCTGCTCGAGAGGACATACGGCGTCGTAGCGCCCGTGCACGATGATGCCGGGGATGCCGGCAAGGCGGTCTGCGTCGCGCAGGATGGCATCGTGTTCCAGGAAGCAGTCATGGGTGAAGTAGTGATTCTCGATCCGCGCCAGCGCCAGGGCCGTGTGAGGTTCGGCGAAGTGGGCCTCCAGGTCGTGATTGGGCAGCAGCGTGGCGCAGCGGGCCTCCCACAGCGCCCAGGCTTTTGCGGCGCCCATACGACCCACTTCGTCGCGACCGGTAAGACGGCGGCGGTAGGCGGCCACGGGATCGCCCTGCTCCGCCGCCGGGAGCGGGTCCAGGAACTGCTGCCAATGGTCGGGAAACAGGCGGCTGGCGCCGCCCTCGGCGTAGAACCAGGCGATGTCCCGGGGCCGGCACAGAAAGATGCCGCGCAGGATCAGGCCCCGGACGCGCTGCGGATGGCGTTCGGCGTAGACCAGGGCCAAGGTCGAGCCCCAGGAACCGCCGAAGACGATCCAGGACTCGACGGCCAGGTGCGTGCGCAGAGCCTCGAGGTCCGCTACCAGGGCGCCGGTGTCATTGTCCTCCAGCTCACCGTGAGGCTCGGACCGGCCGCAGCCGCGCTGGTCGAACAGCACGATGCGATAGACCTCCGGGTCGAAGAATTGACGATGGAACGGGTCGGTGCCCCCGCCTGGGCCGCCGTGCAGGAATACCACCGGCAGCCCTTCCGGGTTGCCGCATTCCTCCACATGCAGGACATGGCGCTCCGACACTCGCAGGCTGTGGCTGACGTAAGGTTGAATCGGTGGGTACAGGTGGTACATGCAAAGCTCGCGCTGCGCGTGGCGGCCCACAGGCCGGCGTGGACGGAGGTACCGGACAAACTCTAGCAGCATCGCGGAAGCGGCTCGTAGGAAAATTCCTACAGAAACGGTGAGCTCCAGCGTACAGCGTACAGCGGACAGGGCCGACCGTGGCACGATTCCGGCTGTCCGGCTTGGGCGTGAGGCCGGTCAGGACGGCGGGTAGCCGCCAATCCAGGGATTCAGGATGGCGAGGGCGCCCGGGAAGGATCCGGGGCGGCCCGTCTCACTCACCGGCCCCGGTCTTTGACCGGGGCTTTTTTGTCCGGCTAGGCCCGGGCGGCCCGGCGCCGGTCTTGCTCGACCCGTAGCTTCTTGCGCAGGCGAATGTGATGAGGCGTGACCTCCACCAGTTCATCCTCGTCGATGAACTCCAGCGCCTGCTCCAGACTCATGCGGATCGGTGGCGTGAGCAGGATGTTCTCGTCGGAGCCGGCGGCGCGGATGTTGGTGAGCTGCTTGGCCTTCATGGGATTGACCACCAGGTCGTTGTCCCGGGAGTGCACGCCGATGATCATGCCCTCGTACACCTCTTCGCCGGGTCCGATCACCATGCGCCCGCGCTCCTGGAGGTTGAAAAGGGCGTAGGCCAGGGACTTGCCGGTGCCGTTGGCGATCATGACACCGTTGATGCGCTGCCCGAACTCGCCGCGCTTGAGGGGCGCGTAGCATTCGAACACGTGGTGCATGAGGCCGGTGCCCTGGGTGGCGGTCAGAAACTCGGTGCGAAAGCCGATCAGCCCCCGGGCGGGGATCAGATAGTCGAGCCGCACCCGGCCTTTGCCATCAGGGACCATATCGCGCAGATCGCCGCCGCGGGCGCCGAGCTTCTCCATGACTGAGCCCTGGTGCACCTCTTCCACATCCACCGACAGGTGCTCGTAGGGCTCCTGGGCGTCGCCCTCCACCTGGCGCACGATCACCTCCGGGCGGGAGACGCCGAGCTCGTAGCCTTCCCGGCGCATGTTTTCGATCAGAATGGACAGGTGCAGCTCGCCGCGTCCGGATACCCGGAACCGGTCCGGGTCCTCGGTGTTCTCCACCCGCAGGGCGACGTTGTGGACCAGCTCCCGCTGCAGGCGGTCGCGCAGCTGACGGGAGGTGACATACTTGCCGTCGCGCCCGGCGAAGGGCGAGTCGTTGACTTGAAAGGTCATGCTCACCGTGGGCTCGTCCACGCTCAGGGGCGGCAGCTTCTCCACATGGGCGGGATCGCACAGGGTATCGGAGATGTTCAGGCTCTCGACGCCGGTGAAAGCGATGATGTCCCCAGCCCCGGCCTCCGGCACCTCGACCCGCTCCAGACCCATGAAGCCGAGAATCTGAAGAATTCGGCCACTGCGCCGTCCGCCCTCGCGATCGACGATCACCACCGGCGTGTTGCTGCGCACCCGCCCGCGGGCGATGCGGCCGATGCCGATGACGCCCACGTAGCTGCTGTAGTCGAGGGAACTCACCTGCATTTGGAAGGGGCCCTCGGCATCCACCGACGGCGGTGCCACCCGCTCGACGATGGTCTCGAACAGCGCAGTGAGGTCGCCATCGCAGACCTCGGCATCCAGGCTCGCGTAACCGTTCAATGCCGAGCAGTACACCACCGGGAAATCCAGCTGCTCCTCGCTCGCCCCCAGGCGGTCGAACAGATCGAACGTCTGGTCCAGCACCCAATGAGGGCGCGCGCCGGGACGATCGATCTTGTTGATCACGACAATCGGGCGCAGACCCTGGGCCAGCGCCTTCTGGGTGACGAACCGGGTCTGGGGCATGGGGCCGTCCACGGCATCCACCAGCAGCAGCACCGAGTCGACCATGGACAGCACCCGCTCCACTTCGCCGCCGAAGTCTGCGTGTCCCGGGGTGTCGACGATGTTGATGCGCCAGTCCCGCCAGCGGATCGCGGTGTTCTTCGCCAGGATGGTGATGCCGCGCTCACGCTCCAGGGCATTGGAATCCATGACCCGTTCCTGCAGGGGCAGGCGGGCATCCAGGGTGCCGGATTGGGCCAACAGCTTGTCCACCAGGGTGGTCTTGCCATGGTCCACGTGGGCGATGATGGCGATGTTTCTAAGGGCTTCGATGGAGGAGGAGGTCATAGATCACCGAGGGCGGTCCTCGGACACGCAGATGCACAGTCGATGGGGGATGGCAACAGGGCCGTGGCGGCGGATTCTCTCCTGTTTACCTCCGCCTGTCCACTAAAACAGGCTGCGGGGGATCGGCGTCTCCCGAGGTTCACTCATCCGCGAGGTTCCGGCGCAGGAACTCGGCGGCCCGCTGGATGGCATCCTTTGCCGCCAGGTCGTCGGCGAAGGTGCGCACCCCTTCGGGGCGGAAATCGAACCCGCGCCCGACACCGGGATAGACCACCAGGCGCACCGGGCGCCTCTGCTTGCGCAGCTCCGCCACCGCCATCTCGATGGGGCGGCGACGCTGGTACTGCTCCTGTTCGCCGATGAAGATCAGCGCTGGGATGCGCAGGGCGTCCACCTCCGGTGCGTAACGGTACACCTGCATGGGCTCCGGAGCATTGGGGTCCTGCAGGTGCGGATAGTAGGAGGCGTAGCAGGCGATGTCGCGCTCCTGTCGGCCCTTGGTGACCGCCAGCTTGAGGCTGTAGTAGCCGCCGCGGGTATGGGAATAGACGCACACTCGCCGCCCGCGAATGCCCTTCAACTCGGCGAGCATGTAGTCCAGGACCCGATCGAGGTCCTCTTCCAGGACGTAGTCGTGCTCGATGGGATACTTCTCGATGAACCGGCCCGAGTACAGGTCCGGGGCGAAGACCACGAAGCCTCGGGCGGCAAGGCGCCGGACGTGCAGCAAAACCAGATCGTCGAGCCCCCGGCGCCCGTGCACGAACAGTACGCCGGGATACGGTGCGCGGTCCGCCGGCCGGACGACGACGGCCGGGATGTCGACATCGCCGTGGACGATGGAATGTTCCTCGACGATGACGGTGTGATTCTGCGGCACCGCCAGTACACCTTCGTACCACCACCGCGCGTCCCACCACCAGGCATCCTCCGCCGGCTGATCGTGGGCTGCGGCGCTGGCGGCGAAGGCCAGCAACAGCAATCGGAGCCCGTGAAGGGCGGTACGCTGAAGCGGCTTGGGCCGCCGTCGCTGTTGTTTACCCATCCGACTGATGCCGCGCTGCCGCTACAGCAGCCGGCACGCCTCCTCGAACTCCAGCCGCGGGTGGCGCGCAAACAGCTTGGATTCATCTCCGCAGCCGATGGCGCAGATAAAGTTCACCTCCAAGGCGCCTTCGGGAAAGAATTCGGCGTTGACCTTGGCGGCGTTGAAACCGGACATGGGCCCGGCGTCCAGACCGACGCTGCGCACCGCCATGATGAAATACGCGCCCTGAAGAGAGCTGTTGCGAAACGCCGTCTCGCGGATCTTTTCCGGCTTGCCGGCGTACCAGGCGCGGGCGTCGGTATGGGGAAAGAGCTTGGGGAGTTTCTCGTAGAACTCCAGGTCCATAGCCAGAATGGCCACCACCGGTGCGCTCATGGTCTTGTCCACGTTGCCTTCCGACAGCGCGGGGCGCAGGCGCGCCTTGGCTTGCTCGGTGCGCAGGAACAGGATGCGGACCGGGCAGGAGTTGGCGCTGGTCGGCCCCATTTTCATCCGGTCGTAGATCTCGCGCAGTTGTCGATCGCTTACCGGTTCGTCCAACCAGCCGTTGTGGCTCCGGGCTGCGAAGAACAAGGTATCGAGCGCCTCCTGGGACAGGGATTGATGGGGCATGGGTGCTCCTCGGAATGGCGATGACGGAAAATCAGGCCCTAGGGTAGAGGTCCGCCCGTCGGGTTTAAACGCCCGATCCGTGGTGCTCGGGTCACTGCGCCCGGCCTCGGACGATATTGACGGGCAGTGACAGCCGGATGCCCCGGCCACCGGCGTACTCGGCAACGCGGCTCATATGCCGCCGGCGCAGTTCGCCCAGGTCCGGTGGATCGAGCGTATGGAGTACGGGAATCAGGCCGCTCGCCCAGATCACGCTCCACCACTCCTCCCCATGGGCCAGGTGGTAACCGAAATCCCGCACCGTGACCTCGACGGTGCCGGCACCGGCGTCCCGGAGCAGGTCGCCGCAACGCTCAGGCGCGGCGAACGGCGGTTCGGGGAGGGCGACACCGAGCGCACCCAGGGTCGCGCGAAGCTCGTCTAGCAGCGGCGCGAAGGCGCCGGCACCGAGAGTCGCCACCGCCAGTTCACCGCCGGGCTTGAGCACCCGCAGCCACTGGGCCACCGCGCCACCGGGGTCGGGGAGCTGGCAGAGCACGAAGGAGGCGGTGACGGCCTCGAAGTAATCGCGCCGAAACTCCAGTTGCCCGGCATCCATGGTGTGCACATCGACATTGCCGAGCCCCATGCGCGCCGCTTTGGCCTGGAGTCGCGCCAGCACCGCCTCGGAGACATCCACGGCCGTCACCCGACCCCCGGGCGCCACCATCGGCCCCGCCGCCAAGGCCACTGCGCCTGTTCCTGCGCCCACGTCCAGCAGCTTGGCGCCCGGACGCAGATGCAGCCGGCCGAGCAGATGATCGGCGACGAAGGGAAACAACCCGAGCACCGTCTGGTCGTAGCCCGGCGCCAGACGGTCGTAGAGGGCGGCGATGTCGAGCGCCGCCGCCGGCCCCGGCGTGCTCACGGCGCAGCGTCCCGATGAAGCCCTTGCAGGCAGGCGCGCATGTCCTCCGGCTTCACCGGGAACGCCAGGGCGGCCTCGATCGCCCAGCGGCTGCGCAAGCGGTCCTCGAACGGCCGCTCGTTCTCCTTGTCATAGAGGATGATCACCCGGGACTCGGGGTGGCGGCTTTGCAGCGTCGCCAGCAACGATTCCAGGCTGCTGGTGCGGTCGCGGAAGTCCGACTGGAAATTGAACTCTGCCACCACCACTGCCGGGGAGAGCTTCTTGAGGGTCGAAAGGGCCTTGCGCATGGTGCGTTCGGACACCACCCGGAAGCCGGCGGCGCGGTACTCGTCGGCGAAATCCGGATAGCCGCCTTCTTCCACGATGGACAAGAGAATCGGTTCGCCGCTCATGAAAGCAATTCTAAATCAAAGCCTTGAAGATTAGTACCGGGAAGGCGCCGGGCACTGTTGGCTCGCCGACAGTTTATGATATGCTAATATTGTTTTTGCGCCACGGGTATGGCCGCCGCACTGATCGGCCGCGGCCCCAAGAGCTCGATGGGCGGATGGAGGCCGGGAACCGGCGGTGGTATATTGCTGCGCTGCCCGGGTCGTCCTAGAGCGAATTTTGGAGGCATTCAGATGAGCGACAAGCAAGACCTGATCAAGCGCATGCTCGAGCTGCAGAAGAAGTTCATTGCGTACGAGCATGAGAACGGCCTGGATCCGTTCGATTACTACACGCCGAAGCCGGGCCATCCGCTGGAGAACTACCGGCAGGAGTACCAGGAGCTGGCCACCAAGGTGCTCGACCTGGCCCACGCGGAAGTCGGCTCCCGCCGCTAAGCCCCCGCGGACGCTCCGGCGCAGGAGAAGCCGCCGTCGATCGACGGCGGCTTTTTCAATTCCGGCCTTCGAGCAGGTGTCTCGCCAGATCCAGCACTGCGCCCGGGTGAGCCACTTCGTAGCGCACGCCGGCGCGACGACGGGCATACTCTCCCGCATCGAGGCGCGAGGCCACGAAGCCGGTCAGCATGATCGGCAGCATGTCCACGCTCGCAGCACCGGCGTGCTCGTCGGAGCCGCCGTCCCCCACGAACCAGCAGTCGCGCGGCGCCACTCCGAGGCGCTGCGCCGCCAATCGATAGATGCCCGGCTCCGGCTTGGCGTGGCCGCATTCGCAGCTGAACAGGGCCACGTCGAAGTGCGCCGCCAGTGGCGAGCGCGCCCAAGCGCGCACCTCTCCGGTGGAGGCGTTGGACACCAGCGCCAGAGGCAGACCCAACCGGCGCAGCCCGCTCAGGGCCGACAGGGTGCTCGGCGGCACCTGGCACAGCGCGTGGTCGAAGCGCGCCTGGCGCTCCGCTGCGGCCTGTTCGATGCGGTCCAATGGGATTTCGGGATCGATGCTGTGGGCCAGGGCGCGCAGCACCTCGTAGTGGTCCGTCGGCCGGCGGATTTCATGGCCGGCACCGAAGCAGGCGCGGTGCCAGTGTTCGCGGCTCACGCCGAGCACGTCGGCGGTGTCGCGGCCCACGTGGTCCGGCACTCCGGCGACGTCCACCAGGGTATGGAACAGGTCGAAGCAGATGGCTCGCGGTGGCGGCAGGAACGGCGCAGCACGCGTCATAGCACCACCGGGTAGAGCCAATAGTCGAGGGCCAGCCCCGCGAACACCGCGGCGCCGAACCAGTTGTTGTTCAGGAAGGCTTGCAGGCATCGCAGCCGCTCCCGCCCGCGAATCAGGTGCTGCTGGTGGCCGACCAGGGCCGCGGCGGCGGCGAGCCCGAGGTAGTAGGGCAGGTGCAATTCGGCGCGCTCGCCCAGG
>Ga0209347_1001676_pt1 | contig 33949 bp, 26 predicted proteins | sample AutmiccommuBRH23_FD_187382 | JGI IMG/M metagenome (GOLD analysis project Ga0209347, IMG submission 187382) | Deep subsurface microbial communities from Mt. Terri, Switzerland - Autotrophic microbial communities BRH/23 (SPAdes) (version 2) | ecosystem: Environmental > Aquatic > Deep subsurface >...
GTAGGGGCGGAGTACGCCAATTATTCCAGTGACATGACCCGCACCATTCCTGTTGGCGGCCGGTTTACCAAGCGGCAACGGCAGGTGTACGAAGCGGTGCTGCGCGTAAAGGAGGAAGCCACCGCGATGCTCGTTCCCGGGACGCTCCTGGAAGACTACCACACGGAGGTGGGAAAGATCATGACCTCGGAACTTCTGGGGCTGGGGTTGTTAAGCAAGGCAGATGTACAGCGAGAGGATAAAGACAAACCGGCGTACAAAAAGTACTTTATGCACGGCACCAGTCACCACCTGGGCCTGGACACCCATGATTACGGCCCGCTGAAGACTCCTATGAAAGCAGGAATGGTTTTTACGGTGGAACCCGGCATTTATATCCCTGACGAACAACTCGGGATCCGCCTGGAAGACGATGTGGTTATCCGGGAAAAGGGGCCAGCCGACAATTTAATGAAGAACATCCCTGTTGAGCCCGGCGAAATCGAAGAGTTGATGAACAGCAGGAAATAGGCAGGATACTCAATTATCAATAAACAATTACCAATTGGGGGTAGGTAATTCAATGGTCATATTTCACAGGGAAACTATAACCAGGACGCTGCTTTTTTCCTGCAGCCAGAACGACTAAATTGAACCGGGGTGGGGCTTGCGTCCCCCTTATGTTTACGGGTCTGATGCTCTATAATCAATTACCAATTTAAGTTTTGGTTCTATTCCAGAAAATTTGCCAGCAAGGCAAATTTATTTTCCGCCCACTGCTTTTTTCCTGCAGCCAGAACAACTAATTTGAACCGGGGTGGGGCTTGCGCCCCCCTCTTATGTTTCCGGGTTTCATACACTATAATCACTTACCAATTTAAGTTTTGGTTCTATTCCAGAAAATTTGCTAGCAAGGCAAATTTATTTTCCAGCCACTGCTTTTTTGCTGCAGTCAAAGCGTTTAATTTTAACCAGGGTGGGAGGTGGATGCCCCCTTAAGACGGCGCATTATTTATAGGGAACACCAACTTAGCTATCTTAACCATAATTACCTTCACAACTCCTTTATTGAATGGCCAGGGATTAAAGGATCGCGGTTTCCTGAAAAGATCGGTTTCACCCAGGCCTTAATAAATTTGCAACAAAAAAAGCAAAGACCGCCGGAAGTACCCATCCCATGCTGTAGTTACTTAACGGGATATATTGCCTGGCATCGCCCAAAAGGCCGGCGCAACCGAGGCTTTCCAGGAAGTCGGGAACACTGAACAGCAGGGTAATGGCCACCACGGCCCTGAATACTGTCGGGGAACCATATTTCGGGGGGAGCACATTCAACAGGATCAGGACAATTGTCAGCGGATAAATGAACATGAGTGCAGGCAGTGCGACATCAATGATATAACCCACCTCCCACCGGCCGATAAGCACTCCAAGGGCGCAACAGAAAAATGCCGTTAACGGGTATGCCCGGGAGGTTTCCGGGAAACGCGACTTTATGAAGTCGGCAGTACCCGTAACAATCCCCACCGCGGTGGTAAAGCAGGCGAGGCTGACCAGCACACTCAGAAAGCCATTGGCGGTTGCCCCAAGCGTAATCCTTCCTATCCCTGTTAAAAGGGCCGTTCTGCTTATCTCGGCATCAAACTTTGGTTGCATCAGCGCTCCTGTGAAGATAAGGCCGGAGTAGATCAGGAAAAGGGCGGCTCCTGCAACCCAGGCGGCATTGCTTACCAATCGCTTCCGGCTTGCATAGCTGCCCGGGTCTTTCCTGAGGTTTATGGAGACCAGGATTACACCTCCGACCACTACGGCACCAATGGCATCAAAAGTTTGGTATCCTTCAAGGATCCCATGGCTAAAAGGCCTTATGACCGTTGAAGCTTCGAAGGCAGCATTGAAGTGAAGGCTGCTAAGCCCGATAATCAGGATGAGGATCAGCAGCAGGGCCGGACTCAGCCACTTACCTGTAAGGTCGAGGATACGGCTTCGGTTCAGGGTAAAGACAAATACCAGGGAAAAGTAACAAATACTTGTGAGCAGCGGCGGGCTGCCAAAAAGGGGGGCAATGGCCATTTCGTGGGTCACCGCGGCCGTTCGGGGCGAAGGCAGGGCAATGGAAATGGTATAAACCAGATAACAATAAACCAAACTGAAAGTTGGAGATACTTTGCGGCCAAGATCAAACATGCTTCCCTGTAACCTGGCATGGGCCAGTATCCCAAAGATCGGTACAAGAACCGCTGAGATACAAAACCCAAAGGATACGAGCCACCAGAGATCTCCTGACTTAAATCCTAAATATGGGGGGAGTATCAGGTTTCCTGCCCCGAAGAACAGGGAGAACAGTGCAAAGGCAGTTACCAGGGTTTCCCTGTTTCTTTTCATTCATTGAAAATAATGCGGAAGGTAACGAAAATGTAACGTTGAAGCCGGGGCCCGGGGCACCGGTTTGTATTATTTTTGCGGCCGGCGGTGCCATTCATCGAAAAAATTTTGAAATCAGGATTATTACCCAATAAAACAGGCCCTGAAAACGTTCATCATTACAAGAGGTCATAGGGCTCAGACAGTTACCAGGCGGCCTTGAAAAAAAACCAACATTGGCAGTCCCCAAAATTCTACCAGTGCACAACTAAAACCTACATTATGAAACGAATCTTTTGCAACATCTTCGGGCATCACTACTCCGTTTCCAGAAAGGTTACCTCCCACATCAAGGAATATAAATGCGTTCATTGCGGGAAGGAAGTAACCACGGATGTCAGCGGAAACCTTTCCGTACTCACCCCTGAACTTCAGGATATCAACCGGACCCTGGAGGTGATTTATCAGAAAAGACACAGGGCCGCATAAAGCAAAACTACTTTATTACTGCCCTGCATATTCTGTTGCCCCTGGCAGCAGAAGTTTAGAGTTATTCCCGGAAATTTAAGAAAGCACCCTTACAACCTTCTGTCTAATGCCCCATGACAGTAAGAAGTGGGATTGCCCTTGATTTTCGGGAACTTTTTTTGTCTTCCGCCCAAAAGGTGGAGGTGGCAGAAATTTTACCATGGCTGTCAGTATGCGACAAGACAAAAATATACCCCCGGCAAAGCCGAGGGTACAAAGGTCTCTTTTGTATTTTGTTTCTTCACTGCTTCACAAGGCTGAATCCGTTGTTGGTAAAGCCTCCGAAATCAAGTACCACGTTAATATCCCCGGTACAGGTTCCAATACTTCCGCTTCCGGTTACGGGCAGGCAAAAGCCGGGCCCATAGTCAAAACATTCGTTGGAGGAGACCGTAACGCTTCCGTCTGACGGATCGATTGTGAATTCCATATAGGAAGTTCCGGGGTTGTTAATAAACGGATTATTGGCAGACAATAATCTGAAGGTAAAATCCGAAACAAATTCTACCGGCACGGTATCACCTGGAGCATAATCTGCCCATGCATCATTTACCACCACATAATTGCCACTGAAAAGGGAGGCATTGTCCAAAGCACAGAAGAACTGGGCCGAATAGGCATATGGGGTTCTGAAGAAAGACCCACCGGTAACAGTCCCCACGGCATCAGAGTTTGTATAGCTCCGACCGTCAGTCAGGTTGAGCACCAGTCTCAGGATAAAAGCATCGGAACTGGTATAATCCCCTGACTGCAATCCTAACTCCGACAGCACTTCACTGAGTGAGGCGCTCACCAAACCCCTAGGAAGACCGTTTGGTCCTATAGAAAACGATGAAGCGGGAATATTTTTAACTAAAGATTCTTCTGAGGTGGCACCTGTAGCCGAAGAAGTCAGAGAGGCGTAGAGGTCTATGGATGCAAAAAGGTCGCCGTCTTCGTGGTCCTGTTCTTCCAGTTCCACCACCCATTCCAGGGAAGGGTCGTTAAAATCAAATGTCGGGCTTGGAACACTGATGGTTCTTAAGACAGCCCCGCGTGTTACAGTATCCTGTATCCTAAGGGTTAGCTTCTCCTCTTCCTCGCTGCAGGAATAAAACAGCAGGCCCATAAGGATAATCAGGTATATCGGACTTTTTTTCATAAATCTTGTATTAAGGTTCATAGCTGTGTGTTAATTAGCCGGGGGCACCCCGCTGTTATCCCAGAATACAGGCTGAGCCTGGTCTGTTTTCTGACTGATACTCGAATTATTGTTAACCGAATTGGACGGGTAATACATAGACATCACAAAGGTGCCGGGATTTGGTTCCCTGTTGGGTTGTAAGGTTGTTGGATACAAGGTCCTGCGGTAGAAATTATATGGATCTACCCCGTTTCCGAAATGCGCAATCCAGTATTGTTCTGCCAAAACATCCCATTTACTGCCGGGCCCTTCAGCCGGGGCTGCATCAAAATTTGAAGCGATTGTTGTGCGATATGAAGCGATTTCAGTATCCGAAGGCTCGAAAGAAATGTCGGCACCATCTTCCCTTCCCAGCAGGAAGGCTTGCACTTTGGATACGGATTTGTCGTAGGCAGTCAGCATAAAATCCCTGGCGATTGCAGGCTGGCCCTGGGCCAAGGCGATTTCGGCCCGCATAAAATCCACATTAAACGCAGATAACAACACTGTAACCCCGTTGCCGCCGCCCCCTGCAGTGGCATTGATAGGTTCAAAACCGTTATCGTCGAATTTCCCTCCGGCCGGATAGGTCCCGAAAGTAGTCCGCAACAACCCGTCAGGAGGGGTACCTTCGGTATCTCCGTGATCCCGGCCCCAGTAGCCGTTATTCAGCCAGCAAAAGGTAAATCCACCGCTACTGTAATGGGGGGGCGGGGTCTGGAGGGAGCAGTTTAGCAATTGCTCGTTCGGGGGGATCTCAGCTCCGGGAACGGCATTGGTCTGTCTATAGAAATAGTAGCGGATCCGGGGATCATCCGTGGTGTCCATCAGGTTCATCAGCCAGTTAGACATGTAGTCAGCGCCCCCGGAGGAAGTATAGTTCAAACCGTAACGGGGATGGCGGGTATCTGGTTGGGAAGCGCTTGTGGCCGGCCAGTTGTACTCGAAATCATCTGCCGTTGCCTGGATATAGTTCCCGGAATTTACAATCGTATTAAAATTCGCCACCGCATTGGCATCTACCAGGCGGGTTTGCAAATAGATTTTCATTTTCAGCGTGTTCGCCGCACGAATCCATTGGGAGTAATCATTATTGTAGAATAAATCATTTGCGGGATTCACCGCATTGCTGTTAAAATTGGCAATGGCATTATCGATCAGGCTAAGGGCGACATTATAAACGTCGGCTCCGGGGTCCAGTTTCGGGTTAAAATTTCCTTCACCGGCCTGGATGATCTCTGAGTATGGAACATCTCCAAAAAAATCAACCATAGTCACCAACAGAAACGCTTCAATAAATTGCCCGATACCTATATGATGGCTCAGTTCTGATTCTTCTGCCAAAGGGTACATAGCCCGAAGGTCTCCCATGATTCCGAGGTAGGCATTAATCCATTCATCGTCCATATCACTTCCCTGATAAACACTTGGATAACTCCTCCCGCTCATATTCAACATGCGTGTAAGCTGCATGCCCAACTCGTTAAAACCGTCGCCGATGGTATTTCCCCCGCTTTGGAAATTATCGTTCGGGTCAAAGTCCGCAGTTCCTTCGAACTGGCGGATAAAATCTTCCTGGATAGAACTCAGGAAGAAGTCCACGCTAGCCTGGTTCGGAGTCAGCGCGTTGGGGTCTGAGGTGATGTCCAGTTCTGTGGTTTCACAGGAATGGAAGGAAAGGAAACCTGATAGAACAGTTAAGATCAGATAGCTACTGTATTTTTTCATTCTTTTCATAATTTTAATTCTTAAAAGGATGCTTTAACACTGAATCCGTATCTTCTGGAACTGGGGCCGTTTATAAAGTCGAATCCAAAGCCGTTCCCGACCCCGGTACCCGAAGTATTCGGGTCAAAGCGCGCCCCCTTTGGGGTGTTTACCGCCCGGTACCAGAGGTTCTGGCCGGAGACGGTGAAGCTCAGGGCGCCAAATGGCGTTTTGTCCAGGAATTTGCTTGGGAGGGAATAACTCAAAGAAGCCTCCTGCAAACGGATGGTCGTTGCATCATATACCTGCAATTCGGAAGGCCCGAACAGGATATTGTCAAACCAGAAATCGGAGTTATTTATCTGTAAGGTGTTCGGCGATCCGTCAGGACGTACACCCGGTAGGACATAGGTGTCTTCCCTGTCCAGGGTTTCCGTGATCAGACCTCTTCCCAGGAGGGTTGAGATTGTGCTCGAATACACGTCTCCTCCGTGGGTATAGTTCCATTGTAAGCCCAGGCTGAAATTCTTATAGCGAAGGGTGTTGATCAGGTTGGTCACCCAGTCGGGGTTCGGATCTCCAATGATGCCGTCTTCCGCGGCCTGCACATAGTTTCCGTCAGCTCCAACAACCAGGTTTCCATTGGCATCGCGCTGGATTCTGGTACTGAAAATCACCCCTAGCGGTTCTCCTTCTATGGCGGCATTCCCGAGGTTGGAAAAGCCCGAATAGACAACCTGTTCGGTGTCCAGGCCTAAATCCTCCACCGTGGTTTCATATGCTGTAAAGTTCAGGTTGGTTGTCCAGGAGAAATCCCCTTCTTCTGAGGCCCGGAACCAGGTAACCCCCAGGTCGGCCTCCACCCCTTCGGATTTAATTTCCCCGATGTTCGTTGCTGTTACAATGTACCCGGTAGCCGGATCAAGGGGTCGGTCCAGAATGAGGTCGTTGGTTTTTCTGGTATAAACTGAACCGTCAAGGGTGATGCGACCGTCCCACCAGCGGGATTCGATTCCGATCTCGATCTCCTCCAATGTCTCGGGCTTTAAGTCCGGGTTCCCCAGACGGGCACCTGTGGTATTGGTCACAATATTTGCGCCTGCATTGTCCTGTACATCCTGAGTGTCAAGGAAGAGGGTATTGGCTATGGGATATGCAGAAGACTCAAAGTTGGCGGAAATTCCAAGACCGCCACGTAGTTTCAGGTAATCCAGCACTTTGCCTTTCAGTTCCGGAAAAGCGGTGGTTGGGATAAAGGAAACGCTGGCGGAAGGATAGAACTGCGCCCGGTTTTCCCGGGCAAAGTTAGATACCCAATCGTTACGCCCGGCCAGGGTCAGGTATACCCAACTGTCATAATCTAAGTCGAACTGCCCGTAAACTCCTACCAGGTTCCGCTCGGCAAAGCTTTGGATTTCGTTCTGGTTAAGGAAATTAAAGTGGCGCAGAATGCCAAATACCTGCTGGCCGTCACTGGAGACGCCGTTCTGGTCGAACACCTCCCGGCGCGAAGTGGCCCCGATATTGAAAGTGGCACCGATCAGCTCTGTGATGTCATAATCTCCGTTGAGTACCAGGTTGTGGTCCCAGATGGTATTTGTGTTATTCCAGGTCTCATAGATCCCGCTGGCCAGGCGGATGTCTCCGCTGTTGGAATTTATACCGCCCTTGTTCTGGTATTGTACATTGTTCTCACTGTAGATGTCGAGTCCGGCCCGGTAGATAATGTTCAGGTTTTCATTGATATCGTATTGCAGGGAAGCCTGCCCGAAGACACGGTTGGTTTCCTGGGAGGATTCGGCATTAAAAACCGTCCAGATAGGATGTTGTATGGTGTTATCCTGGCGATAGTATACACTTCCCCCGGTTATTGGATTCTGGTAAGGCAGGCCCTGGACATCCACGGAAGTTGGGGTAAACCAAAGATCGCCGAATACCGATGAGCCAGACGCTGTTGCTCCGTTCCCCTGGGAAAGGGCTACGGGAGGGGATACGAATTTAGTACGTGCAAAATTAAGGGTGCCTGCCGCGGTAAACTTGTTACTTAGTTGGGCCCTCCCTCCTACAGAGAGGTTATTGCGTATTACCTTGTTGTTGGGGGTAAAACCCTGATCGTTCAGGTGTCCGTAGTTTATGTTATAGCCGATCTTCCCGTCATCGGAAGTGCCGGCAACATTAATGGAGGTATTGGTTACCACTCCCTGACGGAAGAATTTTTCCACGCTATTGTAGAATTTCCAGGGGTAACGTGCGCCCTGAAATTCCGGGAATGCAGCCTGGATGGCAGCTGTGGAAGTGGAATAGGGGTGTGGGAGGGTCCCCTGGTCATCAATGGCGGCCTGAACGCCCCAACCGGCGGCTCCACCCCTTCTAAAGCTAGGCCCCCAGGTAGAGAAGAACCAGCCAAAGGATTGGTCGAAACCGTTCCCGTATTGCCGCTGATAATCGGGCAATGAGGCTATTTCGTTAAAGAACAGCGATGAGTTGATGGTGATTTCGGTCTTTTTAGGGCCTGTTTCACCTGCTGCCCCTGCTTTGGTTGTGATCAGCACGACCCCGTTACGGCCTTGTGAACCGTAGAGCGTGGCAGCGGCCAATCCTTTAAGGACGTTCACACTTTCGATGCTATTGGGATCCAGATCGAGGAATCTTGAGGATCCGTTGTTCCCGTTTACAAAGTCGTTCCGGTCACCCTGCCGGCCCTGGGAGTTGGTGTCGGTACTGAAGGGCACCCCGTCAACAATAAACAAAGCCTGGTTGCTGGAGCTGAAGGTGCTTAGGCCGCGGATAATCACGTTGGTCCCGGAACCGGACAAACCACTCTGGTTGGTGATCTGTACACCGGAAGCTTTTCCCGTCAGAACCCGGCCAATATCGCCTTCAGGCCGGGATTCAAGCTCCTCTGCACTGACCTCGGAAACCGCATAGCCAAGCGCCTGTTTTTCCCTCTTGATCCCGAGGGCGGTAACCACCACTTCTTCAAGCGCCTGGGCGTCTTCCTGCATCTGCACATTGATGGTGTTGTCTGCCCCTACAGTCCTGCGCTCCGTGCGCTGGCCTATATAGGTGAAGAGCAGAGTCTGGCCGGTGGATGCTTCAATGGAATAATTGCCGTCAAAGTCGGTTTGCGTCCCTGTGGTGGTCCCGTCAACCAGGATATTGACCCCGGGAAGGGCAAGGCCTTCCTGGTCGGTAACCATACCTGTGATTACTTTTTCCTGGGCAAAGGACACCTCCAGTATGAACGCCAATAGAAGCGTAACAATCCCTTTTACTTTCATAGAATTTAAGGTTGAGTTAGAAATCCGTTTGAGTTCTGCAACTGAGAAAGGTGGGCGGGGAAGTATAATATTGACAGCTAATTCAAATAATATCTCCTAAAATGAGAACAAGCTTAAACGGATCTTTTATCCGGAAGTAGCAAGGCCTCTCACCGCCTCACCTTTACAATTGCGGAGTAAAAGAAGCAAAGGAAAAGGCAGCAGCAGTTAACGCTTACAAACCTTAACCGCCTGCCGATGGCTGCCTATAAGGATTAACAATTAAAGGGAGGCCATACTGTGATCGCGGTACTCTGAGGGCGTCATCCCTATGTGCTTTTTAAAGGCTTTGTAAAATGAAATCCTGTTATTAAAACCCGTTTGGTAGGCCACATCTGTAATGGAAAGGGAAGAGTCGGGGTCGCGCAGCAATTGTTCTGCGTCGTCAATGCGGTATTTGTTTATAAAGTCGTAAAAGTGTGCGGAAAAATGCTGATTGATTATCTGAGAGGCATGGTGCCTGGAAATATCGAGTAGCGCTGCCAGTGAATCAAGACGCACTTCAGGATCGAGGTAGGGCTTTTGTTCCTTCATGATCTCCTGCAGTTTTCTTTTCAACTCCAAAGAAAAATTTTCTGAAAGACCAGTTTTCTCATACTTCATAAAGGGAATCAGTTTATCAACAGGCAGTCCGTTAAATACGTGGGCGTACATAAAGGCGAAGTAGGTTACCAGGGAAATAAATACGATCATAAAGAAGGTGATGAAGTAATCGTATTCATTTGAAATAACATACAGGTCCGCCAGAATGGTATATGTAACGTGCGATAAGGAGAAAACAAAAAATGCGGCACAGATAACTTTTAACCAAATCAACAGGTCCGGATCCTTTTGAAAATGCTTCACGAAACGCAGGTAACTGGCGATGGCGTAGCCAGCCATACATAATGCCAACGCGAGGGTGCCCCATGAGACAACATTTATGTGTTGGATGTACTCCCCCGACCTGTATAATTCCAATTTAGTGGAGGAAGACATGATCATAAAATCCCCGTACTGGTAAATCACCAAAAGGATTGGAAAGAAGTGGATGAGATCCAACCAGCGAACAGGGCGGTAGGTTGTTAAGGTCCGTACGTAGAGGAAGAAGATTCCTCCGTACAGGGCGATGGGGATGTAATAGGTATATGCAAGGGACACCAAAAGGGGGAGATCAATGCGCGACCAGTAGAGGACATTAAAAATCAGGTTGAAGGCAAAAAGCATTAGGAAAAGCGAAAAGATACGGTTGGCGGTTCTGGCCCGGCCTCCTTTTAATGTGAAAAGGAGTGCAAATACAATGGCCTGGAAGGCAAAGAACAAAATAAGAACTTCCCAGATATTCATGGTGGTATGTTTTTTACCAAAGGTATGCCGCCGCACCAAGAATCCGGTTAACGCAGATAGGGGTTAACCGGAATTATGGCTTATTTAACGCGTCCCACCCCTGGGCTGTTATCGGAATTTTCGCATTGCTCCTGCTTACGAGGGATGCACCTTCCTCCGCAACCGTCATATGGCCAATCACCGTCAGATGCGGACTGCCTTTTATTTTAGGGAAATCCTTCTGGTCTATGGTGAAGAGCAATTCATAATCCTCTCCCCCGCTCATGGCCACGAGCGTACTGTCTAACCCGAATTCTTCGCAGCCCGCGATTACCATGGGGTCTAGAGGTATTTTCTCTTCGTGGAGGGCACATCCCACCTTGCTCATTTTGCAGAGGTGGAGGATTTCCGATGAGAGCCCGTCGCTTATATCGATCATGGAAGTTGGTTTCACCTCCAGCTTTTTCAGCAATTCTACTATATCTTTCCGAGCTTCCGGCTTTAACTGCCGTTCCACTACATAGGCGTACGGGCTGAGGTCGGGCTGGTTGTTGGGGTTAACTTTAAAGACTTCCTTTTCACGTTCCAGAACCTGCAGGCCCATATAGGCAGCGCCCAGGTCTCCTGAAACTACCAGCAAATCATTTTTCTTAGCACCGCTGCGGTATACTATTTCTTCATCTGCGGCTGCCCCTATCGCGGTGATGCTGATAATCATCCCCCTGGTGGAAGAGGTGGTGTCGCCCCCCACCAGATCCACTCCATAAAGACTGCATGCCAGTTCTATGCCCTGATAAAATTCTTCAAGGGCCTCGAGGGGGAAGCGGTTCGAAATGGCAAGGGCAACGATAATCTGGCTGGCCATGGCATTCATGGCGTACACGTCTGAAAGGTTGACCATCACCGATTTATAACCGAGGTGTTTCAGCGGCATATAGGCCAGGTCGAAATGCACCCCTTCAATAAGCAGGTCAGTGGTAACCACGGTTTTTTTGCCTTTGAAATCAAGGATGGCAGCATCGTCGCCCACCCCCTTTATGCTCGATGGGTTTTTCAGGCCAAATGATGCCGTCAGGTGCTCAATCAGCCCGAATTCCCCCAGTTCCTGTAAGCTTGTCTTCTTTTTTTCTTTGTCTTCAAACATGATACAAAAGTAATGAGGATATTATTTAATCGTATATTTAATGACGGGAATATGGTGGGGCATTTATACGTGTATTGCTATGAAGAAGTTATGCTTGGCTTTATTACTTGGCCTGGCCTTATGTGCCTGCTCCAATGATAATTCGGATATTCCCGGCCCGCCGGCCGGGGGTTCCCCGGATGATGACCCTATACCGCCACCCAGCTCCGGAAACCTACCTCCGAAAGGCTTCACCCCATGCGAAGGAGGGCTGGCCGGCCCATATCCCTGTAACGGGTTCGACCTGCTCGGCCGCCTCGACCTTACCGACCTGCAGGCCATTGCGGGCAATGATATCTGGGGATGGACAGATCCCGAAGACGGCAGGGAATATGCCCTGGTAGGACTCGATAACGGCACCGCCTTCGTTGATATCAGCGACCCCGATAATCTGGTTTATCTCGGGAAATTACCCACCGCCTCCACCAACAGCAGCTGGCGGGATATCAAGGTATACCAAAACCACGCTTATATAGTATCTGAAGCCGAAGGCCATGGGATGCAGGTATTCGACCTTACCCTCCTCCGGACTGTTTCCGGGGCCCCCCAAAGTTTTGCTGCCAATGCGCGTTACAGAGGCTTTGGCAACGCACACAATTTGGTCATAAACGAGGCCAGCGGCTTCGCTTATGCTGTGGGCACCGCAAGGGACGACATTTATAACGGCGGGGTACATTTCATAGATCTCAACGATCCCGTAAATCCTGTCCCGGCCGGTGGGTATGGCGATAGCGGGTATACCCACGATGCCCAGGCAGTAACATATTCCGGACCGGACACCGACTACAGCGGACGGGAGATCTTTGTGGGGGCCAACGAGTCCTCGGTGGTAGTTGTTGATATAACAGATAAACAGAATCCTTCGCTGATATCCGAATTCGATTATCCCAATACGTCCTATACGCACCAGGGCTGGTTTACCGAAGACCAGCGTTATTTCATCCTGGGAGACGAGCTCGATGAGCCAAATTTTGGCTTTAACTCCAGAACCCTGGTCTTTGATTTTTCGGACCTCGACAATCCGGTACTGCACACTACCTACCAGGGGCCGACAGCCGCGATAGACCATAACGGTTATGTCCTGGGGAATGAGTTTTTCCTGGCCAATTATACAGCCGGAATGCGATTGATTGACATTTCTCAGATTGAAGCGGGTACCCTTGCGGAATTGGCCTTCTTTGATTCTTACCCTATGAATAACAGTACCTCGTTTAATGGAGTCTGGAGTGTATATCCCTATTTCGCCAGCGGGAAAATAGTACTGAACGACATGAATTCAGGCCTCTTTGTAATAGCAAGGAATGAGCAGCCCTGATTTTAATATACTAAACCGGAGGAAGGCCTTAAAAGACCGACGCCTGAGCTTTTATACCTGCCTCGTTCCGCTCCTGCTGCTTACAGCTTCCTGCAGTCCGGACCCGGTAATCCCTTATGATGAAAGCATGCCTGCCGGAACCTCCTTCCTGGGTGAAGTAAGCTGGGCAAATAATTACGGTGGCTCGGGGACAGATACTTTTCATTCCGTAATCGCAACGACCGATGGCGGATTTGCCGCCCTTGGCAGCAGCAACAGCACTGACGGGGACCTTGAAGGGAAAGCGCTGGCGGTTAGTGATTACTGGCTGGCCAAAATCGGTGCAGATGGCGAACTACAATGGAGCCGTACCTTTGGGGGTAGTATGGAGGATCTAGGGCAGGCCCTCATGCAAACGGCCGACGGAGGTTTCGCCCTTACCGGCAATGCGATGAGCAGTGATGGGGATGCCAGTAATAATGAAGGTTTTCACGATAACTGGATCCTGAAACTCGATGCTGCGGGGAATTTGGAATGGGAGGAGAGTTTTGGATTTTCAGGGCACGACCACTCCTATGACCTGTTGCAGACCGAAGACGGCGGATACTTTTTTGTCGGCTTCCTCGACGTTACCGCTGCGAACGGGGCAGGAAATGATGGAAAATACCGTTCGCTCACCAGGCATGGGGTTGGGGAATTCTGGGGGACAAAAATAGACGCCGGCGGCAACCTGGAGTGGCGCCGGTATTTTGGCGGCACCAACAACGACAGGGCACACGCTGTGGTAGAGGCACATACCGGCGGTTTTGTCCTGGCAGGATTTTCAGAAAGCGAGGATTTCGATATCAGCAACAGCAAGGGAAGCTATGATTTCTGGGTTGTAAGGATCAGCAATGAAGGCGATCTGCTTTGGGAGAAATCATACGGCGGCTCAGGGATTGAGGTATCCTACGACATAGCGGCAACGGCAGATGGCGCCTATGTGGTGGTTGGGAATACCTTCAGCACAGATGGCGATATCGGCAGGAACAACGGGGAATCGGATATCTGGATGATCAAAATTAACGAAGCCGGCGATCTTTTGTGGGAGCGGAACTTTGGGGGAAGTGGCTTCGATTCCGCCCAGGGGGTAAGCTTGTGCGCGGACGGAGGCTTTGTCATTGCCGGCAATTCCAAAAGCACTGATGGCGACCTTACAGCCAATCAGGGTGAAAATGATATCTGGCTGCTGAAGACGGACGCCGACGGGATCATTCAATGGCAGGGCAGTGTTGGCGGCCCGGGCTTAGACTTCGGGTTTAAGGCAGTAGAAACGGAGGGCAGGGACCTGTTAGTTGCAGGGGAGTCTTCCAGTGCAGAAATAGGTGGCAAAACGTCCAGAGGGGGTACGGATGCCGTAATTATAAGGATTGCATCCGGCATCAGGTACCGCACCGAAAATCAGGCGGGTAATCCAACGCCGGTAAATGATTGAATTAACCATCATAAAAACATATCCAATGAGAAAATCGCTTCTAACATCAGCATTATTATTGTGTACCCTCACCTTTGGCATTTCCTGCCGCGAAACCCAGGAGAAACAGGTGATCATAGAAAAAGAAACAGAGGTAGAAGAAGAAAAAGGGATTCTTGAGAAAGCGGGGGAGAAGGTAGATGAGGAAGTGAACGAGGAGGTGGATAAGGCGATAGAAGACATCGGAGACGATAATTAAACATTCCATTACAAATTGTATTAACCGGTTGCGCCGGCCTATGGCTGGCCGGGGCCGGTTATTTCTTATACCTATAGCTGATATGGAAACCTTAGCCGCAGAAAAGCGCAGGAGACTTTTCCGCTGGGTGATGGCCCTGGCCGTACTGACTGTTATCTACAACCTTGCGGAAGGAATAGTGGCCACCTACTTTGGCATTCAGCAGGAAACACTTACCCTCTTTGGTTTCGGGGCCGATAGTTTTGTGGAAACAATCTCCGCCCTGGGGGTGGCACAGATGGTGGTAAGGATAAGGCGTGAGCCACATTCCAACCAGGGGCCATTTGAAATCAGTGCCCTTAAGATAACGGGCTGGTGTTTTTATATCCTGTCGCTGCTTTTGCTCATCTCGGCCATCATTAACCTGGCAGAGGGCCACCAACCGCTTTCCACCCTTGCCGGCCTCATCATAGCGGTACTTTCAATAATCAGTATGTGGATCCTGGTATATGCCAAGCTGCGCCTGGGCAAAAAACTTGGCTCCGCTCCTGTAATAGCCGATGCCCGTTGTAACGTGGTCTGTATTTATATGTCGATCGTACTTCTGATTTCCAGCGCCCTCTGGTGGATGTTCGAAGTTCCCTATGTGGATGTGGCCGGTTCGCTGGCGCTGATCTATTTTTCTGTCAGGGAAGGCAGGGAAGCTTTTGAAAAGGCGAAAGGGATCCGGGAAAATTGCTGCTGACCGGGAGTCCGGCCCTGCCTTTAAGGGCTCTGTGACGGGGTTGTTGTATAAGAAAATTTTATGCCCTCATTCGTTATAATAATGTTAGTGAATGCGGTAAAACCCTTTATATCTCTTATATTTGTTGTCTATTTAGAATAAATCCATTTAAGAATGATCAAGGTTTCGGATACTGCGAGGACCAAGGTTGTGGCACTGATGAACGAAGAAGGTTTTGATGCGGCTACAGATTATGTACGCGTTGGCGTTAAAAGCGGCGGGTGCAGCGGGTTGTCGTATGAACTGAAGTTCGACCACCAGATTTCGGAAACCGATAAAGTATTTGAAGACAACGCTATCCGCATCATCGTGGATAAGAAAAGCTTCCTGTATCTGGTCGGTACCGTACTTGAGTATTCAGGCGGCCTGAATGGCAAGGGGTTTGTGTTTAACAACCCCAACGCCCAGAGGACCTGTGGCTGCGGCGAGAGTTTTTCGCTCTGAAGGGAAGAATGGCAATATTCATTTAAACCAAATGAAAATGGCATACACGGAAGAACAATTAAAGAAGGAACTGGAAACCAAGGAGTATGAATATGGTTTCTATACGGATATAGATTCTGATACCTTTCCAAAAGGGTTGAATGAGGAGATTGTTATTGCCATTTCGAAGAAGAAGGATGAACCGGACTGGATGACCGCATGGCGTCTGGAATCCTTCCGCTACTGGAAGGAAATGGTGGAGCCCGAATGGGCAAACATCCGGTATAAAAAGCCTGATTTCCAGGATATCTCTTATTATTCAGCACCCAATAAAAAGCCTAAATACAATAGCCTGGACGAGGTAGACCCCGAATTGCTCGATACTTTCAAAAGGCTGGGGATATCCCTGGACGAACAGAAAAAACTTGCCGGGGTAGCCGTGGATATTGTAATGGACTCCGTATCGGTTGCCACAACCTTTAAAAAGACCCTGGCCGAGAAAGGTATTATTTTTTGCTCCATTTCGGAAGCTATCAGGGAACACCCCGAACTTGTTAAAAAATACATTGGGAGTGTTGTTCCGCAAAAAGACAATTTTTATGCGGCCCTCAATTCGGCGGTATTCTCCGACGGCTCTTTCTGTTATATCCCCAAAGGTGTGCGATGCCCCATGGAATTGTCCACTTATTTCAGGATTAACCAGGCCGGAACAGGCCAGTTTGAACGTACCCTGGTGATAGCAGACAAGGGCAGCTATGTTAGTTATTTGGAGGGTTGTACAGCTCCATCGCGGGACGAGAACCAGTTACACGCTGCTGTAGTGGAACTTATTGCACTCGACGATGCCGAAATCAAGTATTCAACGGTACAGAACTGGTTTCCGGGCGATAAACAGGGCAAGGGCGGGGTATACAATTTTGTTACCAAGCGAGGCCTTTGCGAGAAGAATGCAAAAATCTCCTGGACACAGGTCGAAACCGGCTCGGCAATTACCTGGAAATACCCATCCTGTATCCTCAAGGGTGATAACTCTATCGGAGAATTTTACTCCATCGCGGTGACCAACAACCACCAGCAGGCCGATACTGGGACGAAGATGATCCACCTGGGGAAGAACACCAAAAGCACCATTATTTCCAAGGGGATCTCTGCCGGAAAATCACAAAACAGTTACCGGGGCCTGGTACAAATTAACAGCAGGGCAGATAACGCAAGGAATTTCTCCCAGTGCGATTCCCTGCTAATGGGAAACGAATGCGGGGCCCATACCTTCCCGTATATCGAAGCCCGCAACAAATCAGCCCAGGTAGAACATGAAGCCACCACAAGTAAAATCGGGGAAGACCAGATTTTTTACTGCAACCAAAGGGGGATAGACACCGAAAAAGCCATAGCCCTTATTGTGAACGGCTTCAGTAAGGAAGTACTGAATAAACTTCCGATGGAATTTGCCGTGGAGGCACAGAAACTGCTGGAGATCAGCCTCGAAGGTTCTGTCGGATAAAATTGGAATAAAAAATCACACAAAAATGCTGAAGATTACAAACCTGCATGCACGCGTAGACGGCAAGGAAATATTGAAGGGGATCAACCTCGAGGTAAAGGCCGGGGAAGTACATGCGATCATGGGGCCGAATGGTTCCGGAAAAAGCACCCTTGCTTCCGTGATCGCGGGAAAGGAAGAGTTTGAAGTTACCCGCGGAAAGATTGTTTTTGAAGGGGAAGACCTGGACGATGCCGCGCCTGAGGAAAGGGCGCATAAGGGAATTTTCCTTTCTTTCCAGTATCCGGTGGAAATACCGGGGGTTTCGGTGACCAATTTCATGAAAACCGCCATCAACGAATCCCGGAAGGCACGGGGCATGGAAGATATGCCCGCCAACGAGATGCTGAAACTGATCCGTGAAAAATCGGAAATGCTCGATATAGACCGCAAATTCCTGTCACGTTCACTCAATGAAGGATTTTCCGGAGGAGAGAAAAAGCGGAATGAGATTTTCCAGCTCGCCATGATGGAGCCTAAACTCGCCATCCTGGATGAAACGGATTCCGGGCTTGATATCGACGCCCTCCGGATCGTAGCCAGCGGGGTAAACAAATTAAGGAACAAAGACAACGCCGTAGTGCTTATTACCCACTACCAAAGGCTGCTGGAATATATTATCCCTGATTTTGTGCATGTCCTGCATGATGGAAAGATCGTGAAATCCGGAGGAAAGGAACTTGCCCTGGAACTGGAAGAAAGAGGTTACGACTGGCTGAAGCAGGAAACAGTAGCATAAAATAGTAGGCAGTACGCAGTAGGCAGTAGGCTCTGCTAATGGAAAACAGATTGAAATGGACTTAAAAGACAAATTGGTTTCTTCTTTCCTGGCCTTCGAGAACAGCATAGATGTTAATGACCCCGTGCACGACATCCGTTCCGAAGCCATCAGGAATTTTGAACTTAAAGGCTTCCCCTCCAAAAAAGAGGAGGCCTGGAAATACACATCCCTGAACAGCCTGCAGAAGACCGATTTCAGCATCTTCCCGAAAGAGGAATACGAGCTGGAATACCGCGATGTGAAGAAATATTTCCTGCATGAAATCGATACTTACAAAATCGTATTTATAGACGGTATATATAGTTCATACCTCTCTGAAACAACCCATGACGGAGTGGATATCTGCCTGATGAGTGCAGCCCTTACAAAACCAATGTACCGACCGGTATTGGAGGTTTACTTTAATAAGGTTGCTTCCCGTGAAGAATCCCTAACCACCCTGAATACGGCCTTTAGCCGGGAAGGGGCCTACATCTACATCCCCAAACACAAAGCCCCTAAAAAGCCGGTGGAGATCATTCATTTCTCAACAGGGAACGAGGCATCGCTGCTCCTGCAACCGCGAAGCCTGGTGGTAGTGGAAGAGAACGCGGAACTGCAGGTCATTGAAAGGCACCAGAGCCTTACAGGGAACGAAGTGTTCACCAATTCGGTTACCGAGATATTTGCAGGGAAAAACGCCATTGTCGATTATTATAAAGTACAGAATAACACCGAATCTGCTTCCCTGATAGATAACACCTACATCTCGCAAAAGGATAAAAGCGCGGTAAAGGTGCATACCTTTTCCTTTGGTGGAAAGCTAACGCGGAATAACCTTAATTTTTACCAGAACGGCGAGCATGTTGATTCTACCCTTAAGGGAGTCACTATCCTCGGGGCAAAGCAGCATGTAGACCATCATACCCTGGTACACCACCTGCAGCCAAATTGCGAAAGCCACCAGGATTACAAAGGTATTTTTGGTGAAAATTCCACCGGCGTGTTCAACGGAAAGATCATAGTGGACAGGATTGCACAGAAGACCAATGCCTTCCAGCAGAACAACAACATCCTCATAAGCGATAAGGCAACCATCAATACCAAACCCCAGCTTGAAATTTTTGCCGATGATGTAAAGTGTTCCCACGGGTGCACCATAGGACAGCTGGACGAGGAAGCCCTGTTCTACCTTCAAACAAGGGGGATCCCCAAGAAGGAGGCTTCAGCCCTGCTGATGTATGCCTTTGCCAACAACGTGCTGGAGAGCGTGCGCATCCCTGAGTTAAAGAAACGCATCAACAAGCTGATTGCCCTTAAACTTGGTGTGCGCCTGGGTTTCGACCTTTAAACCCTGCCCGTAACTAAAATTTCCACGAGGTACCAGATGATTGACACCGGATTGAACATAGCAGCCATTCGTAAAGATTTTCCCATCCTTCAAAGGAAGGTAAACGGCTATCCGCTGGTGTATCTGGACAACGCGGCCACATCTCAGACTCCCCGGCAGGTAATCGATGTAATTGTTGACTACTACAGCAATTACAACGCGAATATCCACAGGGGGGTACATTCCTTGTCGCAGCAGGCAACAGACGCCTACGAGAAGGCCAGGGTAAAAGTCCAACGGCATTTTAATGCAGCGCAGTCCCGCGAGATCATTTTTACCTCCGGGACCACCCATGGCATCAATCTGGTGGCCAGCGGCTTTACCTCTGTTTTAAAGGAAGGCGATGAGGTCCTGGTCTCGGCCATGGAGCACCATTCCAATATTGTTCCCTGGCAGATGCTTTGTGAGCGTACCGGCGCCGTGATGAAGGTGATCCCCATGAGCCAGGAAGGCGAACTTGATATGGAGGCATACGCTTCCCTGCTGAACCCACGCACCAGGCTGGTATTCTGCAACCACGTATCCAATGCCCTGGGGACCGTTAATCCCATAGAAGATATCATCCGCCTGGCCCATGGAGCTGGGGCGGCGGTTCTTATAGACGGGGCCCAGGCTGCGCCACATATTAAAGCGGATGTGCAGCAGCTGGACGTTGACTTTTATACCGCCTCTGCACACAAAATGTGCGGGCCTACAGGCGTAGGCATGCTTTACGGAAAAGAGGAATGGCTGCAAAAACTCCCCCCCTACCAGGGAGGGGGTGAAATGATCGAAGAAGTAAGTTTTGAAAAAACGACCTATGCCGGCCTGCCTCACAAGTTTGAAGCCGGGACTCCCAATATTTGCGGGGGAATTGCCTTCGGGGCAGCCCTTGATTACCTAAATGGGATCGGGATGGATGCCATTGCCCGTTATGAAGCCGAGTTGCTGGAATATGCAACCGGAAAACTGCTTGCCATTGAAGGGCTGAAGATTTATGGCACGGCCAGGGACAAGACTGCTGTGATCTCCTTCAATATAGAAGGAATTCACCCTTATGACATAGGCACTATTCTGGATCAGATGGGCATTGCCGTCAGAACGGGGCATCATTGTGCGCAACCGGTTATGGATTTCTTCAAAATACCGGGTACTGTAAGGGCGAGTTTCAGCTTTTACAATACCAAAGAAGAAGCAGACATCCTGACAAACGCTGTGGAAAAAGCACGCCAGATGCTTAGCTGATGGGATTTGTTATCATTTTCCCAAACAGTTGAAAACCAAAGATACTTATCGTATTTTTACCCAAAAGCCTATATGACGATACAGGAAATCCAGGATGAAATCGTTGCGGAGTTTGCCATGTTCGACGACTGGATGCAACGCTATGAATACATGATTGAATTAGGCAGGTCGCTCCCTTTGATAGATGAGAAATATAAGGATGACGACCATATTATAAAGGGTTGCCAGAGCAAGGTATGGGTACATGCCGAATTGAAGGACGACAAGCTGGTGTTCACCGCCGATAGCGATGCCATCATTACCAAGGGCATTATCGCCATCCTGGTAAGGGCCTTCAGTAACCAGAAACCGGCCGATATCATGGAGGCGGATACCAGGTTCATCGACACCATTGGCCTGAAAGAGCATTTGTCGCCTACCCGCGCAAACGGCCTGGTAAACATGATCAAGCAATTAAAACTTTATGCGGTGGCTTACCAGACCCAATTGAATTAGTCAGCGGTATGCCCTGCAACGAATTGGGTTAAGAGCTTAAATTAAGGAATATTATGAGCGAGACTGCAATAGACACCCGGGAACTGGGGGAGAAAATAGTAAAGGTACTGAAGACGATCTACGATCCGGAGATCCCTGTTGATATTTATGAATTGGGATTGATTTACGACGTGTTTGTCAATGAAGACAAGGAGGTTAAGATCCTGATGACCCTTACCTCGCCCAACTGCCCCGTAGCCGAGACCCTGCCGGTGGAGGTGGAGGAAAAGATCAAATCGCTTGACGCCGTTGCAGATGCCGAGGTGGAGATTACCTTCGATCCGCCCTGGACCCAGGAGCTTATGAGCGAGGAGGCCAAACTGGAACTCGGGCTCTTGTAAGAAAGACAACAGGTGCTACCCTGGGGGATAAATTTGGACCTTGGGCCTATCAATCACCTTCTCCAAAAGAACTATACAAATATTATGGCAGAGGACATTGTAAACAGGGTGGCCGCTAGCAAGCTGGTAACATTCGACCTCGAAGAATACTATCCGGAAGGGAAGCGGGTTGCCATCGACATTAAAGACTGGTTGTTTGAGGAATTGATCCTAAAGGAGAAGGATTTCAGGGCGGCTGTAGCTGCGCATCCCTGGCAACAATACCAGGACACCTATGTGGCCCTCTTTTGTTCCACAGAGGCCATTATCCCTGCCTGGGCATATATGTTGATAAGTTCACAGCTGCAACCGTATGCAAAAAAAGTGGTGCTAGGCGACCTGCAGGCCCTTGAAACGGCCCTGTATGAGACGGCCCTCGGAAACCTGGATCCTGAGCAATTCCGGGACAAAGCGGTGATTATCAAAGGATGCAGCCATAAACCCGTACCTCCCAACGCTTATGTTCAGGCCACTTATATATTACAGTCAGTGGCCAAAAGTATCTTTTACGGGGAGGCCTGTTCCTCCGTCCCCCTCTTCAAGCGAAAATAATGTTAATAACCACCCTCTTTTATTAACATTTTATATTTTAGGTGTTTATAACCTATTAATAAAGACGCTCCATATGAAAAATCTTATCATCGTTCTGGCCTTCCTTGGCGGCACACTGATGGTATCCTCCCAAACAGCTGATGAACTTAAGGCTGCACAGGCCGCGAAAAAGGATTCCATCGCGGCCATCCAGTCGCGTGTAGATGAGCTCCAGGCCAGGCTGGATGCCCTCCCTGGATGGAAGAAAGGGGCGTTTGGCACCATTGGCGGAAGTTTATCGAATTTCAGTAACTGGTATGCCCAGGGAAACCCGAACAACTCCTCGGGCAATATCGGGGTAACGGTAAACGCCTATGCGAACCTGAAACAGGAAAAATTCTTCTGGAGGAACGCTGCCAATATCAACCTCAAATGGATTAAGCTGGACGATAAAGACGACCCAAACGACGAGGACGGCTTCAGGGAAGCAACGGACGTTTTTAATATCAGTTCCCTTTACGGGCGGAATATCACCGAGCACCTGGCGGCCTCCGCACTGGCTGAGTACCGTACCACCCTTTTAAGTAATTTCAATGATCCGGGCTACCTTGACCTTGGTGTCGGTGGAACCTGGACCCCCATCCCGGACCTGGTTGTGGTGGTACACCCGCTTAACTACAACTTTGTATTCAGTAAGGAAGACAACATTTTTGATTCCTCACTGGGCGCCAAGATCGTGGCCGATTATACCAGGAAGATCGGGGCCATCAACTTTAAATCGAATTTTAGCACTTTTCAGAGCTATGAAACTTCCAATCTGTCGAACTGGACATGGACCAATTCCTTCGCCTATACCTTATGGAAAATGATAGGGGTAGGATTCGAATTCGGGTTGCGCGACAGCAAACAGGAAGCCCTCAATTATGCCATCAATACCCTGGGGGATACGGATGCTACCTTCGATACAGTCGACAACGAGTTGCAAACCTATTGGACCATTGGGCTGAGTTATGCCTTTTAGATAGGTCCGGACTCCCTTGTACAAATAAAAAACCCCGAACTAAGGTTCAGGGTTTTTTTAGTAAGCAGGTTTGTTCAGACCCGAAATTCCGGGCTGGTTTGTGCGTTGTGCGGGAATTTGGGGAACCAGCACATTAAATTAAATTATTGGCTTATTTGGGGATAAACACTAACACTTAATTCGGATATAAAGATAGAATCCTTTAAGTATTTATTTAAATTTATGTTGTGATTCCCCCATATTTTGTTGTGAAAAATATGAAAGGTTCAGTTCCTCCGATTAAGTGCAAGTGATAACCCCATTCGGGAGACGGCCTTTTGATTTTATGCAGACATTTGGAACAGGAGTGTTAGCCCCTGAAGATTCCTTTCCCTAATCTTGTATTCCATGATTTTCAGGCATATAAGGACTTTGGTAAATGCGTAGTCTATGAAATTCGGGTGTGCCATCCTAATGATGTTTTTTTCTCTGACCGGTCAAAGTCAACAGGGAAAAGACAGCCTGCGGCACTCCCTGAAGGCAACGGCACCGGATTCCGTTAAAATTTCCATACTCCATTCACTTTTTGAAGAATATCAGAAAGACAGTATCCATAAGGCAGGGCCTACGATGCTGGAGGCCATCGACCTGGCGAATGCTGCCAGGGACACTGCATGGTTAATCAAAAGTTATAACCTGTATGCGGATTTCCTGAGACGGCAGAGCAGGGAGGATTCCGCACTTGCCGTGGTGGACAGGAGTATGAAAATGGCCCGAAAAACATCAGACCGGAAGGCCATTTCCGATGCCCTCAATACCATGGGAGGAATTTACTGGCAAAAGGGCAATTTCGATAAGACAAAAGAAGTTCTGGAAGAAAATATAGCGCTGACCAAAATGATGAATGACCGTAACCGTATGGCAAGGGCCTATATGATTCTGGGCAGCGTTCATTCCCAGCTCGGCGAATACACTACCGCAATGGAATATTACACCCTTGCTACCCAGATCTATTATGATGTTGGCGATACAGCCAATTATGCTCTCGGCCTGGGAAACATAGGCTATATACAGCGAAGCCTTGAAAATTACCGGAGTGCGGAAAGTTATTTCAGGCAGGCCGACAGTTTGTATACGCTGTTGGATCAACCTATGGGGATCGCCTATGCCACTTATAACCTTGGGGTGGTTTATAAGAACCTCGGGTTACTGGACGCAGCCTTCGAATATGTTCAAAAAAGCCTAAAACTGTATGATGGATTGGGGATCATGAAACGGGTGTCCTATTGCTACTATACGCTGGGGGAGATATACAAGAATAAGCAGGATCATCTTCAAGCCCTCACAAACTATAAAAAATCGCTTGAACTGGCCAGGGCCGTAGACGATTCCGTAAATATCGGATACTCTCTGGTAGCCATTGCAGAGAGTTATCTTGAACTCCGCATCCCTGATTCGGCACGTGTACATTTAAATGAGGCAGCAATTCTGGCCGATAGCATGAAGCTCGATATCCTGGCAATGGACGTAAACCGGGACCTTTCCGGCCTTTACGAGAATGAAGGAGACTTTGAACTTGCGTACAGGCATATGAAGCAGTATGCAACACTTAGGGATACCCTTTATACCAGGGAGAAACGTGAACTCGGAAGCGAGATCGAGGCGAAATACCAAAATGAACAACAAACAAAAGAAATTGCATTACTGGCCTCAGAAAAGGAATTACAAACCCTTCAATTGAACAAAAGGGAAAATGAACGCAATGCCATAATCATATTTGCGATTTTAACTATTCTATTGGCCGGATTAGTGTACAATCAATATCGGATAAAGCAGAAATCGAATAAAGAACTCCGGGAGCTCGACCAGTTAAAGTCCAACTTTTTTGCCAATATCTCCCATGAGTTCAGAACGCCACTGACATTGATAAAAGGACCTATTGAAAAGCTGGAACAGGACCCTGTTGAAAAATTAAGCAGGGAAGATGTTAAGATGGTACGAAGGAATACCAATAAACTCCTGGCCCTGGTAAACCAGTTGCTGGAGCTTTCACGTATAGACCAGGGCAAGCTACAGCTTAAAGCTACGGAGGGAGACATCTACAAATGCCTCAGAGCCGCGGCATCTTCCTTTAATTCACATGCAGCACAACGAAATATGGATTATCGGGTGCAAATTCCCCATGAAGTATTATGGGCTTCATTTGACCGTGACAAGTTGGAGAAAGTGGTATACAACCTTCTGAGCAACGCCTTTAAGTTTAGTGACGATGGCGAAATGGTGTCATTTATAGCCAAATATGCGCGCAATGAGCTTACCGTTCAGGTTTCAGACTCGGGCATGGGAATTCCTGAGGAAAAACAGCCTTTTATATTTAACCGCTTTTATCAGGTCGACAGTGGATTAACCCGGGCACATGAAGGATCCGGTATTGGGTTATCTCTCTCCAAAGATTTGATTGAATTAATGGATGGTACCATAACCGTTTCAAGTGAGGAAGGGAAGGGGTCTTACTTTACGGTGCAAATTCCCGTTGAAAAAATTGAAACCAGACAATTACTATCACAAGAACCAGAAGGGATTACCAGGAATGAACTTGTAAAGGCGGACCCATACCGCTTCAATAAATCCGATAAACGGGATTTACCGCAGGTTTTATTAGTAGAAGATAATATTGACATGCGACAGTTTATTAAGGCCGGACTTAAGGAAGATTACCGGATAATAGAGGCCAAAAATGGGGAGGAAGGACTAAAAATGGCCATTTCAAAATTGCCGGATTTACTTATTACAGACTTAATGATGCCCAAAATGGACGGGATAGACCTATGCAAACAACTCAAAACCATGGTAGCCACCAGCCATATCCCCATTATCATGTTAACAGCAAAGGCAGGCGTTGAGAACAGGATTGAGGGGTTGGAAACCGGGGCTGATGATTACCTGATCAAACCCTTTGAGACCAGGGAACTTTTGGCGCGTATAAAGAACCTGATCCGGCAGCGGAGAAAGCTCAGGGAACTCTTTTCGAACAGAAAGGCAAATATCGCCCCGAAAGAAATTACCGTAAATTCCATAGATCAAAAGTTCCTGGAACAAGTGCTTGATTTGTTGGAAAAGGAACATTCCGATCCAACTTTTGGGGTGCCAGAAATGCAAGAGGAACTTGCCATGAGTAAGACACAATTGCATAGAAAACTAAAAGCCCTTACCAATGAATCACCTGGCGAATTACTAAGGAACTTCAGGTTGAAACGGGCGGCACAATTATTGTCGCAAAAAGCCGATAATGTTACCCAAACTGCCTATATGGTCGGGTTTAACAACCTTTCTTATTTTGCCAAATGCTTTAAGGAATTATATGGAGTTCCTCCCTCTGCCTACTCCTCTTAGAATTTAAATTTAGCAGTACTGCTCCTGGCCTTCGGATTTTCCTGAAACAACCTTTCCTTCAGTCTTCCGCAGTACCATAAACGCTCCACAGGCTCTGGTTTAGCGATAAGTTCAAAACCTGTTCCCTGGTAGTCGATGGTCTTTGCATCGTGAATTGGAACTATGTTGTTAAGATACGGAACCCGGCTATTAGAGGATAAGTTTTCTGACCCTTAGCTTTGGTAATGAGGAGGCTCGGCCATTCAATTCAGAAATAGTTATGGCACGTTCAAAGAGTTTGGAGGACAGAATAAAGCGGATCGATGTAACAGTTAAGGTTATTCTGATCCTTTTCCTGATAGACGCCATTATCCTTTTATTACAAGGACTTGCAGGCTGAATGGCCGTCCCAATCCCACCTTGATTTCCCCCGTATGCATAACATTTTGGCCAGAACATGACAGCCTGGCCAATATAAGAGAACCATTGATATCATCCACAAAAAACTAAATATCACTACTATGAAAGCAATACGAAATTTCAATGAACATCTCAGGATCGCAAGGGGGATATGCCTTATGATCCTGTTAGCCTCAATTTTTTTAGCCGGTTGCAGCAAAGATGAAAGCGGGTCGGATCCCGATCCGGATCCTATACCCACCACCCCAACGATCAGCGGGATCAATCCGCAAAGCGGGCCGGCAGGAACTGAAGTGACGGTCACAGGAACCAATTTCAGCAGTACGGTATCAGAGAATACCGTAACTTTTAACGGGGTTGCCGGAACGGTTCTGTCTGCCAGTGCTACCCAATTAGTGGGGGTTGTGCCGGAAAATGCCACCTCAGGCCAGGTTGCGGTAACAGTAGCGGGAAAGACAGCGCAGGGCCCTTCGTTTACGATCCTTTCAGGGAATGCCCAGGCTTGCGATAACAACGAGATTACTGAAGATACAACCTGGGAGGATCTGGAACCCGGGGAAGCCATAGATTATATCATTCAGTGTGAAATTTCGGTCAAGGGGAATGCGCTGCTTACAATTGAACCGGGAGTGATAATCGCCTTTGAAGGGGATAACAGTGGCATCTTTACGAGCGAAGGTGGAGGCATAAGTGCTGTAGGCAACGCAGCAAACCCTATTAAGTTTGTGGGAAGCACAGATAACAAGGGAGTGTGGAAGGGTATTTATTTTGGCTCTAACCATCCCGAAAACAGACTGGAATATGTTACAGTGAGGAATGCGGGAAGAACAGCTTCCGGACAATCCGGGGAGAAGGGTGCCGTACAATTATCGGGTGGTGATCAAAGCAAGGCGGCCATCGTGAATTGTACTATAGAAAATAATGACGGATATGGTATTTTTATTACAGATGAAAGTGTACTTACCGGGTTCGCCGGAAATATAATCACCAATAATGGCGGAGCACCGGTTGGTTTGTTCTTTAATCAGCTGGGGGCCCTGGATACGGATTCGGCATTCATGGGCAATACACAAGACTTTGTGGAAGTACGAGCGTATGATCTTAAGGAGGAGGCCGTCACCATGGCAAAGCTTGATGTACCGTATCGATTTACGGAGAGCACCCGTTACAATATCCAAAACGCCCTTGTCATCGATCCCGGGAGTATATTGGAATTTGCCAGTGGGGCCGGATTCAGATTAGGGGAACAGGCAACGGACTGCAGCGCGGCAACGGGCTCTCTGAATGCAAACGGGACGGCCGCAGAGCATATTATTTTCAGGGGGGTTACCGAAGGGAAAGGCACCTGGCTGGGGATAGGGTTCAATTCCTCCAGCCCCAATAATGTCCTTAATTATTGTGATATCTCGGGGGGCGGAAGTGCCAATCTGTACAATGCTTCAGATTTTCCCGCCAACATAACCATGCAATGCGAAAGCAGGGTGCAAATTCAAAACTCTACTATATCAGACAGCGGCGGATTTGGTATTTATATGCTGGATGAGGATGCTGCCCTTGAAAATTTCATGGATAATAGTCTGATAAATAATGAATTAGCTCCTGTTTTGACACATCTTACCCAGGTAGATCAGTTGGATTCGGCATCTTCCTATGCCGAAGGGAACGGCAGGGCATATATCCAGGTGTATGGCAATGCCATTATAGAAAACGATCTGACCATTTCCAAATTGGAAGTCCCATATCGTATTTCACGCGATGAAGCGGGCAGGGAAACCTATGTAGAAAAGGCCTTGACCATAGAACCGGGAGTGATTCTGGAGTTTGAAACTGCAGCGGGGATTATCCTGGGTTCCCCTGGGGTGGATTGCATTCCGCTTACAGGATCTTTGAACGCCATAGGTACTGCGGATGAACCGATTATTTTCAGGGGAACTACCGAAGGGCAGGGAACCTGGCTTGGCCTAGGTATCAACTCGAGTACTTCAGCCAACCTACTGGAATACTGCCAGATCAGCGGTGGTGGCTCCGGGCAGATGTACAATGCAGGGGGGCAGGGGAACCTGGTGATGACCTGCTCGGCAAGCCTGGAAGTTAACAACTGCACCATTTCCGATAGCGGTGGCTGGGGTGTTGATTTTGTACAGGGAGCCAACAACCTCACCCAGGCAAATAATACCTTCTCCAACAATGCCGATGGCAATATTGCCCCTTAATTTCTCAAATTTATAGCATATTAAAGCCCCGGACATAAGCCCGGGGCTATTTGCTGCAATCTGCGGAACCGTGATCCGGGGAATACCCCCGGGGCCTAGGAATACTCGTCCAGGTTGGCAGGGTAAAGGAAATTATTATACGGAAACCGGCTGATATGGATTTCCCGGACAGCATGGTATACCCTTTTTCGAAATTCATCCATGTTTTCCTTATTGAGGGCCGAAATAAAGAGGGCATCGTCACCCACCCGCTGCATCCACGTATGTTTCCACTCCTCAATGGTAAAGTGTTTCTTCGTTTTTATAGTGATCAGGTCATCTTCGGCAATTACGTCATGTTCATAGAGGTCGATCTTATTAAAGACCATGATCGTTTTTTTATCCGAGCAACCGATCTCATCCAGAGTCCTGTTCACCGTATTGATATGTTCCTCAAAATTAACATGGGAAATATCCACCACATGCAGTAAGAGGTCCGCTTCGCGGACTTCATCAAGGGTACTTTTAAAGCTTTCGACGAGCTGGGTTGGCAGCTTCCGGATAAAGCCCACCGTATCACTCAAAAGGAAAGGCAGGTTGCCCAGTACCACCTTTCTGACGGTGGTATCCAGGGTGGCAAAGAGCTTGTTCTCCGCAAATACCTCACTTTTGCTGATGACATTCATCAATGTGGACTTGCCCACATTGGTATAACCTACCAGGGCGACACGGACCAGCGAACCCCGGTTGCCACGCTGGGTTTCCATCTGTTTATCTATTTTGGTAAGTTTCTTTTTGAGGAGGGATATGCGGTCCCTTACAATCCTTCTGTCAGTCTCTATTTCGGTTTCCCCCGGGCCGCGCATGCCAATCCCCCCCCTTTGCCTTTCAAGGTGGGTCCACATCCCGGTAAGCCTTGGCAGGAGGTATTCATATTGGGCGAGTTCCACCTGCGTACGGGCGTAGCTGGTTTGCGCGCGTTGCGCGAAGATATCGAGGATCAGCCCTGTCCGGTCAAGTACCTTGCAGCCGGTCTGTTTCTCCACATTATTCTGCTGTGCGGGCGTAAGTTCGTCGTCGAATATGATGGTGCTGATATCGTTTTCCCGCACGTATTGTTCCACCTCCAGCATTTTCCCGCTGCCTATAAAGGTTTTGGGATTCGGCGGGTCTATCCGCTGCACAAACCTGCGGCATACTTCCCCTCCGGCCGTATAGGTCAGGAATTCCAGTTCATCCAGATATTCATTGACCTTCTCCTCCTGTTGCTGCTGGCTGATCACTCCGATGAGGATGGCTTTCTCCAGCTCTGTTGTTCTATTTTCTAGCATACCTTATATCCTTATGCAAATCTAAGGATTACTAAGCTCATATCGTATAGAGGGATATGGTTTGATGCAAGGCATCCATATATCCGTCGATGCAAGGCATGCCGACACCGGGGCGCAAGGCATGCCCTCTCTTCGTGGCCGCACGGCATGCCGTGCGGTTAGCGGAGGGAAGGCTTATATCATAAGTGGGGTATGGTAGGCCGCACGGCATGCCCTATAAGTCGACGCAAGGCATGCCTTGCGTTTATCTATCCTTCCAGTTTTTAGGATTGTTTTCGATATATTTCGTTATGACCATATAAGTTCTCTGCTCCCGGATGATATGGTCGTGAAAGCGAGGCTGCCATGCAAAATCCGGCAGAAAAAGCCGGATATTTTTGCTTACCACCGATTTATAGGAACCCACGATGGATGATAAAGTCCCCTTCCCCTGGTTTCTAAACCGTTTCTGACCCGGGGTTAAGGCTATCTCACCTTGAAAAGCGGTACTTTTATTTCCGTTTCCTGTATTATTCCCAGGGGTTTGTTCTTTCTGAATGCTGATGATCCCATGAACATGATCGGGCATAACAATAAATGCCCCCAGGTGTACGAATGGGAAATGTATGGGAATTTCATTCCAATATTTAAGCGCAATGCAACCAGCTTCTGTGAGTTGCATCCCGCCATTGATTATGCTCCCAAAGTAATGAATACGCGACCTGGTGTTGACCGTAATAAAATATGAGGCATTCCGGCCATAATCCCAGCTTTGCAGGCGCGCGGAAGAGCCCCTGTATTTCCCCTGGTACTTTTTGCCCATCACTGATTATACCCTTTTGATCTCGCTATCTTCCAGCAAAGGGTCGTTCCGTAGCCGGAGGAAGACCTGCGCGAGGGTGATGACATCCAGTTCGCAATAAGTGATAATCCGGTCCAGGTTCTTCTCCTTATAGTACACTTCCCGTACCATACTGCCGTCCATATCTTCCTTGGGGGAGGGGATGCCCAGTACGTGTGCCAGCAGTTTCAGGGAGGTATAGTGCTTGTAATCCCCGAACTTCCATAGTTCCATAGTATCAAGGTGCGGCACTTCCCATGGTTTCTTGCCAAACAGGTCGAGTTTCCCGGGGAGGGAGATCCCGTTGATAATCATTCGCCGGGCTATATATGGAAAATCGAACTCTTTCCCGTTATGGGCGCATAGCAACTGACCTGGACTTCCGAAATGTTCTGTCAGCAGATTTCTGAATTCCTTCAGGATCTGCACCTCATCGCCATAGAAGGAGGTAACGCGAAAGTTGCGTGTTTGCCCTTTACGGATAAAATAGCCCGCGGAAATACAGACTATTTTTCCAAACTCCGCCCAGATCCCGGCATTTTGATAGAATTCGGCGGGTTCGGCCTCCTCCTTCCTTTGGTAGCGGCTTTTCTGGGCCCATAATTCCTGTGTTACTTCGTCAAGTGCCGTGAAATCTTCGTATTCGGGCACGGTCTCTATGTCGATGAACAATATTTGCTCCGGGTTGATCTTGTATAGCATATAGAAAGGGCTTGCCCAAAATTAAAGGTTTTCTGTTAATGCTGCGGTTGAAAGGCCCCTGTCAGGATACTTACAAAGACTAATATAAAACCGGGCGCTGCAGTTTTACTGCGGCCGATACCTATTTACCCGAATCCTTAACTCTTATCGACGGCTTTGCCTCCACTCTCCGGCCGTACGGTAATATTTCTTACTTTAGGAAAAAAGTTGCATGCGATCCATCATCTTCATGGCACCGCTTTTGGTTGTTTTTCTCTGGGGTTGTGCCAGTGACGACCAGGACCCGCCACCTGTGGTAGTTTCCGAACTAAGGGATTTTACCATCCTTGGCGAGGACCTGGAGAACGTCTACCAATACACATACAGGGTTGGTGGAGAAGGGGAAGTTGTAAACCTAACGCAACTGGATAATCTCAGCAAGCAGTTTCTCACCCTGCGCCAGAACGGCGAAACCCTTACATTTTATACATTTTCGGAGGGAAATTTTTCGGCTATCCAACGGAATGTGCAGACAGGAGAATCCCGTTTCCTGGAGAATATTTATAATGTTTCAGACGACCGTTCCGTCATCTGGGGTACCAATTCCCCGGAAAAGCTCTTTTTCGGCTATTACAGCCCGAGGGGATCGAACAATTTCGGGATGCGCACCGTGGATATTTTTACGGAGGCCGTAACGGATTTCCCTATTGAAGCTAATGTTCAAAACGTTTATGAGCCGCTCTATTATTCGGGAAAATTGTTTGTGACCTACAGATCGGCGACCGTGGAATACCGGACGCTAACGTATGATGCCTCGGACTTAGCCCTGCTTGCCAGCTGGGATTTCGGGAGTGCCATTCCCAGTGTTTTTATCGGGGAGGCAGGGGATGTGGTGATAATAACCGGAGCAGGGGGAAATTCCTACCTGCAAACCCTTTATGATTTCGATACCCTTGAAAAACTGGAGGAAACCCCCTTTGACCTGAACCGTTTTTTCCCGCCGGGCCCGCTGGAGGCACAATTAATTGGGAACCGGCTGTATTACCTTAATTTCTATGCCCAGCCTTCCCTGGTTCCCTTTGGGCCGGCTATTTACGATTTTATCCTTAAGGAAAACCGGATTATCGATATGGTTGGGATCGTGCAGGAACTGGAGCAGGAATCAGGGGAGCCCATCACGCTTACGGCATATGGCTATCTCGCAGAGGGGAAGACTTTTATGCTGGGTTATACAAGGGACTTCAATTCCGGCCTTTTTCAGGGTGGGGTCCTGGTTATTTCTGAAACAGGGGAAGTACTCGAAAACATCCAAACCCCGTTTATCCCCATTTATTTTGTCAAATCCTGATAGGGGCCTGAACCGACTACCGGGTTTGTTGGTCCTGATCATGATGGCAATATATTGAAGACATTCCCGGATGAAAGTCATTTTTTATCTTCCATACGCCAGTAATGGCGGTTAGCTCCAGCCGCTCTTATTTCGGGACAAACCGGGTAGTCGGTCAGTTTTAGAAAAGTGTGGGCTGTTTATAGGGGCTTTCGTGCTCCAGTAACCACCGTTTTCTAGACAAACCGGCGGCATAGCCGGTTAAGGAGTTGTCGCTGCCGATCACCCTGTGGCAGGGAGTGATAATCCAGAGGGGATTTTTGCCACAGGCCGAAGCCACAGCCCGGATGGCCTTAATATCGCCCAGGGTCCTCGCAAGTTCCAGGTAGGTTATGGTTTTTCCATAATGGACCCTGCCAATTGCCTCCCATACGTTTTTTTGGAAGGGGGTGCCCCGGGCAGTTTGAGGTCAAAAGTCGTTCGCCTGCCTTCAAAATATTCCTTTAGCTGGTAGCAGGCATCTTCAAGGGGTTCCGGGATATCCCAGGCCATTTCAGGTGCCTCGTCGAGGACACTAACGGAGGCCAGGCCATCGGAATCCCCGCAAACTTTGGCGGTGCCAAGGGGGGTGGTCAGGTAGGCCGTTTCCATTTTTCTTATTCGATAATCCCTGTTCGTTTGGCCCTTTCCTCCCATTTCTTCCT
>Ga0209347_1001677_pt1 | contig 33918 bp, 29 predicted proteins | sample AutmiccommuBRH23_FD_187382 | JGI IMG/M metagenome (GOLD analysis project Ga0209347, IMG submission 187382) | Deep subsurface microbial communities from Mt. Terri, Switzerland - Autotrophic microbial communities BRH/23 (SPAdes) (version 2) | ecosystem: Environmental > Aquatic > Deep subsurface >...
AGTTTTGCCGCCGACTTCCTTCAGATTCCACCTCACGATGGACACCCTTGTCTTAAGCTAACGGTTGGCACTACCAGCCCCCGTATCGGACTTTCACCGACTAGTTTGCGCCCATGCTGGGCGCACTAAAAAAAAGACCATTATCTAGAAGATAAAGGTCTTGCTAACAACAAGATTAGGTTGCCAACAAAGCCGAGGATTAGATCCCGTATTGACGACTTTGCCGCTTAATAGCTACTCCCCTTTAAGTTAAAGTATCACTAATTTTATCTTTTGTCAATCTGCCAGGATCGTCTTCTTATACTTCCTTAATGTCGACGCTCTCCATATGGACTGGTTCTTTTGGACTGCTTAACTCCCCGCTTTGGGAATAGCCTACGGAAACACCGGCAATCTTGGAAACAGTCTCCATTCCCTCAACAACCTCTGCAAATACTGTATAATTCGGACGCTGATTAAGATAAGCACTATCCTGCCCACTGCAGATAAAAAATTGGCTGCCATTGGTGTCAGGTCCAGCATTGGCCATAGCAACAATTCCCGGACGGTATTCCTGAACAGGAGGCAATTCATCAGCAAACCGATAACCCGGACCCCCCATGCCATTTCCTAACGGGTCGCCGGTTTGGATCATAAATGACTCAATCACTCGATGGAACTTCACATCATTATAAAAGCCTTCCTTAACTAAAAAAACAAAATTGTTAACGGTTAACGGGGCATCAGCAGCAAATAGCTTAAGCTTAATATCCCCTTTATTTGTATGTATTGTCGCAAAATACTCTTTTTCTTGATCGATCTGCATTTCTGGTGGATTGGTATATTGTTTGTTCACCATCTTATTCTCCCTTCTCAACATTTAATAAACTGCAACCCATATTATAACTAATAAAGCGAGACTTATTCAAGTGGAGTTTTAACTCCATCTGAATTTAGCACTCATGATGAATCTCAATGAAGATTTATCTGAGTACAAGTCACACTAATTTGACTAAAGTCGAAAGTTGTGCTACTCGTCAAAAAGGAGACTACCGTTACGCAATCTCCCCTGTTGTGATTATTTTTCTTCTTTGTCCGCGACCTTCTCTTTTTCAGTGCTTTCATCAGAGTCATTTACTAAGTCTTTAGTACTCTTCTTAAACTCCGACAAAGTCCTGCCAAATGCCTTCCCAATCTCCGGCAACTTACTTGGCCCAAAAATAATCAAAATTATTACCAAAATTATTATTAAACCTGGTATCCCAATGTTTCTCAAAAACATTCTCTTCAACCTCCCTTATAGTGTGTTCCTACTAAGACTTTAATACTATTTATTATTTTTTTCAACACCTTTAAAATATAATCGGACTAATTCCTTCTTCTGCAGTAAAAATTGCCCTTGCCCCTGAAGAAACATATACCTCCATTTGCTCTGTAACAATTACTGCTTCCAAATCGACGTCAGCAACTATTGCCAAACTGGAAAGATTAGCTATTAGTACTAAATCTTTTGTCTTCAACTTATCACTTCCCGGCAGCGAGCTGCGTTTAATCGATAGTCTGTCTATATTTTATCACTGATTTATTAATAAAGCATGTAAGTAAAAATAGCGGAATTGGCACAATTTAATGCCTCACTCCCTTCTATGTTGAAAATATTCCCATACCGGAATATTAGCACTGTTCTTTTTAAACGCTTAAATAGTGATATCCTTTTTATTATAGAACAAAAAGGTTAAGCCGATGCCAATAATAATCGTAAAGATCATTACCAGCAAATAATTCAAATGCAGCTTCCCATTTAATATTATATCTGTAGCATCAATGTATGAAAAAGGGGAGAAGTGTTTTAAGAATTTCAGCTTGTCAGAAATATTAGCGATGATGCTAAAAAAATAAGCGACAAGAACTAAACCGATCGAAACGGAATAAATCGCTTTTGTTTTTGTAATAAATACAGAAATTAACAAGCCAAGCGAGGCAAAAGTCAGATGCAGAAGCAAAGGACCAAGCATTAATAAGAAAAAGATACTTTGATCATAATCAGCTGTCTTGTATATCTCAAAAGCGGTGAAGGTAACTAAGCTGTTAATTAAGTTAAAAAGAAAGATATTGAAGATCACCAAGCCGATTTTACTAGTAAGGATCTCCAATCGTTTTACTGGTTTAGCAAGCAAAAACTCAATCGTTTTTTCGTGCTCTTCTTTGGAGATGATACTACCGCTAAGTAGCATAGCAAAAATCGCTCCAAAAAGTGTTACCATTAAATATGACTCTATGCCATAGTAGCCTAAGATGTTCGACATATCCAAAGAATTCAGACCAAATGCCGCTTTTAAGCCTTCAGGATAGGCTTCTAATAAATCTTGAATAGATTGACCGGAAAAGCCCTCTGAAAAACTCTTATAAAGGCTCATTATCAAAAAGATCATTAATGAAATAGAAATACTCCAGATTAATAGGGACTTAAAATTTCTTCGCCATTCTCTTCTAAATATTATCATTTTGCTCCCTCCTGCTCATAGTAATGCATGAATATCTCTTCTAGTGTAGGCTCTTCCAGCCAAAGATTTTTCAGTTGAATATCGGCAAATTGCTGCGTCAGTTCATTAATATTACCTTGAAACATGAAGCTGATCAACGTATTATCACTATGAACCGAGATATTTGTCATCCCGGCAATCTGAAAAGGTACTTCCTGCTGCTTTTTCAATAGCTCCAAAGTCACCTTCTTATAATTTCTTTTCCTGAGCTTCTCAATTTCTTCTACTTCGATTATTTCACCATCTTTAATAATTGCCACGCGATGACAGACCTTTTGCACCTCATTTAAAATATGTGATGAGAAAAAGATTGTCATCCCCAGCTGATTCTCTTTTTGTAAAAGCTCAAAAAACTTGCTTTGCATCAATGGGTCTAAACCACTAGTCGGTTCATCTAAAATGAGCAATTTCGGCTGATGGAGTAGCGCTTGAATAATTGCCACTTTTTTCTTATTCCCAAAAGAGAGATCAGCTAAGTTCCTATTAAGATCTACTTCAAATATTTCGACAAGCTGGTCAATTCTTTCAGAAAAATTTTGACCATAAAATTGAGCTGAATACTTGAATAACTCCTTAACCTTCATATCATCATAAAAACTGATCTCTGAAGGCACATAGCCAATCAACTTTTTGATTTCCTTGGTATCATTAACAATATCTAACCCAAATATTTTGGCTTTTCCCGAGGTAGGATGAATAAAATTAAGTAAGGTTCTGATTGTCGTCGATTTCCCTGCACCATTCGGACCAATAAAGCCAAAGATCTCTCCCTCGGCAATGGATAAGTTAACATTCTCAATACCACGACTTTTACCGTAATACTTATTAAGACCAATTATTTCAATCGCTTTCATTTTCGCCCTCCTTTTGACCCCATGGTCAATAATTATATTTATATCTTACACCTATTTGACCTAGCAGTGTATAATCTAATTTGTGAGATTTATTTATGGAAAATCCGAACAAATCTTCACATATTCTAAAGTTACCAAAGCACAAAAAAATTATGATAAAATTAATCCAGAGTCAGCACGTTCAGTCCATTAGCTGGGCATTCAAGAAGGGTGCAACTGTTGTTGAGGACCCTTGTTATTAAACTGCTGCCTAAAGGAGATGTCGGATGTTTGAACTTAAGCAGGTCAAATACCAAGATATAATTGATATCAAAGAACTAATAATTGAGAGGAATAAAGTAACTTGCATTATCGGCGAAAGCGGTAGCGGCAAGTCAACATTAATCAAGCTACTAAATAAACTAATCAGCTGTGACTGCGGAGAAATCTATTATAACAGCAAGTCGCTAAATGAGCTTGATTCCGTTGAATTAAGAAGATCAGTTATCATGCTCCCGCAAACTCCGGCAATTTTTCCCGGAAGCATTAAAGAAAATCTCTTAATCGGTCTAAAATTCGCCGAAAAACCCCTAGCTGAGGATGAAAAACTAAGCTCTGCATTGCAATTTGTAAAGCTAAAAAAAGGTCTAGCTGAGGATGCTGATAAATTATCTGGCGGAGAGAAGCAACGACTGGCATTGGCGAGAGTAATTCTCATGGAACCTGAGGTTTTTTTACTGGATGAACCGTCATCGGCACTTGACGAAGAGACTGAGCAACTGATTATTGAAGCAATAGTGCAATACTGTCGTTTAAATAAAAAAACCTTAATTATGGTTACCCATTCCAAAAAGATTGCCAAGACATTCGCCGAGAGAACTATTGAGCTACGGAACGGAAAAGTTTTAGCTGAAAGGGAGGAATAGGAGAATGATTGATCTACAATTTTCTCAGCTGATAACAGCTTATGTTTTTATTCTTCTTTTATTATTCATCGTCAGAGTTAGGGGCATTTCTCGCGAGAAAGAAATCCTAATCTCCACTTTAAGAATGACAATTCAGCTTATACTTACAGGTTACATTTTGGTTTATTTATTCGAGCATATTAGTCCTTTTTTTACTGTTCTGGTTATCGCCATTATGGAGCTATTCGCGATATTTAATATCTATAAAAGGACAAAGGTTAAACTCTCCTATGCTCTAAAAAAGATTATTGCAATCTCAATGCTTTTAGGTACGTTATCCAGCCTAATCTATTTCCTACTCATTGTGATTAATATTTCACCGTGGTATGATCCAAGATATTTTATCCCGATTGCCGGAATGATGATTGGCAATTCGATGACGGGAATTTCGCTTGGTGTAGACAGGTTGGTTGATGGCATGAAAACCCAGAAGCAGCTTGTTGAAGCAGCTTTAATGCTTGGTGCCACTTCAAAAGCTGCTGCAAAGCAAATAGCTGATAACGCCTTTGATGCCAGCATCCTGCCAACGATTAATTCTATGGTCGGTACAGGAATTGTTTTTTTGCCCGGGATGATGACAGGTCAGATATTAGCAGGCATCTCCCCGATAACGGCGATTGAGTATCAAATCGCCATTTTACTGGGCATTTTAGGAAGTGTTGCTCTAACTGTAATAATCTTTGTCCACTTCGGCTATAAAACCTTTTTTAATAAAGAAAGCCAATTAATTATCGAAGATAGTTCTAACCCCGTACTTTAGTGCGGGGTTAGAATATTATTCCTTCATCAGCGTATCGATTATTGGACAGTCATAGAGAGACTTATCATCAGCAGGACAACACTTTTTTAAATCCTCAAGCATAACTTCAATTTTTTTTAAGTCTCTAATCATACTTTTTACGTCAGTTATTTTTTTTGTTACGAATTCATACATATCTAAGCACCTGGTATCATCCTTATCAACAACACCAAGCAATTTTTTGATTTCCGCTAAGGTAAAGCCTAATTCTTGCATTCGTTTAATATACCTGATCCGAATAGCTGATTCTTCGGTATAGATCCGATAACCAGAACCTGTCCGCTCAGGCTCAGGAATTAAGCCTTTTCCTTCATAATATCTTAATGTTTCTTTATTAATGTTACATTTTTTGGCGATTTCTCCAGCTTGATATTTCATTCAATCCTCTCCTCAATATAATTATAAACCCTGCACGATGGTACAGGGTTAAGTTTATTATAAACCTTTCTTTTATAGTAATTTTTAAATTTAACCTGCACAGCAGGAAAGTTTAGCTACATCTTTATCAAATGTCAGGGCAGCCAGCTTCAATCCTTCTGCCATTGTTAAGTAAGGAGCCAAGCTTTCCCGGAGATCTGAGACGTTTAAGCCAAACTTTACTGCGAGTGTAGCAGCATAGATAACTTCCCCGGCATTCTCAGCTACGACATGAACTCCCAATATTTTTTCTGTATTTGCTTCGGCTATCAGCTTATATACTCCTGTGGTTTCCCGATTAACAATTGCTCTTGGCACCGCATCCAATGATAAAATTGAGGTTTTAATTTCGTAACCCTTTTCAATTGCCTGCTGCTCCGTTAAGCCAACCGTGGCAATTGCCGGATTTGTAAAGGTTACTCCTGGTACTGCAGTCAAATCGACCTGGCGATTGCTTCCGCCAATGGCATTATCAGCTGCAATCCCTCCCTGATAAGCAGCCACATAGACGAATTGCGGACCCATCGTTACATCGCCGGCTGCATAGATCCTTGGATTGGTTGTTTTTAAATAATCATCGACTATTACCTCTCCACGAGCGCCGATTTCCACACCGGCGCTCTGCAACTGCAAGCTTTCGGTATTTGGCTTTCTTCCGGTGGCGATCAAGATCTGTTCAGCTTCGACTACTTTCTTCTCTCCATTAATTGTAAAATGTATCTGCTTCAAATCACCATTTTGTTTAATCTGGTTATAAGCTGCTCCAGTGATTATCTTTATTCCTTTTTCTGTTAATGATTTCTTAACTGACTCAGCTATTTCCGGATCATAATTTTTTAGAATATTTGCTCCTCTTTGGATTAATGTTACGTCACTACCAAAGTTACGATAAAGACTTCCCAACTCCAAACCAATATATCCAGCCCCAATTACCACGAGACTTTTAGGCAGCTGCGTTAATTCCAATAGAGAGGTGCTTGTCAGATAATCAACTTCGTTCAATCCAGGGATATTGGGAATTGCAGGAGCTGCACCTGTAGCTATTAAAAAGCGTTTAGCCGTAATTAACCGCTGATTAACCTCTACCGTTTTTTCATCTATAAATTTGGCCTCTCCTTTAATCAATTCAATTCCATATTCACTGAGCAAATCGATATATTTATGTTGGCGCAATTCGGCTACCAACTCATTCTTTTTCTTAACTAACTGAGCTAAATCCACGTTATCGGCTGACGTGTCTAAACCTCCAAATGGATTATCTGCGGCCATCTGATAGATTTCCCCTGCTCGCAGCATCGTTTTTGATGGCACACAGCCAATGTTTACACAAGTTCCGCCAATTGTGCCGCGCTCGATCATTGCCACCTTAGCTCCATATTCAACCGCCTTGATAGCTGATGAAAAGGCGCCACTACCCGAACCGATAATAACGTAATCAAATTCTCCTTCTTCACCTATAACAGTTTTTTCTTGCTGTTCACAGCCTGTACAAGTCATACCTTGTACATTTACACGATATCTCATCAATGCAGCCACCTCCAAAATATTAATTAATCTTAGCAGAAAATTCTTCTTGTTTTCCAAATAGAAACTTACTGTTTAATAGCTATACTGTATACTGCCCTTCTATTTACTTCTTAATTAAAGTCTAAACTATGTACTATGGTACAGTGTCAAGAACTTTTTACTAATTATTTATCATTCCCACCGATTCTTCGATAAAAATGTGCTAAAATAAAAAGGCTGGTAGTATTACTCGCTATTGTTAGTGGAATATCCTAGTTTTAAGGAGTGCAAATAAAGATGCTGGAAAGAGCAAAAGAAATCCTCAAGAAATATTACGGCTATGACAGTTTTCGAAAGGGTCAAGAAAAAATTATTCAGAGCATATTGGACAAGCAGGATACTTTTGTTATCATGCCCACGGGTGCCGGAAAATCACTTTGTTATCAGGTACCGGCGTTGTTATTAGAAGGAGTTACCCTAGTCATCTCTCCTTTAATTTCTTTGATGAAGGATCAAGTAGACACACTCCAAAATATTGGAATGCCAGCTACTTTTATTAACAGTTCATTAAGTGCTGCGGAAACACGAAAAAGGGTTAATGACGTTAAACTTGGGAAGTACAAATTAATCTACATCGCCCCTGAAAGACTTGAAGCAGAAGCCTTTGGTGAACTGATAAAAAATCTGCAAATTACTCTTGTTGCTGTAGATGAGGCTCATTGCGTATCGCAGTGGGGCCACGATTTCCGTCCTAGCTATCGTCACATAGCGACATTTATCAAACAACTCCCACAAAAACCAATAATCGCTGCCTTTACGGCTACAGCAACCGAGGAAGTTAAGTCTGATATTATCAATTTATTATTGTTAGCTAAGCCAAACATTTTCGTTACCGGCTTTAATCGCGAAAATCTCTATTTCTCTGTTGTCAGAGGAGCCAATAAACACAAATATATATTAGAATATGTACAAAATAATCGTAATCAAGTGGGCATTATCTATGCTGCAACTCGCAAAGAAGTAGAAAGTATCTATAAGGATCTAAAGCAAGCTGGCCTGAATCCGACCAAATATCACGCTGGACTTAGTGCCGAAGAACGAAAAAAAAATCAAGATGCTTTTCTTTTCGATATTAATAATATTGTCGTAGCAACGAACGCCTTCGGTATGGGTATTGATAAATCCAACGTCAGGTATGTAATTCATAATAACCTGCCGAAAAACATGGAAGCCTATTATCAAGAAGCTGGACGTGCCGGTCGCGATGGTGAACCAAGTGTCTGCATCCTATTATTCGGAGCTCAGGATATTTTGCTGCAAAAATTTATGATTGAGCAATCAGTTTTATCTCCACTGAGAAAAAGCAATGAATATGGCAAATTACAGGAGATGGTCGATTATTGCTATACCCCGAGTTGCTTGCGCAAATATATTCTGGAATACTTTGGCGAGGAAAATGTTGCTGATACCTGCGGGAACTGCAGCACCTGTACAGATGAAAGTGAACTAGCGGATATTACTGAGGATGCCAAAAAAATATTTTCCTGTATTCTTCGCTTAAGGGAACGCTTCGGAAGTACGATGGTTGCTCAAGTACTTAAAGGCTCCAAAAATAAAAAAATCATCGAGTTTGGTCATGATCGTTTATCTACCTATGGAATTATGAGTGGATATACTGAAAATGAGATTAAGGATATAATCAATGTTCTAGTAGCTGACGGATACCTCCAACTAACCGAAGGTCAATATCCAATTTTAAAAATCAATGGCAGATCCTTAGCTGTTCTAAAAAGCAACGAGAAGGTCTTTCAGAAAATCCACAAGAAAATTGAAAGGCTTGTTGAGGATAACACTTTATTCGAACGTTTAAGGTTATTGCGAAAAGAAATAGCTTTAAGAGAAAAGATGCCGCCATATATTATTTTCCCAGACAGTACTTTGCAGGAAATGAGCAAAATCTGCCCTCAAACACAAAATGCCTTTGTCCAGATTAAAGGAGTTGGTGAGAGCAAGCTACGAAAATACGGTGATCTTTTTCTAGCAGAAATCAATAAATATCTTGAAGAAAAATAAAGAAAACAAAAGGATTAAGGATAGAAATTTTTACGTGACCATGAAGATTAGTATTTCATTCGTTAATTTTTTAGGCTACCCCCTTCGGGGGTTATTTTTTTTTATTTATGACTTCGTCCATGGCGTTTAGTACCATTTTCGATGGGGTTCTTCCATCTTTGACTGGCAAGGTATTGCTTAGAAACTTCTGACCTTGATAATAGGTGTTAATTCGATATTTTTCATCCTTTAGAATTTTTTCTACACATTCCTTAAGCTGTTTCCGGTTATATATTGCCGGACCTGCAGCTGCCTGAACAAGATGCGAATGAAAGGCATTTGTATTACGGGCTTGCATATAAGGAATATTAGGCTGTAAAACTATGATTCTTTTGTTTAATAAAGCTGCCTCAATTGCTGTTGTGGAGGAAATTGTTAAGACGAAATCGCAGTTATTTAATATATCATATAGTGGATATTGCTTAGACAATAATCTAACTCGCTTATTTTCTAAATACATTTGATAATTGGATTTGTCACCCGGATGCGGTTTAATTACAAATGTTACAGGTAAGTTTTTTACACTACTTGCGGTGTATATAATCCAATTCATGACAATTTTATTTACTTTTTCAGGAAGTGATTGGGTGGTGAATAAAAAGATTTGATGATCTGGAGGTATTTTTAAATCATAAAGCAGTTTTTCCCGAGTAATATGCGGTTTTGTGTCTTGATACTCAAATCTTAAATTCCCTGTTATCTTAATACTCTTTGGATCAATCCCTCGTTTCACTAACCATTTTTTGTAGTTCTCCCCCCAAACAAAATAATAAGAAGCTCTGCTGGGAATTAATGATAAGTCAGCAATCAGATCCTGAGGTATATTGATGTATGGAATGTTATATTTTTTAGCAAGGAGAGCCAAAGCAGTTCCTTTCTCAGTATACTCATTAATGTCCATAATTGCCTTTATGCCATAGGTCCTTATAATGAAGTCAAAAGCAGATAACAGATTTACCGAGTAAATTAGATTTTTTATCAGCCAATTGTTAAAAGATTTTTTTCCAAAGATTTCATGTCCGCTATGCAGGCGGATTATTTTACTTAGTATTTTGAACAAATTGACTAATTTTTCGGAGGGTACTGCCTGTTTACTTATTACCCCTTTTAAATTCACAACTTTAAAATTTTTAGGGAGTTTTATTTTTTGTAATCCCATAGCTTCTTTTTTATTTTTAGCTATTAATACAACCTGTCTATTTTTTAATTTATCAAGAGCAAATTTAACTAAGCTGCAATCCAAAAGAATTGCCGTTCTTTTATTTTTGTTCTCTAAATCTATTATTGATCTCGGATTACGCGCTAATTCTTTTTGAACATCAGCAATTGATTTTAGTTGGTGTTTTTTTTGCAAGTTTTTTATATACTCCAGGTTGTAAAGTTGTTTATTTATAAATGGCTGGATATAGATACTGTATTTACGATGCATGATCAGCGGTAATTCGATATCCAGATACTTTAGCAAATGAAATGCCTGAAAAAATTCCTTCGTTAAACCATATTTTATAATTTGGTGATTATTTAAAGTTTCTTTACCATACATTTTAATACCACATTTCAACAGCAAAATTTTTGTACTCTCTGCAAAAAAAAATAATTTATTATATTAAGATAATTTATGAGTTCAACAGGTTTTCTGTTATAGACTAGAAGCTAAGAAATAACCATTTTCGTGAAAGATGTTAAGTTGACTAACAATGGCATCCGTATATTAAATCCGTATAAATTCAAATAGGTAAATGACCTTCTAGCTTCGGAGATAACCATTTTTTCTGGATTAAGGACAATACGGACTGAAGTTGTGGAGTGATCTAATAAAATATTCTGAACTTCAATCACCCGACGAAATAGTTTCTCGATATTGTCCATCACCTGGTTATCCGGCAGTTCTAAACCTCCTGTGACAATTTTGGCAACCGGACGGGCTAATTTTAAGAGGCGACGCTGGTGAGGAAATATTTTTTCCAACCACCAAGTCAAAACATTTGGATAACTTAACAATCGAAGAGTTTCTCCGGTAGGAGCACAATCCACAATAAGCACATCGAATTTTCCGCTTTCTACGTGTTCGAGGATTTTCAGCAAGCTGAACAGCTCTTCCATACCGGGGAAATTCATCATTTCCTCTTTGTTAATATCTTTGAGTTCCGACCAGTCAATTATTCGACCAAACCAGGCTTGAACAACACTCCAATTCCGTTCTGTTTCCAGCAAATTGTCTACTTCTTCTGCCCAAAGATTTTCTGAAATTGACGTTGGGTCAGAGCCTAGTGGAACTTGAAACGCATCCGCTAAGTTATGCGCAGCATCCGTACTCATTACTAATGTTCTCAAGCCTTGTGCTGCCAAACGAGTTCCTGTTGCTGCTGCGACACTTGTTTTCCCAACCCCGCCTTTGCCCGTAAAGATAATAATTCTCATGGAAAAACCTCCTTGAAATAATTGATTAAAAAACATTAGTTAAAACAGGGAATTAGTACGATATCGTATTAATAGGTCAAAATACTTGGATTTTCTCCAAGGTTTACTGATCTTCGATTTTGATACGCTGAAAAGAAGCTTGTTCTTTTTTCTCTACTTGTTCAGTTCTTTGTACTGCTTTTGCCACCTTAAGCAGCAAATTGTTAAGCTGCTCAAGTTCAGATGGGGTTAGCGCTTCTCTTATTTTTTGGATGATACGGCTCAGCGTTTCCAGAACTTTATTAGCAAATTCTTCTCCTTCAGCTGTGAGTTTAATGCGAATGATCCGCTGGTCAAGGTCATCACGAAAGTGCTGGATAAGTCCACGTTTTGATAAACGCTGTCTGATATTTGTAACGGTACTTTTTTGAAGTCCCATCTCCGATGCTAGCTGTGTCATCGTAAGTTCTCCTCTTACCTTTAACAAAAAGAGCGCAATCAATTCGGAACGTGTCGCTTTTTTCCCAATTTCATTGATCTCCTGATCAATGAATAATGGTTTCAAACCGTTTTTTAGAAAGAACGATAATAACTGATCCATATGTGTCTCCAATTTTTTGAATAACTATTCTGTCTCCATAGTAATACGATATCGTACTTTCGTCAAGTAAGTTGTGTCTTCTTGGAATCGAGGAACATCACCCCCTATTCACCCGATCTTCTTAAATGTAACAAGATAGTTAATTGTATTAAAGTACAAATAATATTTTTTGTAAAGTATAATTATCATGTATTCAAAATTTGATTTTTTGTATATAATAAAATAAAAAGGGTGGTGTATATGGATCAAAAGATTATTGGAGCGAATCTCCGAAGGATTCGCGAAGCGAAAGGATTTAATCAAACACAAGCAGCAGATCTCTCTGGACTTTCTAGACCTGCTTATCGGAATATTGAAAATGGAGAATCTATCCCAAAAGTTTCAACTTTACAAAATATAGCTAACGGACTGGAAGTTAAACTTCAAGATTTATTTAAGCCGATTCGCACTCTTGAAAAGGTTAGGTTTAGAGCATTAAAAAGAATGAATAATCGAGATCATATTTTAACCGAAGTGGCTCGATGGCTAGATGATTATAATTATTTAGAGAACTTATTGGGAGATCATGAAGACTATCCATTTAAGGAACTTGCTGAACATTTATCTTCCCTAGATCCTGGACTGCTTCGAGCTATACGTGCAGCTGAAATGGCAAGAAAGACATTAAATTTAACTGAAAAAGAACCTATCCGCGATATTGCCGGATTACTTGAGGCTAACGGAATCAAACTTTATCCTTTAAGTCTTACATCGGATGGATTCTTCGGTTTGTCCGTTTCTGAGGAAGATGGCGGTCCAGCAATTATTGTGAACGTATGGGATAGAATTTCTGTTGAGCGCTGGATATTTAGTGCCGCCCATGAGTTAGGTCATTTACTTCTTCACCTAGATGCTTATTATGTAGCTGAAAGTTCTGAAAATGAAGCTCAAGAAATCGAAGCGAATGTATTTGCTTCTTATTTCTTAATGCCTGAAGAAGCGTTTGAATCTGAGTGGGATGACACTTACGGTTTAGCTTTTGTGGATCGCATAATTAAGGTAAAGAGGATTTTCCAAGTCAGTTATAAAACCATTCTTTATCGATTATCAGAGAAGGGGTCGAATTCCGTATGGGGGAAGTTTCAGGGGGCTTATAAATCTAGAACCGGGAAAACCTTAAGTATTGCTGAGGAACCAGAAGCTCTAACTCCCAATAAATTTCTACAGTCAATGCCAGAGGTTCTCCGTTCCCAGGAACCTGATTCACTATCGTCATCGGATTTTATTGAAGATCGTTTATCCAAACTTATTCGTATTGCCATTGAAAAAGAAAAGATCACCATGAGCCGTGGAGCTGAAATATTAAGATTAGATCTAAACGCTATGAGAGAAAGAGTTTCTTCTTGGGAGTAGATGAATGGGAACAACTAAACGACGCTTTTTAATATTAGATGCGAACATTCTCATCGACTTCTTCAAATCCGATAAAACGATCTTAAAATTAATTAATACCTATGTTGGGCAAATTTATCTAGCTACACCTGTTTTGAATGAGGTAAAGGAAATCGGTGAAAGTGATTGTATTGAACATGGAATTACACTTGTGGAACCAGAACTTGAACAGGTCATAATAGCGGCAGAGATGGGAGGTCCATTATCTTTCCAAGATCATCTATGTTTAATACTTGCCAAAGACCATAACTGGACATGTGTTACAAATGACAAACCGTTAAGGATAGAATGTGAACTTGCGGGCGTTCCACTCATTTGGGGGATTGAACTTATTTGTATCTTAGTCGAGTCAGGCGGGCTTCCATCACTTCATGCAAAAGATATCATTCTCGGAATTCAACAGAATAATCCCAAATACATTACTGATGGTATTGTAAATAATGCTTTTCAAAGGATGGATAAAGGAAAATAAAGTCAATCACCAGACGGATGACCTGTCCCCAAATCTATAATAGTAAAGCCTATTGTGCTATGACACAATAGGCTTTTGCAATCTTTTATCCAACTACTCTACTGTTACGCTCTTTGCCAGATTGCGCGGCTTATCTACGTCGTTGCCGCGGGTTAAGGCTGTGTAATAGGCTAGCAGTTGCAATGGAATGACGGATAATGCTGGGGTAAGTAATGGCAAGGTGTTAGGGATATACATTACTTCGTCTACTGACTTAATCAGTTCTTTGTCTCCCTCAAGAGCGATGCCTAATACGTAGGCATCTCTTGCTTTTACCTCTTTAATATTACTTACCATTTTGTCATAGATGTCTTTTTGTGTGGATAAAGCAATCACTGGAACGCCCTCGGTTATTAGGGCAAGGGTTCCGTGCTTTAATTCTCCTGCCGGATAAGCCTCGGAGTGAATATAGGAAATCTCTTTTAGCTTTAGTGAGCCTTCTAAGGAAACTGCATAATCTAAGCTTCTGCCGATAAAGAAGAGATCATCATATTTGGCAATCTGTTCAGCCAATTGTTTCATTTGCGGGGCGTATTCCAATAATTTGTCCGCTTGAGCTGGCAACTCTTTAATTGCTTGAATATAATTGGCAACCTCTTGACTAGTTAATGTTTGCCTTGCTTGAGCCAGAGATAAACCCCATAAATACATCGCGATTAGCTGAGTTGTATAGGCTTTGGTTGAGGCAACGGCGATTTCCGGACCGGCATGAGTTAATAGGACTTGGTCAGCCTCTCTTGCTACTGAGCTTCCGTTAACATTAGTAATAGCTAGAACTTGAGCACCCATTCTTTGACTTTCCCTGAGAGCCGCAAGAGTATCTGCTGTTTCTCCGGATTGACTGACTACCATAACCAAGGTATTCTTGTTGATTATCGGGTTACGGTAACGGTATTCTGAAGCAACATCTACTTCTACAGGAATACGGGCTAGCTTCTCAATAACATATTTGCCGATTAGTCCGGCGTGATAAGCCGTACCGCAGGCAACAATATGAATCTTGTCAATTGATTTAAGGTAGTCCTCGCTAAAACTAATCTCTTTTGCTAAATCGACCTTTGTTCCTTCATGATCTATTCTGCCAGCGGTAGTATTCCGATAAGCACGCGGTTGTTCATATATTTCCTTTAGCATGAAATGGTCAAAACCATCTTTCTCGGCTGTCTCAACATCCCATTCCACTCTAAAAGGTTCCCGTTTGATAAGTTCTCCCTTAGTAGACATCAATTGAATGCTCTCCGAGGTAATTACGGCCATTTCACCATCATTTAAAATATAGACCTCACGGGTATGCTCAATTAGCGCCGGGATGTCCGAGGCGATGAAGTTTTCCTTCTCACCTATACCTAATACAAGCGGACTCGCCAAACGAACGGCGATCATTTTATCGGGTTCGTTCTTATAGATTATCCCTAGAGCATAAGCTCCTTCCATTTTGGCAATAGCCTTTTGCACAGTGGAAATTAAATCTCCATCATATAAATCGGCTAGGAGATGAGCGATAACTTCGGTATCTGTCTCTGAAGCAAATGCTACACCCTTCTCAATCAGCTCTTCCTTGATTTTTTGGAAGTTCTCAATTATTCCGTTATGAACAACGACAAATTCCTGTTTTTGATCATAGTGCGGATGAGAATTAATGTCCGAAGGTCTGCCATGAGTCGCCCATCTGGTATGACCAATAGCCAAGCTGCCAGCAATCGGCTGCTGAATTAACAGCGATTCTAAGTTGCTTAAACGTCCTAATTTTTTCTTCAGATGGATTTCACCATTAGAAAATATAGCAATTCCAGCTGAATCGTATCCCCGATATTCTAATTTTCTTAATCCATTTATAAGTATTGATTGGGCATCACGCCAACCAATATAACCAACAATTCCACACATTTTTTTGTTCCTCCTCATAATGATCGGAGGCACACCACTTAAGATCAGGGGTAGATGCCCCCGACATTCCACTAAATATTTTTATTTTTTCTATCAAAAAAATCTCCCCCATGAGTATAAAGCATTGTCAGAAAAGTCGCCTTTTCTTTTTCCGCTTTATATTAACGGCATTCATGTCCACCGGGAGGCATCCGCCGAATTGTTCGCTAAACCTCCACCGCGTCAACTACTAGGTAGTCCGGGCGCTTTTGCTTTGAATCAGCTATATCTTATAGCACTTCACCTCTCCTTCGTATTGCTTATCGATGTTCTGTCTGTCATTTTATCCGGTTAACCTGATAAGCTAATAAGTTAATTATATATTATATTATGCGAGAAGTATTCATCTTCCTGCATAAATATATACAAAATTTTTGTATTCAATCGACAATGTAATTCTCTTAAGTAAAATATTCGTCGAAGCAATTACTTGTGTAGTACTTTAACCATCATTTACTCAATTAAGCTAATTCTTTTTTTACAACGCGGATTATTTCTTGAGCGTATTCCTGCAATAATTCTTCATCCGGCCCCTCTAACATGACCCTGATCAGCGGCTCAGTTCCAGATGGCCTAACCAGCACCCTTCCGTTACTGCCTAGTCTATCGGCAACTTTTGTTATTGCCTCGTCGATAACCGAGTTATTTTCATACCTACTTCTATCGGTCACACGCAGGTTCTCCAATACTTGGGGGTATTTTTTCATGATGCTTGAGAGCTTGGCAAGTGAACTGTCAGTTTCTTTCATTACGTTGACTAACTGGATTGAGGTTAGAATTCCATCCCCTGTAGTATTATAGTCTAAAAATATTATGTGTCCGGACTGTTCTCCGCCAAGATTATAGCCCTGCTTAACCATCTCTTCCATCACATATCTATCACCGACCTTGGTTTGACTGCTCTGTATGCCTTGTTCTTTCAAAGCCTGATAGAAACCCAGATTACTCATCACAGTACTAACTAGTGTGTTGTTTTTCAGCTTACCTTGCTTACGAAGATAGCCCCCACAAATCAGCATGATATAGTCACCGTCAATTAAATTACCCTGTTCATCTACTGCAATTAATCGATCAGCGTCTCCATCATAAGCTAAGCCAAGATCTGCCTTCTGTTCAAGTACCTCAGCGATTAATCCGGCAGGGTTGGTTGAACCGCATTTCTCGTTAATATTTGCTCCATCTGGCGTATTGTTTATTGTGATAACCTCTGCACCGAGCTCGGCAAAAAGCTTGGGAGCAATCTGATAAGCTGAACCATTTGCCGTATCAAGGACTATTTTCAACCCGGAAAATTGCTGATTAATTGTTGTTTTCAGATATTCGATATACTTCTCTTTTGCCTCATTGCATTCAGAAACTCTGCCAATCTCTTTGCCAATTGGTCTAGGCAGCTGATCGATCTCTTGATTCAACAGCTCTTCTATTGCCAACTCTTTTTCATCTGATAATTTGAAACCGTCGGAGCCAAAGAACTTAATCCCATTATCTTCAACCGGATTATGCGATGCGGAGATCATTACTCCGGCATCAGCCTTCAACTCTTTAATCAAATAGGCCACGGCGGGAGTTGAGACGACTCCAAGCTTGATAACATTTGCCCCAACTGAGAGGATCCCTGCTATCAAGGCACTTTCTAACATTTCACCGGAAATCCTTGTATCTCTGCCAATTAACACGGTTGGCTGGATTGTTGTTTTTGCTAAGATGTGAGCCCCTATTCTGCCAAGCTTATAGGCCAGTTCCGGGGTTAATTCCTGATTCGCCACTCCTCTTACTCCGTCTGTTCCGAAATATCTTCCCATCTCATTTGCTCCTCGTTTATCTTATTTCTTGGAAGCTGATAGCTGGTTATTAAGCCCTCTGCTACTCTCAAGCCGTCAACTGCCGCACTAACTATTCCCCCGGCATATCCGGCGCCTTCTCCGGCAGGAAACAATCCTTCCAAATTGGTAGCTTGAAAGTTCCCCTCTCTAGGTATTCTTACGGGAGCGGAGGTTCTCGTTTCGATTCCTGTTAATATGGCATCTTTGTTATCATAGCCCTTAAGTTTTTTACCAAAGTCGATTATTGCTGTTTCTAAAGATTTACTGACAAAATGCGGTAATGCTTGATGCAAATCTGTAGGTGTTACACCGGGTTGATATGTTGGTGAAAATGCTGCCAACAGTTCATTAGACTCCTTACCCGCTAAAAAGTCGCCCACTTTTTGTGCAGGCGCTTTATAACCTCCGCCGCCAAGCTGATAAGCCTTTTTTTCGTACTTTCTTAGATATCTAACTCCGGCTAGAGGGTCTTCTCCCTTGAAGTCATCAGTTGAGATTGTAGCTACTAAAGCACTATTAGCTACTCCTGATGCCCGATTATAGTAGCTCATGCCGTTCGTTACAACTGCTTCTTTCTCTGAGGCGGCAGCGACAACTACTCCGCCCGGACACATGCAAAAGGAGTATACCGCTCGCTCATCGGGATGATTACCGGTTTTTTTTATCAATGTATAATCGGCTGCCCCAATCTGGGGTGATTCAGCAAATGCTCCGTACTGTGCCTTATTAATTAGGCTTTGCGGATGCTCAATTCTTACACCTATAGCTAAGGACTTCGGTTCTAAGACAACTCCTTGCCGGTAGAGCATTTCGTATGTATCTCTAGCGCTATGTCCAATAGCTAGGATGACTACCTGTGCTGGGATTTGTACCTGATTATTAACTTCAATCGCTGTTATTTTATTTTGCTCGATAATAATTTTGGTGACCAAGGAGTTAAATTTAATGGTTCCACCCATTTTAAGCAGCTTTTTGCGCAGGTTTACTACTACCTGCTGCAGCTTATCCGTTCCAATATGCGGTTTATGCTCATAAATAATCTCTTTTGGAGCACCTTCGTTTACAAGGGTTTGAAAAACTTGATCAATTCTCGGATCGTGAGTTCTGGTTGTTAATTTCCCGTCGGAAAACGTTCCCGCACCACCCTCTCCAAACTGTACGTTAGAGTTCACATTCAACTTCCCGCTTTTCCAAAAATCCAAAATATCTTGCTTGCGTTTTTCCACGTCACTGCCTCGCTCCAGAACAAGGGGTTGATACCCATGCTCGGCTAATTTTAACGCCGCAAAGATTCCAGCCGGTCCGGCTCCAATTACTATTGGCTGCTGTTGAAGCATTTTGCTGCCATGTAGAATTGCTTCTGGCTCTTTTCTTGACCTAGCTATATGTACATCTTGATCATGCAGCTTGTTAACTAAAATCGTCTCATCGATTGTTAAATCCAATTCTATTTGGTAAATAAACATTACGTTGTTCTTCTTTCTAGCATCAATTGAACGTTTATGGATTTTGTAGTCCTTCACCTTATTAAACGGCGTCTTTAGTTTTTTCTCGATTGCCAGAATTAAATCGGCTTGGCTGTGATCGACTGTTAGTTTGATGTTGTTGATTATGACTGCCATTATCCTACTCCTCAGTAATAATTACTTTTGCTAATTCTGTAGCTGCAAAATTGGTTGTCAGTAGCGGAATGTTATAGGTTATTGGAAGCTCATATTCACCAATTGGCAGGTTGCTCAGATCCACAAAAGCTTGCAGATCCTCTATACTGATTTCAGCCAATACCTCTGCTGCTCCCTCTAAGGTAACGCTGGCTCCCTCAACAGGATCAATTACCGATGCTTTCAAGCCGGCAGTAAGCCCACTTATCTCAATTGGTACATTAGTAATCGTCAGCCTTTCTGCTTGAACAATTTCCACAAAAAACTCGATATTTTCCGGTTCAATCTTTTGTAGATCGTCAGCTAAAGGAATACTTACTTTCAGGCTTTGGCTAGCAGTTATTGCCGACAAATCCAATATTGGACCGCTATAAACCGAATAGTTATCTACAACCTCTTTAAACCCATATATTGTTATTTCTTTTGTCAACTGTGTTAGCGATTTTATGGCGAATCCACTTGGCGGATAAGCACTAATGCTGTATGTTACTGGCACTGTCTTGTAAGGGCTGGTAACAGGTATTTGGACTTCGACGGTCTGCGGCACGATTTCGACATGTACTTCGTTTCCGTTTTGATCAATCGCCCTTAAAATTACCTGTTGGGAGATTGAATTATTTATCCTATCGATATTTATAAAAGCTTTGACAAAAGCCACTTTGTTAACTTGCTCGCTAGTCCCGGAAACATGCACTCTTTTTGGTTTGACAATTGGCTCTCCGGCTTGAAATCCTTCTGCCTCTTTTCCTAGTTTATCTATGAGAACTTCCATTTCCTTGCGTTGCTTTTGCTCCAAGACAACGGTGATTTTGCTAGGTTGGATTTCCACCTCCAGCTGCTCAGGAAAGCCTTCATATTCTATGGGAACCTCATAAGTGCCCAGGTTATTACTGTTCAGATTAATAAAAAACTTCCCTTTATCAAGATATTCACCATTATTGATTTTATCAATAAGCGATTTATCTCCACTGAGGACAACATTAATTCTTTCAGTTGACATATCTAGGACATATTGTTCTGAATCATAAAGAGCCGTAACATTCGCCTCATAAAAATATGTATTTCGAGTATTTACAGCGTTATTATTCTCGTTACTTGACGCGGAATTATCAATATTAACGACCATCCATAGCATTATGGCAAATACAATGGATAATCCTTTTAAAACGTTATTGTTTTTTAGCCAGTTATCCATTTTTATTCCACCTTTTTTGCCAAATATTATTAGAATTCTTTGCTGGCGGACTGAGTAGCGACAATAGTTTATTTCGCAGTCTTTCTTCTGTTAAGCCGCGTTCAATCTGGCTATTCATAGCGACAGACATATGTCCGGTTTCTTCTGAGACAACCACTGAGATGGCATCTGATAATTCAGTTACCCCTATCGCCGCTCGGTGCCTTGTTCCCAGTTCTTTACTTAAATATGGATTTTCCGATAAGGGCAGGTAACAGCCTGCCGCCATAATCTGTTCTTTTCTGATAATTACTGCTCCATCATGTAAAGGTGTGTTGGGAATGAAAATATTTATTAATAATTGCGAGCTAATATTCGCATTCAAAGTAGTTCCCGATTCAATATAATCTGTTAATCCAGTTTTGCTTTCTAAGACAATTAAGGCACCAATTCTTCTTTTGGAAAGATAGCCGGCTGCATCGGTTATCTCATTTGCCACCTTAGCGGCTGCTTGCTCCTCGGGATTAATTGAACGCAAAAGGAAGCCGCCACTCCCCAGTTTTTCCAATGCTCTTCTCAATTCAGGCTGAAAAATTATAATAATTGCCAAGACCCCATACGTGAAGGCTTGCGACATTAAGAATTGGAGAGTTTTCAGATGAAAAAACGTACTGATTAATAACGCAACTACGATTACCATTATACCTTTTAATAATTGTATGGCTCTTGTTCCTCTAACAAGTATCAAAAGCTTATAAATTACGTAGCTTACAATTATTATATCAACAATATCATCAATTAGAGAAATAAATGTATCCATCTCTATCCTCCAGTAAATACTTTTCTGACTATCCTAAATCTATTCGTCATTCGTCAGGAATCTTCCTGCAACCTTATCCTTATAATTAGCTTTTTAACCCCAATTAATTTCTTATTATGCAAAAAAAATTTTTATGCAAGAGTATGAAAAAAGAAGGAGTCAGCTCCTTCTTCTAGAAATTCTGTACTAATAAGACGGCTGTCTTCCTGCTCACTGACTAACCTCAACCCAGAATTTCTTGATATTATATAATAACCATTCAAATATCCGGTCAATTTGATTTGTATTTCCATCCACACTACTGGCATCTGCCATTAAAATATTGCCGTTTATCACGGTAACATCACCTTTAACTTCTCCCCTGATTTGCAAATTGCCGTTCTCAACTATTATATCCCCATCAATTGCCAGACCTTCAGGTACAATTACTTCATTGCCTTGGACAATTAAGCGATTATAATCACCTGCGGTAATCTTTAACTCACTTGATGGGACATAGGAAATCATGCTGATCCCAAAAAGCAAAATAAAGATACTTGCGGCTGCAAGGAATGGATGCTTTTTTAACCGCTTTAGTATTGCCGGTTCTCTCTTTTTCTTCGGCAAGCTTAACATTATATTTTGGATCATATCATAAGGAGCCTTCATTTGGGGAATTTTTAATAAAATTCGGTCAGTCTGCTTTAGCTCATCAAAATGCGTTTTGCATGCTTCACAGTGCTTTAAATGATTAAATAGCTCTTGATGAGTATATTCATCAATGTCTCCATCTAAATAGATGTGCATCAGATTAACAGCATCATGACATTTCATACTGACCACCTCTCTCTCTTAAAAAATCTGAAGCTACTAGTTGATTGCGCATATATTCCCTTCCCCGATGTAGCCTTGTCTTGACTGTTGCTAACGAGAGATTTACTACTTCGCTTATTTCTTGGATAGATAATTCCTGTACATATCTTAAGATCATGATGCCGCGATATTTTGCCGGTAGATTTAACAAGGCTTTTTGCAGCAATTGCTGTTGCTCAGACAAAATCACCTCTTCTTCGGGACTTTTTTCAAAATTGGCTATTCTAGAGTGCCAGTCGACACCATCGTCATCGTTCCAATTCTCATCCAAAGAAAAGTCAGCTTTCTTCTTTCTTATACGATCTATGCAAAGATTGGTTGCAATCCTAAATATCCAAGTAGAAAACTTGTAGGTTTCACTGTAACGATCTAAGCTGGAAAATACTCGCAAAAAAGTTTCTTGGCAAATATCTTCAGCCTCTTGTCGATTCCCTAACATCCTGAATGCAAGGTGATATATTTTATCCTTATAATGCTGAATCAATTCGGCAAAAGCTTGCATATCTCCCATTTTCGCTTTTTTTACTAATTGCTTATCAACAAATTCCATTCTCACCCCTCCAGATGAGTTCTTATTTTATACGGATAAAGAATTAAAAGGTTGCAAAAATAAAATAACAGCTTATCCGTTTGAAAGAAAAAGGGGAAGCTCTCACAGCTACCCCTGTAATGCCTATTTTAAAAAATTGATCTAATCAACTTAATATTCGAATTTTTTTGTCCCACTGTTTGACCTAATAAGTCGGACTTTGAGCGTTGAACAACTGGGTAAGATCGATTATTTGTTCTTCTGTTGGGGTCGGCATCGTAAATTCTACTTCACTATTAATGTTGTCGATGTTTTCTTCTACAGATACTGTAATGCCAATATCTCCTTCTGTCTCTGTATGTGCTATAACGTCGGCATTAAAAGTACCCTTCCTTAAAAATCCCTTCTTATCAAAAACTACGGTTCCCCTCAGAGTATTTATTGTTACCAGATTAGGTATCTCTTGAATTGCCTGTTCTAGTTCTTGAGAACTATTATTCAGGTGATCCTTAAACTGTTGCAATTGTTCCTTTTGGGCACTGTCAATAGCTAGCTGCTCCAAATATCCGGTAATTATCGGTAAACCGTTCGTCATAAAATTCTCTAATAACGGCTGTAGATTATCCTGAGTTACAACTATGCTTACAGCATTATCAACGGTACCGCTCGTTAAAGTGAATTCTTTTTTGTCTTCTTTGACAAAAATGCTATCGTCCAAGCTATTTATTAAATCCTTTACTAATTGAATAGCTAGCTCCTGATCTTGCTCTTGGCTGATCTTCTGCTCGCCAGCCATCTCAGCTAAGTTAATAGCAATAAACTCTTTGGATATGTCATCTGTTAAGGGTGAATCCGGAAATAAAGTTTTCAATAAAGCCGGAATTTTCACATACAAGATGTCATCCTTCAGAATTATCGGGATATCGAAGGTAAAATCAAACTCCTGAAAGTTAGCTCTTGCTTGAACGGCAATCTCCATCTGTTTAGTTTCAATTGACTGTTTCCCGGTATAGGAAAACTCAATCCCGGAAATCATCTGTAGATACATTAGTTCTTGGCTGGTAATATTGGCTTGACTTAAATCAATATCCAGCTTGACCGTCCCGTCAATTGACATAGTTTGAACATCTTTATTTTTGTCTATACCATCAATAATAATTTCTTTTGCAGTAAGTTTACTCGCCGAACAGCCGAAAGCTAATGAGACAATAAGCATTAAGCTTAATAATAATATTACGGTTCTTTTCAAAGCTTCTCCCCCTTTTAGCTATTAAAATCATTTTTTCTATATACTAATATATCACAAATAGCTTCCAATTTGGCTATAAATTATCATGTTAGTTAATGGTTATTTTTGAAGAAAAGGTCGGGGAAAACCCCGACCTTAACTGTTAAGCTGAAGCAGTATTTCTTTTTTTAATTCCACAAATCTTTTGTCAGTTAATATTGCCGGATTCCGCTCTTTAGGCAGGCAGGTATCGATGGCATAATTAATTCTGGCGGGTCTTTTAGAAAAAACATAAACCTTATCAGATAGGTAAATTGCTTCATCGATACTGTGGGTAATTAAAAGGATTGTATTCATCAGTTTTTTTCGAATCGAAAGCAGCCAATTTTGCATATTTAACCTAGTAATTTCATCTAAAGCTCCAAATGGTTCATCTAGTAACAATATCTCATTGTCCAATAAAATAGTTCTGAGTAGCGCTGCTCTTTGCCTCATTCCCCCTGATAACGCTGAAGGGTATTCATTGGCAAATTCTTTTAACCCGAAGATGTCTAAATAATTCACAGCTTTTTCTCGGGCTTCTCTTTTATTAATTCCTTTTATCTCCATTCCAAGAATGACATTATCGATGATTGAGCGCCATGGCAATAAATGATCTTTCTGTGGCATGTAACCAACATGCCCCCGCGAATTGATAATCGAATTGCCCTCTAACAAGATGTCCCCTTTTGTTGGAATTTCAATACCACTAATTAAATTGAACAAAGTACTTTTCCCACAACCGCTTGGACCAATTATCGAGACAAACTCGCCCTTCTTAATTCCCATTGATATATCTTGAAGGGTCTCAAAAGTTGACCCTTCAGATAATGGATATTCTTTATAGAGTTTTTTGATCTCTAATTGATTATTCAATCTAATTGCTCCTATCTTTTCGGCAAGAACTCATTAGTAAAAGCTGCTTTTGGCTCAATCATCGCAGGTACTAATTGATAATCAGCCATCCAATTGGCATAGGTTTCCCAAACGGAATCTTTTTGGAATCCCCATTGTTTTGCGTCATCTTGATATTTGTCCGCAAGCCACTCTTGACTTTTTTTCACAAGATCAGCATTTATTCCGGGTACCTGAGCTATTAGAATTTCTGCTGCCTCAGCAGGATTGCTAATTGCAAACTCATAGCCCATAGCAGTTGCTTCCATAAACTTTTTTATTAGATCAGGATTTTCCTTGATTAATTCTTCACTAGTTACAATTACTGGTGTGTAAAAATCCAGCTCAGGAGCAATCTCATTTACTGCGATGTAATTAAGCGGGAATTCACGCAGTTCAGCTTCAACTCCTGTCCAACCGTAATAGATCCATTCAAAATCAACATCATCCTTTGTAACTGAAAAAAAGTCTGCTGCTCCTGCATTAATGAACTCTACCTTACTAACGTCAGCATTTTCTTTTTTCATTATAGATTCCACCATCGCTAATTCCACCGGTGAACCCCATCCTCCGTATTTTTTCCCTTCAAAGTCCGTTGGCGAGGTGATATTCTTCTCTTTTGGCGATGCAAACCCTGATGTATTATGTTGGATAATCGCGGCGATCGAAACAATCGGGATCTCACTAGCTCTAGCATAAGTTACTTCTTCTTGGTAGCTGATACCAAATTGTGCTTTTCCAGCGGCTACTACTTGTGCTGCTGTGCTCTCTGCCGGCTGAATTATTTCTAAGTCGATCCCTTGTTCCTTGTACCAACCTTTTTCTTTAGCAACATAAATTCCGGTGTGATTAGTGTTCGGCACCCAATCGAGCATAACCTGAACTTTAACCGTTGGTGTTGAAACTTTTACATCGTCAGCATTCGAATCATTTTCACTTGAACAGCCAATTGTTAAACTTACTAAAGCAATGACCACTATGGCAATTATAATAAATTTTTGTTTCATTAGGCATTCTCCTCATCATTTTTTTTACTCCACGGGATAATTACACTTTCCAGTAATAATAGTCCCCCATAAAACAAAATACTTGTTGCTACAATAACAATTGAGGCTGCAAAGAAGCGTTCGATCAAATAAGAATTTGAAGCGTTTTTAATGTATAAGCCTAAACCTTTGCTTGCCCCAAACCATTCGCCGATCACGGCACCCATTACGCTATATGTAGCAGCTATCCTCAGTCCAGAAAAAAAAGCTGGTAATGCTCCCGGCAAACGAATCTTGGTTAAAATTTGCCATTTAGATGCGTTCATTGTCTTTAATAATGTCACCAGACCATGATCAGCACTGTTCAATCCATCAATTAAATTAATTACAATCGGGAAAAAAGCAACTAGAGCTACAACGATGACTTTTGGCAGTAAACCAAAGCCAAACCAGACAATAAATAATGGTGCAATAGCGATTATTGGAATGGTCTGTGAGGTTACTAAAATCGGATAAAACCCCCTCTTGAAAAAACTAGAGCTGTCGATAATTAATCCCAATATTAGCGAGACTAGGACGGCTGCACCAAACCCTAATAATGCTTCATAAAAAGTAACGATCGCGTGAGGAAAAATAACACTCCATTCAGCAACTAACGCTCTAAAGATTTGTGTTGGCGCCGGCAAGATATATCTTTCTATTTCGGTAATTTTTACATAACTTTCCCACACGATAACAGCTATGATAATCATTAAAACAGCTGGATAATTCCTTTTAATAATCTTCATCCAATTCAACTCCGGTATTTGCCAATCTTCTCCTCAATCGTAACGCCTTGTGGATGATAATCAATTTTAATTATCGTCATCACCCTTTCCGCTCCTTCATCAATACAGACCTGTTGCGCTCTCTTAACTATCTCCCAGAGTTGATCCAACTCTCCTTCCATAGTTGTTTCCATCGGACCAACTTCATACTTAACACCTGAATTAATTACAACTTCAATGGCTTTATCCACGACTTGGTAGGTTTTTTCATCTGGCACTTTGGGAATGACTTGAAAGCTTAGATTTATTATTGACATTTTTTTTCGATCCCCCTCACATAATTAGCAGAAAAAACTTAAAAAGCTGACCAATCTGGTCAGCTCAAAGTTAGAAACTCAAAAAAACTCTTCCCTCCGCTGGCATTATCCAGATCAGGTTATGGGTCGGTACCATTAAAGGAATACCCTCTCAGCCAGACTCATCCAGCTCCCCTACCATTATTAAATTCAAGTCTTAAGTTAATAATAGCACTAATAAAAATGGTGTCAAATATATTATGTAAAGCTCTACAAAAGTTTTTCACCGAAGGCCGAAGCCATAAGACTAACTGCAACGTGAGCAGTTTTGTTCCTATTGTCTAGAATAGGATTCACTTCCACAAACTCCGCTGAAGTTAAAAAATTAGCATCCGCAAGCATTTCCATTGCCAAATGACCTTCTCTAAATGAGACCCCACCTGTTACTGGTGTCCCGACCCCAGGGCTATCATTAGGGTCTAATCCATCTAAATCTAAGCTCAAATGTACTCCATCAGTGCATTTTCTTAAATAGCTTATCGCTTCTTCCATAACATTAGCCATACCCATTCGGTCTATTTCATGCATTGTAAAGACCTTAATGCCTTTTTCTTTAATAAAACTTCTTTCACCTTTGTCCAGCGCTCTTGCACCGATTATTACTACGTTTTCCGGTTTAACCTTAGGGTAATAGTCCATAATGTTCACCAATTCGGGAGCACCATATCCTAAGCTTACAGCTAGCGGCATTCCATGAATGTTGCCAGATGGTGAGGTTTCCGGGGTATTCAGATCTGCATGGGCATCAAACCATAAAACACCAAGGTTTTTTTTCTTTTTGGCAACTCCAGCAATTACACCAATAGCAATGCTATGATCTCCTCCTAAAACCAAAGGAAATCTACCCTCTTCAATTATCTTTTCAACTGAAACCGCCAATTCTTCATTAACCTGCTTTACTTCTTTCATATATCTAACAGAGGTATTTTCAACCTTGTATGTCTCTGGAAGAGGCACATTCAAATTCCCTAAATCAACTACATCATAGCCGGATCTTTCCAGCCTTTCTTTAAGATTGGCATAGCGCATGGCACTTGGTCCCATGTCTACACCTCTTCGCCCAGCACCTAAATCTAACGGAACTCCAATTATTGTGATATCCTTCTGCATTTTCTTTCACTCCTTCACATCATATACCATCATTTTCGATAACCATGAAAGCGCTTACTATTAATAATGCCATTAGTCAGGTGAAGGTATTACTTCACCCGACACTACTTTCACTAACCTATTTTTGTAAAACATCATATATTTTTTCAATTGCCCAATCTAGATCCTCTTGCGAAATAATTAGAGGAGGAGCAAATCGGATTACGGTATCATGTGTCTCTTTGCATAGCAGCCCTTTTTCCTTAAGGATCTCGCAATATGGGCGAGCAGGTTCGTGCAATTCTACTCCGATAAATAAACCTCTGCCACGTACATTTTTAATAATCGGGTTATTAATTTCTTTCAACTTGCTAAGAAAATATTCTCCCAAATCATGTGAGCGCTCGACTAGCCTTTCTTCCTCAAGCACGTCTAATGCGGCGATGGAAACTGCACAGGCAAGCGGATTTCCTCCAAATGTTGAACCGTGAGAGCCGGGGTTAAATACACTTAAGATTTCTTTATTAGCTGCAACGCAAGAAATAGGGTAGACTCCTCCACCAAGTGCTTTCCCTAAGATATAGACATCTGGCACTACCTCTTCCCAGTCGCAGGCGAAATTTTTACCAGAACGTCCAAGACCAGATTGAATCTCATCGGCAATAAATAAGACATTATTCTCACGACATATTTCATATGCCTGCTTTAAATAGCCGTTTGGCGGTATTTTTACCCCTGCTTCTCCCTGAATTGGCTCAATTAAAAAGCCTGCTGTATTAGGTGTAATAGCATTTTTTAATGCCTCAATATCACCGTAGGGAATTAATTTTATTCCAGGAAGCATTGGTCCGAAGCCTCGTTTATACTCCGGTTCCGATGACAAGGAGACTGCGGTCATTGTTCGTCCATGGAAGTTACCCTCACAAGCAATTATCTCGGCTTGATCTTTGGCTATACCTTTAACCTCATAACTATAGCGTCGCACTGCTTTAATCGCTGTTTCAACAGCCTCCGCACCCGTATTCATTGGCAGAACCATATCTTTATTTGTTAGCTTAGCAACCTTTTCATAAAATAAACCTAACTGATCATTATGAAAAGCCCGGGATGTTAATGTTACTCTATCTGCTTGATCTTTAAGAGCTTTAATAATTTTCGGATGGACATGACCTTGATTTACTGCCGAATAAGCGCTTAACATATCCATATATCTCTTACCCTCTGGATCCTCAACCCACACGCCCTCAGCTTTGGATATTACTACGGGCAGCGGATTATAATTGTTCGCACCATACCTCGATGTTTTTTCAATAATCTCTTTAGATAATGTCATATTTTTTAACCTCCTTTATTCGATTATGGTTATTAAGTTGCAATTTTTGTGCCTAAAATATTAATCCTCTTCGCATTTATTAGTTTCACCATACTCCTATGAAATTTTTCATTCTTTAAAAAATATTATTCAGCACACTAATAAGATTTTACCATATTAGTGCAAAGCTTTTTAGCTTTTTCTTTTTTTTCTTCAGTTATCTGCAAAATTATTTTGCTATAATTGCGAAGCTTATTTAAAATTAAGTTAAGATAAACTTTTAAAGGGGTTCTTATTAAATGACTGATAAACAGTATCAAACGATTTTTTCAATTTACAACCACCTACTTGAAGAAATAGATATCGGCGTCCACGCTATTGATATTTACGGTAAAACAATTATTTATAACAGAAAAATGATGGATATTGAGTCAATGAATGCTGCTGATGTACTAAATAAAAATTTACTTGATATTTTTATCTTTAAGGATGGACAGGACAGCACCCTAGTCAAGGCCTTAAAGGAAGGCGCAACATCAAAAAATATTAAACAAACTTACTTTAATATTAAGGGTCAACAAATAACCACTATAAATAATACTTTTCCAATATATCTCGATAATAAAATTGTTGCAGCTATTGAAATAGCAAAGGACGTTACCATCATTGAAAGAATGTTAAAAGAGAACTTTCAGAGGAATAATACCATTTTTACTTTTGAGAATATTATCGCTAAGAGCAAACAGACAATCTCGGTAATTGAAGAGGCTAAAAGAGCGAGTCGGACAAGCTCGTCAATTCTGATCTTTGGAGAAACTGGAACCGGAAAGGAACTCTTCGCACAGAGTATTCACAATAATAGTAATAGGGCTTCTAAGCCTTTTGTCACGCAAAATTGTGCAGCCCTCCCAGAAAGCTTGGTTGAAAGTTTACTATTTGGTACTAAAAAGGGAGCCTTCACAGGCTCTATGGAACATCAAGGATTGTTTGAAGAGGCTGATGGAGGGACTTTATTGCTTGATGAGATTAATTCATTAAGCCCACATATGCAAGCTAAACTGTTAAGGGTACTTCAGGAGAAAACGATTCGCAGATTAGGGGGGACTCATGATAAGAAAGTAGACATTCGAATTATTGCTACGATAAATGAAGATCCACTTGAGGCGATTGCCAATAATCGGTTACGGGAAGACCTTTATTACCGTTTAAGTGTTGTCACATTATCCATACCTCCCTTAAGAAATCGAAAAGAAGATATTGCATTGTTAGTTCAGCACTTTATTGATAAATATAATAAGCTCTTTGATATGCAGGTTAAAGGTGTTGACAAACAAGTCATCGAGTTTTTTTATGCCTACGATTGGCCAGGAAATATTCGTGAACTAGAACACATTATTGAGGGGACTATGAACATAATTAACGATGAGGATTACATTAGCTGTTCCAATCTCCCTATGCACATTCAGAAAAAAATAAATGCCGATACCTTACGGAGTTCGGCAAATAATGAACTTGCGATACAACAAGCAGAAACATCTAGACATTCCCTGCAGGATTATTTGAAGCTAAACGAGGAAAGATATATCACAGATCTTTTAAGAAAGAATAATTTTAATATTTCTGTAACCGCAAAAGAAATCGGAATCAGTAGGCAAAGTTTGCAATACCGACTTAAGAAGCTGAATATCGATAAGAATACAATAGATCCTAAAAACTAAAAAATCACAAATCGAGATTAATTAACCCTATCCACCCACAAATAAAAATAGCCACTATCATGGATAGTGGCCTGCTTTACAATAAATATTTTCAGATATATAGAGCACTCTTGCGAGCACAACGATTTTCGCTTACTCTGGAGTTTTTCAACGCTGTTACGCTCAATTAATATGGAGCACTCTTGCGAGCACAACGATTTTCGCTTACTCTGGAGTTTTTCAACGCTATTACGCTCAATTAATATGGAGCACTCTTGCGAGCACAACGATTTTCGCTTACTCTGGAGTTTTTCAACGCTGTTACGCTCAATTAATATGGAGCGGGTGATGGGAATCGAACCCACGCGACCAGCTTGGAAGGCTGGAGTTCTACCATTGAACTACACCCGCATAATGAAAGTTTTCTACGTCGTGCTACTTCTGCGCTAACTTTCGATCGTAGTACTGTGAATTAGCTCCTTGAATCCACTTCGTCAGTGCACCCGCATAATGAAAGTCTTCTACGTCGTATTACTTCTGCGCTAACTTTCGATCGTAGTACTGTGAATTAGCTCCTTGAATCCACTTCGTCAGTGCACCCGCATAATGAAAGTCTTCTACGTCGTGCTACTTTATGGTCGGGATGACAGGATTCGAACCTGCGACCCCCTGGTCCCAAACCAGGTGCTCTACCAAGCTGAGCCACATCCCGTTTTGAAAATAGATCTACAAAAATAAATTTTAGGGCAAAAAAATAAAACTTCCTAAAGTGGCGTGCCCTGAGAGATTCGAACTCCCGACCTTCTGATTCGTAGTCAGACACTCTATCCAGCTGAGCTAAGGGCACACGTGCAAATTACCAAAAAAAATCAATCCAAAATATGAATATTCGAGTAGTGAGAATAATTGGAGCACTCTTACGAGCACGTGATTTTATTCTAACCTAGGTGATTACTCGACGCTGTGAGAATAAATGGAGCGGACGACGAGATTCGAACTCGCGACCCTCGCCTTGGCAAGGCGATGCTCTACCACTGAGCCACGTCCGCAAAAAATAAATAATAAATAAGATTGCATAAAAGCTTACTCGACGTTGTAAGAATAATTTAATATGGTGCACTCTGCAAGCACTACGATCTTCGCTTGCTTTGATGTTTATTCAAAGGTGATACGCTCAATTTTAATATGGTGCGGGTGAAGGGAGTCGAACCCCCACGCCAAAGGCGCTAGATCCTAAGTCTAGTGCGTCTGCCAGTTCCGCCACACCCGCATAATGAAAATTTACTGCGTCGAATTAACTTCTTTGCTAATTTTCGATCGTTGTACTGTGAATTCGCTTCTTGCTTGCTCGTCGTCAGTGCACCCGCATAATGAAAATTTACTGCATCGATTTACTTCTGTGCTAACTTTGGTCGATGTACTGTGAATTCACTACTTCAATCCACTTCGTCAGAGCAACAGTATAATGAAAGTCTTTATTTACCATGTAAGTTCATTATACAATATTTTAATAACAACATTCAATAAAAATGGTGAGCCATACAGGATTCGAACCTGTGACACCCTGATTAAAAGTCAGGTGCTCTACCTGCTGAGCTAATGGCTCGAATTGGCTGAGCCGGCTGGATTCGAACCAGCGCAATGACGGAGTCAAAGTCCGTTGCCTTACCGCTTGGCTACGGCCCAAAAGTGAAAATTTTATATAAATGGTGCACTCTACGAGCACTACGGTCTTCGTTTACTATGAAGATTATTCGGCGTAGAAGCACTCAAATAATATGGTGGAGGGGGTAGGATTCGAACCTACGAAGCATACAGCAGCGGATTTACAGTCCGCCCCATTTGGCCACTTTGGTACCCCTCCGTAACAGATGTCGGATGTCGGAGGCCGGATGCCAGATTTTATTGTTCGAATTTGCGCTTTCGTAAATTCTATTCTGACCTCTGGCTTCTGAAAACTGATTTCTAGAATGGTGCACTCTTCAAGCACAACGATCTTCTCTTGCTTCGCTGTCTGTACAACGATGCTACGTTCAATATTAATGGTGCCGGCGAGAGGACTTGAACCCCCAACCTACTGATTACAAGTCAGTTGCTCTACCAGTTGAGCTACACCGGCATAATGGTGGACGATGACGGGATCGAACCGCCGACCCCCTGCTTGTAAGGCAGGTGCTCTCCCAGCTGAGCTAATCGTCCATTCTGGAAATTACAGATACTTCTCACATTTATAATGGTGACCCGTAGGGGATTCGAACCCCTGTTACCGCCGTGAAAGGGCGGTGTCTTAACCGCTTGACCAACGGGCCTCGTTCTTCTGGAGCTCCCAACCAGATTTGAACTGGTGACCTCTTCCTTACCATGGAAGCACTCTACCTACTGAGCTATGGGAGCACATGGCTCCTCGTGCAGGACTCGAACCTGCGACAACTCGGTTAACAGCCGAGTGCTCTACCAGCTGAGCTAACGAGGAATATTATTGGGAATCGGCTTAACTCGCCGATTCCTTTTAAGTCAGACTTCTAATCTCTGACCTCTATTTTGCCTGGCAATGTCCTACTCTCCCAGGACCCTGCGGTCCAAGTACCATCGGCGCTGGAGGGCTTAACGGTCGTGTTCGGGATGGGTACGCGTGTGTCCCCTCCGCCATTATCACCAGACTTATAGG